>JACCDY010065817.1_pt1 | contig 29159 bp, 32 predicted proteins | sample 7446391 | NCBI WGS metagenome assembly JACCDY01 (sample SAMN15323451, study PRJNA562643) | freshwater metagenome | isolation source: river surface water | place: USA:Blue River Watershed | collected 2017-08-18 | reverse complement strand
TCATTAAGATGTTCAAAGATGACGACAACAAGGTTGTTGGCTCAAGCAACATCTCTAGTGGTAAGTTGGAGAAAGGCAATTACTTCTTGCTTTACGGATTGCAGTTGTTGGGCGGTGTTGGAGACAATAACGACACTCCAGGCTCGGTAAACTATGACGTAGTTCCTGACTACTTGCGTAACGGAGAATTTGAATTCAAAGCCAACGGAACGGTATTGGTTCCAAACACATCATGCGAGGTATTTCAAACCACTGGTAAGGATACTTTCAAAGGTTTGTTTGTGTTGGATAATCCAAAAATCATCCGTGACCAACAATCCATTGAATTGAACATTGAGTGGAGTTCAAACGCACCTCAAAATTCATATTTGAAGGCAATCCTTCGCGGTACAGCTGTAATCAAAGCCTAATCAATAAATCCATTTCACCATGAAAAACCACAAGTTTCAGCAAATTCGGGTAAATGTCACTAAACCTGGCGATATCGTTCGATTCAATGCACAAACAGACAAGCAATATTTAAGGATAAGAGGCATTTATGTTTCTCTACCTGAAGAGCGCTTGGTTCCGGGTAGCTTGTTGGGACTGAAAGTGAATAATCAGGACATTTTTGAAGACGTGCATGAGGTGAAACTGCTAACTAGTGGTAATCAGGTGGCTCCCAATCAGAAGTTTTTCTTTTTCGAGGAGCACCTGGATGCTGCTGGAAGTACAGTGGAGGGTCGATATACAGATGGTCAACCAGCTGTAGAAAATGTCCCAGAAAACGGATATGCCGCTTATGGTTATCCTTACATAGTGAAAATCTATTTGTGGCTTACCAATGAAAAATAAGCATGGCCGCAATTCGCTACAATATCATCCGCCTGATTGTTGAAAGACCAGGTCAGATTGTTCGATTTCAACACAAGATACCGAGTAATCTAAGACGCTGTACGGGCTTTAAAGCTGTCCATGTTCGTGGGGTGCAAACAGATTTGTATATCCCTGAAATCGGATGGTTTACCGCCTCGTTCAATAGTTTAAAGGAGGAAGCAATTGTAGTGCCTGTTTCGGCACAAGCCTTTTACAATCCTGAGGTATCGCATGAATTTCAAACATTGGATGTGGATCTCAAACCAAGTCAATTGGTGGTGGGTGTTTACGTTGATACAATGAAAGCCAGTGGGTTCAATCCCTATGTGGTCAGTTTGTATCTCCGATGCACTGAAAGTGTTCGTGTTCCAAACAGGATGGCTGAAACCTTGACAGTCCGTGCTGAATTGGTAAAAAATACTCAAAGTAAAAACCAAGACTGTAGCTGCATTAATGAAGATGACATGGAACAAAATGAAGAACAAGACACTGAAGAATTAAACCCTGACCAATTATGTTCGACCATTTAATTCATATTCACCAGCAGTTCAAGCAACGTCTCATTGGAATTGAGCTTCAACGGTTCAAAAATGTGGTTACCAAACCTGGAACATTCAGGTATGAGATTGAAGCATACAATGAGTATCTGCTACTAACCAATTCATTCGCACTTCCCATCGGTACGCGTATTATTTCTGATACGAATGCCTTGGAAATCCTCACCTCCCAAAATGGATTGGAGGGACTAGAAGAGTTTAGTGGTCTTGTGGCCATTGAACTGCCAACAAATACCCAAGAATACCCCAACATAGAATTCATTCAAATCGTCAAGGAATAATGAGTAAAAAGAAGATATATCATGTCATACAGGTGAGTCAGAAAATGATTCAAACCTTCCCTAAACAGGGTCACATGAAAGTGGTTTTTAATGCCGTTTTCTACCGCAATGGTAAGAAGCTGAACAGCATAGATCAGGCCGATGTGGTCAATTTCTCACACCTGGTAAGAAACTATGACAAATCTGAAAACCCTGACAAGGTAAAAGTCGAATTCAAAGACTTGGATTCAGGCAATTTGATTTGGGCAAAGACTTTTCAGTGGACAGATGTGGACGAAGAAATTCCTAGAGCCCTTGGATACACCGGATTGGGCGAGGCCGAGGTCAATGATTTGGTGCAGCGCAAGTTTTCAGAAATGGAGCGTTCAAAAGAACTGGAGCGAATGGCTGCGGAACTTCAACGCCTGCAATCTGAGAACGAGGAATTGGAATTTCAAATGCAGGACATGCAAAACACCCTTGATGCAAAAAAGCAGGTGGAATATTATTCCAACATCATAGGCATGGCACTTCCCGGCCTTGCTAGGTTTTTGACGAATTCACCTATGGGCGCTGCCATGAATTTTTTGGCAGGAACAGACCAAGAGGGTAAATCCATAGAGCAAGGAAAAGAGGATGAAACAGAGCCAAAAGATACCCAGCGAGAGACCATCCTTGAAATGATCGCATCGTTTTGTAAAACCATGAGCAATCAGGAGCTCGGAACGATGTATTTGATGCTTTCGGAAATCGAAAAAGACCGCTCAAACCTTCAACGTATTTTACAATTTATCACACAACCCAAACCCGTAAATCCTTTATAAAATGGCAAATCAAGATGTATTAGTTCAAGTTGTCGTGGCATCGGACCAAGAAGCCCGTCACGTGCAAAAGGCACTGCAAACGATTGCAAATAATTTCAATGCTCAAGATGTGATTAAGATTTCAAAAAAGATCGAATTGCCCTTGGTCAAACTGAAAATCAAAAGCATGATTTAATCCAAACGCACATGGCATCCACCAAAGAAAAACTCTTTCAGGTAGTTGAAAATAACCAATCCAAGATTGTGAATGGCGTTTTGGTTATTGGCGGTATTTATCTGACGTATCGGTTGGGTAAAAACCTCATTACTGCATTGAATAAATCGGATGCTCAGAATAAGGCGGATGACAGTGCTGAGGTGAGGCAGGCGATGGCTCTCAGGTCAGCGATGAACCCGACGGGGATTTCCTGGATGATGAGCTTTGACACCACCAACACGGATACGGTTTTGGATACAGCTAAGACCATTACCAATTTGGATAGTGTACAAGCTGCTTACAAGAGTTTGTATCAGGATAATTTGTTGGATGATTTGCAAGGTGAGTTGTCGGCCAGTGATTACCAGAAATTTCTGACCATTGTGAGTTCCAACGCCAAGAAAGATACCTCAAATGGCGGGAGCGCAGCGGTGCAGTTTGCCAAAGCCAATCAGTTGGTGGTGGCCAAAAAGGCGGTGACGTTGAGAAGCTCCCCTGATGCAACCAACCATGGAGCGTTTTATGAGGTATTCTCCGCTAAAAATATCATCCGGCAAGCAAAGCCTGGCGAGTTTTTGGGCTATGCAACAGGCCGGCAACAGTTTGATGAGGTGAACAATGTCAAATTCATTGAAGTGGCCTATGTGATTAACGCGGCAAGCGCACCAGCAGCTTACAAAAGCAAGAACAAGGTTCGCGTGAGCTTTTGGGTTTCTAGTTCCTCATTGTATGTAGACATTTTACCCTACTACAAGAATATGTACGATGCGTATCCTGCGACCAAGAGCTTTACAGGTTGGATGAAACCACAGGATTATTTTACACTCAAAGGAATTCCAATGCCCAGGCTATTGACCAAAATCAATACGCCGGTTTTAAACGAACATTTGGTTCCAGTTGCATTGGCTCAGCCCAATATGATATTGGGGAAGCTGATCATGAGTATCAATACCGGCAAGGGCGAGTTTTTACAATTTAAAACAGTTGACAATACCCTAAGATGGGTAGATAAACGATTCATTCAATTACAAGAACAATCATGAGTACAAAAACAGAAAATTACGTCATCCAAAATTATCCCTTTGCAAAAAAGGCTGGTGAAAGATTCAATATGGACCCATTGGTGATTTTAACCCAAGGCGCTTATGAGAGTGCATGGGGAACTTCGGGTATTTCCAAGAACCACAAAAACTTTTTTGGCATCACAGCCTATGGGACGCCCAATGAATTTTGGAAAGGCGGAGTATATCAAGCGCAGAATCAATACAAGCTAAAGTTCAGGACTTACCCTACAGCTCAGGATAGCTTTTATGATTATGCCCGTTTGATTTCCTCAAAATACAAGGCAGCACATGCGGCCTCATACAACTACAAGGAGTATGCAAAACAGATTTCATACAGTCCTTATTTGTCTGAAAAGAATGGCGATAACAGGGCGGTTTACATGAAAGGGTTGATCTCAATTTATGAGACGATTCTTGAGGTAGCTAAAAAAAAAATCTTCTTGCCAAAACAGGATTCTCCTTTGCCTGGTCAGCCATAATCTTTTTGACAGGCAGATACATCTATAAAAACTGGATAAAGGAAAAGTAATGGCATTTACACTTACTCACATTAGAACCGGCGAGCAAATCAATTTTACGATTCGTGAAATTTTGCAGATGCTGGGAGATCCCATCAACAATGAGATTGTAATCCAAGGGGAGAGCTACCGTATTAATGATGTCCAGGGTGATATTGGCGGTGGTGGCACCTGGAGGGCGGACTGGCAAAAGATCCCCATGAGCGTGGATGAAAGCGGCCAAACCGAGTTTTCCATTGACCTAAATACGAACGATCCTGAAGGGTTGTTTCTAGCGGTCAACGGAGCCATTTACGATTACGGAATTAACAGTGCCTTTGATATTGATTCAGGCACATTAAACTGGCATGGAGGGTTCAATTTGGAGCCAACAGACCATGTTTATATCAAGTATTTAACCCTTGCAAACAACTAACAACCGACAACTAAGCAAACAACTAACAAACAATAAAATACCATGAGCGAATTCATTAAAATCAAACAGATCGAAGGCCTATCGGCTGACCTTGCAACACGAGCATTGGATGCCCAGGTTGTAAAAATTGCAAACAACTTATCGGATGTAAATGCTGGAACGGCGCGTACCAACTTGTCATTGTACTCCAAGTCGGAAGTAGATGCATTGGTGGTTGGTGCCAAGAATGCGTTTAACGTAGCGGACACCACCGCCCGAAATGCTTTGACAGGCTTAAAGGTTACGGACCGCGTGTTTGTAAACGACGACGGAGACACCAAGTGGGCATTGTACATAGTCACTGCGATCACAACGGGAACGGGCTCTACCTCTACATTCAAAAAGATTGCAGATGAGGACTTGTTTACCAACGCCTTGACGGCCGCAGCGGTTAAAGCTGCATACGAAAGCAATGCTGATACCTATGCATTCAACGGGACCTACAAAGGGAAGTTGGACAAAATCACGGTTGCAGCAAACGTAAACTTAGATACCATCAAGTCTACGGCTGACTCCGCCCTTGCAAACGCTGCAACGGCTCAGTCAACGGCTAACAGTGCATCCACGGCTGCAAGTACGGCACAAAGCACGGCCAACTCAGCTTCTACTGCTGCATCTGCGGCACAAACTACTGCTAACAACGCAGCTACGGCAGCGGCAGCGGCTCAGACAACAGCCAACGGTAAAGAGGATGCTTTCACAGAAACATCAGAAAACTTTACTGCGCTCACTGGCGCTGCATCGACAGGCGTCAACGTAACCGTTGCACAGACCCCCAAAACAGGTTTTGCAATCAGTGTTTTCTTCAATGGTGTAAGGGTAAAAAATGTAACAAACTCAGCTGGAACCAAAGTGGTAACATTCAATGTGCCTTATTTGACTGAGCCGACCGACGACATCATTGTGAACTATTCGTACTAAAAAAATATTTACCCATTGCCATGAATAAGATTTCTGCCAAACAAATTGAGGGCGTAGTGGATACCAAAACCCCACAAAGTATTGAGGGTGAGAAAACTTTCATGAACCCGACACTATTTCAGAATACATTCAATAACGCGGTCTACACCATGTGTATTGATGGATCTTTTGTTTACTGGCTTCAAACGCCTGGGGTGTTTGATTTTGATGGAAACAAGCGGTTGGGAATCAACCCAATGAATGGACAGTTTGGATTGCAAATGTTTCAATTCGGGCAATGGGTAAATTTTAATTTTTAACACAAGATGACATACAGAACTCGCTATAAACTCACCCTCATTGCCGCTGCATTTTTGGCCTTGGTAACATTGCTTGCCATTGGCTCAAAGATGGAGACGGTTGCTACTGCTTCCATTGCAGGAATGATGACCATTTTATCGGCCTACATCTGGTCGCAAACCACAAGACCTTCAAAAAATGAACAGACTAATAAACATACTCGCAAACAAGCAGCTGCAACAAATCGTGTTTCTCCTGTTGTTGGTGATTGCCGTTCTCGTGCTTTGGAATAGCAACCAAAGATTAGAGTTGGAGGCTTCAAGAATGAGCTCCAATATGGAGGCTATCACGGCATCGCTTGATTTTGTAAGAACTCAAAACGGAAAGCTGGCGGCTCAGACCAATGTGCTGCTTTTGCGCACCAATGAACTCAAGCAGATGTTTCCAGCCCAGGCTAAGTCAATCACTGATTTGGGCGTGAAGATTTCACGAGCGACTCAGGTTAGTAGTACGGTGATCGAGTCTGAGAAAAACATCGTCACCGTGGTAAGGGATAGCATTGTCCACGATACAGTTAGAGTCAAGGTTTTTTCATATCGAGATCAATGGTATCAGGTCGCGGGCATTAGTGACAACAATACACAACGCCTTCAAATTCATACCACCGATACCCTCACTCAAGTGGTTTTCAAAGGCGAAAGAGAAAAGCCCTGGCTTTGGATATTCTCGCCCAGAAAGCTTCAGCAAAGAGTGAGTGTATCCAACCCGAATGCAACAATCAAATACAGCTGTTTAATTCAAATACAAAAGCCATGAACAAGATATTTATAGGTGCTGCGGCACTGGCATTGCTCGCTTTGGTTAAAAACAATGCGAAGGATAAGGATGACAACCCTATAGTTACACCGGCTCAAAAAGCGGATCGCATTATCACATTTTATAAAGCGTAAATATGGCGGCATTATCAGTTCCAATACCAATGACACCTAGGGTGTTTTATTCAGGTGCCGCCCTTGCTCAAAACAAGGCGAAGCTGGATGCAATTGGTAAAAAGTATTTCAGAGAAATCAAGCAAGCAGAGACATTGACCAATGTTCCAGGGGCATTGATCTTGTCGGTGATTTTTACCGAGAGTGCAGGAAATCCAAGCGTGGTTAGCTATGTGGGTGCTGCTGGATTGATGCAAGTGATGCCCCAAACTGCAAACGATGTGATCTACTTTGAAAATAAATCAGGTAGGCTTACTCAGGGTGAACTAGCGATCCTAAAGAAATACTTGGGAACTCGTATTAATGGCCCACTGAAACAAAAGTATCTGTCCCACAAAATCAAAGAGAACAACTACTCTGGAAATGTGGTGGTCAAGGCCGATATGCTCAAACCTGAATTCAATATTTTGATTGGGGCGATGTATTTAGGTCTGTTGATTGACCAACATCGGGAGGCAACAGGATTAAGGCTAGACAAGGCATTACTCAGATATGCCCAAGGTTATTTTTTCAAGCCAGCCCAGGGAAATGTTGAGCAAGTGCTAGACCATGTCAAGGGCAGAAGCACGGAGGCATACTCGTATGTACTGAAAGTGTTAGGCAAAAATGGACTGTTAGAAACCCAAAGCACGTTGGTGTAATGAATCAATTTGAGCTCAATAAACAGATCCAGCAGTTTATTCTTCAAAAGGATAAAAATGCCGAGTCTTATTCGACTGCGGACAGGAAGTTTATTGCTCAGTATGAAGGTTCGGGTGGACAGGGTTCAAAAGGGGCTACTGGCGAAGGTGTGCTCTATGAATTTTTTACGCCCGATTTTATTTGTGAGTTGATGTGGAAGCTGGCTTATCGCTATGGATTCAAAGCGGGTGGATCGGTGCTAGAGCCTAGCGTTGGAACTGGCAATTTGCTGAAATGGGCACCCAACAATTCCAAATGCTATGGCTTCGAAATCAATTCCATCTCCAAACGAATCACAGAGATATTATATCCCGATGCGAACATCTATGAAGGATACTTTGAAACGGCTTTCTTGCAGGAGCCTCGATATACGGCAAGGCTAAAAGATAAAATCACTTGGCTTGAGGGATATCCCTTTTCACTAGTGATAGGCAATCCACCATACGGCAAGTATAAAAACAAGTACAGCAGTTACTTCACCAGGCCGAAGATGCACCAAATAGAATTGTTTTTTATGTACCAAGGCCTGCAACTGTTAAAGCCTGGCGGATTGATGGTGTATTTGACGGGAAGCAATTTCTTAAGAAATGGCATCAGCTATCAAAGTGAAAAATTAGAGCTTGAAAAACTGGCTGACATCTTGGATGCTTACCGACTGCCTCCTGTTTTTAAATTCTCAAAAGTGCCCACTGACATCATCGTGTTTAAACGCAAATAATTATGAACTATAAACAGCCCAGCATACAGCCTCAAATGGTATTTGATAAGTCCTCATTCAGTGATTTGGAGACCCAAATCGATGAGCTGGATGCAGAATTCAAAATCCGCGAGATAGAAGTCACCTTTGACAAGGAAGCCTATTTCTTCGGTCAGGTGACCAGCTCAAATGACGTTTACAATTTCCTAAAAAGCCAAATCTTGAAAGGGATTGAAATTCAGGAGCATTTTATCGCCCTATACTTAAACCAAGCCAACAAGATTATTGGCTATTACCATCATTCCATGGGAACGATCAATGCCACGATGGTGGATACAGAAATTGTTGCGGCCGTTGCCCTGAAAACACTGGCAAAGTCGGTGATCATTTCACACAATCATCCCAGCGGAAACCTACAACCCTCAGAGGCCGACCGTCAATTAACACGTAGGATTAAAGATTCCTTGAAGTTGTTTGATGTGGCTTTGCTGGATCACATCATTGTGACTAAAAATGGATATTACTCTTTTGCCGAACGCGGTGAAACTTCGCTCAAAGGTGCGGGCTCAAAACCCAGTCCAATGGAGCTAAAACTCAGAGAGGAAATCCTCAAGCAGTTGAAGAAAGTGACCCTTGCCAACGCGCCCAATCTTTTTGAAATGATGCAATCACCACAAGGTTATGAGCAGGTGGAGCAGATGGTTATTCGTAAAGTGCTGCATGACCAAATGGTTCCTGCGGCCGTGATTCCGATGATTGAATCTGAACTAGAAATGATTTAATGGACGTTACTAGCCCCATATATCTCAGAGCTCGGATTGATATGATTCGGGATGTGCTATCAAAGTCTGATGCAAAGGACTTTCATGTGGCGCTGCTTCGCAATGGGGTTTATCCCAAAGAAAGGGATGAAAAGGGCTTGGTCGAAATTTACGCAAAGCAAAAAGACTATTCCAATCAGCCGTTGAGCTTTACCGAGCTATGCACATTTAACACTTGGTTCAATTTATACCCTGAGAAAGTGTGTGGGGAAGAGGTGGTGACTGGCGGTAGGGATTTTCCGATTACAATCAATGGCAATGAGACCTGGGTAAAAAACACGATCAACCATGCCCTAGGAGACTTTCAGTTGATCCTGGAATTGCCGGGTGATTGGTACATCGATTACTTCGATCCAGCCAATGAGGATTTTTCGGTGGATTACCGATGCGGAGCCTACAAAATTCAAATCTTCTCCCATGGGGTGGGTTACAATTTTCAAATACAAGATGGGGACTTGCTACTTCAGAACACGAACTATCGCTACATCGAGGATGCCAACGCGCATGCACTGCGCTTTATGAAGGCTAATCCTTTGGCGGTGGCAAGCGTTTCGGCATTAGAGATTGAGGCACTGGCACTTGAATACGAACTACAATTAAAACAATTATGAGCTACTTATCAGGCATAAAAAACATTCATTCATTGGGGGATTTGAATCCCTATACCTCAACCAAGATTAGAGGGAATTCTCATGTGGTTGAAAGCATCTTGAAACAAGCAAGCGAACTCCAAGGCTTGGGTGATACGGAAGGCAAGAAAATTCCGTTCTCTGATGTGGTGGCCAAATACAACAAAGGCATCACCGAACCTGAAATAAAAGCATGGGTTTGGTATAAGCGAAGGATGGGTGTTCCAATGAAAGGATGGGAAACCTACTATCTCAAAGGATCGGGCAAAGCACTAGAGGAGCAGCTGTTTGATTTGGTGAGGGCTGGCGCGCTATACTACCATGCAGGTGAGCTCATGCCGTTTCCAACATATACCTATGGCAATATGTACGATAGGTTAACCCAACTAGAAAACGACAAAGAAGACATCGTCAAGCATTTTGGTATAGAGATTTGGGACAATCACAAACTGGTGATTGAAAAGGCAAAGCCTGAGCTACTGACTGTTGAAAATGTTGATGAGAAGGAAAGGCCCATCATTACAGCCATTTCTGATTTTGCGGTTGATCGCAATTTGTTCTATGTGACCAGTGTTCGTGAGGAATACATGGACTTGGAAAACGCCGAGGAGCTCAAGAAAGTAAACGGTAAAATCGAGCGCAAGAAAGACCGTGAGAAAATCAATATCCGTTTTGATGGTGAATCACAATATACCCTTCAGCACGTTTTTGTGAAGTGGCTGTTCACGTTGAATAACGATACGGACTTTGAGAAATCATCGGCCATTGACATTGCTGATTATTACCTGGCCAACCGCTCTCTTCGCGATGATAAACTGTCCAAAGAAGAGAAGGCTGAGTTGAGAGCAAACGCGAGAATCGAAGGAGAAAAGCTGTTCTCTAAATTCTTGCACGAAGTCTTGGCCTTTGATGACCAGCAAAAGCTCAATTACGCTTGGAACAGACTGTATAACGGGCAGTCCGACATCAATTACTCCAAGGTTCCCATAGGCTTTGAGTGTTCCGCTAGATTTAAGTCGGGGATATTGCAAATAACGGATATCCAGCGCGAAGGGGTCGCTTTCATGGAAGCCATGGGATCGGGCATCAATGCCTTTGATGTGGGCGTGGGTAAAACAATGACCGCCATTGTGAATCTGGCGCATAACCTGTATTCAGGCAAGTGTAAACGCCCGATTGTGGTGGTTCCAAAACCCACTTACAAAAAGTGGATGAACGAAATCATCGGATACACGGACAAAAAAACGGGTGAATTTGTTTCTGGGGTGCTGTCACACACTGGTATTACGGTGAATGATTGGTTCAACTTAGGAACGGACATCATTGATAAAATCAACCAAAAATCTGCCGTCGCTGAGCGGTCCATTACCATTGTTACGTATGAAGGGTTTAAGCGATTGGGCTTTGGTGAGTCGGTCTCGGATGAACTATTTACAGAGCTGGTAAATATTTTGGGTCAGAGCAAAGAGAAATCAAGCCGTGATAAGGAAATCGAATACCAAAAATTCAGAGAAATGATTGGTGTTGGATTGAAGAATTCCATTGCCGACATTGATGTGCTTGGGTTTGATTATGCAGTAATCGATGAAGCGCACCGCTGTAAAAATGTATTCTCGTCGGTAAAGAGTGATGAGGATGGCAACAAGCGTTACAACATCCAATCTGCCACTTCAGAAATCGGTCAAAAAGCGTTTTTGATTCTCAGCTTCATTCAGCGCAAGTATGGCAGAAACACGATGCTGCTTACCGCAACACCGTTCTCGAATTCACCGCTGGAGATTTATTCCATGCTGTCCCTTGTGGCCTATGATTCACTCAGAGACAATGGCATTGTAAACCTAGATACCTTCTTTGATTTATTTGTGCTTCCAACGGTGGAATGGGCAGCCAATTACAAAGAGGAAATTGTAGAAAAGGAAGTGATCAAGAGCTTTACCAATCGACGGATTTTACAGAAGCTAATTTACAATCACATACTCTACAAAACGGGTGAAGAGGCAGGTGTTGTAAGGCCCAAGAAAATCAACTTGCCACTGCTTTACAACTTTGAGAATGTAAAGGAGAGACTTCCTCAGGATAAGCAGGTGTTGACATACATCAATATGACACCCAAGCAGCGAGAGAACCAAAATGGTATTGTTGCCATGGCGAAAAACTCTACGCAAGGAAAGCTTGATATGGGCAATTTGTTTCGTGCACTGGCCTATAGTTTGGACAATGCATTGTCGCCATTTTTGCTCAACGGTACGCCCGAGGACTACAAAGAGTTTGTTCAAGAAAGCCCAAAGATTGCCTATGTCATGGACTGTATCAAGTCGGTAAAGGAATGGCATGAGCAGCATCAAGAAACTGCCAGCGGTCAGGTGATTTATATGAATCGAGGCAAGATGTTCTTTCCGCTGATTAAGGAATACTTGGAAAAAGAAGTGGGTTACAAGCAGGGCGTAATGTATGATAAGGTGAAGGTGGACGAAGTAGAAATCATATCCTCTGAAATCAACGACACCCGAAAAGAAACCATCAAAGAAGCGTTCCTAGATGGTGTTGTGAAAATCATCATTGGAACGGCCACCATCCGCGAGGGGATTGACCTACAAAAACGAGGAACGGTAATTTACAACTGTTACCCGGAATGGAATCCGACGGATATCAGACAATTGGAAGGTCGTATTTGGCGCCAAGGAAATCAATTCCAGTACGTGAGAATTGTAATGCCATTGGTACAGGACAGTATGGATGTATTTGTCTTTCAAAAGCTGGAGGAAAAGACATCTCGCATCAATGATATATGGTTTAGGGGCGACCGCGGAAACGTGCTGGATTTAGAAAGCATGGATCCCGAGGAAATCAAACTAGCGCTCATCACCGATGTAGATCGATTGGTACGCATGTTTTTTGATCAAGCCAAAGAGCAGCTGAACCGTGAATACAAAAAAATCGTGCTTGCCATTGACATGCTCAAACAGGTGCAAAGCGACATCAGAGAATACAACATTTACCGTGATAAATCCATTGAGGCCATTCGGTATTTCCATACTTCTCTGCTGGCATCGAAATATTTTGAGCAAATGCCCAAAGTGGCGGAAGATGGCGAGGTGATTAACAAGCAGATAAAAAAAGCCAAAGAGCTCAAAGAGGATATAGAGATGGTGCTTAATTCCGCAGACCAGCAGGATAAGGACATTCTTGCCCTGGGCCGGAAATTAGAAAGTTCCTACTACTTATTGGGAATCTTTTTCTCTAACCGCTACTACCTGAGTTATTTCAAGGAATATGTTAGCAAGGTCCGTAAAACAGAGAGAACGCTTTTAAAGCCACGAGGATATTCATTGTCCAGTGACCTTGCGCCAGTGATGGCCCAATATGAATCTGAAAAGCAAAACGTCATAGCTCAAGCTGATAGCTACAAGGGTGATCAGAACTCTGCAAAATGGGCAGAACTAAGGGTTGAGATTCAGAAGAAAAAATCAACCTTACAGGTAGAGGGACGAAGCGCTCAAAGCAGAGCCGAAGAATTTCAGCGATTAAATTACTTGCTTGAATTCAGAACTAACCTAGCACCAGCGAATTATAGCGTAAGCGTCAACACCAGTGAGCTAGAGCTTGAAGCCTTAGCCCTTGAAATAGAACTCGAACTAATCAATTTTTAAACCATGCTAAATACAAACAATTACTTTTCAAAAGCTGCCAGCATTGACTGGGATAATTTGCCTGAAGCCTTAGCCAAAGGACATAAACTGGCTGAAGGAGCCTCACAGAATAATTGGGCTGCCTACAACTCAAACGAGAACATCAAGCGTGTGGTGGATGCATTTTTTCAGAAGTTGTCGGATTATTTGGATAATAATCCAACTGCACCCGTGCAAAAAATAATGCCTGCAAAGGTGGCAAAGATGGAGCCAAAGTCTGTGCCTCCAGCGAAGCCTGCGCCAACTCAGAAAAAATCAACTGAGAAAAAATCAGCAGTTGCAAAAGAAGAATATGAAAGCGAAGATGTGGAGCACATTGACATCGAAGTGCAGTTTATTAAGCGCTATGCAGCGATGCATGGGAAAGTAAAAAACCAAGCACAAGTCTTAACACTGTTGCATAGCTTGCAGAAGGCTATTGTTGAACGGAAGATAAGAAAGGATTCGCCCTATGCCAAGGAAATTGAAATGATGCAAAATCAATTGATCGCCTGTTATGAGAAAATGGGTGACATGGCTGAAATCAAAATTGACAGTAAGAACTTAAAACGATACCTGGAAATCGCCCATAGCCAGGAAGGTATGCTGTCGGTGGTACTTTTGAAAGCCTACATCTCCCTGAATGGGAAAAGGGATGTGAAAGACAAGGCCGACCGATTGTTCAAGCGGATAAAGAAATCCGTTGATCAGGGGAAAATAACTAAGTCCGATAAGTATGCCGATAAATTGAATGAAGCCTATCAAACGCTTAAAAGCTACATTGACGGAGATTCTGTGATGTTGAATATCAACAAGGCGCAGCTCAACGGATTGATGGGGCTTTTGGGTGAAAATCTATTTGGTCAAAAAAAAAGTCTAAACGGACACGAAGAAGATAATGGAATGATTGTGAGCTCGGGCGAATTGCTCGCCATGGACTTTCAAACGATCGGACTGCAGGGTAAGTATAGAGAATTAATTGGTGATCCAAGCGTTGGATTTACAGCCATGGTTTATGGACTTCCCAAGTCGGGCAAGTCAACCATGTGTTTGGACTTTGCGAACTACCTAGCTAGCCATCACGGAAAGGTTTTGTATTGCGCAATCGAGGAAGGTTTTGGTTATACGCTAAAAGAAAAGATTGATCGATTGAAAGCCCATCACTCAAACCTCTACATCACAGACCGCGTTCCTGAAAACCTGCCTGATTTTCAGTTCGTTTTCATTGACAGTGTTTCCAAAGCAGGCATGGATGTGAATGCCATTGAACAATTGCGCAAAATGCACCCTGATACATCGTTCATTTTTATCTACCACACCACCAAAGAAGGGAACTTCAAAGGTGTAAACGAACACGCCCACGAAGTTGATGTTATCGTTCAGGTTGACAAGGGGAAAGCGACTTCTACTGGTAGGTTTAATGCAGGTGGGAGTATGGAGATTTAGTTAAGGGGCACTGGTCTATTGTTGTCAATTTTGTCCGGTCTGGATTTACGTCTACATACACTATTGTAACAATATTGAGATAAGGACTCTAGACAAGGTGTCGGACACTAACATATCACCTTGAAAACAAACATTGTTTTCAAAAACCATGTAATTACTTCCACTCTTAATGATTACTTCTGGTGAAAAATTGGCTCTTCCAAAGTGGATTGAATCGCCTTTTATTTCGTTTCTATGTGGTGATAATATTTTTGAATGGACTTTATATTTCTGTTTGAGCCTGTTTTGTAAAAGTGCAAAATCAGAATAGTTGAATTCATTTACTAAATATTTAGTTTTTGCTATCAACTTTGGATTACTCTCCAAATATTCAATTAAATGCATTAAGCATCCGGTACAATAAGGATTGGACACATTTACGTAAATCGTAGTGTTTTTTTTGCCACTTGAGCAAAAGAGAAGTGCTACTAGGATTAATGATAGAATTACCTTTGCCATTTATATACATCGAAGGCCCAATATAGTTTCCCTCTAGTTTCATCTTTTTTGTACACCTCACTTTGTGTTAAACCAATTTTATCCACTTGAGATGTCAATCTGCCAAAAATAGCAAATTCGTTATCAAAAATTTGAAGACTCAAATTTGCATAAGGTCTATAATCACTGCGTTGATAAAGATATGTTTTTGGAAATGAATCCCTCGACAACACAGAAAGGATAGAATCTTTTTTATTTAAAAAAATATATTTTGTAGTTGGAATCGGTTTTTTTGAATCAAACGTTGCCATTACCATCATTCTAAGATTTTCATTTATTGTCCATGTCTGACTTAAAACTGACGAGTTTGTGCTCTGGTGCAACTTCATCGTTTCGCTGTACATTGACACAGGATAATTATGATATTTCGTTAAAATTAAATTGTAACTCGAATCAGATACTTGGCTAGCCTCGAAATTTGCTATGCTCAGTGATTTTAATTTATTGAGTACAATTTCAGTATCATTTAAGTCTATTACATATTGATTCAATTTCCGTGGGTCTGTTATTATCGCCTTTTTATCATCTCGTATCGACAAGTACTTCGTTCCACCCAAAATATGATAAATACTAGCATCATATCCACACAAATAAGTATACTTGACCTGCGCGCTATCGGCAGTTAAATCAATTGTTGCTATGTAGTTATTTCTGATCTCATCTCTATAGGTAGGATATGAACCAAAAATAACCAATTCAGAACCAACCATTTGAATTTCACTGGATACAGACGGTAACTGATACGATTTGATAAAATAATATTTTTGTTTAGTTTCATCCAACTCGAAAACATGAACTTTATGCAATAACAGCATAGTGAAAATGTTGCTATTCATTGCAATACATTGCACGTCATCGTTGTCATCCCTAAATTGAGTGACAATACTATCGGGAAGCACAATTTGACGATGTTCTATGTTCCCATCAACCAAGTTTAAAGTAAAAAGTTTTGTAGATTTTGAATCTGTAATCTTAGTACAGATAAATGACAAGGAATTTTTATTTTCCTTACACATAACGATGTTCGAATATTGTTCAACTTGATTTCGTTTTACTCTGAATCCATAACTATTGTGGAATTCTAAAATGGAACTTAAGCTTTGTCCACTAATACCATTTATCTGAAATAGGAATGATGTTATGAGTACAATTAGTTTAATCTCTTTTCTGCGGCTCATCAAGTTGATCAATATTGGAATTAGCAAGTGCGTTTTAGTCAAAGTGTTATTGAATTGTAAAATCAAACACAATGCATATCTTATCACCATCCAGTGGTGCCCAGTTAACAAAAATATTAACGTTACCCGTAGTGTTATCATTGGATATTATTGAATAATTTTGACTACCTGTGGTTTGGCCTGAAAAATAAAGATTACAAATGTCTGTTTTTATCGAATCTAGTCGATCTTCTATCATTGGATCCAAATTATTTGGATTCGGTCTTTGAGCAAGGGAGGCAGCGCATTGAAAATTGCCATTACCCTCACAGCGAATCACTTGGTACCAATTCCCAAGATGGTCTTCTACCCATGGCTCAATTTTTACCTTTCCAAAACCTTTTCTATTACCACCTTCGTGATCAATGATTATTTTTAAAGTGGTGCGAACTGGATCCGTTTCCAATGATATTTTACCAAACAATAATTGAAACGATTGTAGTAAAAAAAAGAAAAAAATAATTTTGTTTTTCATATTAATTATCTAAACGATTGATGAAAATATTTATTTCGCCATTGATTAAACTGTTCCATTCAACCAAAAATGAAGTAATCGCACCATTACTACCTGAAACAATCATTGAGAACGTCGTTCTTCCATATAAATTTTCCTGGAGAACTCTTTCGTCGATGGCCGGTAATATACTGTTTTCAATAAAATTTATCTCAGCTGCGCTAAATTCTGTTGATAAATCATTACCGCTTTCTCTAAATGCGCTGTATGCACAGCATTTAACATTGTCATAGCCTTCACAGGTAACTTCGGTCTGGCTCCAGTCTCCATTCACTACTGTCTTGACTTTTACTACTGCATAATCTCCCTTCCGAGGTGGATGATCGCGATTGTATACAATTTTTGGGGGTTTGGAATATGCTAAATTAACAAATATTCCTGACAAGAAAATTTGAGAAAATAATAAAAATTTCTTTTTCTGTTCGTTGAATAGTGGCATTATGTTTTTCATATAATAATTTCAGAGTGAAAATTTCAGGGTGCTTTTGTTTTGTTATTTTCGTTTTAAATGAATCGGCTTTTTTATTGCGATAATTGGCAGATGTAAGACATGAAAAGTGAACAGTTAAACAATTGGAAATAATTGATTCTATTGCCAAAATTAAAAGTAAAGGTTTGGCCTGTGCTTAGCTTCTGAATGTATCCAGTGGTATTGGCAGGGTTGGGTGACTGATCATTGTTTTGCATCAAAAGGATTGAAATTGAAAGCAATGCGATGTGTGGGAAGAGTTTTGTGTTCATCTATTGAATTATGATACAAAAATCTACTAGAAAGATATACTTGTTATGAGTAAAATTTACCAAATTTATAGCATTAGGGTCGTACTGAATAGATAGTTGGTCTGAGATATTGATGTTTAACTTAAATAGGGAAACCTAATTCCAGAATTTATAGCGGCGCAGTAGTTCGGCCGTTGTATGACAATCATTTTTATCACGCAGCATTCCTAAGTGGTTGTAAATTGTTCTCTCTGATAGTGAGAGTTTTTCGGAAACTTCTATTTGGCTTAGTCCCAGATTTAGTAGTTCTAAAATTTCCAATTGTCTCGGTGTTGCAACAACCGGGTCAGTGCGAAGAATTTTCGGATTGTGTTCTGCCAAACTTTCGGTGTATGAGCAGAAATATTTCTTGTTGTTAAACAAGGCGATCAAGCCATTTCTGATCTCTAGAGCTGTGGATGCCTTTGATACATATACCAATACCGAGAGATTTTTTAACTGGTCATAAATGATTTTATTTGTGTGTGAACTAAAAACCATGTAGGGGATTTTGCTTACAAAACAGGTAGTAGGCACTTCTAAATTCTTACCATTAATTATTTGTAAATCACAAATAACAAAATCAACTATATTCTTCTTTATGTAATGAATGGTTGGGCTGACTTGGGTAAATGATATTATTTGGACTTCAGGTAGTATTTGTTGTATTTCTGATTTCAGAAAATTGATAATCAATGGGTGGTCATCTAATATCACGATTTTCATAAGGGAATAAAAATTGAATCAATGGTGTAACCTCCAATATTTTTAATTTCATTTCTCGCACCAATTATTTTTAAACGGTCGCTAATGATGCTAAGGCCTCTGCCCCGGAATTTCAAAAGTTTAGAGTTTGCATAATTTGTAATTGATATTTTAGCCGCAAAAACAAATTCAATGACCAAGCAATTCCCCTCGGTTGAAATATCAATTTGTACACTTTTGGGGCAGACATGTGTAATGATATTTGCCAACTTTTCCTGTACGATTCTATACGATTGATGAAGGTGTTCGTCTTTTGGAAATTGTGTAGTGTGAATTGTTACATGAATTTTCGTGTTTCCGATACTGAGATCTGAGGCTAGGTTGAGTATGCTTTCATGCCACTTTCCATTTATAAGGTCACGAGGATGTATGGATTCTAATATTTTGCGAATATCGAGATGAAATAGGCGGATGGTACTTTGAATTCGTAGAATTTCTTCATTGGCGGCCAACAGGGGATTGGATTTTAAATTTTCAATTGATTTGTTGATTATCAGGATTTTGTATCCCAACTGGTCATGTAGGTCATTTGATATTCTCTTCCTTTCAGTTTCTAAACTGTTAAAGTTCATTTTGTACAACCGTTTCACCACTTTCGAATATCTAGAAATGATTATTTTGGCGTATATAAAGACTCCAATGAGTATTATTAGGGACGGAACAAGAATAAAAAATAGACTAAGCAAGAAAGAGTCTCCTAAATTTTGCATTTATTACAATGAAGGTTAATGGGAATATTATTAATGGTAGAAAATTGAAATATTTTAGATAATGGGATTGATGCCAGTTCGTTGGTATGACTTTCATTAATAAAATAATAAAAGTTATAAAATGGTCGATTGATAGTAATATGTAAACTAAGCCATTTCCAATATTTTTATTGTTTGATTTACATTTTTTAAGAGCTTTTTTAACTAGGTAATAAATGCTTAAGCAGTAGCTTGTTTTCAATAAATAACCTCCATTGCTATACTTTAACAGTATCGTAATGAAAATAAAAATAGGAAACAATATTTTCGAAGAAAAATGACGTAATGGTCCGAGTTTTGAAATAATAATAGCATTGCTGAAAATGTGGAAAAGCATAAAGTTGCTAGTGAATGGAGAGATCCTATAAACTAGAGTGTTTGCTACGTTTAACGCAACTAATAAGATTATTTCAGAGTGGTTTAAATTTGTTTTATTAGTAATCAAAAATCGTATTAATATGATAGCCGAAAACGCATCAAATGTAATTTCAGAAATAGTTTTAAATAGTTGCATTAAAGTAACGGAGAATCAAAATTGCAGAAAGGTGGACAATCTTTAAGTTTGTCCAATATTACACCGCTAGTCATGTCCTTTTCATTGATGTCTGTACCTACGAGTACTAAAGTTAAATTATTGTTGGCATTTAGTGAGAAATAAATACGCACACCCTCACAACCAGGTTGATTTAATAATTCTTGAACTGCTGTTGCAGTTATTAATCCAGCTTTGGGTTGTCCGGCGAATTGAGGAGAATTTTGGTAAGCATGAGTCAATGTAATTGCTTCTTGGAGTGTGATTTCGTGGGAGTTGTTAGTCATAGTCTTATATTTACAATGCAAAATAATAGGTTTCGGCGAAATAATGATTGGAAAAAATTTACCAATCATTCCTAGAGGATTCCAAATTTTAACTCTGTGCGGTTGAAAATTGGTAAAAATTTATCATGTTTTTAAAATTTCACAAGGCGTGGTTTGTGAGTAGAAAAGACAATGAAAAACTCAAAATCTAAAAAGAGGTCCACATTTTTTACTTTTTGTAAAAGTCTCTGCAAGTTGGCAATTGCGATGATTTTTGTTGCCGCATCTACTTGTTTAGCACAAAAATCCAACTGGTATCTATTTCAGCCCAATAACCAGGGAGTAAATGTGGAGTTTGGGAACACAAGTTGTACTCAAGGCTCTAATTTTTTCAAGCCGATTAAACCCTACACCAGTCAAACCTTTGAAAACTATTTGGCTGTTAATGCTCAAACAGATAAGAAGGGAAAGATACTTTTTTATTTGATTTCGACTTTGGATAGTGTTTATCTTTACAACTCGGCGAATAAATGTATAAAAGTGCTTCCTGGATATGATGTGTCCCCTTTGATTGTCCCTTTACCAGGTGGTGTCCGCTACCATTTGTTGGTTGGGAATAATTTGTATTGGTTTAATCTTAGTGATTTAACTAAGATGAATAATGATATTTTCGATTTTTATAATGCTACTGTAACTGGGTTGGTCAAAGTAAATGTGAGTGCCCAAGAGCCGAAATATGTAGTTAAAAAGGTTGTGAAAATAATAAAACATTCATGCGATACATTCATCTATCGTTTATATTCATTAGAAGCAAATGTTGCAGGTACTACAGGGAGGTTTGTGAGATCTAGGGATATAGTTTCAATAGGTGATAAAACAACAACGAATACTGCATCCTGCAGCATGGAGATTCATACCAATAATAATATTGACCTCCGACTTGAGTATTCAATTAGCGAAATGGAACTTTCACCCAACAAGAATGAATTGGTGTTTTCTGGAGGTAGTTGCTTGTTACGGGTTGATGTTTCGGGATCTCAATTTGGTAGTTCAACTAGAACATGTTTCAATTCTAGTAATTTGGATAACGACTCGAATCGTTATTTTTGTGGAGTTGAATACATTACCGATACATTAATTCTGCTTTCGCAGTACCAAGTCACGGATTCCTCGTCTGCAAATCAAGGATTGTACTTATTCAATAAAATCTCTAACACGTTCACCAAAATAATAAATTCGGATGGATTTAAATATTCGTACATAGAGAAAGGGAAAGATGGGAACGCTTATTTCACCAAGAATGATGGACTTTATAGATTTAACAGGAATTCGAGTAGCATTTCAAAAGTGCTGAATTTGTCTCTGGTTCCATCGTTGCCTTTTTTGAGACTCGTTACAGGAGAGTTATTAAAACCTATAGTTCGTGTTTTCTCACTACCGAGTGTGATAGATAATTACGAAAATGAAACATTAAAAGATAAAGAATCAGTAGTTGATTCAATAGTAATTAAATCGCCGAAATTTTCCAATAAACAAACATTTGGAAATTCTGATCACAAGTTAACCCCTCGCGGTTATGGTGAAATCGTCGTTCTAGATAGTTTGATTATTACAAATGTTGCTAAGTGGGTTACTTTCGATAGTATGACTATTCAGTTTGCTGAAGGGTCGTTTTTGAGGATAATGGGTGGGGCTGATTTGGAATTAAAGGGTACTAAACTCATGGGAGCTTGCGGTGATATGTGGAATGGTGTTGAAATTGTTCAAAATGGATTGAATAATAGTCGATTAACATGTCGGAAAAATGCTGTTGGACGCAAGACCATGATTAGAGACGCATTGGTTGGTGTCGAAACTAAAAGTGTAAATCATTTTGTGCAAATTAACGATAGTACAATTTTTACCGCTAACAAAATTGGTGTTCGTTTAAACAATGCAAGTCAAAATTTCAATAAAATAACTAATACATTATTCATTGATTCTGTTAAACTCAATAATGGTGGTAAAACGGAAACAGCTATTGAAATAGCTCAATCCGACATCCAATTAGGTCATGTTGATTCGCTTCCAATTTTGGTGATTGGTGGAGGATTCGGTATAGTAGCCAAGGTGTCAAAAAGGGTGGGGATTCAAAATGTTCAATTCAGAAAAACAGAAAATCAAGCAATCAATATTTTGAATGTAGATGACGTGAGAATTCATAGGTCCAAAATTTTGAGTTGTGATCTATTCAACACATCATCGGCTATTGTTATAAATGGTTATAAAAATTTCAAATTCACAGGTAATATAATTGAACAGAATTTTTCATCCGGCGCACTTTTTGTATTTCCGAAACTAGGTGGGCGCGCAATAATTGGTGGTGGCTTGTCTGATAGTAATCGTATTCTTGTTAATAATGGTATCGGAATTAAATATTCTGGATGGGCGAGTACTTTCTACAATAACTCCACTACAAGGAATTTTGAGTATGCGGGAAGGCCATTGACATCATTTTTTAATCCGATTTTTTCACTGTTTATTGAGCATAACAATATTGTTTGCGCTGGGTCAGGATACGGTATTCTCGTTCAAAGGCATGGATCAAATGGGAAGTTGTATTTTGATACCTTATCCATTTGCAGCAATACACTGGAAGCTGAAAATGGTATAAATTTAGATAATATCAACACGAAAGAAATAAACCAAATTTTGCCAATGCAATCTGATTGGCTAAATGGATACAGCAAACGCCACATCGCAAATAATGTAATAAGCCTTAAAAATGGAGAGCCATATATGGAAGGTATTGGGCTAAATATATCCAATTCGGATCATATTTACTGCGTTGGGAATAAATTCGTCCACAAAGGTGTTTATAGTCATCCTTTTTTTAATTCAAATACAGGGGTGAGAATTTTTGGATCCCAGAATATATTAATATACAATGATAGTTTTCTTAGCCTAAATCGTGGTGTAGTCATTGATGGTGCAAACTATTACAGTAACATTTACTGTAATTTCTTTTCTTCAAACATGACTTCCGTGAAGTTGGATTTGGCTAAACTGAGATTGAAATATAATCCTTCACCAATTTTTCCTTTCAATACTAGGGTACATGGGACGAAAGTGTTGTCAGCTTTGACTGCTCGATCGAATCAATTTGTTGGACAAGTTTATAATAGTTCTATATTCAATAACGATAAATTAGGACTTGCGGATTATTGTAAATGGGTATTGGAGTCCAATACACTAGCCAACCCTTTTCTTTTGTCAGCGCCCAAGAATAGAGGGTTCGTTTTTTCAAATCCCGGAAATAATCCTTGCGGAAATTTCATGTCAAATCCGAATACCGCCAGTAATATTGAAAAGTTAGAGGATATTGATGTTGTGCCGAATGTAGTTGAAGATTTCTGGGATATTTACGCAAATTCAAAATACAACATGGTGTTTGCAAAATCGTCAGTTACACCGTCCTTTCAGAAAGATTTGATTGATTTAGAATTGGCTATTGATACAGGTAGTTTGCTAGGTATCCAATCGGCACTTAATAACCTAACTCCTGTAAATCAGATGCAACAGGAAATTAAATATGTATTTAGTAATTGGTATGAATATATAAGTAATTATGATACGAGTTACACCGGAAATGGTAAAATGAGGTCATTTCAAGTATGGGATAGTGATACTACTTGGCATATCAATAATTTAATCAGTGATACTGCCGTTTTTTTTGTTAACTATAAAGGGTTACATGATACAATTTTGTCGAAACTGGATACGATGTCAAATTATAATCCATTTCATACAAAGCCGGCATCGTATTTTGCAAGGAATCTACTTTGTTTTATGGGTAAAAAATGTAATTTTATCGATAGTTTTTATAACGATCTAGTCCCGATTACCGGCCGAGTTACATCAAATTGTTTTGGTGGTGGTGTACAAGGTATTAATGTAAAATTGTTCGATGAATACGATGTCTATACTGGAGTGAGTACGGTAACGGAGGCGGCTGGATATTTTCGATTTTCAGGCACTGAACTCATGAGTTTAGATAGTACTATCAGGTATTACGTAAGAGTTTATTTGCCTTCTGATTCCAATCATATTTCAATGAATGCGAAGATTAGGAATTTGCAATTCGATTCTCTGTTGAACATTGATTGCATTTTTCCAGGACCAGCTCCGCTTGGAAATGAGAAAACAGAAATCGTTAAAATCACTATGCATCCAAATCCTGTATCTGAGGATTTAATAATTTCAGGTTTGAAGGTTGATAGGCCTGTGCAAATTTCAATTGTAGATGCTACGGGTTCTACTAAAAGAAAATTCAATTTTGAATCCAATGATGGTAAAGATGTATATTTGGATTTATCTTGCTTGTGTAGCGGTTTCTATTTTATAATTGTCGAATCTGATAATTTAAACTATACAGAAAAAATTATTATTAAACGCAACAAATAATTTAAAAAATATGTTAAAATTAAAAAAGTTTGGATTCCTTGTAGCTACTGGATTGACTTTGTTTACTGCGTGTAACGATGATAGTCAAATTGAAAATCCCAAAACATACAAGATTTTATCAAAGGATGAGAGATTGGATTCCATTTTTCAAGCGAGTACCAGCCTTAATTTCACGATGATGGTTGATTCAATTGATGTGAAAGGGAAGTACGGCCTACGATACCACGATACTACAATAATAAACGCCCTTTATCCAAATCGACAGAGCGGATTAGATGTTTACATTCCTGTACTAATCGGAGACGTGGACCCCACATCGCCTCAAAAGGACAAATATGCATTGTACACATTGGTTGAGCGCTTTGTTTCAATTCGGGCTGCTGATACAAAATCGAATTATGGCGGTGATAGTGAAGATACCTCTTTTACGGTCGTAATGCGTCAATTACAAAGAGTGAGTCGAGCGTTTGATTTCGATTATTTGACAATGAGTGACTATGCCCGTGATTTCCCCCACGATGGAACAAATGAAAAGGTGATTAGGGATTCATTTATTGATAGTTATGCGCCATCCACACTTCCTTGGGGTGGGACTTTCGGTGGCAATGGTTTTTGTAACGCAGGTACTTATCTGGAGATTTTAAATAATTTAGCAACGCCTCTCAACAGATTCACCTTTGAGTTTGAAGCAATACCCGCTCGTTTTTTCTACTTTTTCAAAGCAGGCGGTCTAGAGTTGAATAAGTTCTATGGATATGGTATTTACTTGAGCGAACTTGGTAGAGACGAATTTAACTCCATGGATGTATACTTGCAAAAGCTATCGGATGGTCGGGAACATCATGTGCTCTTCTTGAAAATGCCATATATCCTTAAGTCAGATGATCCTGAGGTGAGGAGATTCATCCGCGTTCGTTGCGTTTTGGATTGATTAGTTTGTTTAATTGTTCTGTGTGAAGATTTTGCAGCTAAGTCAGACAAAAACTCAGACTCAATTGTGTCCAGTAATAAATGTAAATTGCTGTAATGTAGTATTTATAGAATTGAGTAAATACTTAATTTGAAATTGTATTCGTTTGAAATACAAACTCCCACAGGAAATCTGTGGGAGTTTTACCAGAAAAGGGGGACTAAATCTGGTAATTCCGTAGTAAATACTCCGAATATCTTTAGAAAAGCGAGGGAATAAGGCAGTATTCCAGCGCATTTGAGGGGTTTTTCTCAATGATTTCACTCTCTCTCATGAATTTTATATAGGATCGGGCTGTTCTTTCTTTTACATCCATGCTTTCCATGATTGCCTTTATTAGATTTTGGTTACTGATGTACACGCGGTTCTTGAAAATTTCTGTTGTTACATCTCTGAGCTCGCTGGTTTTTCTGATTACAGAATCCTCTTTGCTCTTTTCACCTAGGTAAACATGTCGGCCTTCTGTTTTACTCCATCCAATTTGCATCATCGGCACATCGAGGGGCGAACCATCTCTCACTTTTAATGCTTTTACCACGCTGCAATTGTTGTTATCGTCCTTTTCAATTAGAAGTATCCCTGCTGCCTTTCTCTGCACTTCTGAACCAAGATGACCACGAAGCTTCATTCCTGATGGAGCAAGGTGCAACACACAAATAATGACCGTATTGTAAATGGCAGCCATTCTAAAAAGTTCCTCAACCAGCTTCACAGAACTTTCTTCATCGTTCACTGCTCCTAGTAAATCGGCAATACCGTCAATGACCACCAGGTGAATTCCCCCATGCTCGTAAAAAAAACGATCCATGGATTCCAGAATAAGATTCATGCGTTCACTTCTTGAAATACCAACCAAACAAAATGCCTTGAACCAAGAAGGGGGCTTCTCTTGTGATGATCTTCGAACAATGTAGGTCAGATTTTTGTAGAGTTGGAATTCAGACTGCTCTGTATCGTAAAGCAAAACAGCCTGGTTATGGATGTTTTCTTTGATTGTGGTTCCTAGGGTATCAATTTCTATCTCACCTGGTTTAATGGCCCCTGATATTATACCGCCTAAATAATTCGTCTTGCCGCTGCCCTCTGAACCTGCAACACAGACAATGTTCCCCGGTGTTCCAATGGTTACATCGTTAATGGTAATCAGTGGTTCGGGTGCTTTAGGGGGATTCTCAAAATCAATTTCACAGCTTTTCATTACCGCAATTGTGTCTTCGTACAATTGATCGAGCATTTCCCGAAACAGCATCATTAAATCGTCTGCCGAGTGCTTTAGGCGAAAAAAATCGGATATGTCTTTTTCAGTTTTCTCACCTGAAAGTGGTAGCAGTAAACTTTTAAGCTGATATTCCTTCAAATCTTTGGTGAGCTTCTCCATTGAGGCTTTGCCCGTTTCATCAACATCGTAGAGTAGGGTGATGTGTTTGAAACGATAACCAAGTCCTCTGATTAGATTCTTGGGGATATGCGCAGTTTCACTGTTAAAACAAATGGCATGAAAGCCATGAGATACCAAACTCAACACGTCTTTCTCTCCGCCAGTAATGAAAAGAACATCGCCGCGAATGGGTAGTTGGTCAAATCCAAAGACATAGTTTTCGGTAACTTCACCCGTGTACAAGAAGCGTAGGTTTGAAAATGGACGGTATAGCTTCGTGTATCGTCGTCCATTGTAACCATACATAGGTTGATCAACAGTGCTGCCCATTGCATATTCTTTGCCATCTTTACCTATGCCGATAAAGCGTTCTATGGCTGAAACATTGAATCGGTCTAATATTTCTTTGGTAATTCCGTATTGTAACCAAAACTTAATTTCAGTTTCATTGAATTCCCTTGCTTGAATTGGTAATTTTGTTTTTGCTGTTTCAAATCCATCGTGAATGGAAGGTAGGGATGAGGCTCTTTGAATATCGCCCTTGTTATCACGAACTATTCGGTTAATCTTTTGGTCATTGTCCTCCAGGCAAAGTCCTAATTCATTATCGATGATTTCAAGAATTCTAATAAAATCCTGCCTATCATCACAGGTAAGTCCGAAAATTTTACTGACAAAGAAAAAGCAATCGCCACTGTATTCGGCATCCCCAAAGTCTTTGAACTTGTAGATAGAAGATTTCTTATCAAAATATAAATAGCAGGATGCTTTAGAATCTTGATAGAAAGGGCTTTTAAAGGATTTGCCAACCTTTGAAAATTTGCTTCCTAGAAAGTGCTTGAAAATGCTTAATCCGTTATTGGTTGCATGAAGAATTGAATCTTTATTGAGAGACATATAAAAGTTTTAAGAAGGTTAAATGATTGATTTCCGAGCAGGCTGATAACCTTTTTTTACATAATTAACGATGTCCGACATGATCAGGCGGCGTTGTCGCCCTACATGGGTATATGGCAGTTTGCCATCCCTCATCATGATATATAATTGCGCTCTAGAAAGTCCCAGGAAGTTTGCCGCACTGGCAATATCCAAGTATTTCATTTCCTTCTTTGGTTCTTTTACTTCTTCAGAAAGTTGGCTCAGGATTCGCTCAACTTTAGCAAGTCGTTCTTCCAGTGTTTGAATTCTAGATGAATCTTTAATTTTGGTTTTGTTTTCCCACATAAGCTGCCTATAAATTAATTTAGGCTGCAATGCTACCAATACCCCTCAGCTTGATTATTGTACTACAATTGTACTACAATGATATTTTTTCAAAGTCCCCTGGCGCAATAGTTGTCGAATACATCCATGAGCTCTTTTAAATAAGGCTTCTGCTCAATTTTTCTATTTTTGGCGGCTTGTAGGGTAGAGTCGATATTTCCAATCGGAATATTGAAAAACCACATAAGGAGCCCAAAATACTCTTTCTTGGTGATTTTAGCCTTGTCGATAGCTTTTACAGAATTGCTCTCGTAAACCGAAACGAAAAGTTCTAAGAAGGCTACTTTGTCCCTCTGCCATTGAATGAGAGTGATGCCGCTGCCTTTTGGGAATAAAGACAATTGGCCTGACATATAAGCCGAAATTTCTTGTTTGGTTGGGATGGTGTATTCAGAGCTAGGCGGAGCCGCAGTTTGCCTGTTTGCGTATTTGTTCAGGTGAGTGATGCGATGTAAATACAGTTGTTCAAGCAGTTCCAGGATTTGATATTGAACGGTAAAATATTCTAGGATTTTTTTTTAATTGATTCGCTATTGAGTAGCTCTCTTGAGGTGGATTTATGAAGTTCAACGCGACTGAGTAATACATTAACAAAATCTTTGGGGAAATAGAGGTGTTTGAATTCCCGAATTTCAAAACAGAACAAATCAAATTCTCGTTTGATTGAATCGGCTTTGTCGAGTGAGTCGTTCATCATTTCATCTACTTGTATTTTACAGGGTAGGTAGAATGAATAAAGTTGTTGTTGGTAGGTTACAGTAGATTTGGATCCGTTAAATTCTACATCCTGGGAGTCGTCAATATCAAAGAGAGAAATCTGTTTTCTAAAGGAACGAGTGGTTACATTGATTCGGGCAATCTTTAATTGCTCCAGCGCGTTGTTAAGTAATTCTTTCATGACTTTTTT
>JACCDY010266893.1_pt1 | contig 29190 bp, 24 predicted proteins | sample 7446391 | NCBI WGS metagenome assembly JACCDY01 (sample SAMN15323451, study PRJNA562643) | freshwater metagenome | isolation source: river surface water | place: USA:Blue River Watershed | collected 2017-08-18 | reverse complement strand
GTCGTAGTAGATATGCGCAATGCGTATGAGAGTGAGATTGGTCACTTTGAAGGGGCGATACTGCCCCAGGTTGATACCTTCCGTGATGAGCTTGCGGTCACTCCCGAACTTCTCAAAGTACACAAGAACAAAAAGGTCGCGCTCTACTGTACCGGCGGGATTCGCTGTGAGAAGGCGAGTGCGTGGCTGAAGCATAATGGTTTCAGTGATGTGCGTCACCTCAAGGGCGGTATCATAGAATACGCGCATCAGGTGAAAGAGAAAGGACTGCCGAACAAGTTCCGAGGTAGTAACTTTGTGTTTGATGAGCGACTCGCGGAGCGAGTGGGGGATGAGGTGATTTCACACTGTCACCTGTGTAAGACTGCGAAGACCGATGTCTATCGCCACTGCGCGAACCAGGTCTGTCACGAGCTCTATCTCGGGTGTGATGATTGTGTGGCAAAGCGTCGTGGCTACTGTTCTCGTTGGTGTGAACTGACTGATACGATACCCGTATCATACAAAAAGACGTATGCACGTTGGTACAATAAACTCTTCCGCCAACGACCATTCAAAAAAGCGCGTCTCCGTGCGTCTGCCTAATCATTACTAAAGCCAGCTCGTATGCCGGCTTTTAATAAATGAGTATTGCTTCACGACGACCGGATATCCCCGCTGTCCCGAGGACCGACCTCGGGCTAGCCCTAGGTCGGTCCTCGGGTTTTATTGACTACTGCTGCATGTGCTCAATAGCGATAAGGGCGGCGTCTTGCACATGCTTAAACCGGTCACCCATGAGCTTTACCCCACCAAACCAGCGGGTCACGCAGACGACGCCATTTCGCACATCATGCTTCTCGAGCATCCGGAGAATGACCATACCGGCACCGGTCTCACCGTCGTCTTGTTTGGTTTCGTAGATGATCCCCTCGTGCTCGATGCGAGCAGCAAACGTATTATGATCGGCGCGCTCGTATGCTTTATCTCGCTTCAGTTGCTTTAAGAACGCCTTAATGTCGTCTCGGTTATGAACAACACCAAAGCTGACGCTATACCGACTCCCACGATCTTCAATGATATACGGAAGGAGGATAAATGTTTCTTTGGGTGTTATGCCATTACCAAAGGCAAATGCGTTCGTCATAGAGGAATTATAAGTGATATGAGATTTTACAAAAGAGTCAGCGTGAGCTGACTCTTTTGTAAAACCAAACAGTGTGCCCAGGAGAGGACTTGAACCTCCATGAGTCACCTCGCTTGCGAATATGCACAATGTGCGCGGGAGAGGACTTGAACCTCCACACCTTGCGGCACCTGCTCCTAAGGCAGGCGTGTCTACCGTTTCACCACCCGCGCACATTATGTACATTCTCGGCACGGTGGATATATTTCCCAAATATATCCACCTACCAATTTCGCCACCTGGGCACACTGTTTACTTTTGTGTGTGTTCGAGTGTAGCATACTCACACCAACCTGACCAACTACTTGCCTTTATGGAGGAAAACTTGTATACTCTCGCCACATAAATGCCCTCTTAGCTCAGTTGGTAGAGCAGCTCCCTCTTAAGGAGACGGTCCAAGGTTCGAGCCCTTGAGGGGGCACCAAAACAAAACACGCACTCCTGTGCGTGTTTTGTTTTGGTGCCGGCCGGAGCGATGTGAGGCGACCTCCAAAGGAGCCGAACCAGCGAGGCGGGTGAGAAATGGGACGGGTGAGGAGTTATTCAATATCACTCCGCAAGAGGTTGCCAGCTATTTTGATTAAAAATAGCGACAACCTGTACTGGTCATGTAATGACCCATTTCGCAAGACTCATCTCGTATCTTTGTGAGTGAAACGAAACAAAGAGACAGATGAGTGGACAGAATCTGTAAGATTCGACAGCACTTACTAGAATTGGAGCGTAGCGAACAATTATAGTTAGTGACCGGTGACCACAACATTTCTTTACATTGACAGTCCAGCAAATGCAAAACCTTTCAGTTAACTGAAAGGTTTTGCAGAGGTGCCGGGAGCGGGACTGGGTCAGAGTAATTTCTTGTTAAAATTCCGCGACCCCGCCTCATAGTCGCAAAGCGACATGTTCTGTCTTTCAAGTCTCGCTCACAAGCAAAGCAGTTTGCTTGCTCCCAGACATTATTAAAATCAAAATGCGCCATAAAGCGCATTAAGATTTTATATAGTGCCCGGGGCGGGACTTGAACCCGCACGACCTTGCGGTCCCAAAATTTTAAGTCTTGTGTGGCTACCGATTACACCACCCGGGCATCACTTTGTCAAGTAATGCACTAGCACACGAGTAAAACACACATTGCAGACAGTACCTTACTCGTGAGGCCAGAGCGGGAATTGAACCCGCGCATGGAGGATTTGCAGTCCCCAGCGTTACCACTTCGCCATCTGGCCAGTTCTCGTGCTCACTACTGTATCATTTTATTGTTGCGAAACCAACTCCTTAAACTGTACGGTTTGTGGCATAAATACATGTAATTATATAAGAGATAAGTTAGGTTTAATGATGTTCTGTGTCGATTTGTTATGATGTGACTATATGCGCTATATAACTTTTGTTGCTCCTGAAATTGTACTCGCTTTGATGATGTTTGGTATTCTTCCTGTCCCAATCCAAAACAGTTTTTTGATCGCTCTTTTATATCTACTTACGAATCTTTGGTGGTTTGTCTTTGCAGCGCTTGCGTATGAGTGTGGTCGACAAAAGACTACCAAAGGTTGGTTTGCAGTCTTTGTAACGATAGTGAGTTATATTGCCTTACTTACTGTGGTGCTTATACCGTTTACTGCAGTTATACTTCTCCTTTCGCTTGAGGATATAGAAGTTAATCTGTATGGTTTCATGGGACTATCTGCATTATTCCTCGGACGTATACTAATTTCGGTGCTCACCACACTGTACTTCCACGGCAGTAATCATCTGAGGCAACAATTAGGGTATGTAGGTAGTCATCTCTTTCAGTTTCAGGTGCCTATACTTGCTTTGTCGCTATTTGCCGCACCAGCCTCATTAACGTATGGAGGAGAGGTTGCGCTGTCTCTGTACTTTGGGTGTGTCAGTATATTGTCTGCAATCGCAATGATTATATTTCGCTTTTACAAGAAGCCGGTCTTTGAGTACACGAGCTTGCACTAGCGTATAACAAAACACCGACCTGTCTGGTCGGTGTTTTGTTATTGAGTACCAGTATCAATATCGCGGGCACTCTCATCGATGTGTTGGCGGTGGCGCTCGCCGTAGTCAACCGCGAAGTCGAGGTGGGGGATAATCTTGAGACTCGTGTTCTTCTTTACAAAGTTGCGGATGTCGGTAGCTGAGCGCTTGAGGAAAATGAGGGCGTCTTGCTCGCGACCATCCGGAATCGTGGTGAAATACACCGTGTACTTACGGTAGTCTGGTGAGACGGTGACACTCGTGACGGTGATGAGGGGATTGGTGTTCGCTTCGTTACGAATGTACGTCGCTACTACCTCGCGGATGAGGGAGGTGGCACGGTCGTGTTTGTCGTAGTTAAGTTGTTTGTTCATAATTTTTTAGTCAAATGAGTAGCTACTACTTACCGAGTCTGGATTAAATGAGTTTGTAGCGAGGCACGTGAGTAAAAGGCTGTGAGGTGTACTTTGGTGTACAGTGAGCAGTCTTTTACGAAACGTTACGAAGCTAATACTCATTTTAGACGGACGGCGCTATGTGATGACAACTTCGAAGCCCTCAATTATATCGCCCGGCGCCACCTCAAACTTTGCATCCACCTGCATACCAAATTCTCCTTCATCAACCTGCTTTACATCAGACTTCTGCTGCTGGAGGTTCTTGATAACACCCTTACCGACCTCAACATCACGGCGGAGGATGCGGACACCGGTATTGAGCTTGAGAAGACCGTCCTCGACACGGGCACCAAGCACGTGGGTATTCTTTTGGGTACTGAAGTGCTTGAGGACCTTCGCGTGACCAGTGACGACACGCTCTTCCATCTTTGGCGTGCGGTTCTTCAGTGCGGTGTTGAGCCACTCTGAGAGTTCGTAAATGATTGAGAAGGTATCAATCTCAACATTGAGGCGCTCAGCGAGGTCTTGTGCTTCGCGGTCGACCTTAACGTTAAAGCCAACGATGATGGCATCTTTAGTAGCACTCACTGCCTGGACGTCGTTGGCTGAAATTGGACCGACGCCGGTATCAATCACACGCACGGTGATACGCTCTGAGGTGAATTGTGCGAGCTCATGCTCAATGGCGTCAATGGTGCCAAGCGCATCAGCCTTGATGAGAACTGGAATGGTTGGGAGATTAGTCTTCTTGTGAGTTTTGATAGTTGGCGTCGTGTCTGAGAGAATAGCTGCTTCAGCTTCTTTTTTACTGCCGACCACATAAAAATCTGCTCCGGCTTTTGGAATACTGGTCCAGCCAACAATACCAACTGGCTCGGCGAGTGATGCTTCCTTAAGGCTCTTGCCGTGGGCGTCTTCCATGATACGCACTGGTGCAAAGCTCGTGCCTGATACGACAAACTGCCCGCCCTTGAGGGTGCCGTTCTTGATGATGAGAGTGGCGGTATTACCACGCTTTGGATCAAGCTTGCCTTCAACAACGGTGCCACTCGCACTCGCGCTCGTATCACCCGAGAGCTCAAGAAGGTCGGCCTGGAGAATGACGAGATCGAGGAGATCTGATACACCGGTACCCTGCTTGGCTGAGATTGGAGCCCACGGTACGTCACCACCCATTCCTTCAACATAAATCTCGTGTTCGATGAGTGAGGTCTGCGTGCGGAGTACATCAGCGCCAGGCTTATCGATTTTGTTGATAGCGACAATATACGGAATACCAGCGTCTTTTATCGCGGTGAGTGCCTCAAGGGTCTGCGGCTTGACGCCATCTTCAGCTGAGACCACGAGGATAGCGATATCAGCGACGTCCGCGCCACGCAGACGCATCTTCTGGAAGGCAGCGTGACCAGGGGTGTCGAGGAAGGTGATTTTCTCCTCAGCACCATCTTTGGTCTTATGAGACACAACATAGGCAGAGAGATGTTGGGTGATGCCACCAGCTTCACCATCAACCACGTTACTTTTACGGATATAGTCAAGGAGTGTTGACTTACCGTGGTCAATGTGACCCATTACAACCACGATTGGTGGTCGCTTCATAACTCCGCCTGTTGTTTTTTGTGCCTTTGCCATGTATATGTGTCTTCCACTGTAAAAAGCCGGGTACCGGCTTATAGCTAATAAAATAGTGCTCGTAGTATAGCAGAGATTTACAGAATGAACACCCCGTGTCATGATTTTGAGATGTGGTCACGTTTTCTTAAAAAAACTGCAAAAGACGCAATGTCTCGACGTATCTACCTAGATTACGCAGCGGCGACACCGATGTTCCCGGAGGCGGTAGCGGCGATGCGGCCGTTTCTTGAGACCGAGTTCGCTAATCCGGGCGGTATCCACCGTGAGGGTGTGGCGGCGAAGCGGGCACTCGAAGGCTTCCGGACGGAGGTGGCTCGCGTACTTGAAATCCCGGCACCAGGCGTCATCTTTACGAGTGGTGGTACCGAGAGTAATAATCTCGCTATCACGGGCACGATAGAACGACTCCATCAGGAAGGGCGACCGTATGCATCAATGACTGTTCTCTCGACCGCCCTTGAACACCCGGCAACGAGACGGACCCTGGAAGCTCTTAAGACTAAAGGGGTAGTTGTTCGTGATATTCCCGTGACTGAAGAAGGGCTTGTTACGATGTCTAGTCTTAGGGTATGTCTTGATGAATCGGTCGTTCTGGTCACACTCGCGTACGTCAACAGTGAGATGGGTGCGATTACCGATTGCCGAGCCGTGCGGCGTCAGCTTGATGAAGTGGAGAAGGCGTCTGGTACCTCAATCATATTTCATGTTGATGCAGCGCAGGCACCACTGTGGCTACCGTGTGCGCTCCCGCGTCTCGGTGCCGACCTTGTCTCCTTTGATGGTGGTAAGTGTGGTGGCGGTAAAGGGATTGGGATGCTTGCAATGAGAAAGGGGGTGACCGTGTCGCCACTACTTTATGGTGGCGGACAAGAAGCTGGTATTCGGCCAGGGACAGAGCCTGTTCACCTCGTGGCGGCGCTTGCAACCGCCTTTCGGTTGGCGCAGATGGGAGTGGTGGAGCGAACTTGTGCAGTCCAGGGTGTGCGCGACTATGCCTTTACCCAGATTACGGAAGTGCTCCCGCAGGCGGTCGTCAATGGACCGATGGGCAACAATCGTGTCGCTAACAATATCCATATTTCAATCCCCGGTATTGATGCGGAGTTCGCGGTCATTACCCTTGATGCGAAGGGGATTGCTGCGAGCACGAAGAGTGCATGTAGTAGTAAGGGTGGAGGAGCGAGCGCTGTTATTATGGCGATGACCGGTGATGAAGCTCGAGCCATGTCGACTCTCCGCTTTACTCTCGGTCCGAATACGTGCAAAGCTGATATCGATACGTTAATGACTGTTTTGGTAGATCACATTAATAAGCAGGCTATGACACTGACTATTTGACTTTCTTAACAACCGTAGTACTGTTCGAAACAGAGAGAACAGGAGGATGGCGATGTCTCAGAAGAACTGTACAGAAACTACCACCATGCTTGATCTTGGTCAGGTGTAGGCCAGGGTCGAGGGGGATCAAGAGATCTTTAACCAATGGCTCGACACCAGCAAGGGCAGTCGCCGTGCTTTGCGGAAGATGCTCTTTAATCTTCTGATGAGCGCGAAGCTGTATCATCACAACAACACTCGTCTTCAGTCTGAACTTGAGGACATGAAGCGTCGACAAGATCAGGTGCGGAACGACAACGAGATGGAGCGCGAGCGCCTCCTTGAAGCAAGCAGACACCTCGAAGACGCCCATAATCGCGAAGTCAACGAAAACAATTGTCTCCGTGAACAGGTGGAGGCATTGACGCAAGTTATCGATTGCCAAGCCGATGCACAAGAAGCACAAAATCGGCTCAGTGCAGCAGTCGTTCGAGCATCGCAGCTTGGTCTCGTCATTGCGTCGAAGACATAAGAGTCATCTCTGTATGCATATGAAGTCGACCGGCGCCCTCACAGGCGCCGGTTTCTTTATTAGACAAAACCGGCTTTTTGTAGCATTATGAAGGTACTTCCATACCGATTTACTGCCTGTCTGTAACGACTGCTTGTGCTGCCCGTCTTCGCCTCGGAAGTGCTGTATAATTTCATCATTCATGCCTAGTTTCCACAATTTCACCTCAAAAGCTAAAGAAGCCATCCGGAAAGCGCATGAACTTGCCATTGAACGTGGACAAAATCATGTGAGTCCGGTGCATCTTATGACGGCACTCGCGCTCCAGGAAGAGAGTCTCGTGATATCAGTGCTTGATCGGCTCGATATCGATATTATTGCGCTCACTGACCTCCTCCTTGAAGCGCTCGAAGGTCCTGAAGCCAATACGACAATTTCACAATCATATCAACTCTACCTTACCGCTGATTTAGCGAAGGCGCTTGAGTATTCTGGACAGCTTGCCGAGCAACTCGGTGACTCATACGTCGGGGTGGAACATTTGTTCCTCGCGGTGGTTGAGAATCCTGGTCCAGCGCTTGAGATCATGCAACGCGCCGGAATCGAAAAGAATCGGGTCATGACCGCCATCAAAGAAGTGCGTGATAATCGCGTGACCGATGTGCAGCAGCCAAAGAAGTTTCGCTCACTCGCGAAGTACACCCGCAACCTCACGAAGCTCGCGCAAGAAAACAAGCGCGACCCCGTCATTGGGCGCTATGTTGAGGTACAGCGCGTCATTCAGATTCTCTCGCGCCGTACGAAGAATAACCCGGTCCTGATTGGAGAGGCTGGTGTCGGGAAGACCGCGATTGCGGAGGGTCTCGCGCAGCAGATAGCGCAGGGGCAGGTGCCAGAGTCGGTGAAGGATAAAGAAATTCTCTCACTTGACCTTGGACTCCTTGTCGCGGGGACTAAGTTCCGTGGTGAATTTGAAGAGCGCCTCAAGGCGGTGATGAAAGAGGTAGAGAGCTCACAGGGACAAATCATTCTCTTTATTGATGAACTTCATACCATTGTGGGTGCTGGCCAGGCGGAAGGCTCGATGGACGCCTCTAATATGTTGAAGCCGGCACTCGCACGTGGTGAGCTCCGTGTGATTGGCGCCACTACCCTTAAGGAATACCAAAAGCACATTGAGCGTGACCCAGCGCTGACTCGTCGCTTCCAGCCTGTGTATGTGAACGAGCCATCGCACGAAGATGCGATCGCCATTCTCCGTGGTATTGCTGAAAAGTATGAGCTCTTCCATGGTGTTCGTATTACTGACGATGCGATTGTTGGGGCGGTAAATCTTTCAGCCCGCTACATTACTGATCGCTTTTTGCCTGATAAGGCGGTTGACCTTATCGATGAGGCGGCATCAGCACTTCGTATCTCACTTGAGAATAAGCCTGATGAGCTCGTGGTGTCAGATCGTCAGATCCGCCGACTTGAAATTGAAAAAGAAGCACTCAAAAAAGAAGCGACCGCCTCTGATCTCTCTGCTGAGCAGAAGAAGCGCGTCAAAGATCGTCTTAAGGAAATTGATGAGGAAATTGGTGAGCTTCGTGAGACCACCTCAGCCCTTGAAACCAAGTGGAATAATGAGAAGGAAGCGCTTGATGCCATTGGACGCCTTAAAAAAGAGCTTGAAGAACTCCGGCTTGAAGCTGAGAGTGCTGAAGCGATGGCTGACCTCACCCGCGCTGCTGAAATCCGCTACGATAGCATCCCGGCAGTGGAGCGTGACCTCGATCAGCAGATGAAGCGCTTGAAGAAGCTTCAGCGTAGTCGTCGTCTCCTTAAGGAAGAAGTGACCGAAGAGGATATTGCACTGGTGGTATCACGCTGGACTGGTATCCCAGTATCACGCATGCTCGAGGCGGAGGCAGCCAAGCTCGCGCGTATCGAAGATGAGCTCAAAAAGAAAGTGGTTGGCCAAGATCATGCAATTACGCTCGTTGCAAACGCCATCAAGCGTTCACGCGCTGGTATTGCTGACCCGAACCGACCAATCGGATCATTCCTCTTCCTTGGTCCGACTGGTGTCGGTAAGACTGAGCTCTCGCGCGCGCTCGCAGACTTCATGTTCAATGACCCTGACGCGATGATCCGTATCGATATGTCTGAGTTCATGGAGAAGCACTCGGTCTCAAAGATTATCGGCTCGCCGCCAGGATATGTCGGACACGAAGAAGGTGGCAATATTGCAGAGCGTGTTCGCCACCGACCATACTCAGTCATTCTCCTTGATGAGGTAGAGAAGGCGCATCCTGAGGTATTTAATGTCCTCCTCCAGGTGCTTGATTCGGGCCACCTCACCGATGCGAAGGGGCGAAAGATTAACTTCCGCAACACGGTCATTATCATGACCTCAAACATCGGCGCTGAGCATATTGACCGCATGTCTAACTTTGGCTTTAGTCATGACCATGGTGCGGGAGCACAGTACAGTCAGGCCAAAGACAAGGTGATGGATAGCCTCAAGAACTTCTTCCGACCGGAGTTCCTTAATCGTCTCGATGAAATCATTATCTTTGATATCCTCTCACCAGAGACTATTCGCAGCATCGTGTCCCTTCAGGTTGAAGATGTAGTGAAGCGTCTCCGCGGTAAGGAGATTGCGCTCTCAGTGAGTGATAGTGTCCTTGATTACCTCGCGAAGGAAGGTTACGATCCGAAGTTTGGTGCCCGTCCCCTCAAGCGTGTCATTCAGACGAAGATTCTTACTCCGGTTGCGTCGATGATGATCCAAGAAGGAATGCTTCGTGGTGGTACCGTTCGCGTTGATATGAAGAAGGATGAGCTCACCTTTGATGTGAAGAAAAAGGCGATGTCGCGTAGTGCACAGAATCGCGCCAAGACTCCAGCGCCAGTAACGCTTGAGACGCCACAAACCTCAAATTAGATAGATTTTAAACAAAAGCCCCGCGATGCGGGGCTTTTGTTATTGGTGTCCGTGGAGGCGGAACTGCTTACTGAGGAGTGGTTCCATCCCGGGCACCTCATCGGTGAAGATGATTTCATCGGTAAGCTCGTTATCTTTAAGGCGGAGGAACTTGTCATCGATGCGGTAGTTCATCCGGTAGAGTCGATTATCAATCATACCGTCACCAAACGTGATTGGCGCATCTCCGTTGCGGATGATGACCATAATATTCTGGATTTTTTTATCGGTGTCACTATGGATAGGAACAAGCTGGTAGTTCGGAAATACGCTTGCGAGCGTCTTGATTGCTGAGCCGGTCATGGTCGTACCTCTCGTATCAAGACTGCCGATGTAATTAATAAACGCAACGCCGTTATTGTTCATGCGGGCTTTGAGTGACTCATAGAATTCTTTCGTGACCAGGTGTGGCGGGATGAAGTGGCCACTATTCATGACGTCTGAGAAGACGACGTCGTACGTTGTAGTGGTGCTTTGGAGGAAGACACGTGCATCCATGGTGTGCGTGCGGAGGTTTTTGTTCTCAGGTAAGTCAAAATAAGTCCGAGCAATATCATAGAGGTACGGTTCAATCTCAACGGTGTCTATGACGAGGTCGGGGTTATGGTGGTGTACGTGGCGTGAGATGGTGAAGGCGCCACCGCCGAGAACGAGATAGTTACGAGCGTCTGGTACCATCACTTCATATTTTGTGGCAAGTTCGGCGTAGGGGAAGGCGATTTCGTAACTGTTTGGAATAATGGCTGAAGAGAAGTTCGTATCGTTTTTTAAAAAACGGTAACTGGTACCGTTAAAGTCTTCTTCGTAGACAACCAACTGTGAGTACTGTCCGTCTTTAGCATAAAGGAGGTTGCCCCGGGTAGTGAGTGGCGCACTGTGCGCCAAGGTACCGAAGGTGGCGGTGAGTATAATAAAACCTGCGCCAATAACTCGGTAACTCTTATTCATTTTCCCAAATACGAGGAAAAGAAAACAGGCCCACCCAACGAGGACTACGGCGACTGCGATGAAGGTAGCGGTAAGACCGATTGTGGGGATGAGGTAGAAGCCACTGAGGAGGCTTCCAACAATACTTCCAATCGTACTCCAAAAGAAGACGGTGCCAACCACTGCTCCTTCGTTATCAGTGTGTTGGGCAAGAAGCTTACTCACAAACGGCGAGTCGATACCTAAGAGGCACGCAGGCAAGAAAAAGCAGAGTGCTGAGATGATGAGCGGTCCGGTACCAAGGCCGAGGGATGGTGCTACTGATGGGAGTGAGGTGAGTGCGAGATAAAGGAGGGTGAGCATAATGACGCCAGCACTCCCGATGATACAAGCAAGGAGAAGCGGGGACGGGTACCGATCAGCCAGACGTCCGCCCCAATAGTAGCCAAGGCTGAGAGCCAAGAGAATTGTTGAGAGGACGCTTGAGACAACCGTAAGTGAACTCCCATAATACGGCGCAAGGAGACGAATCGCGCCGACCTCAAAGATGAGGACGGCCGTACCAGTAATAAAGACGGTCATGAGGAGGAGTCTCCGAGAAAGCGTATCTTCAACAATCATGGTATCAGTATACGTGAAATCACCGTTTAACCAAAGCAAACGCCCGGTTTTGCGCCGGGCGTTCGTCTATTGCTTCATCTTATATTGCTTCATGAGCTGCTTCATCTCGGGTTGGTCTCTCACCCAGTCCCGGAGTGTGAAGGCGCCATGGATACTGATGTCGTACACCTGGCACGACTCTTTATCAGGGAACGTGACGCTGATGTTGTACGGGACACCGTCGGCGATAATGGCACCCTCGGTAACGTGTTCACGTTCGTCTTCAGCGAGGTCGAGGGTGGCGCCGATGAAATCTTGGCCACGGGCCGTGATTCGCTCACTGATGACACGCTCAGTCACATTCACAAACTCTTCGATGGCAGTCGGGTTATCGGCAATCTTTTGCCAGTTGCCCTTACCGATAGCGAGTCGCACGAGACCGGGCAGATGAGCGTGTTCGCGCACCGCCTCGCCAGCGAGTACTGCGTCGAGACGTCGCTGGAGACAGGTCTCAAGCGGATTGGCAACAGCGGAACTAGATACACCGAGAAAGAGTAGTGCAACAAAAATGTTCAGGCGCATGTACTGTCTCCTCCTGCGCAATAGATTGGCCTCCTTCACCTATTGTATGGTCATGGTTGTGGCGGCGTCAACGGTGAGTTTTGTATAGAAAGGAATCTTTTTAGATATGTTGTGTACGTATGAGTGATACAAAAGAATCGCCCCGCCAACAATATGAAATTCATATTGTTGGCGGGGCGAAAGTGCTATTCTCGCAGCGACTCGTATTCGGGATGAATCCCTTTAACAGCCTGGATGTTCCCGAAGCCATTGACGAGCGCGGGATAATCGCTCCCAAGTCGAATGCTTTCCCATATATCACGAGACATCACCGTAGACACATCTTCTCGTTCCTCCTCGTCGTAGTAGAAGAAGTGGATAGTGAAGATGGTTTTCGGTTCACTTACTGCTCGTATACATCCGTGGGTCGGTTGTGAGCTGAGGCAGTGGCTTGGGGTTGTGAAGGTGGGGAAGCGCGGTTTCTGATCCCAACCTTCTTTCGTGAGGGGAGGAATTGCTTCCCAACGGTCAACCGTATACTCATAACGCGTACCCCAGATATCATCATCACCGACCTTTACTTTGTCCCTATATGAACAATCATAACGGGTCGTGGTTTGTGACCATGTACCATCACCATTTGAGCGTGAGGACGTGCTCGTGCAGGTTTTTGGTATGGTTTTCCATACATATACCGGTTCGAAGCGAATAAAGACTCGGTTACTTGTCACGTTATACGCATCAGTAGGTGGCGAACCAAACGTACCTTCTTCAACCGTGAGAGTCTTTTGTCTTGGTTGGTAGTCCTCGAGCGAGAGGTGGTATGACCAGTGGGCGCGGTCGGCAGTGAGTGTTACTGGTATGACGGCACGAGCCTGTATCACCACCCAGGCGATACAGAGTATTGCAAACACTGCACAGCACCCAGCAATCAACCACCATCTTCGACTGTCGTTTTTCACATTTGTCGTGCCCAAGGCGTTTGTGTTATTGGTGCGTCTTGTACGAGTCGAGCGACTTTGTACTCGCTTCGATATCGGCTGACCATCACTGTTTGATTTGTAGACGAACGCTTTTACCTGCTCATCGTCATCATCAGTTAGGCTGGCACCACAGTTGCGGCAGGAGAACCGTTTTTCGTTGCGAGTCTCGCAGTGAGCACAGATGATATCGCGTCCTTTGAACTGGTAGTTGTCGACCGGTTCTTGGGTACGATAGACACCCTCTTCATCGAGTGGGGCGCCACAGGATGGGCATTGTTTGCAGTTGTAGGCTGAGAGGCCTACAATCCCGCAACCGCTGCAGTCCCAGGCTTCATGGAACGTCTCGGTTTTGACTTCGGGCATTTAGTGCCTCCTTGTAAAGGAACGATGAGGTTCAAGATTTAACAATTTATACATATAAATATGAATATTGTCAATATTTGTGCGCCGAGTTGGAGTTTGTCCGACACTTTCATACCTCGTGAGGTATACTTCATGTATGAATACGGAAAAGGCTCCTGATTTGCGAGAACGCCCAGTTGATTATGGTTTAATAAAAAATTCCGACGGACAATGGATTTTGACATCAATGGCTGGTCAAGAAATTCCAGTCAACGATACTCAGTTGGCAACTGAAATTAATACATTGCTTGTTACGCAACTCCATTCTGATTCGATATCAAAAGAAGGAGTGCCGGGGAAGGATGCGCCAACATTTTATGATTCACCAGTAACGGTGGCGACATGGCCTCATAATTTTGATGATACGAAACGCGAACATCAAAGTGTAAAACAAGTAGCGGATGATTTTTGTCACAGAACAGCAAATCGCTTACTACCAGAAGCCGCTCGTCGTGAATTCGATGTGCCGTTCACCGAAGTTTTATCGCTGGAAGATGTTAATCATGTCATTCAATCTGTATCACTTCCAGCGATTGTGCAATTTGGTTGGGAGACGGGCGGAGAGTATCGTCGTAAAGAAAATATCCATTCATGTATAGCTCTCGTCGAAGCTGAGGGTAAAATTGTATGTTTTCAAAAATTTGGTTACGGTTTGCCATATGAACTAGTTAGCTTAGATAAAGTGTACGATTACTGGAGTGCAGTAGCGAGACATGAAGACAAAGATTTGCTCATTAAAGCGATTGCGAAATAATGGAGTAATCATTAAGAGCTTCTTTATCTTAGATTTACCTATCGAGATCTCCATGTGCACTTATAAAAACGAGCATTCACCACAGTGTACGTTCGTTTTAAAAAGTGCACCGAGTTGGCTCGACACCTTTGTGTGGAGTAGGGAATAAGAAAACCGCCTGACCCGTGAGAGCCAGGGGCTTTCTTGGGTCAGGCGGTCAGAAAATGATTCCTTCAATCTTCCGAATCCTACAAGTTTCGGTATCGCAACGCTCATCGACCGTCAGCACGAGCTGGCGTGAAGAGAAACGATGGGTCGTCTCATTTTCGATGATGTTGCAGTTCAGGACGTGCGATTTCCGATCGAATGAAACGATCAGAACATCGATGTGTCCTTTGCGAGATTCGTCGGTCTCGGAATCAGACGCTGTGATTCGAAGAGGTTTGATACCGAGAGCGACCTGGAGCGCGCTCGTATCATTTTTGGTCATTTCCAGCCAGAAATCGTCATCAGGCTTCCACACTGTGTATACTCCTTGTCGTTGGAACGTTCACGAATATAATACAAAATTTCTAGTGTATTGTCAAGTTATTGTGCGCCGGGAGGGGTATTCTCGGATTACAGCCGCAGTACAGGTTGTCGATGGATTAGTTCGCTTCGCTCCTAATCAATCTGACTAACCTTTTCGAATCCCTCCCGTGAGTGACATTTAGTCACTCACTCCGGCGCACGCAATAAAAATGGCACCCCTGAAAGGAGTGCTCAATTTTATACGCGTGCGCCGAGTTTGAGTTGGTTCGACACTTTTGTATTGTACGAAAATAAGAAAACCGCCTTGCCAAGAGAGCGACAAGGTCGGTCTTCTCGGGTCAGCGGTCGATGCTTCAGCGGAGCTAGAGGTAGCGTGGTCCCCAGTAGACATCTTGTTCATAATCCATCAGCTCGTCCTCGTAGGATTCTTGCCAGAAGGGGTCGTCGTCGAATAGCTCTTCTTGGGTCGACACTTGTGTGATCACGGTCTGACACATGCCGTAGTGCGCCAGTACTGTGACATACTCCGTTGCACCGTGTTTGCTGGTGGTGAGTCCCTGCAGCCACTGCATCGTTGCTGTGTTGAATCGCCACAGGGTATGCAGGTTGTAACAGTTCGGGATGATGTTCATGTCTTTGAGTGAGAATACTTCACTGTATTCGCTCCCGAAGTTGGTGGTGCGTTGGTGGCAAAACCATTTGCCATCCGTTTTATACGGCCTACCTGTCACAACGCCTGTCCTCAGATGGAATTTTCCATAGAGGTACAGAACCTCAATGTAGCGCTGTCCGCCAACGATTTGCGTCGGTTTACGAACGAGGTTATTTTTCGCGATTTTTAGGCTCATTGTTCAGCTCCGTTGCCGTAGATTGGAAAAAAAGGACTATTTTTAATATAGTACACCTTGTCGCTACTTTTTCCTTACGTCAAAAGATAGCAGGCAAGGTTTTCGAATCCCTACGAAAGTACTCCCAGCACTTTCTCCCGGCGCACTAATAAAAACGGCACCCACAGAAGTGGATGCTCGTTTTTAAAAAGTGCAGGATTCGGTCACGCTCATGGATAATTTATTTCTTTTCAATCATAAATTATCTCATTCGCCCGACCCGGACTGTTTCGGCCCTAAAGGGGACCCCGAAACAGTCTTTCGAATCCCTCCCGGCGCTACCAAATACAACAAAACCCAAGCAACGCTTGGGTGTTGGTATTTGGTGCGCCGGGAGGGATTCGAACCTTCGTAGACATAAGTCAGCAGATTTACAGTCTGCCCTCGTTGACCGCTTGAGTACCGACGCGGATATATAATTGGTACAAAGGAAACCTTTGTAGGCTACAACTTAGCACATATTGTGACTATTTTCAAAGGGGTTCGTGTGGTAGGCTTATATGCAATGAAACGACGTCTCGCGTCTCTTTACGTTTTACTCTTGTTGCTTGTGCCAGTGCTCGCATCAGCACGTGGTCTTGTGCCATGTGGTGGAGAGGGTGAACCAGTGTGCGACACCTGCACCTTAATGCAGCTTATTAATAACGTGATTGCTTGGCTTGTAGCAATTCTTGGTACTATCGCTGCTATTATTATTGTTTATGCTGGTTTTAAGCTCGTGACAGCAGGAGGAAATGGCCACGTCCGAGAAGAAGCTAAAGAAATGATAACAAATATCCTGATTGGCTATACTATTGTGCTTGCTGGTTGGCTCGTCATCGATACTGCTCTTAAGGCGCTATTAAATGAAGGAACATTTGGTGTATGGAATGAAGTACAGTGTTATGCGCCAATTACTCCTACCGATGCGCCTGATTGGCGAAGTCCAGATGAAGTATATGAGCCAAATGATGGTTTACCGGTGAGTCGGGACAGGCAGGATGTATACATTGGACCAGGTACTAACGTCTCAAGTGGTGGAACAGGTGTCCTCTGTCCACCGGCCAGTCGAGCGTGTGGTGTTACTGCATTACAGCGGTATGGACTCACAGAATCACAGGCGCGGGTAATGTCGTGTATTGCTATGACAGAAAGTTCCGGCAACCCAAGTACCCCACCGTATAATCAGAATAATCCTGGCTCGAATTCAACTGCGTGTGGTACGTTCCAAATCGTCGGCTCGACCTGGCGACAATATGCTCGGGGTACATGTGCCGATCATCGATCTAACTGCCAAAATGCACAGTGTAACGCACAGGTCATGGCAGCGTTGGTGCGAGCGAATGGTTACAACGATTGGACGTGTCCTAATTGCAATAGGAAGGCTGCCTCTTGTGTGAGTCGTTACTCTCAGTAAACTATATAGTATGAGAACTATCTTCGTTATCTTCTTTGCACTTCTTATACCTTTTAGCTTTTTTGTGTTGTATCAAAATTTTTTTACCACAGAAGTTATAAAAGACACCTCACCAACTCAGCTTCCAAATAACGAGTTATCATTACCGACTCAAAATGGTCGCGATGTAGTGATCCCAGATATTACCCGATTACCAGAGGTTAAAGAAGATGTCTACAACGATGGTTTGTATTATGTAGGAGTACCATTAGATCAAACCAGACCAACGGATCTTTATACTATTACCTACGATGAAACGAGTGGTTACTTCAACATAGTTTTATTGAAGACTCCGTTTGTTTTGGCACGTACTGAAGCAGAAAATAAGTTGCGGCAAGTGCTCGAGCTCGATGATAGTAGTCTTTGTGATTTAACGTATACTGTTACAGTACCGGGGTATGTTAATCAAGCAGCATCTGGCGTTGATTACCGCTTTAGTTTCTGTGACGATGCTGTTACATTAGAATCATGACCTCCTCATTCATTAAACTTACATTTGTTGGGAGTTTTCTGATTCTCTCGTTTGTACTATTACTGTCACCAGACAGTGCCAATGCTCAATCTCTTGCCGAATATGCCGGTTGCAGTGGGCCTGATTGTAGTACTTGTAATCTCGTTGATTTAGCTAATGGAGTGATTCAATGGATTATCGGTATTCTCTTTGTGGTGTTCGCTGGTGTGATGGCGTGGGCTGGTTTTGGACTCGTCACCTCAAACGGTAATCATCATGCGCTTGATGAAGCGAAAGGCTACTTTGTGAATGCTATTGTGGGCTTTATCATCATGCTCTCGGCATGGCTTATTATTGATACGGTGATGCGTGGTCTTATTGGTACGAGCAGTAATCCAGGTAGTGTTCAGACCATGTCCGGTTGGCTCTTCTGGGCTGAAGTAGAGTGCTATGAACAGACTGAAGTGCAAGATCCTCCAGATTGGATTAGTCCTGATGTGCCTTACGAACCTTTGTCTGTCGATGAACAAGAGCGATTCTTGGTTGATGATGGCACGGGGAGGGCTGGTTCAGTGCAAGTTAATACACCTGCAGGTATGCAGAATGTTGATATCCAGGCTTGTGATACTTCTAATATTGTGAGAATCAATTTTCTCGGCCAGAGTGTTCAGATTCACCGGCAGTTTGCGCCGAGCCTCCAGCGAATAGATGCACAGTGGCGCAGTCGAGGTGGTAATAGCTTTTATCGTGTCACTTCAGTTGGCGGCTATAATTGTCGTAATATCGCGGGTACTAATCGACGCTCAAATCATGCTTATGGTTTAGCGGTCGATATTAACCCAGCACAGAATCCTCACACCTTCCCTGGGTCGCGTAATTATGGACAAACTAACATGCCGCCAGCTTTTGTACAGCTATTTACTAGAGAGGGATGGGGTTGGGGTGGTAACTGGAATTCTTCTAAAGACACGATGCACTTTAGTAAAGCCTCTGGTGAAGGTGGTAACATGCGTGGACAATAAACATTATGAAAAAAGTTCTTTTTATCATATTAGTAATGCTAATTGTCTTAGGAGCAATTCTACTGTTTCCAGAATTAAATAATGAGCAAGTCACACAAGAAGAAAGCCCAATCCTGCTCGGAGATAGACAAGATTCACCGTCAGGTAATTTTGTTGACTTCCTGGCCGTATCGCCTTCACCAACGCAACGACAGTTGCATGAAGAGATTTACACTGATGAGTATTATGTCTATCCATGTTTAGACGGTGATCAAAAAAGTAATGCGATAGTATTGGTTGGACAATACAAGCCAGTAAATGGGGAAAATACCTTTATACAAGCCCAGACAGCTGTATCTCGTTTTGAAAAGGATATGTACCGTGATTGGAGTAGAAATTTATTTGTTGGTGAATTCAATCAGTCTAACGATGATCCGGTAATTTCAGTTGTGCCTGTTAGTGATCCTCATGTGCTCGCAGATACCTATCGTTTATTGCGATATGAAGATACCAGACAAGAAATTAGATATGGTTGGCTCTTGAACTATCTGGTGGTGGCAACCACTGAACAGTGTTTATTTGCAACGATGGAATCAATTTATCATATCCACTAAGGATTCCGTCTACTATTTCAGGTAACAAACATAACCCGAATGGGTAATTTTTGGTGATCGCAGTCACGAGTTACTAAGTATAATGATTCGCTTTGCTCTCATTCTATTCAGTACTCATGACCTTGCCTCGACTTTTTTCAGCTCTAGGAAATGAGCTGAAAACATGTCTACGTCTCCCGCTCGAGTACGAAAGTAAAGTAGTTTGCTTTCTAAAACACAAAACCTCCCATTGTGATGGAAGGTTTTGTGTTTCACTCAAGCAGGCCCACGAGGAATCGGTCACACTCATGGATAATTTGTTCGTACCTCACAAATTATCTCATTCGCCCGACCCGGACTCGCCGACCCAGAGGGTCCCCGGCTTCGTCTTTCGATTCCTCGTAGTTCTCGCTCGCACAAACAAAAATAACCCGACAGGGTTATTTTTGGTGCTCGCGGGCCCACGAGGAATCGAACCTCGGCCGCTGGTTTTGGAGACCAGCATTCTACCTCTAAACTATAGACCCGAATTGGTTGCTGTATAGTACGCAAAAAAGAGTAAGAGCGCAACTTACAAGGCTGGATGAGTGCCGGAGACAAAATTACCTACGAGCTCATCGATACGAGTCGTATCATGCTTATCAATCCAGATTATTGAGGTATCGCGCTTGAGCCAGGTGTACTGCCGCTTGGCAAATTGCCGAATCTTTGTCTCAAGTTCGCGTACCATGGTCTCATAGTCGAGCTGTCCAGCGAGATGGCGACTGATGTAGCGGTATTCAAGACCAAGCGCTTCGAGGCGCTCATGGGTGACGCCGTTTTGAAGTAGGGTTTCTACCTCTCTCATCATCCCAGCTTCAAGGCGTTCGATGAGACGGACATGGATATTGTGATGGAGTGTCTCGGTATCGATGGTAATGCCGAGGGTGAGTGGGCGGTAGGGTGAGTCTGTTGTTGGTGTCACTTCAGGTACACTGCCAAGCGCAGTCGCGATTTCAATCGCGCGAATGAGGCGACGAGGATTCGCTGTATCAACGGTATCGGCACGTCGTGGATCAAGCTGCTTGAGACGCTCAAAAAGAGTCTCGGTATCAAGCGCTTCAAGCTCTGTTCGAAGCGTAGCGTTTGGTGGTACCTCTGGAAGCGATATACGACCAAGAAGACTGTCGATATAAAAGAAGGTGCCGCCCGCGATAATTGGGAGGTGGTGACGAGAGGTAATGGCTGCGATTGCCTCTCGTGCATCGCGGGTAAAATCCGCGGCGGTGTAGACGTCGTTGGGGTCAGCGATATCAAGAAGGTGGTGGGGAACGTCGCCCATTTCTTCTTTTGTCACCTTGCCACTTCCTAAATCAAGACCACGGTAGACTTGGCGTGAGTCAGCGGAAATGACCTCGCCATTAAATCGCTTGGCGAGTGCAATTGAGAGTGAGGTTTTGCCTGAGGCAGTCGGTCCCACAAGGATGATGAGAGGTGTTTTGTCCATTATTTTGGCAGTGTAGCGAAGGGGTGCAAAAAACGCAAATTACCGTATCATGGCGCTATGTACGGTGTAGATGTGGCCAGTGTGCGACTTGATGACCTCGATAAGCGGGTAATTGCTGTGGTGGAGGCGATGGTACGAGACGGTAAGCACCCCCGCGTACTCGATGTCGGGTGTGGACGTGGGGGACTAGTGAGTGAACTCGCGCGTATAGGAGTTCAGGTGACCGGTCTTGACGTTGGTGATTATCAAGCGGCTATTGAGTGTGTTGGTGCTGAGTTTTATCAAAGTGATATTCGTGATTGGCTTCGTGGTAACACCGAGACTTTTGATGTGGTTGTGCTGCAACGAGTGCTCCACTATGTACCGTATGGTGATGCCGGGGAGATACTGAGGAAGCTACGCGTTGTTACTGATACGCTCTACCTCTCGGTGACTGGTCTTCAAACTGCTATCGCCAACCATTATGACGCGGGGAAGCACCCGCTTCAGTCACGCTGGGGTAGTCTTGATGCAAGTGGACAAGAGCTTTTTAGTATTACGGAGCCACTTTGCCTGTATGCTGAATCTGAGATTCAGGATCTCCTCGTGGAGACAGGCTGGGAGGTGGTGTGGTCGCGGGTATCTGACTTTGGGAATATTAAAGTTGAGGCGCGTCTGCCAGAGGTGGTGTAATAGATTGTCATGCTCCTTGCTCGGTGGTTCATAACTCGCATTAACAACAATCGCCCAGTGTATGCACACTGAGCAATTTTGTTTTGTGCCGGAGATGGGACTTGGTCACGAGTCCAATCATAGATTTTGCTCGCGACCCCGCCTCATAGTCGCAGAGCGACATATTCCGGCTTTCAAGTTCCGTGCGTAAGCAAAGCAGTTTGTAATTAGGGACTTGGTCACACTCATGGATAATTTGCTTAGTACCTCACAAATTATCTCATTCTTCCGACCCGGACTCGCCGACCCAGAGGGTCCCCGGCTTCGTCTTTCAAGTCCCATTCCACCGACAAAACAATAATCGCCCAGTGTTATGAACACTGAGCAATTTTGTTTTGTGCCGGAGATGGGACTTGAACCCATAAGCCTTGCGGCACACGATTTTGAGTCGTGCGTGTATACCATTCCACCACTCCGGCAAATATTGAGAATGTCGCTAGAGCATACCAGACTTTTGAAAACTTATAAACACCCGCTTGGCTCTGCATCTGTGTTAGAATGGGGGAACGAGCAACCGCGTTAGACGGTTTTGGAGGTCATTCTTGCTCGGTTATTTACCGTGTTTATTTGTATTACGTCATGGCATTTCAAGCTGATTCGATTTTTTGGGTAGAGGTTGAGAAAATTGTCCCCAATCCGTACCAACCGCGGCGAGAATTTGACGAAGCAAAACTGAAAGAACTGTCTGAATCAGTGCGTATGTACGGTATCCTCCAGCCGCTCACGGTCACGAGAAAAGAAATCCAGGGTCCCGATGGGTCATTTCGAAGCGAATACGAACTTATCGCGGGAGAGCGACGTTTGCGCGCCAGTAAGCTTGCCGGATTATCGCTCGTACCAGTCATTATTCGTGATGGCGAACAGACTGAGCAAGAGAAGCTTGAGCTCGCCATAATCGAAAATCTCCAGCGTGAAGACCTCAATGCAGTAGATCGAGCCCTCGCGTTTCGCCAGCTCGCGGACGTCTTTGGCCTCTCGCACTCACAGGTGGCGCAGAAGGTGGGGCGCAGTCGTGAGTATGTCTCAAACTCAATCCGTCTCTTAGCGCTCCCGGACTACATGCTTGCGTCTCTCCGGACCAACGACATCACCGAAGGACACGCCCGGACACTCCTCATGCTCAACGATCGTCCAGAAGAGCAAGACGTAGTATTTCGTGAGATTCTTCTCAAGAAGCTATCAGTGCGTGAGGTAGAGAAGATTGCACGCAGTATTGCGACCGAAAAAGTGCGAAAGAAGGAGCTGGTTGATAACGATCTCATCGAAATTGAAAAGCAGTTTACTGATGCTCTTGGTACCCGCGTGAGTATCACGAAGACTGACTTTGGTGGACGCGTCACCATCGACTATTTCTCGATTGAGGATCTTGAAACGATGCTTGAACGCATGAAGCAAGATGCCGCCGCTGCCAAACAGCCAGTCTCTGACGTCTATAAAGATGAATCAAAGGATACTGAAGTGAGTGATACTGTGGATGAAGAGATGTTGACGCTTGCACAGCTCGCAGCTGCCACTGGTATCGAGCCAGTCCTGCCAAATCCGATTAGTGAAGTGGTAAGTGAGCCTGAAGCTGTGGCGGTAGCACCAATGCCAGAAACGAATACCGCTCCCGCGGAAGTGGTTGTAGATGTAACCGTAGCTGAGGTGGTGGTACCAACTCCCGAGCCGGCACCAGCTCCGGTCGCAGCGACTACACCGACAACACCAGTCACTCCACCGGTAGCCGCAGCAGTGCCGCCAACTCCTGTCGCTCCAGTGACTCAGACACCGGCTCCAGCAACACAAGGAAGTCCAAAGAGCAATCTCCGTGACCAGCTCGCGTCCCTCCTCGGGAAGCGCGACGGTGCGGTATTACCAGCAACAGAGACTAAACCAGCACCGGTTGCACCACAAGCACAGCCAAGTGCATCTGTGGCAGCAGCTGAAACAACACCAGCTCCAACCGTGCCTGAAACCAAGCCAGAGGATGAGAGTGACCTCTACTCTATCAACCGTTTTACGGTCTAAACGTAATTTAGCGTCCAGGGGTCGGAATACCGAGCTCGCCGCGGATATGACGCTTCGCAAGTGAGGTCTTGGCGATATCAAGCCACTTTTTACTTGGTTTGGCTGATTCTTTGGTATCAATCTCGACCATATCTCCGTTCTTGAGTTCGGTTTCCAGCTGAACTAGCTTGTGGTTGACCTTCGCACCGGCGATATGGTTACCAATCTCAGAGTGAATAGCGTAGGCAAAGTCAATTGGCGTAGCGCCAACGGGTAAGTCAACGACGTCGCCATTTGGGGTGAAGACGAAAATGCGATTCTTAAAGAAGTCTTCTCTCATATCACTCATGAATTCTTGACCACTGGCACCGTCTTTGGTGTACACTTCACCGATTTGATTAATCCACTGTGGGATTTTGGCGCGGTGATCAGGACTCTTTACATCAACTGGCTTCGCTGGTGTGGCGCGCTTTGTAAATGGACGGAAGAGGCTTGGGATGAGGTTTGCGAAGCGACCGCCGGTTGTCGTGGCGACTTCACCGGTAAGTGCTGTTGGATCTTTATAAAACAAATGTGAAGCAATACCGAATTCGGCTTCCTGGTGCATCTTTCGGGTACGAATTTGAATCTCCATAATCGTGCCGTGGTTGGTAGTGACAGTGGTATGAATTGACTGGTAGCCGTTTGGCTTTGGGAAGGCGATGTAGTCCTTCATGCGTCCGGGGAGTGGTCGCCACAGTTCATGAATGATACCAAGTGTGCGGTAGCAGTCTTCGACATTCGGTACGATGACACGCATCGCGAGGAGGTCGTACACGACATTGATATCCCAGTCCTTCCGGGTCAGCTTGTGATAGAGACTATACAGTCCTTTAACGCGGTATGAGGTATTAAAATCAAGAAGCTTTGCTTCAGCAAGTCGCTTCTGGAGTGATTTACGCTCCTTTTCAAGAATATCGTTTTTACCAACTCGTGATTCTAGGAGTTGTTTGACGCGCTGGTAATCCTCGGGGTAGACATAGAAAAAGGCGAGGTCCTCGAGCTCTTTGCGGATCTTACCCATTCCGAGACGGTGGGCCACCGGGACATAAATCTCAAGCGTCTCGCGCGCGATACGGAGCTGCTTCTCTTGAGGAACGTGGCTGAGTGTCTCCATGTTGTGGAGACGGTCGTTCAGCTTGATGATGAGGACACGAATGTCCTGACTCGTCGCGACAAAGAGCTTACGGAGCGATTCATTGTGTCGGTCTTTTCCGTAGTAGCGAACAGAAGAGAGCTTCGTCACACCCTCAACGAGAAAGAGGATTTCTTCACCGAACTTTTCTTTGATGTCTTCAGCCGTAGCAGTGGTGTCCTCGATGGTGTCGTGGAGGAGGGCGGCGGCGACGGTACGTGGCCCCATTCCCATCTCGGCGAGCTTGTACGCAACCTCGGCAATATGAGTCATGTATGGTTCACCAGAGTAGCGAGTCTGGCCCGCGTGGGCAGTACTGGCAAATTCATACGCACTCGTGATGAGATACGTATCGGCCTCGTTTAGTTTGGCCATTTTGCCAATAATTTCGGCTACTGTTTTCATGACTTTTTATTGTAGAGAGGAACTGTCACAATGGCAAGTCAGAGCAAGCTTATTGCTTCAGAAGTTCGATTGCGACTTCAATCGTGAGGTCCTCGGTCTTGATGTTGTCTGGGATACCAATGCGCTTAAATCCCTTTCGCAGATAGCGACCTGATTTTGATTCATACACGTTCACAAGCTTCTTCGTGCGTGGGTGCACGCCAAGTTCCTTGAGGAGCTTCTCGCCCTTGCGGGTTTGCTTTGGCTCTTTGTAGATCTCAAGTGCGCGTTCATAGGAGATGGTGTATGGATCGTCTTTACCCTTAAGTGAGCGGAAATCGCCAGCGTGCGCAAGGTATGGGCCGTACTGGCCGGTATTGGCGACAATCGGCTCACCGGTGGTCGGGTGAGCACCAAGTTCACGTGGGAGGGTGAGGAACTTCACTGCCAAATCGAGCGTCACATCCTCTGGCTTCATACCAGCTGGGAGGCTGGCTCGCTTTGGGGTTACGGCCTTTTTACCCTTTATCTTTTCGGGGGTAGCACCGAGCTGCACGTACGGGCCATATTTACCACTGAGTACAAAAATGTCCTCACCGGTCTCTGGGTGCTGGCCAAGTGGCTCTGATTCAGAATTGGTGACGAGGCTGCCGTCGATGAGACGCGAGCCTTCACAGTCCGGGTAGCGACCGCACGAGAGGAAGGTGCCAGACTTACCAAGCTTAATCACCATCTCTGCTTGGCAGAGCGGGCAGGGGAACTGCTTTGGTCCTGGACCGAGGTTCGTCAATTTAGGAATATCTTCCTTACTGAGGACGTCTTTATGGAAGGGAGTGTAAAAATTCTTGAGGGTCTTTTCGTACTCTCGCTTACCAAGTGCGATGTCATCAAGCTCGTCTTCCATATCACTCGTAAAGGTGTCACTGATGTACTCGCTGAAGTACTGCTCGAGGAAGGTTGATACGACGTCGCCGGTCGCGGTCGGGATGAGGGTCCGTCCTTCTTTGTTGACATAGCCACGCTCGGTGATGGTATTCATAATTGATGCGTAGGTTGATGGGCGTCCGATACCGCGCTTCTCAAGTTCTTTAATGAGACCTGCTTCGGTGTAGCGGCTTGGTGGCTGTGTCTGTTTGGCGTCAACAACCACTTCTTTCACGGTAAGGGCTGTCCCGACAGACAGCTTTGGCACTTCGGTATCTTCGCCTCGTGAGGCAGTGTCGACCCGAAGCCACCCATCAAAGGTGATGCGTGCACCAGTAACCGCAAAGTCTGGAATCGTCTCACTGCCCGTAATATTTGCAATAACCTTGGTGCGTGCCATGAGTGCGTCGGCCATCTGTGAGCTGACGGTTCGTCGCCAGATGAGCTCGTAGAGGGCTTTTTGGTCAGCCGTGAGGCCGGCGGTCGCAACCGCGATGTTGGTAGGACGAATCGCCTCATGTGCTTCTTGGGCGGACTTACTTTTCGTTTTGTACTGCTTAGGTGCAAGGTAGTTAGCACCATACGCTTTGCTGATATGGGCGATGATTTGCGTTTGTGCCACCTGGCTTAAGGTGGTGCTATCAGTACGCATGTAGGTAATGTGCCCACTCTCGTAGAGCTTCTGGGCCGCTCCCATGGTGCGAGACGGTGAAAAGCCGAGTCGAGTTGAGGCGACCTGCTGGAGTGTCGAGGTGGTAAATGGTGCTCGGGCCGCACGACGGGCTTCGGTCTCCTTGAGGTCGGTCACGACCCAGGGGTGTGATTCGCCAGCACGTTTAATTCGCTCAGCTTCACTTGCTTCGGTTGGCTCGGTGCTACAGGTGAGGGGGAGGGTGGTCGAGCCAGCCTTGGCGGTCGTCGTGAGGACAAAGTAATCATCTGGCACAAAGGCACGAATCTCACGCTCACGCTCCATGATGATACGGAGTGCGGGAGATTGTACACGACCAGCTGAGAGGCCGTAGCGCACTTTCTTCCAGATGAGACCAGAGAGATCGTAGCCGACGAGGCGATCAAGCACACGACGGGCTTCTTGCGCTTCTTTGAGGTTCGTATCAATCTTCCGCGGATGGGTAATTGCTTCTTTAACCGCTCCCTCGGTGATTTCGTGAAAGACGACGCGCTTGAGGTTCTTGTTCGCGTCTTTGATGAGCTCAGCGACGTGCCAAGCGATAGCTTCACCTTCACGATCGGGGTCGGATGCGAGGAGGACGGTGTCGGCTTTCTTCGCAGCTGCACGGAGTCCTTCGATAACCTTTTCTTTCCCTGGTGAGATAATGTATCGTGGCACAAAGCCACCCTCGATATCGACGGCATCTTTATTGGTCTTTGGGAGGTCACGGACGTGACCAATCGAAGACATGACCTTGTAGCCCGGGCCAAGGTATTTCTCAATAGTCTTGGCTTTGGCTGGTGACTCGACGATAACTAACGTGGTACTCATATATAGGTTGATTGTTCGTAACAAATACTAGGTTTTCACCGATGTGTCAAATAATAGGTTTTCGGAGGCAGTGACCGAATGGGCTAGGTGTTGGGTCTGAGTGCAGTATATATACCGCTCTCGGCAAGAACATATCCACCAAGTTCAAGCTCGATGAGGATGGCGCCAGCGGCGGCTGCACTTAGACCAGAGAGCCGAATAATGGTATCGCGGTCGAGCGGTTCATGCAGTAGCGTGAGGATGGCGACTGCCTCTGGCGAGAGATTGGTATGAATAGTTTCGGTATGCGTTCCTAGTACTTGTTTCTCTAATGATAAGGCCTCCACAATATCGTCGACGGTAGTAACCGGAGTGGCGCCGAGTTTTAAAAATTGGTGTGTCCCGCGGGAAACTTTTGAAAAGATACTTCCCGGGACGACGAGGAGTTCGCGGTTGTAGTCAACTGCCATTCGGGCGGTGATAAGGGTGCCAGACTTCTCATCTGCCTCGATGAGGAGCGTGGCGTGCGTCATGCCGGCCATGATGCGATTCCGTTGGGGGAAGGTCCAGAGGGCGGCCGGGTGATCGGGTGGCAACTCAGAGAGAAGACCGCCACCGGCTGTCACAATACGCCGCGCAAGCGAGCGATTCGTGCGTGGGTAGATGACTGCGTCACCGAGTCCACTCCCTGGGACAGCGATGGTGTAGAGGTTGGCCGCAAGCGCGGCTTCGTGGGCAAGTGCGTCAATCCCGAGTGCGAGCCCGGAGACGATACCGACCTGGTACTGACTAAGTCCACTGATGAGGTGTTCAACGACTTGCTTGCCATAGGTCGAGTAACGACGTGATCCGACGACTGCGAGGAGGGGGAGGGTAGGCGGCGGGAGATTACCGACCGCCCAGAGGGTTTTGGGTGGCTGTGGTATCTCCGCGAGGAGGGGTGGGAATGCGTCTGGCTTCAGTGCACGAAGCGGCAGGGTATCCATACGTATAATAGTAGCATGAGGTAATAGCCCGAGGGATGAAATCTCGATGTCCCTGTGCTACACTCTAAACCGTTACCTAATGTAGCGCACACGTATATATGCTCGATATTAAATTCATCCGCGAAAACCTCGATTTGGTCAAAATGGCCGCCAAGAAGAAGCGTATCACGGTCGACCTCGATCGGCTCGTCGTTGTTGATGATGCTCGGCGTGACCTCATGACCAAGATAGAAACCAAGAAGGCCGAACAAAATCGTGTTTCTGATGATATCGCCAAAGCCAGTGACGCCAGTGTGCGCGAGCCACTTATCACTGCTATGCAGGCAGTGAAGGCAGAGATTCAGACACATGAAGAGGCCCTGAAGCCCGTTCTTGAAGAGTGGAAGGCGCTCATGCTCCAGGTGCCTAACATCCCTGATATGACTGTCCCTGATGGTGAGAGTGATGCGGATAATGTCGAGATTAAGACCTGGGGTCAGCAGACGAAGTTCACCTTTGAACCAAAAGACCATATCGAGATTATGCTTGCGCATAAGATGGTTGATTTTGAACGCGGTGCTAAGGTGCATGGTTTTCGTGGGTACTACCTCCTTGGCGATGGCGCGCGTCTCATGTGGGCGATCTGGAATTATGCGAACGACTTCTTCGGCAGTCGTGACTTTGTCCAGATGATTCCACCGACAATTGTCCGTAAGGCTAATCTCTACGGCACTGGTCACTTGCCAAATGATGCGGAGGACGTATTCCGGACTCAGGACGATGAGTATCTCATCGGTACAAGTGAGGTGTCTGGTATGGGTTTTTATGCTGATGAGGTCCTTGATGAGAGTCAGTTACCGGTGAAGTTCTTGGCCTTCTCACCGTGTTACCGTCGTGAGGCAGGGAGTCACAGTAAGGATGTGAAGGGACTCATCCGTGTCCATGAGTTTTACAAGGTCGAGCAGATTGTTATCTGCGAAGCCTCACACGAAG
>JACCDY010197993.1_pt1 | contig 29229 bp, 25 predicted proteins | sample 7446391 | NCBI WGS metagenome assembly JACCDY01 (sample SAMN15323451, study PRJNA562643) | freshwater metagenome | isolation source: river surface water | place: USA:Blue River Watershed | collected 2017-08-18 | reverse complement strand
TCATTGGCCCTGGCCAAAAATCACGGGCCAAAGAAATCGCATACTCAGGCACATCTGCAGCCCAATCACCCAAAGCTTCCATCGATGCCACATGCACAATTAATGGATGATCTGCAGGCCTGCCCTTTACTGAATAAATTCGCGCAACCGCATCAGCGTTACACGCATCTGCACCCAACCCATAAACAGTTTCAGTTGGAAATGCCACCAAATTTCCCGCCAGCAAATTCGCAGCAGCCTTTGAAACAGCATCAGCGCTGCAATTGATTAAGAACTGGCTCACCCTCTTATTCTCCCACTATTCCCAGCATTAATTCACGCCTTCCCCACTTAATAAGAGATACTTAACCCATGAAACTAAACAAACTTCGCACAATCCTAACCGCAGTAACTGTCGCCGCCGTTGCAGGTGTGGTCGCGCTAGCGATCCCAGCAAACGGTGCAGGCACTGCAGATAACCGCTTCATCACTGTCACGGGTGTTGGCACGATCTCTGTTGTCCCCGATGCAGTTCGCTTCAACGCAGCTGTTTCAACTGTTGGATCAACAAACGCTGCAGCACTATCAACTGCATCAAAATCTGCAGCAGCTGTTCGCGCAGCTCTGCTCAAAGCAGGAATTGCAACTAAAGATATTCGTTCAGCAAATATCAGCGTCTACCCTGAATACAACTGGACACAAGAAACCGGCACAAAGATCACTGGCTATCGTGCGTCACAATCATTTGATGTTCTAGTTCGCACAGCTTCAAAGGCTGGCAGCATCATCGAAGCAGTTGTCACGGCAGGTGGCGACACCGTTCAGCTTGGTGGAGTTATTCCAACAACTCTTAACCCATCAGCTGCAACAGAAGATGCCCGCGCAGCAGCGGTAGCTAATGCAAAGTCAAAGGCTTCTTCTTACGCAAAGCTTCTTGGAACATCAATCGGCAAAGTACTTTCACTTGAAGAGCAATCTTCTCCTGTGTACTCATCACCATTCCCAATGGCAAAAGCAGCAGAGGCAGATTCAGCTGTTCAAATCGATCTAGGTGAGCAGGATGTAGCAGTCACAATCACAGTTCGTTGGGCACTTAACTAAGCCACCCAAGAGTTAACAAGAAAGCCACTAGCCCGTTTATCCGGCGGATAGTGGCTTTTTTGCGCCTATAAATGCGGTTTGGTCACACACTCAATCGCAGGTAAGATTGACCAGCCTCGTACGTCCACATCGTCTAGGCGCCTAGGACATCGCCCTTTCACGGCGGTAACACGGGTTCGAATCCCGTTGGGGGCACGCAGTACCGCAGGAAGAGTTCTACAGATTCAAATGCAAGGCTTTAAGGTGACATAAGAGCCACTTATGTTTATCAATTACTTAAGGCCCGGTAGCGCAGTTGGTTAGCGCGCCGCCCTGTCACGGCGGAGGTCGCGGGTTCAAGTCCCGTCCGGGTCGCAAAGGTTTTGGTGTCGTACTTATTTAAGGCCGATATCAGAACCTTGTTTGGCTTGGTAGCTCAGTTGGTACGAGCGAACGACTGAAAATCGTTAGGTCGCCGGTTCGATCCCGGCCCAAGCCACAGATTGAACTATTTGATTTCTAACTACCCAATAACCGTAACTTGGGTTCTGCAAGTAAATTTTTACAATTCTCTCTTGCCGACAAAACATCTTTGACTTTATAAACTTCTTGACCGTTGCAGGAAAAAAATCTGGCTTGTAGTTCTAGTCGACTGTGTCGATCGTAACCACCGACCAAGATCGATGATGTAAATAGACTAAATATCAAAACAATGTGAAGCGGAACTCGCAACAAGCTAATTCTTGCTTTGGAGTTCAGCAAATTGATAATAAAAGGGACGACCAAAAGGATCACGCCCGTCGAATATCTAGGCTCAAGGGAGCTTGAAATATTTGAGTTAAGGCCTCTTGAAACAGAGATTAGGCCAATAGCGCTAAGGCCGAGAATTGAGAGGTAGACCAATGGTTGCAGGTTACCCGACGAATCGGTTCTGTAGAGAAATTCTCTTATTTGCTTGAATGCAAACAGTATCAAAAGGGTACCAAGCAAGGATGCAGAGATCAAAAAAATCTTAAATTCAAAAATTTCAATATTTGGTACAAACATTTGGCCGGCTAAAGCAGGTATAAAACTTAAAATCTTTGGTAAATCGCTTGGGCTCAACGGGGATTCGTTTGAGGATTCTGATGCTGAGTTTGAAGGCAAAAAGTAGGCGGCATAAACTGAAAAAACATTTAAGGATATGAAGATGAGTTTATCAAAACTTTTTAGTCGTCGAATTCCTGTAATAGCATCAAAAACCATGTAGATAAAAAAAGATATAGTAACAACCAATCCAAAGCCACTTGTGAAAGGTGCTGCCACGATACTCAATCCCAAAAAGGACCTTGCTAACTTTCTTCTGCCGATATATAGATATGAATAATAGAATATTGCAATAGCTAAAATTGAAACCATCCATTGAAAACAAATTGGCATTGAATAATTCTGTAATTGCCTCAAATTGAGGAAAAGAAATGGCAGAAGTAAGAGAGTTTTGCGATTCTTTTGAAAGCCGTCAATCAGTGGAAGGGAAATCAGATAATAGGCAAGACTCCCGATCAAAATGAATAAGATCGAAATAGCTGGCAAGGTCAGACTTAGATTGGTGGTAATTAGAGCCATTAGCATTTTGGGTATAAAAATTTGATGTCCATTTACCAGCTCAAAACTGCTCAAGACATTTACCGGTTCCTCACCAGTAATCCAATTGATTAAAAGCCAATCATCAACAAATGGAACATAAACGGGATAAGTCAGATTCAATAAAATTAGAAAAAGTGTTGCGACCAAATGAGCAAATAGAAAAGTTTTATCACACGATCTTTTGCCTCTGACTTTACTCATTCGTTCAACCCAACCAAGACACTGGAGGCGCACTGGCGTCGCGTTCTGAAATGGTTGACTCACTGAATGAAATAGGCCAACTAATGGCAAGTGTTGAGTCGAGTGGATTGATCGTAAACTCTTTATCCGGATCATATAGTGAAGTCTGAAGATAAACGATACTGCTAGTGGAGGTGAGGGATTGAAATCCGTGCCCCACTCCTGGTGGAATATAGATAGCTCTATTCTTCTCAGAACTTAAAGTAATGGCGGTCCACTTCAAATATGATGAAGAGTCCCGCCGAAAATCAACTACCACGTCCCAAATTTCTCCCTCAATGCACTTGACTAATTTTGCCTGCTGATTCTCCTCAAAACTAAAATGAAGTCCACGAATTACTCCAAGATTAGATCTGGATAAATTCGCTTGCATAACCTCAAAGTTTTCTAAATTATTCTTTCCATACCATTCTTCAAAGAAACCTCTTGCGTCGTGGTGTCTGGAACCATCTAGTATTTTTACGCCCTCTACCATTTGCCTGCCTCGACTTCATACTTTAACTCATCAGAAATTTCTTGGATTGATTTTTCCAAGCTTGAATCCCAATCACTTATCTTTGTTAGGCCAAGATTTGTGATCTTCTCGTTGCCCAATACTGAGTAACTGGGTCTCTTTACTCTGGAATTGTATGTGAAAGAAGATATCGGTTGTATCCGATCCAAACTCACCCCAACCAACACCGCAATTTTTTTGGCCACTTCATACCAGCTAGCACTTCCGGAACTAGAAACATGAAATATCCCCGTTGCCGCGTCTAAATCGATCAATTTGAATGTGAGTTTCGAAACATCATCAACATTTGTAAGTTGACCAATTTGATCATCAACGATCATCAAGGTTTCATCGGTGTACAGTAGCTTGTAAATTACTTTCTTGACGAAGTTTTTCCTGGATTTGCTATACAACCAGGAGGTCCTAATTATGAGGTGGTTTTCTGCTTTACTCTCGATAATCAACTTTTCCCCTAAATACTTGCTATGAGCGTAGACAGAAAGTGGATTTGGGGCATCTGTCTCATTCCAAGGTGTACTTCGGGGTCCCGAAAAGACGTAGTCTGTAGAGTAATGTACAAACTTAAATCCCAATTCATTACTAAGTTTGGCTAGCTCTGCTGGCGCATACGCATTTATCTGCATTGCATACTCAGCAGTATCCTCACACTTCTCAACATCAGTATATGCAGCAGCGTTAATAACGAATTCAGGGTTTATTGAGGCAATTAGGTTTTTGAGTTCATGCATCCGATTTAGGTTGGCCTGCGATGAGCTTGGTGAATGTAGCTCAAATGCACCTTTGCTAGCCAACTTGGAAAGTGATGCTCCTAATTGACCACTTGCGCCGAGTAACAAAATTTTCATTTACGCTTTAAGGTCTTCCACCAAGCAGCATTGTTTACGTACCATTCAATGACAGCATCGATTCCATTTTCAAATTTCACCCTAGGGAAATATCCCAAGCCAGAGGTGGCTTTTTCGCAGTTAATCGCGTACCTAAAGTCATGTCCAGGTCTATCCGTAACAAATTCCAACTTATCTAATGATAACCCCAACTTTTCGATTATCATTTTAGTCAACTCCAAGTTGCTAAGTGGATAACCACCCCCTAAGTTGTACACCTCCCCAGAAACTCCCTTGATTAGTGCCAGGTAAATACCCGTACAGTGGTCATCAACATGCAGCCAATCGCGCACATTTGAACCATCGCCATAAACTGGGACCGATTGCCCTTCCAACAAGTTTGTAACAAACCGAGGAATGAGTTTTTCGGGAAATTGAAATGGGCCGTAATTATTACTAGCACGGGTGACAATAAAATCAGTTCCGAATGTTTTATAATATGAAATTCCCAATAAGTCTGCTGCTGCCTTTGAAGATGAATAAGGCGACCTGGGAGCCAAGGGGGATTTTTCGTCCCATAAACCGAACTCTATAGTCCCGTAAACTTCGTCTGTTGAGATCTGAATAAATCGAACATTTGATTTTTTGCGGGCAGCATCAAGAAGAACTTGAAATCCAATCAAATTAGTTTCTATAAATAACTTGGGTTGCTCGATCGAATTATCAACATGTGATTCAGCAGCGAAATTAATAACTCCATCAACTTGACTAACAAGAGATTCAACTAATTCAGAATTGCGAATATCCCCTTCAAAAAAAGAGATTTTACTGTTAGACAAACAGTTACAAATATTTTCCAAATTTCCAGCATATGTGAGGCTATCAATAATCAAAATTTCTTCAATTCCGGGAAACAATCCAGCATCAAACATCCTTACGAAATTCGAGCCAATGAAACCAGCACCTCCTGTCACCAAAATCTTCAATTCAAGACACTCTCCCCTAGGTGTAACGCAATTGGCTGTAGGTGTACGATTCTGCTTATGAAAGGAATCATACTCGCTGGAGGAACTGGAACAAGGCTTTGGCCAATGACTATTTCAACCAGTAAGCAACTGCTTCCCGTTTTCGATAAACCACTCATTTATTATCCACTCGGGACTTTACTCTCAATGGGAATTCGGGAAATCTTGATCATTTGTAGGGGTGAAGATAGGCAGAGTTTTGAGTTACTTCTCGGAGATGGCGGTTTTCTTGGAGTCGAGATAACTTATGAAATTCAGTCATCACCCCGCGGTCTTGCAGATGCATTTCTAATTGGGGAAAATTTCATAGGTGACTCTAATTCAGTTTTGATTCTTGGCGACAACATCTTTCACGGCGTTGATGATGTATTGCAAGATATAGTTTCAAACTACTTGAGTGGAGCATTAATTTTGGGAGCAAGAGTAAGTGATCCTGAACGATATGGTGTTGTTACTATCGATTCGAATCATCGGCCAATTCAAATTATTGAGAAACCAAACACACGAGTATCGGATATTGCTATACCCGGATTGTATTTTGTTGATGAAACGGTGGTTGATCGAGCAAGAAATATTCAACCGAGCGACAGGGGCGAGCTAGAGATTGTTGACGTGCTCCAAAGTTATCTGGTTGATAGTGCTCTAAGTTTAGAAATCCTCTCAAAAAACATAACTTGGATGGATTGTGGGACTCCAGCTAGTCTTAATGACGCGAGTAACTTTGTTAGGTCACTGGAGACCAGACAAAAAAGTAAGGTTAGTTGTATCGAAGAGATAGCATTCAATATGGGGTACATCTCAGCAGAATTACTCTCCAAAAGAATTGATTTTCTCGGCAAAGGCGACTACGCGAATTATTTGAGAGCACTACTCAAAGGTTGATTTCATTGAGGAAAACAGAGGTGTTCTACGTTCCATACCGTGATGATTGGAGTCATCCAGCAGATCGAAGAAGGTTGTTGACATTGAATTCGTCTCCAGAGTTCTACATTCAATCTAAAGACCCAGCAAATGCCCAATTGATCTTTTTATCGAACGGGGCTAACTTTGCAAAGTGGATAGATAAAGCAAACGTTCCTGTCGCAATTGATCTAGTTGATGGATATTTGGGTGAAAGTTCCCATTTTGTTAGGGATTTTTTTCGGAATACTGTTAGAAGCCTAAAGGGCGAGAGTTCGATTAAATGGATCACATACACCAGACATCTTCGTTATGCTTGCAAGCGTGCTGATGTCGTTATCGTTGCATCGATCGAACAAGCAGAGATTATAAAGAAATTCAATTTAAACGTCAGAGTTATCTTAGACGACCACTCAGAGTTAATGGAAAACGATCACCTGAAGTCCTCTGATTCTAAGCAGAATGGGATCTTCTGGGAAGGATTTGGTGTTAACCTCAAACACTTCAAATTCATAGCTGGGGATTTAGATGATTTTCTCGATGAATCAAATCTCAAGCTTTATCTTGTTACCGAGCGTTATTTCTACAAAATTAGTAACAGATTTATCAGAGTTGATACGCGCACCTACATTAAAAAATTGTTTCCAAAGTCTTACAAGAGGGTTGAGCTCGTTGATTGGTCAATAGAAAACTTAAAGGATATCGCCACAAAATCAAAATTTGGTATCATTCCTTTAGAAGAATGTGATGAATTCGCTCAACTAAAGTCTGAAAACAAATTACTTTCTATGTGGGTTTTAAATAGACCATGTTTAGTTTCGCCAACTCCTTCCTACAAAAGGGTTATTGATCTTTGCAAACAGTCATTTGTTCTTGTTCGTCAAGATGAATGGGCAAATAAACTGCGAGAGATACATACAAACCAGAGCCTGCTTGAGGAATCCATCTCACGAGGTCAGGGCTATATACAACAGCATCATACGAGAACCCTCCTCATACAACAGTGGCGAAGTGTTCTGAATTCAATCTCTTCTCAAATTGAGAGTACCAATGATAGCAATAAGTAAGGTAATCCGTAGGATTCAGTTGCTCAAGGTTGTTCCTAGAAATTTTCTACTTCATTTACAGAGTATGAACCAAGTCCGGAACTCTGAAGAAAAGACCTTTAAGGTCCTGATTGTGATTCACGCCCATTGGGCGGAGGAATTGACCTACATCATAAACCGCTTAAACTCTTTGAAGATAGATGTTGACTTGATTTTGACAACAACCATTAACGAGTACAAGGAAAAATTGGAGAAGCTCGATAAATTAGTCTCGAACCACAATTTGAAAATTTATATTGTTGAAAACATCGGTCGAGATGTACTTCCTTTTCTCCAAGTTATTAGTGGTAATGAATTAAGTGTATATAGTCTAGTAATTAAGTTACACACAAAAAGAAGTCAGAAAATTTGGTTTAGGACCCTAGTTAATTTTCATCTCAAGTCAACAAATCGAGTTAAAAAGCAGGTTAGAATTGCAATGAACAATCCCCTTTGCGTAATTGGACATCCACTACTTTCATATCCTATAAGTTCAATGAACCAGCATTATCTAAAGAAAGAAGTGGAGAAATTTTTAGGACCTTTAGACGCTCAGGGAATGCGAAGAGCAACTTTCATTGCAGGAACCATGTTCTCTTTTCATCCTTCATATTTAGAAAATATAGCAAAAAAATTGAATAGTATTAGAGATACAGATTTTCCTGTTGAAATGAACTACCACCAATATACGATGGCACACGTTCTAGAGAGAGTTTTTGGCGTTAATGCCTTTACTCAGGGGTCAAGAATTCAGTCGATATACTTGAGAGATTTTTTCAATCTTAGAGCTGTATTTATACGCATCAGTTGAACACTCCCGAGTGATTCGCTTGGTCCTTGAATTCTGGTATTGCACCCAAAAGGTCGCTGAAACTCCCTTGAGCTCTTAACTTGCCATTCTCTAAGTAAATGATTTTTGAAAAGTCGCGTACCACTGAAAGCTTGTGAGCAATTACAATCACTGTTTCATTTTCCATGTACTCCAAAATCTTCTTGCTTACTTCCTTCTCGGATTGTGCATCTAAAGAACTTGTCGCTTCATCCAAAATAAGCAGCCTTGGCTTAATCAGCATGGATCTTGCAATTCCTATCCTCTGTTTCTGCCCGCCACTTACCGTTGATGCGTTCTCCCCTACTGTGCTCTCTATACCCGCCTCTAGACCTCCAGCCCAAAGATCCAGCTGAGAAATCTCTAAAACTCGTGCTATCTCACTCTGGGGAAAAACGCTTGAATCGTAGCCAAGTAAAATATTCTCCTTAATTGTTCCTTGAATTGTTGAAACACTCTGTGGCACATATGAGATCCAAGGCTGCTCCTGATTTCTTGCAAACCTGGGTGTACGACCGCAGAGTCTAACTTCACCCGCTTCTGGTTCAATAATTCCAAGGATCAAATCAACTACCGTTGATTTGCCAGCGCCCGAAGCTCCAACTATTGCCACCTTTTCACCGGCTAGAATTTTGAAGTTTAGATTTTGAACCCCAGAACTCGCTCCACCGTATCTCATCGATACATCTACAAATTCAACTATTGGTAAATCAAAATCAAGCAGTTCCCCATCTTGGCCTATTTCAATATCTTCTGTATCGTTTGGTACCAACTCTGAGAAAAGTTCCAAAGTAAGCCTTGCTCTTGGTATGTTTCCCCTGAACACAATTATCGCTTGTTGTATACGTAAAATTGCCGGACCAATCCTTGTAGAAGCCCCAACAAAAAAACCTATTGTTCCAGCAAGATTCGTACTGTTCGTGGAAAAAGTAGAACTATAGAGTATTACAACAAAAAGTATTAGCACTAGAGAAATTTCAATTACATACTTGCTTAAGTTAGGCATGAAATGTTGCTCGGACAAAATTTTTGAAAGACTTTTCCGATTCATATCAATTTTTTTCAAGTAATGACTCACCCTATTTTGAACAATGAGTTCTCTGTAGGACGAGAGCGTCTCATCAATCAACTTTTGACTTTGAATAGTTAATATTGTGAAGTTTGATCCTAATGTGACAGCTTTAACATAAGTTAGACTGTAGAGTATGGCAATTATCAAAGAAAAAAAGATGATTGTCATCGCAGCTAATTTAAAATCAATAACAGCTAGCGAAACCAATAGAATAACAAGTAAGAAAGTGTCACTAATAATCAATACTAAGGAGGCAAGGACTTCCAAGGTTAAGGCCCTGACACCCTCTGTTGTAGCAAAGATTATCTCATGCGTTGTTCTCTTTCTAATTGTGATTAAGTCTTTTTCAAAAAGATTTCTAAGCAACAAGCTTGTGACCATACTGCCTTTATTACTGAGAAATCTTCCTAACTTTCTTGTGACAAATATTGATGCAGCAGTTCTAATCAATAGGATCACTACAGCACTGGTTGCGAAAAAGACTACTAAGTTGGAATTACTGACATCAACAAAATTATAACTTGGCAAGATTGAGGAAAACTGGCCCTCATCGAACACTGCTTTAGGATTTACAGCAACAGCTGCCGTTAGTCCAATTAGGATAACTCCAATCAAATCTAGGAAATTGAAAACGATTTGAAGGATAATTCCTGCGAAGTACTTAACTTTTTCGCGTCCACTGAGGACGGACAAACAAGCGAATAGGAAAGAAGATCTAGGGCTTAGTGATCTAAAGACCCCCGTCGGCACCATATAACCAGTCTCCAAAATCCAAAATCTGTTATCTTCATTGGTTGTTCGGGAAGAATACCACCGAGGCGCTGGCATCGTTTGCGATATAGTACGGGGGAGTCGTTCAATTCAATCTGCGATTGCTTAACAGTGGAGGCCAAATGAAATTGAAGTCAGAATCAATTCGTAACTCCACAATTTGTATTACGGGAGGTACGGGGTCCTTCGGTTCGACTATGGCTAAGTATTGTCTTGATCAAGGCGCGAAGGAAGTCAGGATTTTCAGTAGAGATGAAAATAAGCAAGATTCACTAAGAACGCAACTGTCGGAAGATCGTGTTAAATTCATAATAGGTGATGTCAGGAATCCAATAAGTGTAGAGTCAGCAATGTCTCATGTTGATTATGTTTTTCATGCTGCTGCATTAAAGCAAGTTCCGTCTTGTGAATTCTTTCCTGAGGAAGCCGTCGCCACAAACATAATCGGTAGTGAAAATGTAATCAGAAGTGCCATAGCCCAGGGGGTCAAGTCAGTTGTTTGCTTGAGCACGGACAAAGCGGTGTATCCAATAAATGCTATGGGTATCTCTAAAGCAATGATGGAGAAAATAGCTCAGTCAAGAAGCAGGTTGGCACCTGAAAACACAAAGGTATTAATCACTCGATACGGCAATGTCATGATGTCTAGAGGTTCCGTTATTCCATTATTCATCAAACAATTGAAAAGTAGCGGGAAAGTCACTGTTACCAATCCGCATATGACTCGGTTTATGATGTCATTGCAGGACTCCGTAAATTTAGTTGACTATGCATTTAGTAGTAAAGATTCTGGAAGTATTTTCGTTAGAAAAGCCCCCGCTTGCACGATTGAGACCTTAGTTCAAGCCATCTCATCGATGCTTGGCATAAGGAACCCAGAGATCCAGATAATCGGTACAAGGCATGGTGAAAAACTTCATGAGCACTTGCTATCTTCGGAAGAGATGCTAAAGGCTATTGATGAAGGGGAATACTTCAGAATTCCTATTGATGAGCGTGGGCTTGATTATTCTTCATATTTCAGTAAGGGACAGTCTTTAGGCACAACCAATGGAAATGATACATTTTCATCCGAAAACACAAGGAGATTGAGTCTTGAAGAAACAATTGTTTTACTAGAAGGTTTACCAGAATTTCGGAGAGCCTGACTTGAGTAACAGTCTAATTTCAAGCCGCTTGAAAATTACCGTTATCCTTGGAACTCGGCCAGAAATTATTCGTCTTTCAGAAATAATTAAAGCTGCTCGAAAGGTTTTTGAAGTTCGTCTGGTCTTTACGGGACAAAATCCCCAAGCCTACCTTGGGGCTAATTTCCTTGAAGAACTAAAGGTTGGTGAACCGGATCTATCTCTAGGTTTATCAGAATTAACAATTGGCGAATTTCTAGGTGGGCTTTTCTCTGGAATGGAGAGGGAACTAGTCTCAAATAGACCCGACGCGATCTTAGTTTTGGGAGACACTAATTCCGGACTAACATCAGTACTCGCACGGAGGATGCGAATTCCTGTCTACCATCTTGAAGCTGGCAATAGATCATTTGATGAGAACGTTCCCGAAGAGATTAATAGACGAATAATCGATCATGCGTCCGATTTTAATTTGGCGTACACGGAGACTGCAAGAATCAATTTACTACGGGAGGGATTTCATCCGAGAAAAATTGCTGTTGTCGGTTCTCCCATGAAGGAAGTAATTGTTGCTAATTCACCCCAAGGTGATTCGAGTGAAGTTTTGAAAGAGTTTGGCGTCTCCAAGAATGAATATTACTTATTTAGTTCACATCGACAAGAAAACATAGATAACCCTGAAAGACTAAGCCGAATACTTGATTGTTTGAAGGTTCTTGCAACCGAAGAAAACTCCAAGGTTTTGATTAGCGGTCATCCAAGGTTCTTGAGCTTTTTGAATAAGAGTGGCTCTACCTTGAATGATAACGTGAAACTTTGCGAGCCTTTTGGCTATGCTGACTTTCTATCTCTTCAGCAAAACTCGAAGTGTGTTGTTTCGGACAGCGGATCCTTAAGTGAAGAAGCAGCGATTTTGGGTTTTAAAGCAATATCTCTAAGGGACTCTACGGAGCGTCCTGAAGCTATCGAGGTAGGTAACGTGATTCTTTCCGGAACAAGTTCGATAGGTTTTACTCAGTCTTTAGAAATGATATTACACTCTACTAAAAGCAAGAGTGTCCCAGCTGAATATCAGATTGAGGATACATCAACACGCGTCGTGAGATTTATTCAATCGACAGTTCACCAACACAAATTCTGGTCGGGGCTTAGGTAGTTAAAGGGCTAGAGATAATTCTCAATCATTTCAGAAATCTCACATGGTTTCTTGAATCCTCCTAAATTCCAAAGCATCAAATTTCGATCATCGTGATTTGTGATGAGGGTTCGATCTATTGACTCTTGGCTCACATAGGGCTGAATTGTGATCCTCTTTTCCCCTAGTTTTTTGTTAAACTCAGTTAAGAGTTCAAATTTTGTTTTCTTGTCAAAAGGAATTAGGTGTTGCATTCCATGAAAAGGTTCATCACTTACAATGAGACCGCAAACAATTTTTGCAAAGACTTGTGTGGTGACGCCATTCCAAGAATGATTAGTGTATCCATTAGCCACTTCACCTTCCGGTAGATTAGAGAACCAAGAATAAAGTGAATACTTCGATGAGAGTTCTTCGCCAATGATTGAGCATCTAATGTTTATCACATTTTCCAAATTGCTTTCGCCTAAACTCTTTGTAATTCCATATTGATCATTGGGTGAGTGTTGGCTGGTCTCGGAATAATCCCCATCATCCCCTGAAAAAACACAATCTGTACAAATCTGGATCACTTTTGTTCCAAACTTTAGGGATTCTGCTGCCAATTGATGGGAGAAAACGGTATTAATCTGTATCATTCTAGATAAATCTTTGAGGGAATCGTCTCTAATTTTTTGCTTAATCAAGCCGATGCAGTTTATGACATAGTCAAATTTCTCTAGTTCGAGCGCGCCGATATTGTGACTGAGGACATCAAAAAACAATCGCCCGGGCTTCTTCTGCCGGTCGGTGGATACAAGATTGATTTGTTCCTGATTCTCTAGTTCCACCTTAATTTGATGTCCTAGCATTCCTGAAGCTCCTAATAGCAAAACTCTCTTTATAGCCATTTGGAAGACTCCTTTGAAGTATGATCCGTTTGTGAATTAATCAATAATGGGTGGTACTGAGATGATTATAACTGGGTTCCTTCAATGCCGAAATGAAATTGACACGGGTCATTTGCAAAGATTCTTGACTTGGAATAAAGATCTCTTTGACCACCTAGCTGTCATCGATGATGGAAGTGATGATGGGACGAGCGAGTTTCTTGAAAAGCATTGTGACATATTGATAAAAAAGGAATCCTCCACATTTACTTCCGAGCGATTACTAAAAAAGGAGTTGTTGAGGGAAGTTCAAACAGCGCTGCCAGAGACTGATTGGATTCTTTGGCTCGATGCGGATGAAATTCTACTTTCAACGCGCGAAGAACTCGAGTCAATCATTGAGAGGGCAATTGCGCTAGAATCTGATTCTGTATCATTCCCACTACTTAATCTGTGGAGAAGTGATAAGTATTTTCGAGTTGATAACGGTTATGATTCGCTTCGAAAGATTCATCTCTGGAAGAATTCTCAAAAGATAACCTATGAGGCTATCTCAGGACTTCATCTACCTTCTCATCCGAACGGCTTACACAGAACACTTGATTGTGATTCTATCCATGTTATCCATTTTGGATTCGCATCTGAAAAGCACATTCTTGAAAAATTCAATAACTACAAGTTCTTGGGGCAAGAGGGAGACAATCTTTGGCGTTTGATTGACGAGAAGGGGATTTTACTTCGGGCAGTTAGTGAGAGAAGAACTTCTTTGGGCAAAAGATATCCAATATTCGAGCGATCAACCCAATCTCAAGTGTGCGAAGACAATCTCATTGAAACTAGAGATCTCTCCCAGAATTTTTTTCTAGCAAGGTCTTTGTCTGAAGTCCCCAAAGTGAGTACTAAACCTCCAATTGTGACATTGATTTGCTTGATCTATTCTGGAGTAGATTGGCTAGAATTTCAGTATTCGGAGTTACTCAGGCTTAGAAATGAGTTTCCGCCAGGTTTAGTGGAATTACTCTTTGTGACGAATGACGCAAGTGTAACTGTTTTGGAATTTCTAATGAAAAATAGAATTCCATTCATAAAGGCACCTGGTGCAAAAAGCGTGGATGAGTGGTATATCAATTCGGTATACAGAGCTTATAACTACGGTGTAAAGGCCGCAAATGGAAAATATGTCTTTCTGACCAATTCAGATATGTGCTACAGCCCAGGTTTGTTAGCGAGGATGCTTACTCGCGCTAGCAGTGATCGAATCGTTGTTGGGAAACTTATTGAAAGCGGTCGACTAACTCCCGCAAAGAGTGCAATCAAAAGGAATCTTGGCAAAAGTCTAGGAAAGTTTAAGAGGCAGAAGTTTTATAAACTAGCAAGAAGATATCAATCTGAAACTGAGAGTTTTGGAGGCCTATTTATGCCTTGTCTTATTGAAAAATCCAGATTTATCGATATTGGTGGTTATCCGGAAGGCAACATTTCGAAAACCACCATACAAGACTACGTCGATGGCAAGCCCTTTAAATTGGCCGAAAGATTAGACCCGCAAGTATCTGGGGATACCGCCTTCTTTTTGAGGGCGAGGGATTTTGGGCTTAAGCATGTCACTGCTAATGATTGCCTGACATATCACTTTCAAGAGGGTGAAAAATCAAACATCTCGACATCCTCGCGAACTAAGATTCCAACCGGCGTTGTCCCCGACAATTCACTAAAGGAGTCATTTTTCTGGGGTGAAACGGTTAACACAATTTCGAACTCTTATGCAAACAAGGAATTCGCGAGTCCAGATGCGAGAGTAACGATCTCTGAAGAATTCTTTGACCCTATGTTTCAAGAGAATCCCAGTTTATTCCTTAATGTTAACAAAACCGGGAAAAATGTGCGTTACCAGATTGGTTGCACCTTTGACGGAAATGAGGGGAACTTTTCTAGATTTGATTTTATTCTACCGGTGCTTCCAAGTTCCTACAAGGAAATTGGTGAAACGCACTCTAAATCACGGCATCAAATTTGGAATGTTCTAGTTTTCTGCAATCTAGAAATTCTCGATGATGTAAACTTGGTAAAAGCTCTTGGGGAGAATCGACCAGAGAACCTCGCTGTGCATTTCGTAAATGTTTCAAATAGGAAAATTTCATTGAAGTTTCTAGGAAACGAAATGGCGTCTACTCAAATTCATGACTTTGTTTCTTTAGAGGAAACTTTTCCATTATTTCAAGAGTCCAACCTTGTAATCTTGGGAAGTATCGCTAACTTTAGACTTCCATTGCTTCTGGCATCTATCAACTGCGAACGTCCGGTGATTACCGAAAGTTTCGGAGTGTTGGAGAATTTACCAGGAATTGATAAGGCTAAATTAGGGGTTAAGAAAGCACTTAGCGATGTTTCTATTCTTGAGTTATCCACAATTCTAAGTTTGTCTGGAACCTTCGCACCGCGTGAAGTTGCTAGAAAATACAAATTAGATGCTGAATCGTTAGAACGGGAAGCGCATGCTCTCCTAGCAAGATACATTGAGAAGAGTTTTTCTCTTGAAGAACCACACAATCACTTCGCAAGGGTGAAAAGTTTACTGCCTCGAAAAATAAAGAATTCACTAAAGCGTCACAAGAGAGTTAGCTTCTGAAATTTCTCTTGTGCAATAACTGAATAGAACGCACTATTTTTGGTCCGAGTAGTTTGGTTTTTATCGGATGCTTTACGATGCAATAGAAAATCATGATTGTGAATTGCTTTATCACATCTATTCTCCTTGGGAATTTCCCAGAGACGCTACTTGCAACTTCAAGATTGCAGACAGATTCATAGTAGATCGACTCAGGTGTGATTCTTTGCTCCCAAGGGTAGTGATTGACTGCATACTTGCCAGAAAGTCTGACCGCTGGTCTAATCGAAAAGGTATCACTACGGCTTGGGTAGTATGCAATTGTTGTATCGATGCCTGACAAGTAGCAGTACTCATTTAGCTTTATAGTTTGCTCCGGGCGCAACCACTTGGATATTCTATCTGTCTCAGTTGTTAGAGGTAAGTGATCAGTTCTTAAGGATAGGCCAACCTTCGGGAACCAAGGATATTTTTCTGATACTTCTATCATTTTTTCAAAAGCATCTTCGGGTAATTCGGAGTAATCTATATCGCCATCTGACAAAAAGAATGGTCCCGATCCAATTTTTGTAATCAGACCCCTCCTGAAAAGTTCTCTAGGGTGGTGATATTCCTCCATATTCATCACAGAGACTCTCAGGTCTCGCACGAGGTTCAAGAATTCAATGCTTGAAGAACCCATATCGAGCAATTCAAGCTGCAATTTCAAGGTTGATCTGTTGACATAATTGTAAGCTTCTTGTAAGCCTCTAACTCGATTGAAAGTAATCAAGTAGAAAGGGATTCCATCATTGCTTGTGTCTCTATCAGGCATACAAGTACTATAGTTCACATGAAATGGAATGTTGGGCACAAGAGTGTCTCTCCCAACGCTTCGAGAGGGTTCTTAACTAAAGCCCTAGAGATGATCTTATTCATTGGAGTTCTGTCGCGAAATGCCTGGAATATACGTAAGAATTGCTCAACACTACCAATGTATTTTCAAAGAGATTTCGACTCGGCCGAAGAGTTGGGAAATGTATTTCGTCTATATGGTAGCGACAAATCAACACACCACGACTATGAAAAAATCTATTCAAATCTAGTACCTAGACATTTAGCTAGATCTATCTTGGAAATCGGTATCGGAAGTAATAACTTGGATACCCCACAAAATATGGGGGCCGATGGCGTACCGGGTGCCTCGTTGAGAGCTTGGAAGTCTTGGTTCCCTAATGCGACCATAATTGGTGGTGACATCGATTCAAGAATATTGTTTCAGGAAGACAGGATTTCTACATATTGGGTAGATCAATTGTCACCACAATCCATTGTTGATCTCTGTGAACAATCAAGGGATATGTTTGACATAATCATTATTGACGGTCTTCACACTCCAATAGCCGATTTGAACTCGTTAATCTACACGATGCCATTTGTGCGGAGCGGTGGCTACATTGTCATTGAAGATATATCTCCAAACTCAGCAAAAAGTGTTTGGTCATTCTTGAAGTTGGTATTGAGCCATAGAGGCGGCTCATCTTTGGTCAGAATGAAAAATGGATGGCTATTTGTTTTCCAGAAAAGAATAAATCATTGAAGTGGAAGATAGAACTTTGAATAGTGCGAAGACACTTTATAGTGTGATCACTCCGGTGTTTAACGGTGAAAAGTATCTTACTGAAGCAATTGAATCTGTTTTAAAAAATTTGGATGGTTTACCTTTCGAATACATAATTGTGAATGATGGATCAACAGACAAAACAACGGAAATCATAGAGAGATACTCAGATAAACTCCGAGTCATACACCAAGAGAACCAAGGGGAATCTGCGGCCGTAAATGTGGGAATTCAAAATGCCAGAGGAGATTATTGCTTAGTACTTAATGCTGACGACCTTCTTATCACACCAAGGTTGTTTCAAGAAGCTGCGAAATTTCTAACTAATGAAAAAATCGTATTGGTCTATTGTAACTGGGAAAAAATTGACAATTCTGGAAATGTCCTCAGTCTGCACAACCCTGATGACTACTCAGAATTCGAATTAATTGGAAGAAATAGATGTCTTCCTAGTGTAGGTACCATTTTTCGTACTGAATCAGCAAAAAGAGTTGGTTTAAGGGATATCAAAATGAAGTTTGCTAGTGACTACGATTTCTACTTGCGTTTAAGCAGGCAGGGAAGCTTCTTAAAGCTAGATTTAACCGGTGGGGCGTGGAGGGAGCACGATAAATCTACATCTTCGTTTACCCTCGACGCACGTATGGCATATGAAAGAATAGAGTCGATTGACAGATTTTGTACTCAAAACGAGATACCCAAAAAGCTCAAACAGCAAGCATTGGGGAGTTCCAATTATTTTGCCTCTGCTGTATTGGCACGACTCGGTCAGCAAAATAGCTACAAATTTTTGGCTCGCTCATTTATTTTACGTCGTGGAATTCCGGAAAATTTCAAAGTTTCTATTTTTGCATTGCTGATTCGATCAAGTTATTTTTCCACAGTGCGCCAAGTAAAGTCTTTTTTGCGTCACAGCTAGTCGAGACAACTACTAGGTTTTTATTGGAAAATAGCAACCATGCCTCCCTGACACTCTTTAGGGAGCCCTAATCCTTCTGCTTAAGGTAGGCTTTAACAATGAGAATTCTAATTACCGGCGGTGCTGGATTCATCGGTTCCCACCTATGCGACAGATTATTGAGGGACGGCCACACTGTAACTGTTTTGGATGACTTAAGCACCGGTTATTTGTCGAACTTGAAGCAAGCTTCACAATCAGATAATTTCAGTTTTATTCAGGGAAGTGTCCTAGATTCAGAATTAGTTGAAAAGTCGATGCAAGATCAGGACTATGTCTTCCACTTTGCGGCGGCGGTTGGAGTTTTCAATATAGTGAATCGACCTCTCCAGAGTCTTTTAACTAATGTTCGGGGTACAGAAATAGTTTTAGAATCTGCAGACAAGTTCTCACTGCCAGTTTTGATCACTAGCAGTAGTGAGGTTTATGGCAAGAATATCTCAGATTCACTTTTGGAGAGCAATGATCGAATTCTGGGAAGCCCCCTAACCCTTCGTTGGTCATATAGTGAAGCAAAGGCAATCGATGAGTCGCTGGCCTTTGCTTACTTTATGGAAAAGGGTTTACAAACACGAATTGTTAGATTTTTTAATACAGTTGGACCTCGGCAAGTAGGGGCGTATGGCATGGTCGTGCCGCGTTTTGTCAGGGCAGCCTTGAGTAATGAACCACTGACAATATTTGGTGACGGACAGCAGACTCGTTGTTTTGCTCATGTTCATGATGTTGTTGAAGCAGTAATTGCAATTGCCTTCTCTGACAAAACTATTGGTCTTGCGATAAACATAGGAAATAACTTTGAGATATCAATACTTGATTTAGCAAAGAAAATTATTTTGGAAGTTTCCTCAAATAGCGATCTAGAATTCCTACCTTATTCCGAAGCCTATGGTGCCGGTTTTGAAGATATGCAGCGCAGAGTCCCAAGTATCGAACTTGTAAAAAATCTAGTGGGATGGGTTCCTAAACGGGATTTGACTGCAATTATCTCGGATATCTCAAAGGAAATGAGAACCTGATCTACAGATGATTCACTCCAGATTGATTAGGAATCGAGTTTGTGCAATCTAGAACCATTACTCCCCTTTGAATTAAATCTTCCATTTTGATCCCATCTTGGTTTATAGTCAGAATGGCTATATCACAATCCCAACCAATCTCAACAGGATCTGACTCTTCCCATCTAGCAACTAGTGGATCATGCCAAGCTACCTGAGCCCCTTTCTCGATTAAGCACCTTCGCAGTTCCGAAGCCGGAGTCTCACGAACATCAGCAACACCTGGTTTATAGGCAACTCCAACGATTAGAACTCTAGGTGAATCAGTTTTCTTCTCCACCATATTTAACGCACGCTCAGCTACAAATCTTGGCATCAGTTGATTAATTGAATCCGCTGACTCAACGAAGTTCGCCTGAACGCCGCTCTGTCTACCCCACCATGTTAGATATAGAGGGTCGACTGGAATGCAATGTCCACCAACACCAACACCCGGCCTGAACGGCATGAAGCCGTATGGCTTTGAAGATGCAGCATCAATAACCTCATGAACATTTATGTTGTTAGCAGAACATAGTTGTGTGAACTCATTAATGAGAGCGATATTCACAAGCCTAAAAGTGTTTTCTAGTAACTTTGCAGATTCTGCAACTTCAGGAGTCGAAACTGATACCGCTGCATCGCAAATAGATTCATAAAAATCTAATGCTTTAATCTTTGAGTTTGCATCAATTGCACCAATAAGTCGTGGTGTGTTTTTCTGGTTCCAAACGGGATCCCCTGGGTTGACACGTTCAGGTGCGCTAGCAAAATACAAATTCTGGGATTCTTTAGGTTTTAAGTCATTTACTATTGGAATAATTACATCTCGAAGCGTTCCTGGATATGACGTTGATTCACTCACAACTAAGGTTTCATTTGAAACAAAAGGAGCGATCCCTTTTGCTGCGCTACGAAGTAGTTCAAGGTCTGGTTCGCGTTTTTCGTCGAGCGGGGTTGGAACACAAATTGTTATTACTGATGCTTGTGACACGCTGCTGAAATCTGTGGTTGCTTTGTAGGTGCCTTTAGCAATTGCAGCCTGCAATTGCTGATCTGAGATGTCTTCCACAGGGCTCGAGCCTGAATTAATCTGCGAAACCTTGGCCTCGAAGTTATCAATACCGATTACCGTCCAGCCAGCATCAACTGCAGCCATGGCTAAAGGCAAGCCAACATAGCCTTGACCAATAATTGCTAGAACTTGGGATTTTTGAGCGGGCACGGACGTAATCCTAGCCATCTGGTGGCCTTTTCTTGGCATCTCTGTTCAACCCAGAGGCTATGGGGGCAATTCATTGGAAATTACGGGAAGATTGACCAATGAATCCAAAACCTGCAAACCCGATTCGAGTAATGCGCATTATCGCCCGAATGAATGTGGGTGGCCCTGCGGTCCAGGTTTCAGGTTTAATGCGCGGATTCAACTCAACAGAGTTTGAGCAACGTTTATACACCGGATATTGTGCATCTAATGAGGCTGATTATCTAGACACCGTGGCTACCGATGTTAATGTTGTTCGCATTCAGGGATTTGGACGACGCGTTAGCCTAGGTGGGGACATTAATGCTTTCATAAAATTGATTAAGGAAATTCGTACCTTTAAACCTCATGTTATTCATACTCACACCGCAAAAGCTGGATTCTTAGGGCGAATGGCCTCAATAGTTTCGCTGCAGCGTTCTATCCGTGTGCACACTTTTCATGGGCATTTGCTCAATGGATATTTTGGGAGTTTCAAAAGATCCCTTGTTGTAATCGCAGAGAAATTTCTAGCGCTATTCACTGACGAGTTATTGGCTGTGGGTGACAAAGTTAGACAAGATTTACTGAACGCGGGCATTGGAACTAAGGATAAGTTCGGGATCATGCCACCTGGTTTAGGTATCAGATCATGTTTACCTAAAGCAGATTCCCAAAGAGTTCTAGGTTTGCCTTCTGTCCGCCTGCAATGTGCGTTTATCGGACGGGTAACTCAAATTAAACGACCAGACAGATTCTTAGATGTAGTGAGTGATATGAAGAGACGTGGAGTCGAATTAGATTTTTTCATTGCAGGTGACGGCGAGTTATTGGAGATGTGTAGAGAAAGAATCAAGAAAGAGGATCTACCTGTAACTGTGCTTGGTTGGCAGAGTGATATAGAAAGAGTTTTGTCAGCAGCTGACATTGTTGTATTAACAAGTGACAACGAAGGAACGCCATTAAGTTTGATACAAGCTGGAATGGCTGGACTTCCTGTCGTAACCACTAATGTGGGCTCGGTTCCTGAGGTTGTTTTAGATGGCGTCACAGGAATTATCACTGCCTTAGATGTTCGGGAAATTGCAGATGCTCTGGAAAAACTAGTGACTAACAGGGGTTTGCGGGCCCAATATGGAGTTGCTGCTCAAGAGTTCACGCTTTCACACTTTGGTGTAAAGCGTTTGGTGAGTGATCATGAAGAACTTTACAAAAAATTGATAGCTAGTCGAGCCAAGTCCTAGCCCACAGCTCTAGCATTAAGATTGGCCAAATTAAACTGTCCTGGTCTTGACCAGCCATATGAGCGTCAATAACTTTTTTGACTTCATTTGCATTAAACCAGCCACGCTGTGTAGCAGTGATATCAGTTAGAGTATCGATAACCATCTCTCTCAATCCGGTGCGCAGCCATTCCGCGCGAGGGATACCGAAGCCCATCTTTGGGCGGTCAATAAGTTCAGCCGGAACGAGCGAGCGGGCAACATCTTTAAGTATATGCTTGGTTTCAAATCCTTTGATTTTATACTTGCGGGGAAGCGAAACTCCCCATTCAACAACATTGACATCTAGTAATGGAGATCTGAGTTCTAAACTATTAGCCATGGTTGCAATATCAACTTTTACTAGAAGATCACCTGGTAAGTATGTGGCAAAATCAGACCGAATCATCCTGTCGAATGTCGAAATTTCACCTTTGCTAAATTGGCTAATGTATTCACCTTCAGCCAAGCTTGATTGGAATATTGGGTTCAGCAGCAGCGATAAATCCGTTGGTTGCGCCAGAGATAAAATCGAGCTGTATCTTGACGCCAAGGATGGCTTGGTAGAAAGCTGAGACCCAACACGGTTAACTTTTCTATTTGAACCAAATGATTGCTTACCAGCCAAATTCAAACCCGTTCGCGCGAGGCTCAAAATCGGGTTGAGTCTTTGCAAGATGGGGGTCGCCAGATATCGGTCATACCCACCAAAAACTTCATCACCACCGTCGCCACCTAAGGCAACAATCAAGTTTTCCCGAGCGAAGTTAGCCAACAAAAACGTTGGCACAATAGAAGAGTCTGCAAAAGGCTGATCTAAAACGTGTGCGATTTTTTCAACTACTAAAGCCGGATCTGGGCTCAAAATTTCCTCATGATGGTTAGTCCCTAAAAAGCTGGCAACTTGCTTGGCGTGATGTGCTTCGTTGAATTGAGCACTGTGAAAACCAATTGCGTAAGTTTGAACCTTTTCATTCATAAGTTTAGCCATGTAAGCAGTAACGACCGTAGAGTCAAATCCTCCACTTAGGAAGGAGCCAATTGGTCTCTCTGAAATGAGCCTACGAGCGACCGATTCTTCGATTAACTTTTTAGTGACTTCAAGAGCATCCTCGTATGAGATTTGGACTTTGGTGTCAAAATCTGGCTCCCAATACTTCTCAATGCGAGTCTTTCCCTCGTGCCAACTGAGAACCGAAGCTGGTGGAACTTGAGTTATCTCATTGAATGCCGAATGAGGGGAGTTGATATATCCGTACTGCATTACCTCTGCAACCATCTCGGTGCGAAGTGTTCGATCTGGGCGTGCCAACATAAGGGCTCGGACTTCAGATGCAAAGTAAAGTGTTCCGTCATTTAGTTGGGAAATCCATAATGGCTTCTTTCCCATTCGATCGCGAATTAGATGAAGTGAAGCATCGCGGGCATCATGGATGGCGATCGCAAACATTCCGTTTAACTTGCAGATGAAATCTAGCCCGAACTTTAAATACAAATTGATGACTACTTCAGACTCACTTGAAGTTCTACAATGAATTCCACTTTGCTGGAGCTCTGCACGCAATTCGCGATAGTTGTAAATTTCACCGTTGAAAACCATGTGGATCTGTTCACTTGCATCTGATGATGGTTGCTTTCCTGCCGCAATCTCCACGATAGCCAATCGGCCCATGCCAAGGCCAATTCCTCCACTTACGAATGTGCCACGGTCATCTGGCCCGCGATGCTTGAGCGAATTTAACTGAGCTACAAGCAAATCCTGCCTCGGAGCCTGAGGTCCAACTCCACCTGTAATTCCGCACATAATCGATTAATCAAGAGTCTTTGGTCCGTTGGCAACAGAATTGCCAAATTCTTTAAGCCACACAACAGTCTCAGAAAGTGCTGTTTCGAAAGGTTTAGGCTCCACCTTAGGGAACAACCTCTTTAGCAAAATAGGATCATTCTGTGATTCCTTTACATCTCCGGGGCGCTCTTGCTTATATTCAACTTGTAGGTCTGGAAAATGACCCCTTAGCAATCTAATGGCTTCTTCAAGAGAAATTCGATTTCCATATGCAAGATTCATGGCACCTTCAGTAATCACTTTATCTTTCATCGCACTTATTGCAACATCTAAAACTGTGTCAATATAAGTAAAGTCTCGGGATGCAGTGCCATCACCATAGACCTCTATCGGCCGACCGTGCATTGCAAGCCAAATCCATTTAGGCAATACCGCTGCGTACTCATGGTCGGGGCGTTGGCGAGGACCAAATATGTTGAAAAAACGCAACAGTGTTGTTGGCACGTTATACGCCGATGCATATGCTTGGACATATCCTTCAGCAGCTAACTTACTTGCTGCATATGGTGTCATTGGGCCAAGCCACATTGACTCATCCTTGGGTAGTTGCGTGTTTCGGCCATATACCGAGGATGATGATGAGAAAATTACATGAGCCCCATTTGCGCGAGCCGCCTCCAACACATTCAACGTACCGCTCGCGTTAACATCATGTGTCGCAACAGGGTTCTTGATTGAACGTGGCACAGAACCCCGTGCGGCTAAATGAAAAACAGTTTCACACCCTGCCAACGCCTTCTTTAACGCTTGCGGATTCGTGATGGAAATGTGGTGAAATGAGGACTTTTTCTGGTCCACATTTGAGACAAGGCCCGTCGAGAGATCGTCAATGACAACAACCTCGTGGCTCTCAGCCAATAGTCGTCTCGTCAAATTTGAGCCGATAAAGCCGGCTCCCCCGGTGACTGCGACCTTAGTCATGCCCAAATCCTAGTCTGCTGTTGGCAAAGTATCCAGATTCAGACTTTGAACAGCATTAAAAGTTGATTTAGTCTCACTACACCACTTTGGAACACCAATTGAACTTCAACAATCTCCGACTGACTCTCCACCTCAGTAGGTGCTACCCAAAACATTTCAAGCCAGCTTAGCCAGATTCTTTGCTAATTCTTAACCTTTCTGACAGATCTAATCAAATCAATTGGTTTTGAATGGCATTATCTATCCAAGGTATAACTTCATCAAGCATTTCACTAAGCGTTGTCGTAGCTTCAAACCCTAGAATGGTGTTTGCTTTTTGGACAGAAGGCACTCGTTTGTTTACATCGTATTCAAACCCCTTATCATATGCAATCCTTAATGGTTTGTCGGGATTTATCTTCTTCCAAATCATTTCGACAAGTTCTAGAACCGTAGTAGATTCTGCCGTCGAGAGATTGAAGTCTTCATTTAAGGCCTTTTCGGATTTCATGGCTAGGACAATTCCTTTTGCTAAATCTGCGCCGTATGTGTAATGGCGAACTTGTGAACCATCGCCTAAGATATGAACCGGATCCTGCCCCTTAAGAATTTTTTGGATTATGTCAGGCACGACGTGACTCATGGCAAGTTTTACATTTCCAGAGGCAATTTGCACATCGCCTAAGGCGCGGCGTTCACCAATTCCCACGCAATTGAATGGTCTGACAATTGTGTAAGGCAATTTGTATTGGTCCCAAGCTGCTCTAGCAAAATACTCAACGGCTAACTTTTGGAATCCGTAGCTTGAGAGAGGTGGAGCAACCTTTCGCTCGTCACCTTCAACAGATGGCCATCGATCAGTACTTTCAAAGACCATAGAGCTTGATAGATAAGTTACTTTTTTGAGTGGTCGGCCCGCCTTTAGAGTAGCAATCGCCGCATCACAAGTTGATGCGATTATCCGTTCATTCTGTGCTAGTAGGTCATACGCATAAGTATGGAAATATGAGATTCCACCAATCAGCGCGGCTCCCGCGATCAAATGATCTACGTCATGCATAAGTTCTTTCATCAACTCAACGTCTTGGACATCGCCATTGACAAATTTGTACCCTGAATCGATGTCGAAAGATCGTGTTACATCTCCGTACTTAGAGAGGTTATCGATACCAATAACTTCATGACCTTTGCCTAAAAGCTCCTGAACAACATATCCACCAATAAATCCGGCAGATCCCGTTATTAAAACCTTCATTGTTAACTCCTGCTCATCGTTGGGTTGTTTTCAATTTTGGGCCGAAACAGAAGAAGTACCAACGTAGATATTTTGGAGCCCATTTGGCAATCTTGAACCTAGATTCACCACTCGTTCTGTCGAGCCATATTGTAGGGATTTCTGCCACTGGAAGTCGCAGTCTGTGGGCTTTAGCCACAAGTTCAATCCCAATTTCGAACCCACTTCTACTCTCGATCCCTACTTGAGCTAGAAAATTCCTTGAATAGGATTTGAACGAGTTGGTGGGATCATGGGTACCAATACCAGCAAAAATAAACAGTGACTTTCCGGCAGATCTAGAAAGAAATTTCTTAAACCTCTGCCCGCCAATTTGTTGCCCGCCAGACATATATCTCGAGGCACATGCAACAGCAACTCCCCTATTTACTAGATTGGCAAGTTCGGAGATGGCCCGAATATCATCTGATCCGTCTGCCATCATGACCGTAACACAATCTGTTTTCGCTTGATCGATTCCAAAGCGAATTGCATTTGCAGGTCCAGGACCGTAGTTTTGAATTACTAGTTTGTAAGAATCCGGTTTTTTAAGCAAATTAAAGTGTGCAATGGTTGAATCTTCTTCAAAATCAACCACGACTATAACATCAATCTTGCTCCCATAAAGAGTCGTTAAATCTTGAATGGTTCTAACTATGTTCTCACCCTCATTATATGCAGGGATGACTACGGTTGAGATTGCATTCACTAGATCAGATTGCCATTCCCAAGGAGATTCCAAATATCAATAACTGGCTTTGTTGTGACCAAATCCTTATAAATCTTGTGGGGGGCCCCAATAATCAAAACATCGCTGTCAGCAAGTGCCTGATCAAGTGATACAAGGTTTTCATCAACTGTCACATATGGATCAGTCATAAGCACACTTTTAGTTTTGAATTCCAGAATCTTCTTCAATTTATATGAAAGGCTTGAGCGAATGTCGTCTGATTCACCTTTAAAGGCTGCACCTAATATTCCAACATTTAAGTCCTTTAGGACATATTTTTCTTCGATTTTTTTAACAACATAGAGCGGGAGTCCCTCGTTCACCATCATTGCAGAATGGCCTAGTCCAAAATTATTGTTCGAAAATGCGGCTAACTGCATAGTGTCTTTAAATAAACATGGACCCGCTGAGAATCCTGCATTTGGAAGATCTGACGCGCGGGGATAATCAAACGTTACAGCTTCACGAATCTTTGAGAAATCTAAACCAGCTTCGTTGCTCATCAACCAAAATTGGTTTGCTGCAGCAAACTTGATGTATCGCCAAACATTCGTGAATAGTTTGGCTAATTCTGCTTCTTCTGTTGTAACCCGAATTGTCTTTACGCCTAAAGTTTCAAAGATGGCAGATGCTCGAGATGCAGCTTTCTCATCATTAGCACCGATAATTTGTGGAAGCTCGTGCAGCTCTTTTAGCGCATGCCCTTCCAGGATGCGTTCTGGGCAAAAAGTGACATCTGGCTCCAAGTCACTTTGTGCCAATAAATTTTTAACCCGCTCTGTAACTCCAGGAAATACCGTGCTTCTTAAAATGACTAATTGATTTGAATTCATATAGGGGATACAAGCAGACATTGCATGTACCACTGAGTTGGGATCTGGGTTCAAATGTTCGTCAACGGGCGTTCCAATTACAACAATCACAATTTCCGCGGAAGCGATCTCTTTGTGATCTGTCGACGCAGAAAAAGACTTATCGCCTAAGGTTTGCGTAAGCAAGGCTTGTGCACCGTCTTCCGCAAATGGCATTTTGCCTGAGTTAATCAAATCGACTACTTCTTTTGAAATATCCAATGAGACGGCTTGGAATCCAGAATCGGCCAATACGAGCGCTAACGGGAGCCCGACATGGCCGCCGCCGCCAACAACTACAACCTTTTGCATATGCAAATCATTGCACAATTAAACAAATTTCGGTTTAAGACCCGGTCTAACTTTGGTCATTTTAATTATTTATATCTCAGGGTTTTCGATAAAGAACTTCAAAGAAATTACCAATCGGATGTTTGATCTCAGCTAACTTCACGAATCCGATTGAAGCCAGCAAATCATGAATGAGCGGATTTCTGTCTTCACGCATATCATCTGCATGACGTTCAAATTGTACAACTTTCACTTTCCCATCCCTTAGTGCATGTTGTGCTCCGCGAATGACTTCTAACTCAAATCCTTCGACATCTATCTTTAAAACATCGATAAGTTCTACTTTATTATCATTGAGGAAGGTGTCGATTGTCGTTACGTGGGTAGGGATTGAAGTAAAGGCAGTTTCAGAACTCTGGAAAAGAATCCGATTCTTTCTTTTCAGGTAATTAGAATCTTGATCAGGTAATGCAAAAGTTGAAGTTTCACTAAGGATGGATTCGTAGAAGTTAATTGTCTGTTCTTTCTCGCCAATACCTATTTGATAAATTGAAATTTCAAGGCCATCCAATTTTTCAACAAACTTTTTAAGGGATGCAAACGTTCTTGGAGACGGTTCAAAGGCATATATTGTCGGTTTATTGAAAATTTTAGAGAAAAATTTGATTGACTGACCTTTGTTTGCTCCAATATCAAAAATGGTCACCCCCCCCGATACTTTCGATTTCAGTCATTCCGAGATACGTGCGCGCCAACTTTGGATAGAAAAAGAGCATTTCATTTATCCAAATGGTTTTGGAAATGAGGGAAGCCCAGTAACGCTTCAAGTGGTTCATAAAGTTAGATGATACTTCACTAGAAGGCTTTCAAAGCCTTCAAACATAAAGTCGAATGAAGTCGAGCTAAAAGAGTGGGTATTGCATTTTCCTCGAACCTAAGTGTCGCTTTTAGCACGCCTTCTAGTCGAGAACGACAGATCCACTTGGTGTCGTTAAATGCACCGCAACAATTCCATACTCCCCATCGTTTGTTGATGGATCAACAAACTCAACATCCGCGCCATTTAATCCACCAAGAATCTCTGTCTTAAACCAAGAATCAGATAAGTGATCAGTGTCAGCAATCGTAATCTTCTCAATTGCTGCAACTGCCTTTCCATCTTGTGATGGGTGATCAGCGGTTAACCATTGAATAAAGAATGGAAGTTCGCGAGAGTCGGTGATTTCATTAACTCCGATTTGCTTCCACTTAAGATCGCTGCCATCGGGGCGTGTGCGGTGACCTTCGATTGCGCTGCGTCCGAACTTCTCTTCAACCTTTGAAATATCTTCAGTTGCAAAAACCCAAGTGAGCCAGCCTCCGCCTTCTTGTGCCTTCTTGCTAACAGCTTTGCCCCAAGGGGTTTGTTCTGTTGCTGGGTGATCTAGTGGGCAGACAACTTCGATGTACTGTCCGTTTTGAAGAGGTATTGTGAAGTTGCGAGTGTCAAAGCGTGGGTGGACTCCGCCGTCTACGAAGGTGCTGCCAAGGCGTGAGCCAAGGCGTTGGACGGTG
>JACCDY010710785.1_pt1 | contig 29325 bp, 24 predicted proteins | sample 7446391 | NCBI WGS metagenome assembly JACCDY01 (sample SAMN15323451, study PRJNA562643) | freshwater metagenome | isolation source: river surface water | place: USA:Blue River Watershed | collected 2017-08-18 | reverse complement strand
TGCAGGATGCCGTCGTGCGGCGAGTGGAAGCGGCCGGCGAGGCCGAAATACGGTTCGCGTTTGCCTTCTTCGAGGTAGATGCCGCCCTCCATCGCCATCGCCTTCGAGCGGAGGACGACGGTGTCGCCGGTCGGGTCGTAGGGGATCGGCGGCATGATGACCATTCCCTTGCCATTGGCAGCCAGTGTGGTCTTGAGTTTGCGGTAATCGGCAGGGGCTTCCGCTTGTTCGCCGGTGACGCCGAACTCCTTGTTCTTCATCTCGCGCGGTGAGAATGCCGGGAAACTCCACTTGCCGTCGTAATGGACGGCCAGTGCGCGCTTGCCGACGAGTGCCTGATCGAAGCTGGCGAGCAGCAGCAGCAGGCAGAGGATGACGAGCGACCAGTAACCGCGTTTGATTTCGCGGAAGCGTTTGATCCGCCGCAGCGTGAGCGGGTTGAGCGGGCCGCGGGTGAACGAACGGATGATCAGGCGCAGGCCGCCGCCGATGAGGACCAGGCTGCAGAACCAGCCGAACCACGGGAACCCTTGTTCGCCGGCGAAGTGGAGCCAAGGGGTGTTGTGGCTGGTGTTGAAGAACCAGCGGGCCGTGGGGAACGCGATTTCCAGGCACTCGCCGATGGCGGCGAGTGATCCGAGGAGCAGGAAGGCGATTCCGATGAGGCGCATGCGGTGGATCAGTCGAATTTGATGCGTGGGTCGACCATGGCGACGATGATGTCGGAGATCACGTTGCCGACCAGCATCAGCAGGGCGGCGATGCTGAGGGTGCCCATGATCACGCCTTCGTCGCGTTCGACGACGGCTTGGAACTGGAGCAGGCCGAAGCCTTGGATGTCGAAGACCCGTTCGATGAGCATCGAGCCGCCGACGAAGATGGTGACGAGTTGGCCGAGGCTGGTGGCGATCGGGATCATCGAGTTGCGGAAGGCATGGCCGAAGACGGCACGCTTGAAGCTCGCGCCCTTGGCGACGGCGGTGCGCACGTAGTCGGCGGCCAGATTATCCATCAGGTTGTTCTTCACCATCATCGTCAGCATGGCGAAGGAGCCGACCATGTAGCAGAGCAGTGGCAGCACCGTGTGGTGGGCGAGGTCCTTGATTTTCTCGAAGGTGTTCATCTGGTCGAAGTCGGCACTGGTCAGTCCGAACAACGGGAACAGGTTCATGCGCGCGCCGAGGTGGACGATGAGGATGGCGCCGAGGGCGAATCCCGGGATCGAGTAGCCGAGGAAGATGAGGATCGACGAGCTGGTGTCGATGAGTGTGCGGTGTTTGATCGCCTTGAGCACGCCGAGCGGCAGGCACACGGCATAGGTGAGGAAGGCGGTGAGCAGGCCGAAGTAGATGGCGACCGGCATGCGTGACAGGATCATTTGGTCGACCGGGTCGTTGTAGGAGCTGGACTCGCCCAGGTTCCCTTGGAGGATGCCGGAGAAGCGGGTTTTGTAGATCACGGCGCGCGGCGTGTAGGTGGGTGGTGAGTCCGCGCGATCCGGGTAGCGCCGTTGGTAGCGGGCCTGGCGGTCGGCATTGCTTTCGTAGCGGATCTTCCACCCTTCCTCGGTGATGTCCTTGCCGGATTTGACGAAGGTCGCCTGCTTGATCTTGTCGCCGTCGCGTTGCACGCGCACTTGGCGGCCGTCGAAGCGCAGCACGATGACTGTCGTCTGGTCGTCGCCGCTGGCGCCGCCGATCGTTTCATCGCTGCGGCCGGTGAATTCGCCTTTTGAGATCTGGGTTTCGCGAGGCAGGGCGCCGAGCCATTGGCAGTAGGCGTGGAGGATCGGCTTGTCGGTGCCGAATTTCTCCTCGTTGCGTTCGATTTCCTCCTCGCTCGGGCCGGTGTCCGCGCGCACGGCATTGGACCGTTTGCCGCCTTGGTCGGCGGTGGCGGCCGCCTGCTGGAGCATGCGGTCCATCGGGCCGCCGGGCATGAAACGGGTGACCGTGAAGACCAACAGCGTGATCCCCAGCAGCGTGGGGGGGATCAGCAGCAGTCGGCGGAGGAAATAGCTTTTCACGATTGGGGACGGGTATTTCTAGCCTGCGGGAGGGGGGGTGCAAGCACGGAGCGCGCCGGAATCCGGGGCATTGGGGGGATTCTGCAGGCGGTGGCCCGATGGTCGCTTGGGATGGTGAACCGCGAATGGACGCGAATGAGGATCCGATGTAGGTGGGTTTTTGGGAGATGGGGTGGTTTTCGGCGGAGGCAGCAGTCGAAAGGGAAGCTCCTGTATGGCCCGTGATTGAGCCAGATCGCGCCGTTTCGCCAAGACGGCATCTTGGGCCCCTGCGCTCTCGGCGAGGGCGCGCTACCTTCAATCAGTCATGTAGCATTCGTGTTTATTCGCGTCCATTCGCGGTTTTTTCATGGGGGATTCGGTCTCCTCGTGGCTCTAGGGATGAATTGCATTCAGGGCTGTGCGGGATTGGCGCTTGGCAGTGTGCGGGGATGAGGTGATTTTGGGGTGGTGAATGCGATCCGCATCCGTGGTGCACGGCAGCACAACCTGAGGAACATCGATGTCGATGTGCCGCGGGATCGATTGGTCGTGATCACGGGACCGAGCGGGTGTGGCAAGTCATCGCTGGCGTTCCACACCTTGTTTGCTGAAGGACAGCGTCGCTATGTCGAGAGTTTGTCGGTTTATGCGCGGCAGTTTCTGGATCAACTCGACCGCCCGGATGTGGATGCGGTGGAGGGCTTGAGTCCGGCGATTGCGATCGAGCAGAGGAGTGGCGGTTTGAACCCGCGCTCGACGGTGGCCACGGCGACCGAGGTGTATGATTACCTGCGGGTGTTGTGGGCGGCGGTCGGGGTGCCGCATGATCCGGAGACGGGTGAGCGCTTGGAGCGGATGGGTGCGGCGGACATCGTCGGGGTGGTGTCGTCGTTGCCGGAGGGTAGCAAAGTGATGTTGCTGGCGCCGGTGCCCGATGATGAGTTGGCGGAGCCGCAGCGATTGTTCGGGGATTTGCAGCGGCAGGGGTATGTCCGCGTCCGCTTGGATGGCGAGGTGCTTGAGATCGAGGAGGCGATGGCGGCGTGGTCCGGTGGGTTGCCGGTATTGGAGATCGTGATCGATCGTTTTGTTGTGAGGCCGGGAATGGAGTCGCGGGTGGCGGATTCGGTGGAGGCGGCCTTGAGGATTTGCGGCTGCGAGGCGCGCTTGGCGGTACAGGACCCCGGCGCGGAGGGTTGGAGGGATTTGAGTTTTCAGACGTCGTATCGCAACCCGCGCACGGGATTTGTCGTCGGCGAGTTGTCGCCGCGGCATTTCTCGTTCAATTCGCATCTGGGAGCCTGTGCGTGTTGTGAGGGATTGGGCACTGAGGAGCAGGTGGATGCCCAGCTGCTGGTGGCGGATCCAGCCTTGCCTCTGCTGAAAGGTGGCTTGCGCGGGTGGTGGACGGCGGGATCGCCGCGCGAGAGGCAGTTTCAGAAGGAAACGGCAGCGGTGTTGGCGATGTGGCAGCTGCCCGAGGATGCTGCTTTCGCGGATCTGCCTGAGGATGCGCGTCAGTTCCTTTTCGATGGAGGAGAATTGGACACCGGTTGGCGCGTGGGTCAGGAGAAGGTGCCGAAGCTCAAGAGCTATGAAGGTTTGTCCAAGGAAGCCTGGCGGCGATACCGCGATGCCAAGCACGAGTTGACCCGGCGGCGCTTGTCGCGGTTGATCGTGAGGTGTTCCTGCCACGCCTGCGGCGGTCGGCGGCTCAAGCCCGAGTGGTTGGCGGTGAAGGTGCAGGGCGCTTGCTGGCTGGGGATTCAGGATTTCTGTGTGATGACTGTGGCGGATGCGCTGACTTGGCTCGATGGCGTGCGTGTGCCGGACGGTCAGGCGGACGCTTGCGGGCGATTGCTCGACGACCTGCGCAAGCGCTTGTCGTTTCTGGTTGAGGTGGGATTGGATTACCTGACGCTCGACCGCAGCAGTGGCACGCTGTCCGGTGGTGAAGCACAGCGGATCCGTTTGGCAACGCAGTTGGGCGCGGGCTTGTCCGGAGTGATTTACGTGTTGGATGAACCGAGCATCGGTCTGCATCCGGCGGACACCGGCCGATTGATCCGCGCTTTGTTGCGGCTGCGGGATTTGGGCAACACGGTGGTGGTCGTCGAGCACGATGAGGCGATCATCCGCGCGGCGGACCACGTGATCGACATGGGCCCGGGTGCCGGGTTGTCGGGCGGGCTGGTGTTGGCGGCGGGGCCGCCAGCGGAGATCGATTCGCCGACCGGTCGCTGGTTACGGCAAGCCCGCGAGATGGTGAAGACTCCAGCCCGACGCGTTCTGGATGCCGGTGCCTTGGTGATTCGTGGCGCTCGTGAGCACAATCTGCAGGGGATTGATGTCCGCTTGCCGCTGGGTTGCATGGTTGCCGTGTGCGGGCCGAGTGGCAGCGGCAAGTCGTCATTGATCGACGACATCCTGCGCAAAGCCCTGATGCGTCATGTGAATGGTGCGGGTGAGGTGCCTGGGAGTCATGATTCGATCGAGGGGTTGGAGCGGATCGACCGCTGCGTGGTTGCCGATCAATCACCGATCGGGCGCAGTCCGCGGTCGAATCCGGCGACCTTCAGCGGCGCGTTTGATCTGATCCGTTCCTTGTTCGCGCAATTGCCGCTGTCGAAGCAGCGCGGCTACGGTCCGGGTCGTTTCAGTTTCAATGCGGCGGGTGGTCGATGCGAGCGCTGCCAGGGCAACGGGCGGTTGAAGATCGAGATGCATTTCCTGCCGGATGCTTGGGCGGTTTGTCCGGCGTGTGGCGGTCGGCGATTCAATCGTGAGACGCTCGAGGTGACCTACAAGGGACGATCGATCGCCGAGGTGCTTGAGTTGCAGGTGGAGGAGGCGCTCGCCTTGTTCCGGCCGATTCCCAAGCTGCGCCGGATTTTATCCACGCTCGACGAATTGGGTCTCGGCTACCTGCGTCTCGGGCAGCCGGCCAACACCTTGTCGGGCGGCGAGTCGCAGCGATTGAAGTTGGCACTCGAGTTGTCCAAGCCGCCGGCAGCGCACACTTTGTATGTGTTTGACGAGCCGACGACCGGCCTGCATTTCGGCGATGTCGAGCGACTGCTCGAGGCCTTCCGCAAGCTGGTGGATGCCGGTCACAGCGTGCTGGTGGTCGAACATCAGTTGGATGTGATCGCCGCTGCCGACTGGGTGATCGAGTTGGGACCGGGTGGTGGGGTGAATGGTGGCCGGTTGGTGATGGAGGGCACACCACAGGAGATGGTGGCTCAAGCGGATTCGCCTACCGGTAACGCACTCAAAGGATGAGGGGCTTCGGTGGGGAGAGTTTGTGATGCTCGGACGTGAAAATGAGGGGTTGTTGTGAACGCGCGATGGGTGCCGGGTGGTGGCGACTCCATCAATGGGGGATGCCGAACTTGTGGGCGGCCGCGTGTTCGGCTTCATGGGTGACGGCGTGCAGCGAGGCGCCGTGCTGCTCGGCGGCCTTGCGGCATTCTTCATATTCCGGGGTGGCGCGCAGGCTGCCGTTGGGCAGGCGTGCGAGTTTGACGGTGATCGTGCCGTAGCGGGTGTCGACGGTGTCGAATTTGCGTGGCAGTGCGTCGCGGCGAGTGTCGCTGCGGCGAATGCCGAGCGTGGTGGTTTCCTCAAAGAGAATCCGTTCGAGGCGGTCGGCGTCCTCGGGCTTGGCCAGCACCTTGATGACCTGTGCCGGCCGGTCCTTCTTCATCTGGGCGGGAATCGACACCACGTCGAGAGCGCCCTCGCTCATCAGGCGGCGGCAGGCGTGGCCGACGGTTTCGCCTCGGTCATTGTCGAGATGGGTTTCGAGCACGGTGATGGTTTCGCTCATCCACGGGCCGTCGGCCTGGCTGTCACCGATCATCAGACGGATGACGTTGGGGATCGCCAGGTCGCGCGTGCCGGCACCGTAGCCGAAGTCGCTGATGATCATGGAAGGCATCACTCCCCATGCGTCGGCGAGTTCGGTGAGTAGTGCCGCACCCGTGGGAGTGACCAGTTCCTTCTCGACGCTGGCGCCATACACCGGAACGCCCTTGAGCAGGCCGAGGGTGGCGGGTGCGGGCAGCGGGATCTGGCCGTGGGCGCCGGTGACGAAACCGCGGCCCATGGGTAGTGGCGAGACCACGACGCGTTCGATGCCGAGTTGATCGAATCCGGAGAGCACGCCGATCACATCGACGATGGCGTCGACGCCGCCGACTTCGTGCAGGTGGACTTCATCGACCGACATCCCGTGGATGGCTGCCTCAACTTCGCAGATGCGGGTGAACACGCGCAGCGCGCGCTGCTTGATGCCATCGCCGACCGCCGAGTCTTCGACGACCTTGCGGATGTCGCGCAGGTGCCGCTCGGGCGCGTGGTCGTGTACGTGGACATCAACCTTGGTCGCTCCGAAGCCGTTTTTGGAGACCTTGTTGACGTGGAGGTGAAAGTCGTCGAGGTGCAGCTTTCGGAGTTCCTGCTCCAGTGTGGAGACGGGCAGGCCGGCGTCGACGAGGGCGCCCAGCAGCATGTCGCCGCTGGCGCCGGCGATGCAATCGATGTAACAGGTTTTCATGGGCAGTGGTGGGATTGAAGGATGCGATGGGCGGCGAGTGCGGCGCCGAAGCCGTTGTCGATATTGACCACCGTGAGGCCGGAGGCGCAGGAGTTGAGCATGCCGAGCAGGGCGGCGACCCCTTCGAAGGCGGCGCCGTAGCCGACGCTGGTGGGCACGGCAATGACCGGAGCTCCAACCAGTCCGCCGACGACACTGGGCAGTGCGCCCTCCATGCCGGCGATGACGATGACCACTGCCGCCTGACGGATTTCCTCCATGCGTTCGAAGAGTCGGTGGACGCCGGCGACGCCAACGTCGTGGATGCGGCGGGTGGGATGGCCGAGGAAGGCGAGGGTGGCTGCGGCTTCCGCGGCCACCGGGATGTCGGAGGTGCCTGCGGTGATGACGGCCACCGACGGGCCGCTGGCTTGTGGCAGGGTGCCGAAGGCGATGGTGCGTGCCTCCGGGTCGTAGGTGGCTTTGGGAAGCGTGGCCAACACCTCATCCGCCTTGGATGGGTCGAGTCGGGTGCCGAAGGCGGCCCCGTTGGCGGCTGCCAATGCTTGCAGGTTGTCGGCCACCTGCGAGGCAGTCTTGTTCTGGCAGTAGATCACTTCTGGAAACCCCTGACGCTCGCAGCGCCCGGGGTCGGGTGTGCTGTGTGGGTTGTCATTCATGGTGCTTGGTTGGTGGGATGGCCGAGGGTTTCGTTCATACTGCCGGAGCGGAAGCCATCGAGGTCGACGCTGACGTAGGCGAAGCCCGCCTCCCTGACGGCGGCGGTGACGGGTTCGCGCAGATCGAGCAGGTCCTGCAGGCGGGCAGTCTCGATCTCGATGCGGGCGACCGCACCGTGGTCCCGTACCCGGCACTGGCGGAAGCCCATGGCCTTGAGGGCGGACTCCGCGCGCTCGATGCGCTGGAGTTTTTCGCGGGTCACTGCCGAGCCATACGGGATGCGCGATGCGAGACAGGCGGCGGCCGGTTTGTCCCAGACGGCCAGACCAAGCTCGCGGGCCCAGCGCCGGATTTCCTCTTTGCCGATGCCGGCCTCGGCCAGAGGGCTGCGCACGCCGTGTTGACGTGCGGCAAGGCGTCCGGGCCGGTGATCTCCAGCATCATCGGCATTGGTGCCGTCGACGACCACTGCGAAGCCTTCTCTAACAGCCAAGGCGGTGAAGGACGCATAGGCGCTGTCCTTGCAGTGGAAGCAGCGGTCCGGGGTGTTGGCGGTGTAGGAAGGTCTGTCGAGTTCGGTGGTGGCGACCTCCAGGTGGCGGATGCCGATGGCGCGGGCGGCGGCACGCACGTCTTCGAGTTCGCTGTGGGCGAGACTGGGGGAGACCGCGGTGGCGGCGGCGGCGCGCTCGCCCAAGACGCGGGCGGCTATAGCGGCCAACAGCACGCTGTCGACCCCGCCGGAGCAGGCAACGAGCACGCTGCCCCAGGAACGCAGCATCGATTCAACCCGGTAACGGGCGTCGTTGGTGGAGATGGTTTTCATCAGAACGGGAAGTCCTCTTCGATTTTGCGCACGCTGTTGCTTTTGCCGCGGTCGACCGGCTTGGCGCGTTCGTGGACCGCAAGGCCGTCGACCACGATGGCCTTGGCGGGTCGCACCGGGCAGATGAATTCGCAGCCGCCGCAGCCGATGCAGAGTTCGGCATCGAGCTCGGGAATGGTGAGATTTCCCTTGTACTGCACCATGTGCACCGCCTGTGTGGGGCAGTGTTCGTTGCAGGCGCCGCAGGGGGTGCCCTTGGTCTTGACCACGCACAAGTCTTCGAAGAAGTGCGCTTTGCCGGTGCGCACGCTGCGGCGTTCCTCGACGCTGATGGTTTCGATGGCGCCGGTCGGGCAGATGTCCGAGCAGTTCGCGCAGTTGTAGGAGCAGAAGGAAACGCTGAAGTCCTGCCACGGTTGGAGGAAGCCGGCCAGACCGTGGGCAGTGATCGATGGCCTCAACACCTGCTCCGGGCAGTTGGTCACGCAGAGGTGGCATGCGGTGCACCGGCTCTGGAAGTGGGCGAGTGATCGGGCGCCGGGTGGTAGCACCGCCTTGGTCTTGAAGCTGGAACCGTCCGTCTGTTGGTTGCCGTCCCCGGCCAGCGCGATGGCGGGTAGTGTGACGGCACCGGATAGGAATGCGCGGCGATGGATGGCTGGCAAGCTGCGGCCGAGAGCCGGCTCGCCGACGGCTTCTTCGAACCATTCGTCGTCGTTGCGTCGTGTCCTTTTGTAGTGGATGCCGTTGCGCTTGCAACTAGTGACGCAGTTGAAGCACATCACGCAACGCGAGTGGTCTATGCGCAGGTTCTTGAAGTCGATGCATTGGGACGGGCAGACGCGTTCGCACATGGAACAGGCCACGCAGGCGTCCGCTGACATCTGCATTCGGAATAGGGAGAATCGCGAAAGGAGGCCGAGGATCGAGCCGACCGGACACAGCGTGTTGCACCACAGACGGCCGCGTCGCACCGCGATGACGACAATCACCGCCAGCATCACCAAGGCGATGGCCAGCGAGAGTGGGGCGACCGGCGACCACTTGCTGGGAAGGAACCAACCGGTGCTCGAGAGTTGGTGATTCCCGATGCCCACCAGCGGCCTCAATAGCGCCGAGCTGATGCGGCCGAACAGGCTGTAGGGTTCGAGCAGGCCGAGAGGGATGGCGCTGCCGGCGAGCAGGCCGATGATCGCCACGGCGACCACCGCCGTTCGCAGTTTGTTGTGGGCTTTGCTGTATTCGAGCCGGCGCTTTTTACCGCCGCGCCGCGCGAGCCATGCCGCGAGGTCCATCAAGACGCCGAGTGGACAGAGCATCGCGCAATAGATGCGACCGAATATCAGGGTCAGTCCCAATACCACCACGCAGGCCAGTGACATCCAAGCAACTCCCTGCAGGGCGGCCAGCAGGGAGGGTGCGAATTGCGGCCAGATGCCTCCCCTCAATACGTCAGCGGGGATCCAGCCACCGACGTTGGCGAAGGCCAGAGTGCAAAAGGCGATCACCAGCGCTCCGACGGTGATTCGGACTCGCCGGTAGACCTGGGTTTTCATCCTTCCAGTGTGATGCGTTTGATCTTCACTTTGTCGAGGTCGGCCTTGCCGGCACCCATTTCGCCGGCGATGCGGACATAGCCGAGATTTTCGGGTGCCATGCCGAACAGTTTGGCGGCGGCGGCATCCAGCGCGACCATGTCGGCGCCGAGCATCTGATATTTGGCGATCTCGCCGTCCTCGAGTGCCTTGCCCTGTGGTCCGTTCTGGCGAAGGATGCGATAGGCATCGATGATGTTGAGGGCTGGCTTCTTGGGAGTGAAACAGAGGTCGGCGATGCATTGATCCAGACCGTTCTTGTGGAAGAAGCGGCGGTCCCAGACCACGCCCATCAGGTTTTTCATCGTCAACGACAGTTTGGCGCCGCCGTGGTGCTTGAGCACCGGCATGTTGATGAAGACGTCGCAATCGAGCATCAGTTTGTGGACGAGTGCTTTGGTGACGGTTTTGGCGCCCGGCATTTCCACTTCGCGGTAGTGTTGCTCGAGGTTGGCCGGGGCCATTTCACCACCGGCCTTGGTGACGGCATCGGCAATGCCGCTGTGTTTGTAGCTGCGCTCCCAGTTGTGGCAGGTGTGGTCGAATACGCTGACTTTCGATGCGCCGGCCTCGAGGCAGTGGCGGACGACCGCGCCGACCAGTTCCGGATTGGTGTTGGCGGGGATTTCCGGCGGTTGGTCCCAGGCGATGTTGGGTTTGAGAACGACATGCTGTCCCTTGCTTACGAAACTGCGCATGCCGCCGAGCGCGGCGATGCCGGCCTCGAACATCGCGACCGCCTCGCCGTTGCGCACGGCGATCAGATCCCAGGGGCCGGATTCGTCGGGTTGGGCTGCGGCAAACAGCGGGTTGTTCCAGGCGATGGCTGCGGCGGCCGCCGTACTGCTGCCGATGAAGCGGCGTCTTGAGAGGGTGCTCATGGTGACTTTCGGTTGGAATGAGGGTCAATGTTCAGGCGCGATGCGCTCCGTTTGCGGTGAAGAATCTGAATCAGCAACAGCCCCAGGATCACCGGGCCGATGTGGTCGATGTAGGTCAGGAAATGGCTGACGCCGGAACCCAAGGCGGATTCGCCGGCTGCGGTGTCATGGTTGCCGGGGTGGGCGGCTGCCAGATTGCTCAGCGCTGCGATGATGGCGATCACGAGATGGCGAATGTCTCTGGCTTTCATAATGAGTGGCACTGGAAGTGCGGTCGAGGCATGCAAGGGCAGGGCCGATGCCTGGGCGAGACACCGGATCAGCTGTCATTCATACTCAGGGTCCACAAGAAGCAAACCACGCGGTAAATGCGCGCTGTTTTCGCAAACCTGTGCGCAGCGGCCGACTCAATCACGCGGTTTTTCGGTCTCCGGGGTTTGACACGCCGGGGCGGTGTGAGAAAGTCCAGCCATGTACGAAGCCAGCGGCACCCTCAAGTTGATCCTAGACACCCAGACATTCGCCAGCGGATTCAGCAAGCGCGAGTTCGTCATCACCACGGATCACGACAAGTATCCGCAGGAGTTGAAGTTCGAGGTGGTCAAGGACCGTTGTGCGCTGCTCGACGACTTCAAGGTGGGTCAGGCCGTGCGTCTGAACTTCGACATCCGCGGCAACGAATACAACGGCAAGTATTACGTGAACCTCTCGTGCTGGAAGATCCAGGCTGCGGACGGCGGTGAATCCGCCGCGCCGGCGCGCCAACAGGGCGGTGGCTCAGCCGAGCCCAGCGCATCGGATCTGCGCAACGACAGTGATTTTGATGATGATATTCCCTTTTGAGCAGGGGACCTGCTCAAAAGATGTAGCGGCGGTCTATGACCGTCGCATTTTGCCGCTTCCAGCGGCTCGCCATCAAAGATGGCGGAATCTGACTTACGCGTGCTGCAGGTAGTCGGCGGCGAAGTCGATTTTCTTGTAGGGCACGCCGAACTGGTCGCAGACGAGGTTGGCGCTGATTCGGCCGGATTCGTAGATGGTGGGCAGGCCGCTGCCGGGGTGGGTGCCGCCGCCGACGAGGTAGCAGTTGTCGTATCCCTGATAGCGGTTGTGCGGGCGCATGTAGAGCATCTGGCCGAGCGTGTGGGCGAGGTTGAAGGTGGCGCCCATGAAGATCGATGCGCTCTGCCAGTCGTCGGGGGAGATGATGCGCTTTTCGACGATGTGCTGGCGCAGATCCTTCATTGAGGTGCGCTGCTCGATGCGGCGGAGTACTTTATCCGCGTATTCTTCCTTGTGATTTTTCCAATCGAACCCGTGGCGGGTGTTGATCGTCGGCACCAGGATGTAGAGACCGGATTTCCCTTTCGGCGCGACGTGCGGATCGGTGACCGAGGAATTGCGGACGTAGATCGACATGTCGTCGGAGACCTGGCGCTGGCTCTGGATGTCGGCGACGTTGGCGGCGTAGTCGTCGGCGAAGAGGATGTGGTGATGAGGCTCGTCCGGGTAGAACTTGTCTAGGCCGAGGTAGAGCATGAAGGTTGAGCAGGAGAACTCCTTCTCGCGCATTTTTTCAACCGGGATGCTGCGTTTGCCGAAGAGCGTGGTGGCGGCAACACCGTAGTCGGCGTTGACCACCACGGCATCGGCCGCGATCTGCTCGCCGTTCTCGAGTTCGACACCGGTGATCGTCTTTCCCTTCATCAGCAACTGGCGCACCGGGGTGTTGAGCCGGATTTCACCGCCGAGTTCATCGATGACCTCGGCCATCGCATGGGAGATCCGGTTGAGGCCGCCCTGGACGTGAAAGACACCGAAGCGGTATTCGGTGAACGACAGGATGCTGAACAACGACGGGCAGTGCCAGGGCGACATGCCGAGGTATTTCGCCTGGAAAGTGAAGGCCAGCTTGAGCCGCTCATCGGCGAAGTAGCTGCCGAGGATCTTGTGCAGGCTGCGCGGATCGAGTACATACGGCAGGGCGCGCAGCAGGCTGGGGCTGAGGTAGGAGGTGATCGTCTGGTAGGGTTTCTGCAGGCAGGGATAGATGATGCGGAACTTCTTCGCATGGTCGCGCATGTAGCGGTCGAAGCCGGCGCGGCTGCCGGGAAACACGCGTTCGAGCTCGGCGGCCATCTGGGCCTGATCGCTGTAGGTGTGGAGCGAGGTGTCGCCCCAGCTCAGGCGGGTGGTCGGGTTGAGGCTGACCAGATCCAGGTAATCCTCGCTGCGCTTACCGGCCTCGGCGAAGACCTCGTCGAGGCAGAATTTCTGGTGGAGGAAGGTGGGACCGAGGTCGAAGGAAAACTCCCCCAGCTTGAGCTCTGCATTGCGGCCGCCGATGTGGTCGTTTTTCTCGAGAATCGTGACGCGGAAGCCGCGTTTGAGCAGGGGAAGGGCGGCGCTTAGTCCGCCGGGTCCGGCGCCGACGATGAGGATGTGTTTGCGGGAATCTGCGGCCATGGGTGGGTGAAAACGCCGCAGTCTAGCCGGATTCCATCAGAATGCAAATTCAAGGGGGGGCTTTTTCGGAGGGGCCGGACGTATGCGAAAACACCCCGCTCGGGCGGGGTGTTCGGGTAAGGGATGGCCTGATTGGCCGAGATCAGTGGCGCCGGCGGCGCAGCAGGAGGAGGGCACCAAGGCCGCCGAGAAGCGCGGTGGAGGGCTCGGGGATGATGGTGCCGGTGAGTGCGATATTGTCGAATCGAGTGCGCGATCCAGTCCCTCCCTCAGAAGCCCAAGTGAAAATGGCGGATTGTCCTGCGGATAGCGTCTTGTCTGAAATGAGGTTGGAGAGAGCAAAATCGTAGCCGACAGTGCTCGCCGCGCTGTTAAGCGCGAACAGAGCGTTGCTGCCGTTGGTGTTGGACAAGTCGCCGCTCACGTAGGTGACCCGAATGCCGGTTGCTGAACCGGCGGCGCTGTCCCTTTTGACCCGCATGAGAAGGGAATCGAGAATGATGTCAGTGGTTCCCGTATTGGTGATCGTCATTTGGATCGTTGCTAGAGCATCATGTGCATACACGGCGTTGTTGTTTGCTGTGCTTGCGGCCGGGCTCAGGCTGCTTGCGCTGCCCCAAATGGCTGTGGAAGATTGAAAGCCAGCCGCCCAGTTGAAACCGCCTTGGAGCGTGCTGGTTGTGCTGAGCGAAACCGTAATCTTTCCTACTGCGCTTGTATCTTGCAATGGAGCGGTAAGCGTTTTGGGTGAGCTGACGTTATCCGCGGTTTGATTACCGTCGAAACCGGCCAGTAGAACGATCGCTCCGTCAGCAATCGTGGTGAGTGAGAGGGCTGCAAATGAAGCGAGTAGGGTAAGGGCTTTCATCGAATACATGCGCTGGCTGATCAGGAAGATTGTAGGCGTGTTTTAAACTACTCCCTTCAATGGGATGGTTTTAGTCCCACGATCGTATGAATTCTCCCGTTTCCGTCAGGGCGGATGATCCGATTAATCAGAGGATGACCCAGTTTGGCGGGATCGACCGAGATCAATGGCGCCGGCGGCGCAGCAGGAGGAGGGCACCAAGGCCGCCGAGGAGCGCGGTGGAGGGCTCGGGGATCACGCCCAAATCTCTAATTTGCCATGCATTGACATACGTATTGCTTTGAGCCACTGGCGTAGTGGTCAAGTTGCCCCACTTGCGGAGTTTGAATGACTGGGTTGCAGCATTAGCTGTGAATACTCCGAGTCCATATTGTCCATAGCCACCTTCAGTAACCTCAAAAAGAAGCGTGGTATCCACGCCGTAGGTAGGAGCTGCAGCGGAACCATTACCCAATACAAGGCCCTGTGTGCCCGCAGTGCCGACATTGTCGGTGAACCACAGTTGAATTTGGTAGGCGTGTCCGATCGTTAATCCGGAGAAGGTGATCGATTGGTCAGCGTTGGCAGTATTCCTCGATCCGTGTTCAAACAACTGCCTAAATCCTGGAGTTGGTTGACCAGTATAAGTGCCCGCCCTAGAGCCAATATTATCTTGGTTTGTGGCTGAATCTAAAGTGGATGCATCCGTGAACTGGACTCCGTTGATAGTTTCGCTGAGACCATCAAAACTAGCGGTGGCACCTCCGTTGAGTCCATAGGCGGATGCATGCAATGTCCCCGTTGTTGATACCTGAGATAGGTCGTTGGCTATATTGAACACGCTCCAACTGATCGTGGCTGCAAAACTTGAACCTGCCACCAGCACGTTGGCAAGGATGAGAGCGAGGGGGGCTTTTGGATTCATGGTCGGGTGATTGGCAGTGGCTTGGGACAGACAGAAATAGGGCTGGCTAATGATGCCCATTTTCGCGCTGAAAGGCAGTCACACAATCGTGCCACCCTCGCATCGTTTGCTCCCGTGCCGCCGTGGGTGTCGGCTTTGTCCCCGGCGGCCCGGCTTTTTCGAAGCTGACAGCCCGGGTGTCCTTCCGGCAGATTGGCGGGCGTGAGATTTCGATCGATTGTCGTATTCCTGCTGCTGACCGGCCTGACTTGGGCGGAAAAGCCGGCCGTGGTGGCCCAGAGCGACGGTGGGGTGGACGGCTTGTGGCGGGCCATGAGCCCGGACTTGCGGCGGATCGAGCAGCGGATGACTGAGATCCGGGATGAGCTCAAATTGCTGCCGCCGCTGCGCAAAGAGACCTGGGGCTCGCGCTATGGCCATCGCAGTGGGGATCTTGAGCGCGAGGATCAACCGGACTGGCTGCAGGTGGATCTCGGTGCTACTCGTCGGGTGGACACCGTGGTGCTGGCACCCGTCTACCTGTCTTATCGGGGTCGGGTCGGTGAAGGTTACGGCTTTCCCAAACGCTTCCGCGTGGAGATTTCGGACGATCCAGAGATGCGGGATGCGCACACCTTGGTCGATTGCAGTCATGAGGATGTGCCGAATCCGGGGCGGCATCCGCTGATCCTGAAGGTGGATCCCAAGCAGGGCCGCTACTTGCGTTTGACGGTGCTCAAGCAGTTTTCCGACGGCTTCACTTGGTTCTGGGCGCTGGAGGAGTTGATGGCTTTTGAGGGCAATCTGAATGTGGCGGTGGCGAAGCCGGTGTCCTCGTCGACCATCACGGATTTGTTTCCGCAATGGGTGCGGGTCCGCGTGGTTGACGGTCAGAGTGCAATGGGCTTGCCGGTCGACATCAATGCGCCCAGTCCCAGCCTCGGTTATCTTAGCGACCGGTTCCCGCTGCCATATACCGCCAGACCGCCGGGGGCCGGCGACAAGTGGTGCGTGATCGACCTCGGCGAGTCGCAGTTGATCGAGCAGGTGCAGCTATTGCCGATCGAGTCGGATGAGCACGAGGTGGTCGGTGGCCGTGGATTTCCGCGCAAACTGACCTTGCAGCTACTGGATGATCTCGAGGGGCAGGTGATTTGGGAGAGTGGTCGCGGAGCGATGCCGCTGGGATATCCCGACGGATCTGCGGTTTCGTTGACGGTGTCCGGGGTGCGTGCGAGATACGTGCGCTTGCGGGTGGATGACATGTGGTCGCGAGACGACTGGCACGTCTGGGGTTTGGCGGAGCTGCAGGTGATTGGCAACAACCGCAATCTGGCGGCGGGAAAACCTGTGATGGTTTCGGATCGTAATGAGAAACCGGACAGCGCCGGTTGGTCGCCGGCGGCCTTGGTCGATGGCTACAGCAGTCGTTATCGACTGCTGGAATGGCCGGAGTATCTGGCATTGGTTGCCCGACGCGGGGATCTCGAGCGCGAGTGGTTGGCGCTGACCTTCGAGCATGATGCCGGGCTGCGATTCGGGCGGCGGATGATTGCCGGAGTGGCGACGGGCCTTGCCTTGGTCGTCGTGTTGGCCTGGATCTGGGTGTTCACGTGGCAGCGCCTGGCGCGGCGGCGGGAGCTTGAGCAGTTGCGTCAGCAGATTGCGAGGGATTTGCACGATGACATCGGCAGCAACTTGGGTGGCATTGCGCTGCTCAGCGACATCGGCAGCCAATACTGTCCAGATGAGATTTCCCGCAAGGATTTCGCCTCGATCCGCGAGGCGGCCGAACAGGCTTCGGTGGCGATGCGCGACATCGTCTGGCTGGTGCAGCAGAGTCAACAGGTCGGCCTGAAGGGCTTGGTGGCGCGGATGCGCGATGCGGCGGACATGATCCTGCGCCTGCAGCAGTTGGAGTTCAGTGTGGAGCCGGCATTGTTCAAGGATCGCCGTCTGGGGCTGGCGTTCAGGCGGCATGTCTTCTTTGCCTTCAAGGAGACCCTCAACAACATCCGCAAGCATGCTGCCGCCAAGCGGGTGAGGATTCTGGTGCAGTTGGGAGGTGACCGTTTGCGCTACGAAATCCATGACGACGGCAAGGGTTTCGAGGCCGGGCTGTTGGAGGAAGGTGGCCATGGATTGGGCAACCTTGAGCGGCGGGCGAAACAACTGGGCGGCAGTTTCCGTATCGACAGTCAGCCCGGTCAAGGTACCGTGGTTGTTTTCGAAGCCCCATTCCAATCCTGATCCAATGAGTGCATCCACCACAGACAGCAAGGCCAGCATCTGGCTGGTTGAGGACAACGAGATGTTCGCCAAGGGCGTGGAGCGCGCGGTCGGTCAGATGGAAGGTCTGGTCTGTGACGGCAGTTTCCGCTCGGTGGAAGGCGCGTTGGCGGAACTCGAGAAAGGCCGGCAGCCCAATGTCATCCTGCTGGATGTCCAGTTGCCGGGGATGGATGGCATCACGGCCTTGTCGCATTTCAAGCAGCTCGCGCCCCACGCGCAGATCATCATCCTCACAGTGTTCGATGATGCCGACAAAATCTTCAGGGCGGTATGTGCCGGGGCCTCCGGCTACATTTTGAAATCATCGAGCGGCGCGCAGATCGGCGATGCCATCCGTCAGGTGATGGACGGTGGTGCGCCGATGACCCCCGAGGTGGCGCGCAAGGTGCTGGATGCCTTTGCCGCCCGCGATGGCAAGCAGGAGGCGAATGACTACAACCTGACACCGCGCGAGTGTGACATCCTTCGCTTGATGTCCGATGGCTTGGTCAAGAAGGAGATCGGCGATGCCTTGGGGATCAGTGTGCACACCGTTTCCACCCACTTGCAGCGGGTCTATGACAAGCTGCATGTCACCACCAACACCGGGGCGGTGGCCAAGGCGCTGCGGGAGAGGCTGATTTGAACGTCGAACATCGAACGCCCAACATCGAACATTGAAGGGAGGCCGGAGTGCCCAGAGGCCAATTCGGCCATATTCCTGTAGTTGTTTGGGGCCCCTGCGGGGCTGCCAAATCCCCGCCGGAGCGAAATTTCCGGTGGACAATTCCCGGTCCGGAGGGTAACGACCTGCCTCCCGGACGGGGTTTTCCCGTCGCGAGGCGAATGGCAGAGTAGCTCAGGGGTAGAGCAGAGGACTCATAAGCCTTTGGTCGGCGGTTCAAATCCGCCCTCTGCCACCACTTCACGATCAATGACTTACGAAGTCAAAGAGGTGATTTGGTGGATGCCAGTTTTCGCGTACTGTGCCACTTCTGTGCCACTTTTTGATCGGTCCACACGAGTTCACGAGGATCCACAAGGGTGGAAAGCATCTGTTGGTTGCCTCTTGGTGGGTTCCGAGAAACCCGATTTTCGGGAAATTGATACTCCGAAAGTGGCAGTTTTTAGACCCCGCTTCTGAAGAAGTTTTCGCGCCGGTTCTGCTCACTGGTTCAAGCCCTATCAACAAGGGCAAATCTTACCCTCTAAAGCGTGGGGTTTGAGCAGAAACCTGGCTCCTCGATGTCGGAGACAATAGAGGGGAGAACGGCCCGGACTTGGTTGATGTGGTAGTAGACGGCACCGGGGGTCATCTTCAGCCGTTTGGCGATGGAGCTGACCGGCTGACCGTCCTCCAGCGCCATCAGGACGATGGCGGCGTTAGAGGTGGTGATGACGCCGCTCTGGGTGGCCCTGAGGATGGCCTGGATGGCCATTTGGGTTGCGTGCGGTCTTCCGCTCATCGGGCTGGTGTGGGGTTCTGTGAAAGCCATGGTGACCGGAGTGAGCTCCTCGTCCATCTGGACATGCTCGGGACGCTTGGAAAGCCGGCGGGCGTATCGCAATTTGATGAAGCGAAGGGCGTGGGCGACGGAGGCCGTAGGAACCCATTCGTCCTTGCTGGCGCATCGCCCGAACCACCGCAGAGCCAGCAGAATGGCATCTTGGCGGATTTCTGGTTCTTGCCCCCGCAGTGGCCCGTCGAGGCGACCATCGGGCAATTTACCCTTGGCGAGTTGATCGAGTTGTGATGCCAGGGATTCCAGATCCATCCCTTTCGCTTTTTTGGAAGAACCAGAATGAGGATGACGACTTGTGTGTGTTTTGTGCTTTGGTTTCATGTGCCCCAGACCTGCTGGGATTGGGCACCGGGGAATCGAAAGATTCGCCGTGTGCCGACATGATGCGTTAAACGGAAAGAATGCCTTGGATCCGTGGGTGGCCACGCTGGGCTCCGGCGACTCGTGATTCCAAATTCGCCAGTATTCGCTCGCGAACCTCGGAATGCGTATGGCCTGAAAGAGCGGTGAATCTCTTTGTTAGATTGTGGCGAGCAGTCCCGATCAACAAACCACCCAGAGTGGCATTCACGTAGTGGGGCGTGTGCAGTGGACCACAGGGTTTGCCGTCATAATGAGCCGATGTCGCAAAAGCGGGAACATGAGTCGCAATGATCAGCATTTCTGCTTTGCGAAGGACAGAGTTAAGATGGAGCCGAATCCAACGTGTGGATTCCTTGCTCAATTCGGCCATCAGGTCAAAGCGCCCGTCTGGATCCAATTTCCGGAAGTCGTCAATACACCAGTGGTCGGGATTTCGGACGTGGGTTTTGGATCCCCAGCCACAACGGGCATCAGCCCAGCCGTGATGCCCGAGCATAGCGGTGCGTTTGTTAAGCCAAACCACGCCGTGATCTTGAAGGTGATGCAGGTTGGTTGTAGTGTGGCAAAGCCTTCTGACCTGCCCTTGTGTGGTGTAAAGCGAGGAGCCATAGAAGTCATGATTGCCGAGCACCACATAGAGAGGCCGTGGGGCACACGCGACGGCGAGTGCTTTGAGATGCGGCACAAGTGTGTCCGAGGCGGCGGTATCTCCCGTAATGACGGCGGCGTCATACTCGGATTTCTTGAGGTCGCGGAGCAGTTTGGAGCAGTTCTTGGTCGTAGCTAGATCGAGATGTAGATCGCTCATCCAAAGTAGATTGTGGATCATCTTCGGCGTGTGTTTGGCATGTGGGTTTCTCATGGTTGTGTGGTTTTTGCTGGGTTTGGTTGAACACAAGACGCCTCTCGGGCCTGTGCTGTGTAGGTGGATAGGTGAAAAATTTGAAAATTCCTCCTGCACATAGCCGGGCGAACCTGCGTCTTATGGATATGAACGACGTGATTCGATTTGGTGGGCGTGGTAAGCCAGGCGGTTTGACGCAGGCCAAGGCTTTTGAGGCTGGCAAAGGCAAAGTGTACTGCCTGGTAACGACCGTCTGCGGTGTAGAGTTTGTGACCTACTACTGCCGCATGGTTGTGATTGACCCATGGGGAATTCGCCTGGTGAACCCATTCAGGAGAATCTCGGTCTTCAAGGGTGGATGCGATATGGCCGATTATTTGCCAAAAGATCTCTACGTATTTTGTGCCGCGAGATTGGAAGAAGTTCCCACGCAGGAATGGATGGAACGGGAGTGTTACTAGAAAACGGAGATGCTTTCATCTGGGTCATCCGGATCATCCGAAACATCTGGTTCATCCGTTGCTGTTTCTGGTGCCTCGCATTCAGGCGTCCAATTCAGCATGCAGGATCTTTCTGCTACAATTGCGGCCAGTAGAATCTCCTCCGGATAACGGGCACCCTTTTGATCCCTTACAGCTTGGTCCAGTCGCGCAACACCTAGTTCAAGAAAGCGCCTTTTCCATGTGTCGGAGATGTTTTCGGCCATGGCTTCGATCATGGATCGATAGTCGCTCTTGGTGAGGGTTGGTAAGATGAATATCTCTGACGAGAACCTGTTAATGAGTTCGCGCGGTAAGTATTTTGCCAGATCGTGAAGATGGGGCGGTGCGGTGGTATTTGGTTCGGGATTGAATCCTAATATTGGAGATGATTGCTTTTCCCAAATTCCTTGAAATGCGGCACCGCCAATGATCATGGTTTTATGGGATAAGTAGAATTCGACTTCCTCGATCTCCTCTTTGGAGAGAGGATCGTCATCCGAATCTTTGATGCCCAAAGGGACGCGCCCATCGCACAGAGAGAAGATTTCCGCTCTCAAAAATGCGTTCCAATTGCTGTCGTGATGTACTTTGCAAAGCTCGTCGACAAAGATGATAACGCCCTGATTTTTTGAGGATTTCTTGATGAATTGAACGATGTTCGGCCATGTAACCGTGCTGCCGCGGGTGTTCCCACCAAGAATAATCCAATCGGAGGCGGATACTGATAGAAATGGAACCCGCATTTCCTTTGCGATCTCTCTGGCGAGAAAGCTTTTGCCTGTCCCAGTCGGACCAATAAGCAAAAAATTCGCACGTAATTTTAGGGGGCCGATGGATGTTCGATCCACAAAAAGACAGGCTCTCGCCACTGCGCATAGGCGCTCATAAATGGACTTTTGATAAGGAAGGATTACAGGCTTGGTGATTGGATTTGAGGATTCTGACATGGTGCCAGAGTTGTCCTCTTTAATCCTGGAGATCCGGAAATGGAGCTCCGGGTTAAGCACTGGCGATTCGTGTGAAAAATAAAAAGAATGCAGTCGACTGAGCTGAAGGTTGTTTTATTGGCGCTATTCGACAGATAGGCCTTGTTTCATGCGTACAGGGATACGTCTTACATCGGTCCCGACCGCCACTCCTCGAAGGTCCGACACAGCTTGGTTCCATTCCGTCGGTGTCGCTTCCCTACAGGCGATGGTTCAAGTAGGTCTTTGATTAGAAAATCAACGAGTTCGTTGAACCGGTCGACTGTCAAGTGGTTGCGTGTTCTCTGCTTGAGACGAAATCGGGTCTTGATCTTTCTGCCGAGGCGTCCGGGATTCATCGCGGGAACGCCATCCCAGTAATCGATTGCGAGGTTGAAAAGATAGTCGGTGTAGCCAGACAAATTCGCGTCGGCCCCAATAGAGTTGGCTGCATAACGATTCGATTTTGGTGCTCGGCTGGTGGATTGGTTTATCGTGATGTTGCCACTGTTGTCTCCGCCGATCGCTACATTTATTCCGTCTCCTTTGGCTGATGCCGATGACCGCCTCTTCGGCTTCAGAGATTCAATGAGGAGAAGTGCATTTTTGCGGTCGATCGAGTTCAGTTCAAGTCCTCCTGAGTTATCCTGAATGGCTTTGATTTCGGAGAGCAATTCTACGCTGTAGGTCTTCTCGTTGCTGTCGATGAGCTTGTGGCAGGTGCGACAAAGCAGGAGAAGGTTTTCGTAACTATCACGTTCAGTGAGTGTAAGGCTGGGGTCGAAACGTGGTCCATTCTTTCTTCGTGCTCTGATATGGCAGATCTCGCCCACAACTGTTTCACCAACGACAATTGGCGCAGGACATTTCGGCATCGCACATTGGTTCTGTGATCGCGCGAATAGTCGCTTCAGTGTTTTTTCTTGGTAACTCATTTGTGTATCTCGGATCTTGAAGAATGGCTTGGGCTCGGTCTTCTATGGTTTCGAGATTTCCTCTAGAGTCTCCACGGTATCGCCCAACACACGCTCACCAGCAGCCAGCAGGGCACCGAGGGTTGGGGGTTGTGAGGCCAGAAGCCCGTTGAAGCAGGTGTGGTGGGCTTCCTCAAGGTCTGATGGGCTGTCGAGCAAGGCGCGGAGTCCGTTGCCTACTCGGAGTGCCAGCGTCTGCCATTCATCCGGGAAGCAAGTTTGGAGAGCCTGCTGCCATGATGTTGCCCAAGGGCGGTAGTCGTCGAGGTCTGCCAACGTGGCGATGGCGAGCACGCGGCCGAGATCCTTGTTGCTACGCTTGATCGAGCGACCCGCGAAGAGGCCGCTCATGCGATCTGATTTGATTTCGGGGTGTTCCAGTAGGTTGGCCAAGGCCATCATTTCAGGGCGCGCGTAGCGAATGCCGAGATCACCTGCGGGGATCGCGTCGTAGGCAGTGATCGAGATGAAACGGAAAGTAGGCAGGCCGAAGTGGCCCTCAGCCAAAGGCAGGCGTGTCCACTTGTGTCCATGGTCCTCGGACGATTCGGGGACCGTGAGAAGTTCGATGAACCATGCATCCTCTGAATCTGGATCCACCCCCGGCGGGAACAGGCGCACGGCGGGGAGTTTGTCCACAGGAGTGTCGGCATCACCAAGTTGTTGGTGATCGCCCTCCATGCGGCGCTTCCAGCCGGCATCGAGCAGTTGGCGGGCAATGCTCTGGCCTGCACCAACGGCGGCTTGGAAGGGGGCCAGCACGCAGTCGACATCCTTCGTGCGCACGGCCTTGGTGGGGTCGTCCCCGAAGAAGTGGTAACCGGCAGCCAGACTACCGATGACGACGATGTTCTTCCGGCAGGTGCCAGGCACGGCGGCGGCGACATGGGACAACACTTCTTTTGGAGATACATGGCTCATAAGCTCTTGCGTGGTGTGAGTTTTTCCAGAAATTCCAGTGCCTGCTGCTCCAGGCGGGCTTCGTGGAGATCGAGCATACATTCGACCTCATCGGCATAGAGCGTGCCGTCGTTGGCTTCGGTGAAGAAGGATTTTGGGCGGTAGAGGGTATGAACGACTACGTGGCAGGGTTCGCCGCGCTCGGCAGGTTTCAGAGCCGGGTCGAGTTTGCGAATGATGGTGTCAATGGCGATCGGTTTGTGTCCCCGGCCGCTGTGGGCATCGACGATAAGATCGAGACGGGAATTGCCGACCAGATCAATGCCGGGGAGGTAGTTCCGGGCTCCAAAGGTGCCGCCGACGGCCACCGCGTTGTGGCAGAGGCTTCGGAGGCTGTCTTCCTTGAGACGTTCTATCAGTGCCTCGGGTGGGCGCGGGCGACCGGAACGATCAGTATAGCCACGGCTCCCGCGGACTTTTTCGACTTGGGCCACAAGTTTGAGCCATGCATCCTTCGGGAAAGACTGTAGCTCCACGCGTCGATCGGAGTGACGACGGAGGTGAGGCTCCAGATCGTCCAAGGTGCGAGCGATGGTGGGGTAGCTGAAACCGGTTTCCTGGCTGAGGTCCTTCGATGTCACCGGGCCGGCTTTGCGCAGCCATTGAATGAGCATTACGCGCAGAATGTCGAAGGAGGCTTCGGAGGGGCGGCGTGATGGGCGCAGACTGCGCTGCCGGGCGTACTCGGCCACTTCGTCGATTGAGCCCTCCTCTTCCTCTGAAAGCTTGCAGCCTAAAGTCTCGATCCGGTCGTTCTCACGGCGGACGTAGATCGTCAGGCGTTCCAGAATGCGCGACTGGAACAGGCATTGGATCCCGTCCCACTCAGCGGACAGTCGGTCGTGGCTGATTTGCGGTTCATCGAGAATCAGGATGCTGTGCTTGCCAAGGTCGGCAAATCGCCCCATTTCGATCAGTGAGGAGCGGAGGCGTCTCAGTTCCCGAGCATCAGCGAGAACCGTAAACACGCTGTCGCCCAGCACCGCATCTGCCCGAAATCCGGGTAGATTGCCCAAGGAAACGTCGTATTGCAGGTCGCTCATGGGATAAAGTTGCGACTTTTGAATTGAAGTCGCAAGTAGAAAATAAAGTCGCGCTTTAAATTCGACTGGTGTGCTGTCCGGCTTCCGAAAGCAATCGCCCACGCCTTAATTGACGCACCTGCTGAGCGTCGGAAGAATCAGCAGGAAAACTGGAGCCAGCAGGACATCACGGCCGAGGCGATTGGGTAATTGCTGAGAGATGAACGATAGAAGAAAGGACGCGAACGACTTAGGCATCGAAAGTGAAGCGGTCAGCCGATTTTCAAACGTTCACCGGTGCTTGTGATTTGCTGCTGGATTTGCATGCCGTGTTCCTGGAAGTGTCGCCTTGTCGCCAGGTTTCGAAAGGGATTGAGAACCTTGTTGTGGCATTTGCCGACACGGAGACCGCTACCGCAAGGGCAGGGCTTTTTGTTCGCAATCCGCTTTTTCAGTCCGAGCATCTGGAGCATACCGAGACAGGCTTCGTTGCCCTCTACTCCGAACAGCTGCTGGTAGTCTTCTATCAGACCAGGCGAACCATGATTCAGTTCCCCAACGGGCAAAGTCCCGTACTTCTCGAAATAGCTGCGGTTGTAAAGGTATGGCACCACCAGCAACTCAACAAATCCGGAGAGTGTGGGGCGATCAGCGAGAATCATGCGCTGTCTGATGGGTGAACCCAAACAGAGAGCGCCGTTTTCCAGTTTGTGGTAATTGGCGGGAATTCGTCCCTTGGTTTCGAAAACCAGCGGAATGCGCTTCGGAAACCCATCAAACACTTCCCATCGGAGATCGAACTCGTCTTCAATCTGTTCAAAGCCCTCTTTGACCGCACGGAATACAAGCGTTCCCTCAATGCTCATCCCGCATCCACCCTGGTAGGTGAGACGCATCTCAGGATAGGCACTCTTAAATGCCTCAACGCCCCATGCTTGATGGGTCTGTAAACACGGGTCATTCACCGACTCGTGCCCCAGGATGCGGCAGCTCCTTTTCCAATGTTCGTAACGGGTCGTTGTTGTCCTGTTACGATTGCGGGCGTACCAATGGATGCCGCCACGCATGCAGCCTTTACGTGATCCGGCAATCTCAGGGCAAATGCCTCTTTCGTGCGATGCTCAAGGCCATCCACAGTCATGGGATTCGCGAATAGCGCGAAGTCTTCGCGAGCTTGGCGAAGCCAGCGCCAGAAATTCTCTTCAAGCGTCTTGTCCCAGCGGTCTGCAAAGTCTTCTCCCGGGTCCACCGGGTTTTGAATACGCGGTTTCGTTGACAGGACGTAATTTCCCATTCGTTCAAGGATTCCACCCAAGGCGTCGGCGAGGTCATCTTCACCCCCATAGGCGCGGGCAGCCAATGTCGTGATGATGATGGAGATTGGCTTTCCCTTTGGATCATTGCGAAACATCTGGTCGCGATGCCGTTTCAGCAATTGCACCGAGCGCTGAAGTGGTGTCTTCACGCGGTAAGTAGGCACCTCGTCAATCGAGGCATATTTGACCATTGAACGATTAAATACGGACTTCTTCGCGCGACTCGCCGCGCCGCTAATGTCCATCCGCTGCTCGAACCAGAGGGCATAGCCCTTCGGGTTGCTGCGTTGCCAGTCGGAATCGACAATGGGGTAATTCGGTTTGGTGTTGTCCGTGATCTCCAAGGCTTCACGAACAATCATGGTCTCGACTCCCTGACTGGCGAATTTCTCCATGACGGTCTGGCTTGCCGGAATGCTGGGGAGAACATCCATGTGAAATCCAACTTCATCCTGATACTGTTGAGTCCAGCAACGCCGACCTTCCTCTGGTTTCTCTACGAAATTCTGCTTCTCGGAGTAGGACTTGACCTCCAGACCGACCAGCTCCTTGACGGTCTTCTGGCTTTGATTCTCCTTAGCCACTGCGATTCTGCACACAAGATCAAGGTCGTAGTCCTCTCCTTCGATGATAGGCCGGTTCACTGTTCCAAGCCGGAACGACCCTTGCGGATACACCGCAGGATCGAGATCCTTGATCAACGATTCAGGCCGATGGAAATGCCGGGACATTGACTCGTAGCGATCAACCGCCTTATCGTAGTAGCTCTCCGGGATGTCCAGGAGCTGCGCCATCTCCGCCAGTATGCGGCTCAATTGTTCCTTATTTTTCATAGTCTTAGTGGGGAGTGGCTTGCTTATCCATGGTTCCAATCTCGACCGCCTTGGTGAAGCCACCCAAGGAGCGATTCTCGTCGTAAATGATCCAGCTCAAGTCTGCCTTCGGCTGTCGGACGCGTCCGAGTTCGACCATCGTCGAGACAGGGGCTGCCGGGAAAATGGACAGAACGGTATCCTGACCGTGACTGGCTTTGATTTCATCAAGAAGAAGCCGAATGGTCTTGCTGAAGGCCAAGAGGTCGGCCTTGGAGCGAATGCATTCCTGGGTGGGTTCTGGAATGGTGATCATCCATATTGCGGCACCATCACCCATCACGCGCTTCACCCTCGAATCGTCAATTGTCGCGCTGAGAGCAATCACGAGCGCAGGAGAGCCATCGAAGGTGGAAGGCTTTTCGACTTTTAGGTCGATGCGCTGATCGACATTGGGCCACACCCATCCCTTCGGATCGCGGTGGAATTGGTAAACGTCAACATCGCGAATTTCAGTCAGAAGTGTTCCCAGCTGAATCAGAAGAGGCATTGGGGCGAGCGCGAAAATGGACAGGTGGTCGATCTGCCCGCCTTCAATCCGGTCTTGAATTTTCCGTTCGAACTTCCGCTTCAAGTCTCTCGTTTCAACCGCCCAGAAGTCTGCATCTTTTTCGGTGGAGTCGCTTGCTGCCGCCGCCAGCTGTATCGCTTGGTCTTCCGCTGGATAGCGGTCCGGAAACATGGCGACCGAGGCCTTGTCATACTGAACCGGTGAGTGAACGCCACCAATGGCACGGTCATACAAAACAACGTGGCTGCGGTGATCCGGGTCGATTCCCGTCACCCGCTCGATCCTCGCTTCGTGCCGCGACTTCCAGTTTTGTAAAAGCTCCACGGAGTAGCGGCCTCCATCCTTCTTCCCGTCGATGGTTTTGTGGCACTTGTGGCAGGTGAGGAGGAGATTCGAGAACGTGTTGAGTTCATCCTTTGGAATTCCCTCATTGCCGCGTGGGCCATCGGAACTAAACGCGTAAATGTGAGCGGCTTGGGCGATGTTGATCGGCTCCTGAGTGACAGGGTTCTTCCACAAGGGAGAATTGCATCCGTTGAATTGGCACCTGCCGCCCGCACGCCCCCAAAGTAGAAATCGCGTTGTGTCGGTGATATACCGGGAGGTGGTCACCTCCGCCAATGCGGCGTATTCCGACTGTTTCTCAGGGGGAGGTTTGGGACTCAACTTGCAACTGTTCATGGGTCCACCTATCGCAGACACTGTGCCAGGCACCATGAAATACAATATGTTGGTTTATTATTGAATTTAGATACTACATATAGAATTTTGCGCCGATCCCGTGCATGTTCAGGTGTGTCAGAATGTCGCGCTAAACCAAATGCGCCCGGCAGATTGACGCGCCTCTATTCAGCAGAGGCCAGCATCCTTGAGCTCTTTGATAGAAGTTCGCAGAAGACTTTGTCGGCATCGGCTTTGGCCAGGACTTCGGGGTCTTTCATTTCGTTGTCGGCTTTAACTTACACGAGATATTTGCGTCATCGCCGACGGTTTCGATGTGCCCTTGCAGTGGAATGGTTTCATCATCGCAAGCCATTTCCGCCACGGCGCGGAGGTCTAGACTTTTGGTAGGGAAACGGGATGAGACGCGGTAAGACACCGCTCTATCAGAGTATGATTTTCTGAGCAATATGGTCTAAATTTGGGCCGTCGGGCATGACAAATAGGCACTTGCCGTTGCTGCGGCTTTCCCAGACCGCTCCGACGGCGCGCTTCTCGGCGGAGTCGTCAGTCTGGCTCAGGTGCTTGCCCTTGTATTCGACGGCGAGGATGCGGGCGTCGTGGAGCATGGCAATGAAGTCGGGATAGAACCAGTCGGTGGAGGTTTGGAGACGGAAGGAGGTGGTGCGTCGTGAGAGGTTGCGCGCCCAGAATTTGATGGCCGGGTGGGCGTCGAGGTATTGGGCGCATTTGAATTCCTCTGTGAGCTGGCCGTCGGCCCGCTTTTCCTTCAACTCGCCAGGCTTGCTGCCGAAGTAGTGCTTCTTGAATTGGAATCCGCCTTCGTAGAGCCAGCCTGGATCGTAGGTCATGGCGGCGAAGTTGATGGTCTTCGCGTCGGTGACCACGAGCGCGGAATCCGGCAGGAGCCATTGCGTGAAGGCGGCTTTGCGTTCGCTTTCGCGGTGGGCCTGGATGCGGGTTTCGATCTGGTCGCGCAGGCGGTGGCGGTCGAGGGCGAGGAGGCTCACGTCTTCGATGCCGAATTGAGCCATGAGTCCTTGGATCGCCTTGCGGAGGAAAGCGGCGGATTCGCCAGCCGGGATGTCGGCGTGGTCGATGCGGCGGTCGAGCCAGCCGATGAGCATTTCGATGGTCCAGTCGCCGGAGCCGCCGAGTTCCATGACCTGCTGGTGCAGCGTGCCGACGAAATCCTCATGCTCTTCCATCAGACCGGTGGTGATCCGGTTCTTTTCGGTCACGTCAATGACGCCAGCCTTGCCGGTCGGGCGTTTGAGCGGGTTGTAGATTTCTGATAGAGATGCATCCTTCTGGCCGAGCCGCCACGGGTGTTCCAAGAGAAACGTGCTTTCGAAAACAAAAAGATCGCCCTCCTCCTCCACGCAGAGAAGCGGCACGACGAAATCCTGGCCGAGTTCGTAGGGCGATGGCTGGCGCGGTTTGCCGCCGCCGAAAGCACGCTCTGCTTCGCGGACGGATTCCACCGCGTTCTTGATCTTCGTTTTTGCTTCCGGCGTGACGGCGCAGCCGACCAAGGCGTCTTCCTCGTCCTTGTCGAGAGGCACGATGATGGTCATGGCACCGGTGTTGCCATCCAGTTTCACCTTGCCGCCGAGCGCGGCGACTTGGGCGGTGGCGGCGGGCATGTCCACCTCCTGGTTCGGTGCGAGCGTGATGGTTTTCGGTTGGGCACCGAGTGGCAGACCGGGCGCTTGATCGAGCAGGGCATCGAGCTCCTCGGGACGCATCCGGCCTTGGGCGACGTGGATGGCGGCGCCCACCGCCCAAGTCGCCGC
>JACCDY011345459.1_pt1 | contig 29355 bp, 41 predicted proteins | sample 7446391 | NCBI WGS metagenome assembly JACCDY01 (sample SAMN15323451, study PRJNA562643) | freshwater metagenome | isolation source: river surface water | place: USA:Blue River Watershed | collected 2017-08-18 | reverse complement strand
TTTTATTCCAGGGCTCATCGCAGCATGCTTAGGTCACAACTGGATCATAGGGCCTATGACATTAAGTCTTTTCCCTATTACTTTATTTATAAATTGGATGATGTATTCCATTGAGAGAAAAGTATTTAATCTTGATAAATTATTTGTGAGGAAAAACGTATTCGGATTATTGATTTATATATTTCCCTATAGCCTAATAGTGCAGCCAGCGGCATTGGCTGGTTATTTTTACCAAATCATGGGCATGAAAAAGTCATGGGGCACAAAGTGAGATTATTTTTAATATTGCTTTGTATACCTTTTTATCTTTATGCTGATGAATCGATAAGCAATAAAGCCATAGAGATACCAAGCTTCTTAATTTCACATGACAGTGAAAACTTTGATGTCAAAAAAATTACTTTAGGTGCCTTACCTTTTTATCAAGATGCATTGCATTATCAAGGGGTGGAAGTGTCTGATATTTCATACTCCAATAATGATTGGTCCAAGTCGTCTTCACAAATTAATTACATAAATAAATCTATCAATAAAAAAGACTACATAGGTTATACAGTCAATCTAGGCATTAAGAATTTAGCTCAGCATAACTTGGCTACTGCGGATATTAATTACGGCATTAAATTAACTGAAACAACAGCAACAGAAGTTTTCTTTAATCGAGATTATGTAGAAACAGTGAATTCATTAAATAGTGGCATTTACTACAACTACTATGGCGCCTCGATTCAGCAAGACTTTTTAAAACGATTTACATTAATTGGCCTAATAGCGCAGCATCATTTCTCAGATGACAATACAAGAACTCACATAAGAGCTAAGTTAATTTATGACATATTGCCTGAATATGGTATCAATTTACAGCTAAGACATAGGAGATTTACGAATAGTGATGATCCTAAAGGCAATTACTTTAATCCAGATCAATACTTTGAAAATATGTTGGCATTAGGCTATAGAAAACGTATAGAGGGCTGGATGTTTTCATCGCTGATAGGTATGGGAAAACAAAAGATTAATGGAGACGAAATGACAGATACGAAGCTCATAGAAGCAGAACTTACAAGCCCTCTAGTCAATCACTTTTACTTTAATTCTAAAGTTGGTTTCAACGAGAGTGCTGGATTCAATGGTCCCGATTATAGATATCAATTCATTCAGGCTAATTTAATTTATAACTTTTAATTAGAAAAATATGATTCAAAAAAATAAAGAATTAACTTTAGCTGAATTAGAACTTCGCTATAGACGGTTATTTGAAACAGCGCAGGATGGCATATTAATTTTAGATTTTGATACAGGACTCATAGAGGATGCTAATCCATTCATTATTAATCTATTAGGATATTCACGCGATGAGCTTGTTGGAAAGGAATTATGGGAGATAGGCCCCATTATAGATAAAACTGAAGCTCTAAAAGCTTTTTCATTTATTAAAGAAAGCGGTTACATCCGCTATGAAAATTTACCCTTAAGACATAAAAATGGGAATATTTGTGAAGTTGAGTTTGTAAGCAACGCTTATCATGTGAATGGCGACAAAGTGATTCAGTGCAATATTCGTGACATCACCGAAAGAAAAAAGCTTGAAGAAGAGAATTTAAAGATTCAGCATGCCATCTCTGTTTCATTACACGAAATGATTGAAGTTTTAGCCAATGTCATTGTAGCTCGAGATTCTTATACAGCAGGCCATCAAAAAAGAGTAGCTAACTTAGCATCCGCTATAGCGGGTAAGCTTGAATTATCTCTTCACGCTATTGAAGGCATTCATCTTTCAGCGCTCATACATGATATTGGTAAAATTGCTATTCCTGCTGAGATCTTAACCAAACCAACTGCATTAACTAAGTTTGAATTGGCCATGCTAAGAAATCATGTGCAAACAGGATACGATATTTTAAAAAATATTCATTTCCCTTGGAATTTAGCTCAAATTATATTGCAGCATCATGAACGAATAGATGGTAGTGGTTATCCTAATGGATTAAAAGCGGATGCCATATGTGACGAAGCAAAAATTATTGCAGTAGCAGATACTGTCGAATCAATTTCATCAGATAGACCTTATCGAAAAAGTAAAGGCATTGAAGCTGCACTCAAAGAAATCACCATGAATAAAGGAATACTTTATGACGCTCGAGTGGTTGATGCTTGCATAAATGTTTTTCAAGAAGATCATTTCGAATTTCCAGTCACTTGATTTATTTTAAAGCGTCAAAAGTTTTGACATTTAAAATTCGAAACAAAATCTAATGCTGACTTTTACCGAGTTTTAGCCCCGAATTTAGCCAATATCAGCGTCTAGTTAAGGGGCGAAAGGGTTCGCAGAGTCGTTTAAAACGACATTCAAGGTTGGGGGTAAGTGTCAAAACTTTTGACGGTGGTTATTTTGATTGATAGCCAACCCAATAATACTCGATCTTCCATAAACTTGAAGAACCATCTATTTTATTCAGTGTTTCCTTGATATTTTTAATAATCTCTGAATAATCTTTTTCTTCAAACTTTGACCAACCTTTATTTTTTTTGCTTCTCCAAAAATCTTTCTTTTCTCCAATGTCGTTATCAGCAAGTTTTTTTAGTAGCTCTCTGTCAATTGGTGGATGAATAAATTTGAATTGGTCTAGATGATCAATAAAATAACTCTTTAAATAACAATTTAATAATTTAGCAGCAACACCAAAGGTAAATGATCCTTTAATATTAAAATTTTTAGCCTTAGATATTAGACGATTACACATATCCTTATGCCATTCATCAAATTTGTCCTGACTTTTTATTTTGGGAATTTGTTGAATAGATTCTTCAACATCTGCAGATTCAAGTATTTTTTTACCTATTTCAACAGAAAATTTACATTTTGGTGAAGCCATTGCAGCAGTTGAAGCGGCCCATGCGCAGAATCTATGCTTGTGATCATGCAATGAGTAATCAGCGAAAGTCATACTGTCTCCAAAAGTAGCTATATTTTTAAGATATATACAATGCTCGATATTGTCAAAAGATTTGACGGTAATTGCTTTTGACTTTAATTCCTTCTCGATTATCATCATCAAATGGACATATCATCTTTATCCGACAAAGAAGTTATTGAGCTTTACCCAGCTATTCTTAATGAATTAAAAAAAAGAGGAATTATTAGGACAAATAATCTAATTGGTGAGTTAGGTGAATACTTTGTTGCTGATATTTATAAGCGAACACCAAGCCTTCCACAGCTTCAATTAAATCTCAAAAGCACTAGAAATATAGATGCAACGAGCAGTAAAGGTGAGAGATATGCTATTAAAGCTACTTCGGGAAATGCTACAGGAGTATTTGCAAGTCTTCCAACGGAAAATGATGGAGTAGTTTATTTTGAATATCTTATTTTAGTAGTTTTTAATAAAGACTATTCATTAAAAGAGATATATGAATTGACTTGGGCTCAGTTCATAAAATATAGAAAAATGAAGCCACCCGAAAACAAATGGAATTTACCAATTACCAACGAAGTAAAGGCTGAAGCGATAAAAATTTATTAGCTTAATTAAGCCTTTTTCTGCCTAATAAGATTTGCAAAGGGGCAAGTGTCAAAAGTTTTGACGCATAGAACTGCCCAATAACTCCAAACACCCTGATTTTTGATGTTGCGTGGGTTCTTTATTTTAATTCATTTGGTTTTGTTATTTTTTGGAAAAGTCACTACTTGCTCTTTAAGTAAAACTTGCTTTAACCATTTCGCATTAGGTGCATTCCAATTAACTTTAAATGTATGTTCACCCTCAGGAAGTTTTTTATACTTCCTCACATAATTTTTAACAAACTTAAAAATAATTCCTGTAATTTTTATTTGCCATGGATTCCTCACCCATTGAGCTGCAATACTGCCTGTGGCTTTAGCGTATTTTTCATTGAATTGAAGTTGCGTGAAATACTCATTAAGAAATTCATCCGATAACCAATAAGCTAGATTATGCTTTTCAATATACGGTTTAATTTCTTTATTAAAGATTTCGACTTCTGTTTTATTTCCATTTTTTAAATTATGGTAAAAAATTTGTTTTGCCATTGACATATTTATTCTCCTTGTTTAGCCACTTTGACAATTGTCTGGGTGTGGCAAGTTAGGAATTAAATCCACCCGTATAAAACAAAAAACCCGATTCAGCTATATGCTAAAACGGGTTACTAGTTCGTTTTAGCAGATTACGCCCTGCAATCGAATCAAATCGGCGTTATAGATATACTAATACAATTATTATTTTATGCAATAGCTTCGTTCAATTTATACCTAAAATCTTGCCCTACCCTGTAAAACAATAAATCTGTTCGTGAATCACTTAATTCCCTAAAAGCAAGTGTCGGAAAAATAGGAGCTTCATCTGCTAAAGCCATTTCAATAATATCTCCATTAAGTCTGATAATAAAATCAACCTTGTTGAAATGGTATATTTTTGGCTTATTTGTTAATCTGACCTTAGCTAATATTCGATCAATTAGAGGTAGCAATTGCTTAAAGTCAGCAATTTGTTTCTTTTGTTTATCTGAATATCGCATAACTAAATCAACTAATTCTTAAAACGTACTACATTTAAAATATCCGGAAACCGGATATCTTTAATCATACTCAGTTCTAGCTTTGGCATAAGCACAATTTTCACAACTCTCATGTGAATCTGGCACAGTATTTGCATTCATAGTGTTGATCATTTCTCTTACCTTGTCTGGTATCCATGAAACATCATTTTTATAGGGAATGAGCGTCTCCGAAAACTTCATCTGCTCATTAAATCCATCAGCAGTTCTGTCTGCATTAACAACTAAGAAATAAGATATGGAAGAAGTTTTAAATCCTCTGCAATTAAGTAGATAGTTATAAAAATCCATTTGGAGCTTATAACCTTCGTGATAAACATTATTTAAATAACTGACAGGCTCTACTTCATGAAGGCTTGCTTGAGATTTGTAATCTACAACAATAAGTTCCTGGGTCTTTGTATCCAACCAAATATCATCAACACCACCAGTTAATATAATATTTGTATCTTCAAACTTCTGGATAATTCCGCCTCTTAAAGCATCGCGCCAAGTATCCATTTCTTCATGTTGAAATGGAACTACATGTTCAAGGCCATTCTTCTTAAATAAGCGATGTGGTATTTGCTGTTCTCGACATATATCAAACTCTCTTTTAAGTAATTCATCTGTGGCGGAGTTTAGTGCCCATCCAGGCGTGCCTGGTTCATCTAACCCTAAAACACGATCCATATAAAAACAACGTGGGCAAGTTAAAAAGTCACTAAACTTACTGCGGCTGATCTTAAAATCATTTGCTTGATTTGGTTTATATGAGCTCTTCTCAGTACTTCTTCTTCCTGTGGCTGGAATTAATTCACCTTTAGAATTTCTTTTTAAACTAATCATTGATAACTTTCATAAAATATGGCTTTAATACATCAGGAATAAATTCAGGAAATCCATTTTTAGCAATATCAAAATGCTCAATTAATAAGTCTTTTAAATTATCCTTTTCTGCTTCGATATAATCACTAATAAACATTTCTATTTCTGGATCACCCCACTTATAAGTAATATCATCAATAACATCTTCAAATTCTTCAAGTAAATTTTCGGATAGATTTTCACATTCATTTTTTGTTTGCCATTTGAATGTACCTACGATTTTTACATACTCCATTGTAGATGGAAAATAAACATCATATTCATCGCATAATTCAATATCAAATAAGAAAAACTCAGGAGCTCCTTTATTTGCATGTCCATCATTCCAAAATTCGTAATCAACAATTAACTGATTTTCATTTTGTTTAAAGTTTGTAACTTCAATCCCTAATGAAACAAGATCAAAACGATGATAATCATCTTGATATCTTTGGTATATCCAATCAGCAATTTTTTCATTTGTTAAGCTCATGAGATTTTTATTTCTTTTGTTTAGTTTTCTTAAAAAACAATCAAAAAACTATTTTTGCTTTATTAATTAAATCATCAAAATCTTTTTCAAGGCCTTGATGAGCACCTCTTAAATTATCAACCACAGCTCTAGCCCAATTAAAGTATTCTTTTTTTCTATTACTTGACCAATCTTCAGGAGGTGAATTAATAATATCTGTGATATTAGCAATTTTGTCAGCAAGTTTTACTAGTTTTGCTTCGTGTGAGATTGAAGCAGCATGTTCGACCTGCTTTTGTTTCCTAACTGATTTTTCAAGACTTTTATCATCAGTAACCTCTAGTACTATAGATTTAATCTTTTCACCAAAGTGTTCCTGCAATTCTTCAACTGTTGTATCTGTATCTTCTATAGTGTCATGAAGTATAGCTGCACATAAAACGTTCTCATCTATCACCCATCTTTTAGCAAGTATATTAGCTAAAGATATTGGATGATTGATATATGGTGTTTTATCAACGTCTTTTCTTCTTTGTTTTGTGTGTTTCTCTGCTGAAAACGCTAAAGCTTTAAATAACAATGATATTAAATTGTGCTTTTCTTGTTCAGCAGCTTCTTTTAAAACGTTATAATTAAGATTAGCTATCATCTCGTCTGCTAATAAATCTGCTTTTTCTTTTTTGTTCATATCATTCTCCTAGAACATCTACTAACCTCAGTATCTTCTTGTGAACACAAAGTTTTCGATTAGGTATGGTTAGATAACTAACACAATAAATTGATGTTATATCTCAATTAAATTAAGTTTTATTGCTCTCTATCCTGAAGGCAATAAACAAGCTGATTAAATAACTCAAGGCATAAAGAGGCATAAAGGAAATAAAATTTTCCCTACCATAAGTGCTATCAACGTATCGCAACCCATGAAGAGCTATGAAAATAATTACAAATACAAGGGTAGATTTAAATTTAATTTTTGGTGATATCGAATAGGCACACGCTGTAATTATTGCAGGTATAAAGAAAGCATTACATAAATTAAGAATAAAGTGAATTACTTTTGTATCAAGAAATAAAGGCAAAAATTTATAAAGTGAATCTAGAATAATTTTTATGTATAACAGAATTGCAAGAACAGTTAAAGGGAATATTGAAATCCATCGAGCAATATCTAATTTAGTAATTTTTATTTTTTTAGCCATCATTTTCCCTTTAGTTACTGAGCATACTCAAATTCACTACTAAAAGGATTGAATTCAAGTTTTGACCCTGGCGGAACATATTGAAAATCACCTGTGCTTGGGTTCAGCTTTAATTGACTATCTGGGTGTGTTTTCTCCCATTGCCCTTCTATAGCATTATATTTATTCACATATTCTTTTGGGGCCATATCAAAACGATCTGTCAGAGGATTATATTGAAGCTGCGAATTTGGCGGCACATACCTCCATTCATCTTCCATAGGATTATATTTTAGCTCGCTGTCTGGACGCACCGTTTCAAACTTACCTGTCATAGGATTTAACTTCTGCTTTGCATCTAAAGTATTACTGAATAACAATACTACCAATAAAATTTTAAATAATTTTTTCATTATATTTGCTCTATATAAGAAGTAAGTTTTTGATGGGGTTCTTTATACCAAAAAGTTCTTTCAAATAAATCTCTCATTACCTGCGGTTTCGTTGTCCAGCGATGTCTTAAATTAATATTTTCATAGTTATTACCTTTAGACTTAATATGTAAGTCATATTCCACAACTTCATCAGCATTACTTCTGATAATAGGTTTTAATTTTGCAATAAGAACTAAAAGCTTTTTCACTTGATAAGTAGATAGTTTTTTTGTTGTAACTTTATTCTTTATCTTTTTTCTGAACATCGAATTAGCTTGCTCAATCAGAATAGAATAGTGAGAGGTTGTCACTTGTTTTTTTCTATTTTCCTTAACTGATGTAAGTTGTATTTCAATATATTGATCAGTAAAGAGTAGGTTTTTATCTAAACCCATAAATATGTCCGTTTTTATTCATTAGTGTAGGCTCATGATAAAGTTCCTACAGGCTCACTTAGTGAGCCCAGCTCATATTATTCTTTTTACATATTATGAATAAAGTTAGCCTTCTTCATTACCTAACTCATGTAGATCTAGTAGAGCTATTCGTCTATCTATTACCTATTTTGTCTCTTATAGCTCTTATTAAGGCTAATAGTCATCTAAAAAGACATGTTGTAACTATTCAAAAGACTAAAAAAGATCGTAAGAAGAAAATTGGGCTGTTCACTATGGTTAACGTCATTATCCTGGCTTCAATAGTTGGGTATATGGTGAAAAACGAATTCCCTCAAAAAGACTATTTCTATAAAAAGAGTATTTCAAAAAAACAAATGCGCTTTGATCAAGAACACTTTTTACTTACAGGAGTTTCAAAATGAGGCCAGGACCAACCATTATTAGTGAATGTTATAAGTGTCATGGCTTGTTCAAGCAGTGGACCTTGTCATCAGGCAATACATTCACAGCTCAATTTTGGCCGGATGGCTTTATGAAGGCGCCGATGATGCCTGAAATGCCTCCTTTATTTCATTGTCCTAGTTGTGAGGAGTTTATTTGGAGAAGAGATTGTAAAGAAATTGATCAAGTCCATGGCTACGATGAAATGAAAGAAAAATATCCTGAAGTTCAATCTTATAAGGATCCAACGATTGATACCTTCATGCTTGCCTTAGAAGAAAAAGGTCTTACTAAGGGTAGAGAAGGATATATAAGAACAAAACTTATGCACTTTTTTAATGATGAGAATAGAGATAGTGAGATACCAATTTCAGAGCCCTCAGATATGCAAATTGAAAATTACAAACGTTTATTAGTGATCGCTAACAAAGATAACGCTAACGATACGATGTTAAGAGCAGAGATTTATAGAGAAATGGGTGAATACGATAAATCATTAGAATTACTTGAAAAAGTAAAAGATGAACATTTCATGACAAACGTTCGTGTATTAAAGGATCTTTGTAAAAACAAAGATTCAAGAGTTATGGAAATTTTAACGAGAGAAGATTAACTTTTAATTAGGATTAAATATGGGTCAATGGTATTTATTTAGATGTCCTAAATGTAATTACGAAACAGAATGTTCAGAAGGTCCCGATAGAGGTATGTTTGCAGCAGTTGATCCAATGATCTGTCTCGATTGCAAAGAAGTGCACAATGTATGCGTGGGTGAATTTAGCAAGAATGGTGATTATAAAGATATTGAAAAACCTGAATGCCCATCATGCGAAGGAGGTAATCTGAAAACCTGGGTTAAGCAAGAGTGTCCCAAATGTGGTGACAAAATGAAGCGAAGTAATCAATCGCATATTTTATGGGATTAATAATGATTAATTACACATTAGATCGCGTTCATGAAATGAATCACTCAAATAAAGATAGCTTACCTGAAGAAATTGAAGACAATGCTTATCAGGTCGTACAAATGCTAACAGGTGTAGATATAGATGGTATGCATTTTACTTATAAAGACGTTTTATACAATATTGCTAAAAATACATACGAACAAATTAGCCACAAACCCTTAAAGGATTTAAGCTTTGATACTTGGGCAGCATTGCTCATGCTTGCATTAAATGAAATTGCGACAGAAGAGGGAAATAAAGAGATTGCTAAGAAAGCCATATCGGGAACACAAAAAATTCTTCATATGCATCCAGAAAGATTAGATCTTAATATCAAAGTCTGGCTAGAAGATATGTTTAAAGGCATAGTTTTATTTTAATTAATAAAACTAAGTCTCTAAATGAATTTCAATAGCCTCAATACCTTCCTCAACTGAGCAATCAAATATTTCTCTGCTAGTTTCAGTTATCCCCAATCTTTCGAAGGTAATATCGAATCTAAAATCATTTAAATAATTATGTGCTGCACTTTCTATCTGATAAGGCTTCGAGCTGTATTCATTATATTCTAGAGTCCAATCATCAAAATCTCCATAACCTTGATCATTCATCACAAGAACTCTATTTTCTGGATCATTACTAACACCAATTTTAATTAAATCTAAGGTTTCTGAGTGCGCAAGATATATATAGCCAGATTCATAATATCTTTCTTGCAAACGAAGATTTCTCGGGTTGCAAATTGCGCAGTGTCCAGCCCTTGTCTTTAAATTGTGATATTCTTTATTACAGAGCCCTGCATTCATGACCAGTTTATAATCAGTACCTTCAATCGCCTCTCGCCACTCCTTTTTCTTCATTCCAGTTGCGTCAAAAATATCAGAAACTTCAACATCATATTTCACCAAAAATTCAGCGATTAACTTAGCCATTTGTTCTGATCTATCAATTAATTTCTGATTTGGAATAATAAAGTAAGGACTATTCAAGTACTCAGAACGCCTCCCTAAATCTTCAACATATTCGTTTAGTGCATACTCTTTTAACTTTTGTATTTTTTCAAAATAAAATTTTCCATAATATTCACCATGTTCACGAATTAGCTTATCCAGTGATGTGTCACCAAAAAAATATATTTCTTCTTTTATTGACATTTAATCAGACTATCCTCAATAATTTTTTGTAATCCTTCAGGTTCAATAAAATACCACTCGATAGAATCATCTTGAAGGTTACCGTGTACTCTCTTATCTATAATTTTTTTTTGAATTTTAGATTCAAGCGAGAAAGGATCATTTATCTCTTTATAATAAAAAACATCGACCTTATAAAAGTATCTAGATGTGTATGCTGTAGCTCTGATCTCGGGGCGCATTGTAGTTGCGCCCAATTTAGATTGATTAGGTTTAGTTTTAGATGTAAGTATGTATATATACCCTATCCAATCTTTAGATTGATATTTATGCCTTACCTCGTAAGGAATGTCTATTTCATAATTATCATTTTTTACTGCATCAAGTAATTCTTTGGAAAAATATTTCCCTACTCTTAATTTCTTTTCTAGTTCATATAAAATCTCTCCCCAATGAATTATTTCTTCTTTTGTCAATTTATTAGCAATAATTTCATGTGAGATATTTTCACACTCAACATATAAATCATTATCTGGATTTCTATAAGATCTTTGATAGAACTTCTTATAAACTTTCCATAGGTTCGTTTTCATTTTATATTTCTTCCCAATTCCCTATAGGCTCCATTTCTGTTGTGTGTTTGGGACATAATGGTGGTCCCATATATAACCACTTTTTTAATGGTGTAACTTCATAACCACACTTTTTACATTTAGCTCTTGGTCTTGGCCCAGTCTTTCGCCCAGCTGCATGTGCTAAGTTAATTTTTGAATGTGGATATTTACCAAGCTGTCTGGCAATCTCACTTAATTGTTCTTTTAAAAATGGCCCAGCTCCTGCCTCTCTCATATTTCCCTGCAATCCAACATCGGTGGCAATCTTTTTAAATTCAGGTCCATGATGATGAACACAATCATCAATTACATGAACAAGTTCATGCATTAATGTATCTAATACTTGCACTGGCTCATCCAATACAGGCGATATAAAAACTTGATTAATGCCATCACTTGTAGAACTTCTCCCCCAGCACTGCCCTATATGTTTACTTTTATTACCAGTACTTGGAAATCCACAAGACACATGAACCTTAGGCATTTGATAGCCTTTTTGTTTAAAGATGGGAGTCAAAAGAGCTATTGCGCTTTGTAGCCAGGTTTCTCTAACTTGTTTATCGCTCATTTGCCGTAATTTCTTAAAGTTTTAATTAAATTTTCTTGTACTGCTTTTCTTAATTCTTTAGGCTCAACTACTTCTACATCTGGCCCATATTTCATAATATCAATAATTAATTCAGGCTCTTTACTGTATGGCACCTTAAGCTCATAACTACCATCGTCTAAAAATTTACCAATTTGTTTTGAGTGCCATCTTTCTGATGCTGTCCATCTGGCTCTTTCGGGTGTAAATTTTAAAGTAGCCCATTTCACTTCTTTACCGGAAAATATGCCATAACCTGAACCTAACTCTTCATTAAGTTTTGTTTCTGACACATCTATAGCTTTTGTTTCTAAAATCTCTACACGTTGGATTGCGTCAATCGCAAAACTTCTTATATCTTCTTTTGCATGACACCACGCATCTAAATACCAATTATCTTTGTAATAGACTAGACGTTGCGGTGATATTTCTCTGGTCGTTTTTTCATTTCTTCCGCGTCCCAAATAATCCATAGTTAAACGTTTTCTTTTTAACAAGCATGATCCTATCGCTTGGAAATAAGTAAGGTCATATTTACGCGAACCAATCGTTTCAACTTTAATGCGTTTTTGAAGTTGTTCTTGCGAATCATTTGTTGTTTCAAGCAATTCAGTCAAACGAGAAAGTAATGGTTTAATATGAGGCGCAAGTATGCCGCCTGTATCAATATTGTTTAATAGATGTTGCATAGTCATTAACGCATAAATTTCTTCAGCATTAAACCAAAGTCCCGGAAGTTCATGCTGACCTTTATCAGATTCACCAAGTCGATAGCCACCTAACTCTCTATCAAAAATAATTGGCGCACCTAAACGATCTCTTAAATATGCAATATCTCGCTTTAATGTAGCTCTTGATACTTCTAGCTTTTCTTGAAGCTCATTAAAGCTAATACTTTTTCTATTCTTTAATAGATCTTCTATGCGATAGATGCGTTCGTTAATGCTCAATTAATGTCCTTTTAGTCTTTTTGTTCTATAACCCGTTGTAATCAATTCACCATCTGATGACATGATGGCGTAGAGATTTAAATGACGTTCAATTCTTGCAAATACTTTATGATCCAATTCTTTCTTTAAATTCTTAACCACTTTTTTAGGGAAAGTTAAAATTTCAGTGCCCTGTCCATTAAACTTAACTTGTCCAAAATCTAATAAGCTTTCAAGCATATCTTCTGAGATAGCTCTTTGCTGCATTCTTACTTTTGCGTGCTGTGATACTGTGACATCCATGATCTACCCCTCCTATTTAAATGTTTAAGTCAGTTTAAATAGGTAGAGGCTCAAGGAATGAGCCTGGCTCAAATGATGAGTCTAAGCTCATTCAGTGAGCCTGACAAGCTCCATAATGAGTCTTTATGAACCTCTCAGAAAAGGCTCAAGCCTTATTAGAATATTGCTTAATGAATGACAAAGTCTGTCCAAAAAGGGATTTTTGGAATCATTTATGGGTAATTAACGCAAAGGCTAAGACTTTTGACTCGTTACTTAATCAAAATAAATTGCCTGTATTAGATAAAAACTCAACGGAAAAAGAAAAAATACAAAGAAGTGTGAGATTAAGAAAATATATTGAATATGCTGATAAGAATAAGTTAATTGATGAAATGGATAAATTTTTAAGATCAATCCCTGAGGATAAATGGCATCACTTTTATGAAGAATAAGATTTTATTTTTAGATTTTGATGGCGTACTTCACCCATCCATGTGTGACAGTGAAAAAACATTATCTCAAGCACCGCTCTTAGCAGCGTTGATGACAGAATTTCCATGTCCAATTGTTATAAGTTCAAGCTGGAGATTTCAATACTCACTAGAACAAATAAAAAAGATACTTCCTAAAGCGATTAGAAATCAAGTCATAGGTATGACTGGGGATGCTTTTAATGGAGCTCAGCAGAGATACAATGAAATTAAATTTTATTTACAAGTGCATGGTAAACCATTAGCAGACTGGAAAGCTTTAGATGATTCACAAAATGAATTTCCAAAAGATTGTGGCAATTTAATTGTATGTAATCAGATCACTGGGCTCGGACAAAAACAAATTATGGAATTAAAAACATGGCTAAAAAATTAATTATTACGTTATGCATTTTACTTTATTCATTATTAGCTCACGCAGAATATCAGCCATCATTTTCTTTTGAAAGATATATAAAAACTATTTCTGTTCATGCAGATGGGACTAATGAAGTTTTAGAAGAAACACTAGATAAAATTGAAACAGAAACAGGTATTAAAAATGGAGGTCAAGCAGACTTAAGCTATATCAAAGGCATGCAAACATTACAAATACTTGATGCTTATACAATTAAACCTGATGGCACAAAAGTCAAAGTTAAAAAAGAAAATATTCGTGAAAGAGATGATCCCACAAGTAATGGTGCAGTGATGTTTAGCGACACTAAACATAAAGTCATTATTTACCCAGAAGTGTCTGTAGGCTCAAAACTTTATTCAAAAGTTAAAACGACTAATTTCAAATCCTTATTTAAAAATCATTTTATATTTTCAGAAGTCACGTTGCCTTATTTCAAATACGGCTATTATGAAATTAACTTTATTGTAGATAAAGGTATTACATTAAATTTTGATAATAAAGGGTTTGCTGGAGGATTTATTAAAGAGACAAATGATCAAAAAATATACAAATACACCTACTCGCAAGATACTGTAACGACAACTGAGCCGGGAATGGTGAGTCTTTATGATGTATCAAATCATCTTATGGTTTCTTCATTCAAAGATTACGCAGAATATGGTCAAGCCTATCAAAAATTATCACACCCCAAAGCAAAACCCACAGCATATATTCAGGGACTTGCTGATGCCATTATTGCTAAATCAGGGGGCGGTGATAAACGAGCTGAAGCTAAGGCACTGTATGAGTGGGTTGTAAAAAATATTCGATATGTTGCGGTCTATATAGCCGATGGTGGTGTGAATCCTCACTTTGCTGAGAGCATTGTTAGAAATGGATATGGGGACTGTAAAGACCATGCTGTTATATATGAAGCGTTGTTAGCTGCAAGAGGTATTAAAAGTAGCCCCGCCCTCATTAATTCTGGTGAGGCATTTACACTTCCTAAATACCCAGTCCTTGCTCCACAAAATCATGTTATTACTTATATTCCTGAATTTGATTTATACGTAGATGCAACAGCTCAGAATGTCCCATTTGGTTATATACCTTTTACAGTGAGAGATAAGCCTACGGTATTAACTGCGCTTAATAAAATGGGTAGAACTCCATCTATGAAAGCTAGTGAAAATATCGTAAGAACAATAGTTAAATTTAAGATACAAACTAATGGAAAAATTGATGGTATTAGCACACTGGCTGTATCAGGGCCTATTGAAAGTAGTTATAGAGAAAATCAAGTGCCGAATATAGGCAAAGATGATGCTAAGGTTGCAGCGGATCTATTAAGCCAATATGGTGAAACAGGTATTGGAAGGCTTCAATTTACTAAGCCCAATTCCTTCAATGAGCGCTATGAAGAAAATGGCACATTTACATTAGATCCAGTTGCTAATTATCCTGGCCCTGCCGCAATGACAATTCCAGTGGGATTAACCCAAGGCAGAATCTACACAATTTCAAAAGACAAGCCTTTAGATACCAGAAAATACCCTTACTCTTGCTTTGGTAGAACTTATCTCGATTACTACACATTAGAGTTTCCTAAAAAAACCAAAATTACCCGCTTACCAAGCAATGTAAGCTATAGCAATAATGGCATGTCTTATAAGGCAACATATAAGAAGAAAGACAACGTGATTAATGTTATGAGAGAAATGATTTTGGATGATAAGAATATGTTTTGTGAAGCAAAACGAGAGGAGCAAAAGCATGCATTCTTTGATGTATTACAAAAAGATTTAAGAGGGCAAATATTCTATGAATAAGAAAGCTAAATTTAAATAGTTATTCAAAAGTAATATAAAAATTTATGTAGCTAGAAAATTTGTTACCATGATCAAATAGAAATTTATAAAATTTTAAAAAATGGCTAGGGAAATAAGAAAATATAGTAGTGAGTTTATTAAATATCAAAAATTCATTATTTCAAATCCTTCTTATATAGGTATGCCTATGCCAGAAGAAACAAACTCTCAAATCCCTTGGGTTTCTCCAGCATCATCAAAATTGGGCTTAGCTAGAACTAAATGGTGGGCAGATAAAAAGACCTATCTAGTAAAGAAGGGTCTAATAAAGAGTGATGCAAAAATTTCAGATATTGCAAGATTTATACATCCAACAAAAGTCAAACCTTGTCAAACTTGTGGAAAGTATTTAAGTATTGAGTATGTATATTTTAATAGTAATGCTCTAAAAAAAATAACTTCGGCTTTCCCTAAAACATTTGCAGATGAATTTATAACATTAGAAAAGTATTTAGATACTATTAAAAAAGACTATCCAAAAGATGGGCTATTAAATTTTGTTAAATTATTTGATTTGACTACAACATCGTTATTAATTCCCGATATTGCAAAAGAATTTACGATAAAAAGAATTGGGCTTTTGAGCCCAGGAGCAATGTCAAATGCCCCAGACCGCTTAGATGGCTTTCATTCATATAATAAATGTTGTAGATCAAAAGAAGATAAAGGGAGATCAAAAACAAATTTAATGAAATATGGCGAAGATCGACGTGCATATGAAAATTGGGCTGATGGCGATTGGAAAGCTGCAAATAGGCTCATGAAGGAATTTACAAGAAATAATGTTTCTGCAGATCACATAGGCCCGATCTCACTTGGTTTTTGTCATACAACTTTTTTTGCTCCGATGACAAGACAGGAGAATTCAGCAAAAAATAATAGATTAAGATATGAAGATGTTAAAAAATTAATAGGGCTTGAAAATGAAGGAAACGAAATTATTTCATGGCACACCAAACCTATTTGGGACAAATTTAAATTAAGCATAAAAAATGATGCAGATGCGCTTGAATTATCTAAGACTCTAAGAAGACATTTGCATAGAGTTTTACTTGTATTGCATGAGCTTAAGAAAAAAGGGTATGTAGAATTCCTAAAATCACTTCTGCATCCAGAATATGCATTTTATAGTATCAGGATTATTGGCTTTGACCCTAAAACAGGTCGATGTAATAGAATAATTAAAAGTAAAAGAGATATCACGCAATACTCCAGAAATGCTACTAGATATATAAGAATAGCGTTTGAATCATTGGACAATTACGAATCTAAAAATAATAGAAAATTGGCCAATATTCCTGAAAAGAATCTTGAAGAAATATTATCTAAAACAGAAAAAATGATAAAAACAAAAAACTTTAAAAAAGCTAAATTAATCTTGCAAGAATGTTTTGCTAATATTTAAAGTAAATCTAACTGTGTATTTTTTCTCTCTGATTTCCTTTTAGTTTTCATAAGTTCTTCTACAGAACATTTACCTATAAGCCATTCTTGATATTTAGATTCTGTTTTATAGTTATTGATTAAAATTTCGTCGGTACCGTCATTACTTTGAAGTAAAGGAAGATTTGATATTGCATCTTTAACCGTAAAAGGATCACTAATAATTGATTCTGGAAAATTATAAGTATCTATATCTTCACGAACTCCAATAATAAAAACACGTCTTCTACGCTGAGGAACACCAAACTCCTCAGCTTTTAAAGCCTTATACTGCAAGGAATAACCTAGCTTAAAAAATTCTTTTGCCATAGACTCAATTACTAGCTTTCCGCTTCTTTTCATTGAGAGAATTCCAGGAACATTCTCAATAACAAAATATTTTGGTTTTAATTCGATAAGAATATCGATGTAATTACGCCAAAGTTGATTTCTGGGATCGGAAGTTTGGCGCCATCCAGCTGAGGAAAATCCTTGGCAAGGGGGTCCTCCTGCCAAAACATCGAGATTACCTTTTTTTAATGATTTTCTTACAGTTTGAATTAAAATATTTTTGGTTTCTTCTTTTGTAATATCGCCTAAAATTGCTGTTCCAGAATGATTCTTTGCCCACGTTTCAATAGCATGCTTTTCAATTTCAAGGCCTGCGATAACATCATAGCCTGCTAATTCAAACCCTTTGCTCAATCCACCACAACCACAAAATAGATCAACAATAGTTTTTTGTTTTAATGATTTTGCAATCGCGTATGCGAGCAAAGGCGGCACAGCATTCCCGATTTGCTTATATTTAGATGTTTTTGATCCATAAAATCTAAAATTATCAGGAAAAGACTGAATTCGTGCAGCCTCTCTGAAACTTAGTAGTCTATGCTGAGGGGAGCTTGATGAGGAATCATTGGGATGAATATTACATCCGTTGCCGGGCCTATTAAAGTAAGTTGCAATTGTATATGCAGGGTAATCCCATCTTAAACGACCGTAGTATGTTGTTCTTCCTCCGGTAGCTCTTATTCCTTCAACTCTTTTTGAAGGGATATCTAAAGGAATATCCTTCCAATTTCCTCCTGAAGGTATTGATTTAACCATTTGGAGATCAATTTCACTAAGTGAACTAGTTTGATGGTTATATATAGATATTTTCAATTTTTATAAAAATCATTATTCGTCAAATTATAACAATCTAAAACAGCTTCATTCATAGCTGTTCTTAATTCTAATTCAGTATGAGGCTCATTGGATGAGCTTGATAACTTTAAAACTATTTCATTTAAGCGAATTATTTTTTCTTGAGAAGCATTTATAGGAATAGGCAAATCATCAAGCTCATAGTTATTAACATGATTATTTGAGCTTGTAAGTTTAAATCGCCAATTCAAAATATCTGAATTTAAAATTCCAAGAAGGGTGTATATATTAAAACAATTATGTTCACTTAATTTTTCATCAACAGTAAGATAATTTAAAGAGTTCCCAAGAATAAAATTCTCTGGTACTTTTGCAAACTTTAGTCGTTGATCGGAACTTACATTACTGACTTGCTGTCCGGCTATTCTAGCCTTAAATATATCTTTAATTCTTGCAGTATTAGATTTAGCTTTATCCTTCACAAATCCTTCGAAATCAACAGAAAAAATTTTCTTTATTTTAAAAGGACTTATTGAAATCCCTTTCAGTAGTGATTTAGAATTACCAGAGAGAAATTTCTTGTCTAATGTTAAGTCTAACTCCCCTCTTCTATTTGATATTTCATGAATATCTTTGATCCGAGGAAAGGCATGGAGCTTTTTCATTAAACTAACTTGATTCTGAAAAAGACAAGGTATAGGTAGGTAAGTTGGTGAAACTAATCTTATAAATTCGTTAGGTACTATAGTTTCATAATTTATATTATCAATAGAATTCATATTTGTAATTTTTATTGACTTATTGTTTCCCAAAAAATTAGCAATAAAAATTAAACATGATTGAGTTACATTCTCAAAAATTTTAGCTGATTCTGGATATATAAAAAGATGATGAAATGAATTTTTATCTAGAAAGTATTTACGAATATTTGCTGCAGATTTATCTGCTATCAATGTCATTGGAACAATTGCACCAATGACACCGTCTTTTTTTAGTAGGGAAATAGCTTTATCTATAAACAATGAGTACATGTTTATGGATCCTGAAGATGAATTTTTATAAGTAGGGTCGTTCTTAATTTGACTAATTCTGTTTTTGTTAAATTTTTTTTCTGAGTCAGATCCTCCATCTGCTTTTAATCTGTCGTAGGGTGGATTCATTACAATGGCATCATAAAAGTTTGCACTATTATTTTCTGCAAATAAGCCACAGTCAGACTTATTAAATATAATATCTGAAGTTTTTATATTTTTAAGAATTTGTAGGTTTTCTAGAGAGGTTTTAAGTTCTGCTTGAATAATGATCTGAGCAATAATAGTTGAAAGATTTTCAACATCTATTCCAAAAATTAGATCATTTAATATTTCATTTTTCTGGAAATTATTTTCTACCAAAACATGGCACAAACATGATAAAAATACACCGGTCCCACAACCCATATCCAAAATCTTTGGATTAGATTTTTTATTTTTAATTATTTCATCATAAGTTTTATTAACAATAAGTAAAGCGACTTCATAGGGCGTATAAAATGCACCTCTGAATTTTCTATATCCAGCAATTTTATTAAACTTAACTTTATTTTCAATATCATTCTGTTTGTTGGAAATAAAGAATTGATGAAAAATATCAATGACATAACCTAATTGTTCTGCTTTAAACCTTCTCGTTTTATGTTGTATTGCTTCTATATCAGACTCAGAAAAAACAATTGCCTTAGGGTTGAATGTTTCCAAAAGGCACGTATAGCAAAGGCTAATGTTTTTATTTTCATTTACTGAAAATAATTCAGCTAAATACAAAAAAACAATAGATGTATGTATTATTTCAGAAGTCAGGATTTGATCTGAAAGTAGGGGTATAAATTCACTGATAGTTACATAATCATCTAGAACTTCACTAGATTGTACTTTTTCTGATCTTGAGTTTAAATATTTTGTATTAATCAAAATTAGTTTTTTTATTTTTCATATTTTGATATTTTAACTTCTATAGCTCATTTTTAAAAAAATTAATATTTTTTTACTTTATTGAGTTGATCTTGTCCAGCTTTAATTTTTTGTCTCGCTTTTTCAGCCTTAATAGCTTGTTGTGTTCTTTTAACTTGATCTTGCATAGACTTAACTCGAGCTTGATCAAGCGTTAAAGGTTTAATTGTTTTAATCTCATACATTCTCATTTCAGTTACCAATTCTTTGCGGTGGTATCGATACATTATTCATTCCATATTGATATTGAGCTAATAATCTTGCATGTATATCGTTATCAGCAAAGATGATGGTCTTAACCATTGAGCCTTTAACCTTCACATAAACTTGATAACGATACATACAAGTATTTATATAATTTAAAAAAAGTTGCAATTATTCTTAATTAAGAATAAATTGGATAGTGTTAATGTTGAAATAATTCTTATTTCTTAAATCCACTTCGTAAATGTGTGCTGGCTTCCTCAATCTGTTCATCAAGTTCACCAACTTCAACCGCATGTTTAATCATCTCAAGTGCCTTGATTAAACCATTGGGATTATCTACTTCAACACTAGGTTTGCCCTTAGCGATTTCCAATGTGCGTGATCCATAGCGAATATTCAAACAGACTTTACCTAGATCGGACACAAACCACCATGGCCTTACACGTTTAGGCATTTCTACTTGCTTTTTTAATCCTGTAGCTTGATCGCGCACATTTCTAAAACGTGTAACTTGAAATGTAGTGCCATCAACTTGGCTTTTAGCTAGCTGTATTTGCTCCCACAATTTAGTAGATAACTTATTACGTCTTACTTGTATTGCTGGCATGTGCAAAGGTTTCTTTGCTGTGCTTAACTTCAATGCATTTAATGTGCTCATCGTTTTCTCCTTTTAAGTTAATAAGCACTCATTAAGTTAATGTCGATTATTTGGTTTGAGCAACCTCTTTATAAACTCTTCCATTTTTGAAGTAAAAAATACCAGTTTTAAGCTGGTTTTCTTTAATAAGAGATAAATATTTTTGCGAGTTGCTTGGTTACCAAGTTGCAAGATGTAAAAGAAGTTGCCTTTGAGTTAGTAATAAATAGCTCTGACTTGAAGCAACACTAACTCCTGCAACATCTCTTTTTGAGATCTACTCCTTTAAGTAACACTCGCAACTTTTAAATTTGGAGAACATAAACATGAGAGCGATAGCAGTAAGAGGTTTTATTAATGACAAACTTGATACCACATCAAGTAGAACTTTATTTAGACGTGCATTATTTAATGGCAGTATTGAATTACGTGATCCCAATCAAAAATACTTAGTGGATTACTTCAATTATCCGCAATGGGAATTGCAGGCTAAATCAGATAAGCAATTAGAAATTGTGAATGAGCTTAGATCAAAAGGATTTGATCAAGAGCCTGAATTCTTATTTTCTTGGATGTTACATTACGATCCATTAACCAAGACCAAAACAAGAGTGGATGGGTATTCAATCTATGCAAGTAATACCAAAGAGCTTTATGTGTGGATTAATGATGCATTTCATCAAACCCAAGATGAATGGGAATTAAATGTTGCACACTGTAAAACGATAGGCAAAAACAAGCCCGTATTTGTCGCAAGCAATTGTGAGTTGATAACACAAGTATAGTTGGGCACAAAGATCGTGCGTTTTTGAGGCCTTATTTCACGTTTTAGACGCCGATCTTTGTTTTAGCTAAATATTATGACTAGAAACTTAAACGTCATTTAAAAGGACATTTAAGTTTTAGATAAGAAAATTCACATTTTCTTTACCAAAAAGCTAAGTCATTGATTCTTGGAAGGTCTTTGCTTATCCTTTTTCGGTAGACCATTTTTATAAAAGAAAACACAATTTATTTGTATTTTTATTTATCTTTTAGGAGAAAAAAATGGCACAAGCTAAAACACTCACTCAAGCTGAATTAGATCAAGTATTAAGATATGTTTCTACTAAACGTTACGCAAAGCGAGATCGCTGTTTGATCTTAACTAGTTTTTGGTCGGGAATGAGAGTAGGAGAAATTGCTCAACTTAAAATGGGTGACGTTGTAAATGAAGATGGCAACATTAAAAGTGAAATCAGATTAAGTGCTCAGCAAACAAAAGGTAATGCTGCTCGAGTTGTATTCATTCCACAAAAACTCAAAGAAGAAATTCTTGATTATTTAACAACACGTCACGCAACATTAAGTCATATTCCACTCTTTCATACTGATGATCGCTTAGGGTTTACACCTAATAGTTTATGTCAGTGGTTCTTTTGGACATATAAGCGAGCAGGTATTAATGGAGCATCAAGTCATTCAGGAAGAAAAACTTTCCTTACTTCGTTGGCTAATAAAGGCATCAGCATTCATATCCTAGCGAGTTTAGCTGGACATAAATCAATTGCTGTGACACACAAATACTTAATTGCTAATGATGAGATGAAAAGGAATGCGGTTGAGTTAATCTGATTTACCAATAATTTTTTGATATTCTTTTTTTGTATCTTTTAGTTTTTCTTTTTTAGCAAAATCTATCAAAGCATCTTTTTGGTTTCTATCTGATTTAGCTTGTTTTAATAAAAGATCAAAAATATATCTTCTTTCTTCTAATGGTAATTCAATATAATAAAACGAAGGATGGTTTTTTCGAGGAAACGCCCCTATCCCTGCATTAAGAGCGAAATTATCAGCATATCGCAATTGTCTGCTAGTAGCTGATTTTAGGGAATTGTATGATCTTAACATTCTAGGATTTTTTTTGTAAATAGCTTCTCTTGATTTATATTCTGCAATCGCTCCGGTTAAAACACCTGCTTTTATTCCTAAATCAAAAAGGTTATTTTTTTCCTGACGAATATTCAGCTCATAAACTTTATAGCAATCTCTTAAAGTAGCTTCTTTAAGTTTAGTTTTATCAAATGAAAAAATAGTAGAGTTCAAGTTCTTATGCTCAACCCCATAAAAAGTATCCATGAAATCACTAAAAGCGCGGACTGTCTCTTTTTTAGTCTTAAGAAAATTTATTGTAAGTATTAAAGCTTTCGGATAACCCCCTTCTTCATGAAGATACTCAAGATCTTTTTTTATACCGCCTAAAAAACTGTCCATTCTTTTCTTATTTAATTTTACTCTAGTATCCAAACTAGAATGTAACCAAGGAGTTTTGATTATCTCTTTATGATAATCTTTTGGAATACCTTCTTGCTTATCTAAAAAATAACTAAGGTGCTTAAAAAAATATCTAGCTCTTGTATACCACCAGCGAGCAAAATCTATACTCCAAACTTCACCTAAGCGCAGATAGGTTGGGTGTATGTAATCAGGCGAGAATAATCTAATTCCATCTTTGCCAGCAAGACCATCACATTTCTCCCAATTGTTATTATATTTCTTAATGAGTTTGTATCTCTTTTGATCTTCTTTTGATTTGCTTTGATTGAGGTGCATAGCCCAATAGTAAGGGCTTATCTGGAGATACCTATAAAACCAATAGTGCAGCCAACTTGGCTGGTCCTCTTGAATTTCTGCTTTAACGAGCTCTAAATTCTTCTCGTATTCTTCAAATGTGTTGAAATGTAACGGTTCCATCGTTAACACGAATTATACATAAAATTGAATTTAAGTTGTTAAAGCTAAAAGCTGTTCCAATCATCAAACAATTCAGCAAAAAAGCAATGTAGTTCTTTATTAACCAGCTGAATTGTTTTAGTGAAAGGAGACATAACATGTCTAAATCAAAAAAAGTGGTAAGCATCAGCACTAACAAAACAATCTTTGTTCCAAGTGACGAAGATAATAAGTTTGCTAACAAAGTTGTTAAAGAGTTAACAGGCCTTTCTCAACAACGTGAAAAATGGGAAAGAACTGACTTTAAGAAATCCAATACTGGTTTATATGCATTATTGGCAAAATGCAAAGCCATTCTGGAAAAAGAATACTTAGAGGCTACGGATGATGCCCGTAAAACACTAAGAATTGAACTAGCAACATTACTTAAAGGCAAAGGTATTAAAGTCCAAAGAAACAGCACAACTTTAACTTTGTTTATTCGTTTTGTATTTGGATCTGATCGTAAGCGTGCTCATGGTTACGCTTATGTTATCAAAGCAGCTTTTTCACATGACATTGCAGCTAAGGATTTACCGAAATACATCACTGATGAAGGTGGCATCGAAGAAGTAAAGCGAAAAATGATTGTTTCAGAAGAGGCTATTGCAAGAAGAGATAGCCGAGAGCTTCATTTATCCAAAGTAAAAGAAGATGCTGAGTTGGCGGAAAACCAACCTCTAGACACTCTGAAACTTAAGCTAAATGACAATAAAACTGCATACGCAGTTCTTGTTGGAAAGCCATCAGAAACTGGCAAAGTGAAAGTAGTAGCTATGTTAAAGCATGCTGACACATCGTTAATCAATTCTTTGTTTAAACGAATTGCAAAAGTTAATGCTGAGGAAGCAGAAGAAGCTAAAGCTCGCGAACAAGAGATGGCTTCTTTAAAAAGTAAAAAAGCAGCTAATGATTCTTCTTTTAAAACAAAAGAAAAGGTAGCAGCTTAATTTTAATTATAGGGACGGTCTTTTGGTCGTCCCTTTTTTTTGAAAGGTTAATCATGGAACTTATAGATAAATATAAGCCGAAAGCTCTTGAAGATCTTGTAATTGGAAATAATGAAATAAAGTTTTTTTTGGAAGATATGCTTGATCCAAAATTTATGCGATTTAAGAGTTGTTTGGTGGGCAACAACGGCACTGGCAAATCTACTATTGCGGAATTACTCCCAAGACTTATTGAAGGTTTTGACCCAGAAATTATTAAACTTGTCGGTGATGAAAAATTTAATGTAGATGATGCATTAAATCAATTAAAAAACATTAACAATTTTGGAGGATGGACAGGTCAAAAATATCAATATGTTGCATTTAATGAGATTGATAAAGTTAAAACAAATTTAGCTGCTTTTTGGCAAATGGCTGATAAATGGGAAAGCAATGTATTGCTAATTGCTACTGCAAATAACTATATGAATATTGATAAATGTTTAAGATCAAGATTTAAGTTTATTGATTTTGAATATGTTAAATCAGACGAGTTTCTTCCAAGAGCAATGTTTATATTAGATCAGGAAGGTGTTTATTTAACTGATCATTATGTGTCATCAGAACTTTATAAGAAACAAGCTATGGGAGATATCAGAAAATATATGGATACAGTAAGCGATCTTCATAGAAATGCTTTAAAAGGTCGAATTGCATCAAAGCACTTTAGAAAACCATTAATTAAAAAGCCAACTTCTCCGCACTTAACATTGGTGTGATTTTTGAATAGTGTTTTTCTAGCATCGTAATTGAAGTGCCCATTTGTCTTGCGAGGGTATGTATGTCTAAACCCTCGCTTAAGGCAAATGTAGCGTAGGTATGTCTTAAGCTATAAAGCGTTCTTGTTTCACCCGCTTCATTCTTGAGTAAGTTAGAACTTTCCATTAAACAAACAAAAAGCGTCCTAAAGTCTCGTGGTTGGTATTTGTTAGGTGTCATAAACACTAAACGATCTAATCTCGCATTGAGCAAGTCATCAAAGGTTTCATATTTCAAACCTTGCCATTGATATAAGCGAGTGAGCATTTCAATTGCAGCGTGTTTAGCAATTAAGAAACGCGGACCCGTTTTACCTGATACCCAAACCCTTAAATATTTCTTATCCTTAATGTAGTGCCACTGAAAATGTTTCCAACGAATAGGGAGTGCTTCAGTGCCGTGACGAATCCCTGTATAGATTAGGAATTCAACATAACAACGACATAACTTTCGATTGTCAGGGTAGAAGACACCTTTCTCAATTTCCCAAGTTTTCATAAACTCGAGAAGGTAGTCTATTTCTTGTTGGGTGAAAGCAGGTCTTGCTTGTCCTTTAGGGCCATCCACTTTCATCGGTGGTATGGGTTTATCACTCGGTAGATACCCCATACTGCGTGCGTAGTTCATAATCCTGTTATATGCACTGGAGTGATTACGTTCAGTGCTGGCTTTAGGGATTTTGCCCATCACCGTTATTCTCCAGGCTTCAAATTCGTGTATGTCATCCGCAGTTAAAGCAATAATCTCTTTCTTCCCAAAAAATGGCAGTAAGTATTTTTGAATGACAAAGACATAATCACGATAAATTTTCTTATGTTTGTTTTGTTGTTTAGATGCACGAATTTCTTTTAAGACTAAACGTGCCACATCACCAAATGTTTTAATACGCAGTGGTGTGCCTAATCTTACTTTGACTTTAAGTGTTTCGAACAGAATGACTGATTGTATTTTGGCTTGTTCTAAATCGTAGTGTCCTGTTGATAACCTAATATATGCACCATTGGGCATGGTAAAGCGAGCTTGCCAATACGCTGATTTTTCTCGGATGTATAAAGTGATTTTGCCATCCAGTAGATGATGTAACTGACTTTTGCGATCTTGTTCTTCCTTGAAAAAGGATTGTAAATTTTTCATATCTTAGCGTCCCGTAAAGTAACGCTAAGCATTTTTATTTCAATTGAAAAAAAGAGCTATGCAAAATTAAGAATTTTTATGATGGTTGAACTTTTAGATGTAAAAGCGTATCATAGATGTGTGAAGTTTATTAAAAAATATTTAATTTTGTGTTTGCTATTTGTGATGCCACTTCAGGGCATTGCAGCTAGCTTTCAACTTGCTTGTCAAGATAATCATAAAACTTCTATGGTTGCGGATAAGAAGGTGGGTCATTGCCATCAAACAAAAGAACACAAACAGTCGAAAGAACCTCAAAACTTCAACACCTCCCATCACTGTTTATCTTTTTGTGCGCAAGTTGGTATGTCAGCTTTGACTCACAATATTGATTTAGCATTAACACAAGATAACATTAGTAGCTATACTCATTATTCTTATCATTACGATTCTGTAATTTCCCCGAGTATTCAAAGACCACCCATTAGTTTTTCTTAAAAAATAGTTTTGGGCTTTTTTAAGCCTTATTTTTATTATTTAAGGAAATCTATGTTTACTTATAAATCTAGATTATGGGTTCTACCATTAATCTTATTATCAAGTCATTTAGTATTGGCAGCACCTATGGGTTTTGAAGGTTCTGTCATGACTATGGGTGACTTCAATCAGAATTGGCGAGAAGTGGGATTTAATTACGCGATCACTTCACGTGATGCTTTGGGATTAAATCATTTGGAGTTTCGTTCAGATGACCATAAAGATAAACGCGTAGTTGATACAGTCAATTACACTCGCTTGTTGTCTCGTTGGAACTTAACAGACGCTCAGAGTAATCTTTGGTTGTTTATGGGTTTAGGTCAAATACGACAAGGTCATATTGCTGATGGTGTTGAAGCTAATACTAATAGCTTTGTGACTTCACCAGGTTTTCAGTTTGATTATGAAACGAGACGTATTTACTTTGCTACAACTCATAAACTTTACCGAGCTACTAACTTAAATCACGACACCACATCAATTCGTGCGGGCTTTTCTTTTTACGAAGCTGATTACGATCAAACACAGCCGTGGTTTATTTTAGAGACAAAATATACCAATCAGATCTCAGACAAGATTGAAGTGATACCGATGTTAAGACTGATTAATAAAAATATCTTTGTAGAGGGTGGCGTGAATAATAGCGGTCAACCTCGCTTAAATCTTATGTATACATTTTAAGGAGTTTTATATGAAGCATTTATTATTAGTAATAGGTTTAGGATTATCTTTAACAAGTTTAAGTAGTTTTGCGACACCGTCTTATAAGGTGACAGTGAATGGGATGGTATGTTCTTTTTGTGCACAAGGTATTGAAAAGAAGATGAAAGCATTACCTGAAACTAAAGGGGTATATGTGGAATTGAAAAATCATCTTGTGGTGGTTGAAGCAAAAGATGGTTTAACCATATCTCAAGATACCATTAAAAAAATCATCAAAGATGCAGGGTATGAAGTTAAAAACATTGAAGTGAGTGATCATCCTATTGAACATATCAAGTCAGGTATGGATAAATGATGACAAAACATCACTTACATCCTAACTTAGTCAAAACAAAACACTTGTCTTACTTAAGTTTATTTACATCTGGCGGCACACTCATTTGTTGTGCCTTACCAGCGTTACTCGTAGGTTTAGGTGCTGGTGCTGTGATGGTTTCACTCGTGAGTTCTGTGCCGCAGATTGTCTGGTTTTCAGAGCATAAATTGGGTGTATTTATATTTGCAGGGGTGATGTTATCTATATCTGGTTTTCTGCAATGGAAAGCGAGATCTTTACCTTGTCCAAGTGATAAAGCCTTAGCAGAACTTTGTCATAAAACTAGAGTAAACTCATTACGAGTTTATTATTTTTCAGTGACGGTATTTTTAATAGGTGGCTTTATGGCTTTTGTAGCACCTTGGTTGATAAGTTAATTTTATAAAGGAGAAATAGTATGGAACATATGATGGGTGAAGGACATTGTTGGCATATGGTAATTATGTGCTTACTAATGACAACGTATTTAGTATTAGGAATTGCTTCTTTTATTAAGTATTTATTTTTTAGTAAAAAGAAGTAAAACTTCATAATGTAAAAAAGTCACTCATAGCAGTGGCTTTTTTATTTTATCAACGTCTATTAACTAGACGCTTAATATTTTTAATTTGGTAATTCCAACAACTTCCATTCAACAAATGTGTAGAAGTTTCGTCGCCATTGTTTATAAAACTAAACCAGCGGATGAATGTGCTGAAATACAACGAATTGCTGAGTGCCTAGAACCATAAGCATTACGGAAGATTTGAAAAGTCAGGAAGCGTTTTCAATCCGCTGCTCTACCGACTGAGCTACCTGGCCATATGGAACTTCACAACAAAAACCGTGAAGAAGCGGAATTATAGCAAAAATAGGCAATTTTAACGAACCCTGACCACAAGATTACCAATCTAAGAGTCCCGAGACTAGACGCAGAGTTTTTGTAAAAGCTCAGAGTCTAGAGGCTAGACGGGTTAGTTCGTGAATGTCATTTAAAACGACTTTTAAGATTCAGGTGTTAATTGAGGTATTGATATTAATCAATCCAGGGTTCTTCAGCGCCTTTTCTAATAAGATCTTGAAATGAGCATTAGTGCAACAGCTATTAACAAAAAGGCAAATATTTTATTGAGCATATCGGCATTTAATTTCTTATGAATAGATTTAGCAATGATAATGCCTGCAATGGAGCTAACAAGAGAA
>JACCDY010367415.1_pt1 | contig 29361 bp, 23 predicted proteins | sample 7446391 | NCBI WGS metagenome assembly JACCDY01 (sample SAMN15323451, study PRJNA562643) | freshwater metagenome | isolation source: river surface water | place: USA:Blue River Watershed | collected 2017-08-18 | reverse complement strand
TAATTATTATTTTATTTAACAAGTTGTAATTATTATTTTATTTAACAAGTTATAATTATTATTTTATTATTATTTTATAAATACTAATATATAATATATAATATATAATGTATAAAAGTAAATATTTAAAATATAAAAATAAATATTTAGAACTAAAAAACCAAAAAAATCAAATAGGTGGTTCAAGTGCTGCTGGTGGTGAAGGTAATAGTGTAGAACCATTTTTTATTGATTTAACTAATTTAATAAAATCTAATGTACCTAATAATGTTGTCCCACAAATAATTGAAGATATCGAAAGAATAGTAAATATTAAAGGTATTAATAAAATTATTAAAGAAAAACGTTCATATGTAATTAAAGTTGAAAATTTAATAAGACCTGATATAATTGATTCATTATTTTCTTTATTATCTAGAAATAATATTATAATATATATTCTAGATTTATCTAATAAAACAGAACGTAAACCTATTGATATATCTGAAGTAAAATATAAAATGTCTCATTTTAATCGTGAAAAAATAGTATTTAAATATTATTATGATAATGAAGAAAAACTATTAGAAATGTCTGGATTTTTAAATTTAAAAAATATCAATCATACATATAAAACATTATATAAATGTGATTATAATTTTACTAATGTCCAATATAAAAATAACAATGATTTATTTATACGTATAAATACTACATTTGACTCAGGTAATGATGCTATTACATTAGTTGATGATGAAACAGTAGATATACTTAAATTAAAAAAATACGGTATTAGTATTCAACCAATAAATATAATAATGTTTAATAATATTATTAGTAAAATTAGTTTTGATAAAAAAATAAATTTTGACACTAAGGATCCTAGTAAATTAATAGAACTTGCAGAAAATATAACTATAAATCAATTTATTGATAATTATATTAATCCAAATGCTAATGAAATACGTAGAATACATAATATACCACCTAATGAAGATAATGAAGATTTGTTAGAACTTTTTAAATTCTCTGGATTTAAAGGAATTGGAGGAAAAAGTAAAATATCAAAAGAATTTGTATTTTTAGCATTTAAAATAGAAGGTGTTAATAATAAATTTTATATAAAAGCTGAAATCAATAATAATATAAATGGCGTATTATTTTCAAAAAATGATATGGCATTATTAGAACAACAAGGTTTATCATTTGGATATTTTGAAAATTTTAAAGAAAAACATGAAAAATTAACTAACTTAAAAGAACGATATAAAACATTAATTACACAATTTGAATTAAATAAGTATCAAAGTAATTTAACAATATTTGGCAATCAACGAGATATTGTTCACGAAATTCAAAATATTCAACCTGAAATTCAACGTATATTATCAAGTGAAACAACACCCGTTATTAATATATATGATACATTACCTAAATGTAGAAATTTTAATCTATTAAGAAGTAACTCATTAAATCATACAGAAATTGAATTTAAATCAAGTGAAGAAGAAAAAGAATTAGTTATAGAAAAATTATCAACATATGATGATGTTAATAAAATAAAAGGATTATTAATAGAAATGATAATCAGTAATCAATTTACAGAAGAACAATTAAAAAAAATAAGTGATGAACTTACTAGACGTAAATCTGAAATATAAATAAGTCATTTTTATTATATTATTTAACAAGTTGTAATTATTATTTTATTTAACAAGTTATAATTATTATTTTATTTAACAAGTTATAATTATTATTTTATTTAACAAGTTATAATTATATAAAAAATATATTAATTTTTTCTATAACTATATAATGACTAATTTAGGACCTGAATCTTGGGGACCTCATGCATGGAAATTTATACATATTGTTGCATTAGCATATCCAGTTAAACCAACATTAGAAGAAAAACAAAATTATAAACGTTTTTATACAACTATTGGTGATATTATACCATGCGTTCATTGTAGAGAACATTACAAAGAACATTTATTAAAAAATCCAATTACTGATGATATTTTAATAAACAGAAAAAAATTATTAAACTGGACAATTGATATTCATAACGAAGTTAATAAATTAAATGGGAAAAATACATATGACTATGATACAGCTGTTGAACTTATTAAAAGAAATTATGAATGTTCACCTATTGTACAAAATAATAAACCTCAAGTTACTGAACCAAATACTAATAATATAGTTAATAAAATTAATACTAATATAGTTAATAAACCAGATACTAATAATATTATAGTTAATAAAACTGATAATATTAAAATTATTGAAGAAATAAAGAATGAAAAAAATAATGATAACACAAAATATGTTATTTTATTTGTTTTAATTGTAGTTATTATTATGTTTCTTTATTACGATACTAGAAAAAAAACAATATAAAAACTTATTTTCATTATAATTAATGGAACAAAATATTGACGAAATTAAAAAAAATATTCAAGAATTAGAAAAACATATTAAAGATTTAAAAACTCAAGGAATTATTAATTCTTTTGATTTAGAAATGAAACTAATTGAACTTATGCCCGAATTTTATGATTTATATCCAAGTATTGTAAAACGTTTTTGTCGTGAAGATGCTGATAAACAAGATAATACTTACTTGTATAAAATGTTAGGTTTAATTGAACAAGTTAAAACTGGTGAAAAATCATTAGCTAGTGTTGAAATGAATCTTGGTGAAGAATTAGCACAAAAATTTGTTTATCCTGTTGTTAATAATTTAGAAAAAGATAAAAAAGAATAGATATATAAATTAGAAAAAAGAATAAATATATAAATTAGAAAAAAGAATAAATAATTTAATAATATAAAAAAATTGTATTTATTAATTAAAAAAATTGTATTTAATAATATATAAAAATATATTATTATATATATTTATGACATTGCCATATATTATTACAACTGTAGAAAAAGGAAAAATACCCTATATTTATAACAATATTAGTACAATAGAAGAAGATGAATATGAAAATTTTTTTCTAGAAAATATTGTTGAATTTGTATATGATAGAATAGATTTAGATGATTTAGAAAGTGTTAAAGATATTGATAATTTCTTTGATAATTTTTATGAGTATAAAGATTTTATTCTTGATAATGAACCATGGTCTGCATATATTTTTCGTAATAATACTTGGAAATCCATAAGACCAAGTAATATTGATATTTATAATAAACTTATGACTCAAAAATTAAGTAAATAAATCATTATTTGAATCAAGTAAATAAATTATTAATATTAATTTTATATTTATCAATTAAAAATTTAAGTGGTAAGGGTCCATCTAATATTATTTTATTACATATTCCATAATTTTTATTATTAATTGTATCCCATTTATTAATATTTATTATTTTTTTAAAAACTTGTGAACCTACTTTATATGAAACAGCTTGACCCGGATTACATACATATCTATAAATTTCATTCTTAATTGATTCATGATCCATTAATAAATAGTCTTTCATAAAATTAAACATTTCATCTGGAGTTTTCCCATGATAATGAAGTGATATATCAACTATAATACGTAATGTTCTATACATTTCATATTCTATTTGTCCAATAATATCCCAATCAGTTTGATTAAACCCTAACTGTTCACTAAATAAACCCCATCCTTCAATAAAACCATTTAATATTGAATGAAAATAAAATAAAACAGGATATCTAATACCATGATTTAACATTGTATGAACTTGTGTATGATGTCCTGGAATTGTTTCATGTAAAACTAAACTTTCTACTGTAAATTTTCTCATATTCTTCCAATTAAATGTATTTAAATAAAAATTATTCAATGTGTAATATCCACCGCCTAATTTAGAATTTGAAAATATAACTAAATTTGGTTTTTCATATTCTGGAAACTTTAATTTTTTTATATAAATATCAGAATATTTTTTAATAACATTTTTATAATATTCTTCTAATTCTTTTATTGATTTATATTTTTGACTTGGATTATTTTTAAGTTTATCTAATATTTTTGTAAACTCCATATCACTTTTTATAGTATTATCTACTTTTTGAGCATATACTCTCATTTTTTTAACTAATCGTTCTAATTCAGTATAACCCCATTTTAATAAGTTATCAATGTCTAATTTTATTCCTAAATGCGATTCCAAACAGTGTTCATAATATGATTGACCTATATGATAACATCCAACTATTTCATTATTATTATTTTTATATTTTTTTGCATATTTTTGTATTTCCTTACTAAATTCATTACAATTATCAATAAATATTTTCCAAAGTATTTTATATTTTTTAAATTTTAAAAGTTGTTTATCATCAGATTTCTTTGAAACTTTTTTATATTCTTTAAATGAAATTGGCTTATATTGTATGACACTTAACCATCTATTTAAAATTTCTTCATTATAATATTTATAATATTCAGGATGTGAAAAACATTTCTTGAGTAATGTAGGTATTTCATTAATCATATTTCTGTTTTTAAATAAAACATTAAAAACTGGATTATCTAAAGTAAAAGGGTTTGATAACACAAAATATATTGAACTAAATGGATTATTATAATAATTAATACCTAATTCTGTTTGTATTGTTGTTTCTGGTTTTAATGTAAACTCAACTAAATATTTTTCAATATCATTTTTTGGTTTATAACTTTTTAGTAATTTTATATATTTATCCCATTGTTTTATATATTTAATTTCATCTATTGTTGATATTAACTTTACATTTGATTCTATTTTTAAATCATGTGTTATTATTTTAAGTAAATCCATTAAAATAATAAGAGAAAATTATTATATATTAAATTATTATATTTATTAAATGAAAAATATTATTAAAACTATAATTAATGTAGGTCAGTAATATTTAAACCTCTTAGTATCATATTTTCAATATAGGTTTTAACAGTATTTGCTACAACAGATTCAAAAGTTCTAAAACGACTTATTTCACGAGGTAAAATCCATTCAGACCTTATAATAGGATTACCAATAATGTCTAATTCTATTGCTGAAAAACCTGGAATTCTAAGATGAAGTGAACTTGTTCTTAAACCTATACTAGTGGCTGAAGATCGATGAGATGTAAAATGTATAATTTCATTTATGTCATGTGAATTTGGATGGTGATAAACATTAATATAATTATCACCAGTTCCCATACGTACAGAATATCCATTATTAATTACAACCGAAAATACTTCACTTGGAAATCGTCTTCTTAGCTCATCATAAATTTCAGTAGCAATTTGTGTCCAATGGTTTTCAAACAGTACTTTTGAATCATGACCACTAGGAAGTCTAAATATTGGCGGTTCTTTACCATCATCATCACGACCACCACTACCACTGCCACTAGAACTGCCACTGCTGCTACCTTTACCACTACTGCTGCTGCTGCTACTACTGCTACTGCTACTGCTACCTTTACCACTACTGCTGCTACTGCTACTGCTACTGCTACCTTTACCACTACTGCTGCTACTACATGTGCCTTTTCCATCACTGCAGCTTGTAATCAGTTGTTCTTTCCATGCTTGATTTGCTTTTTCTGTTGTATATGAAATGGCATAATTTGTTGTCATGGCACAAGATAAACCTCCAATAAAGCCAGGTACTACAGCAAATGGTCCTAAAAAAGATGTTGCAGCTGTAGCTAAAGCTCCACATTTTAAACTAGCAGCTCCAGCAGCATACCACGAAACAACACCTTTACCTGTATGAAGGACTGCACCACTATAGTCTCCATCACTAAGGTCGTTATAAACTTCGTAGCTAGTAGTTCCAACAGCTATTACAGGACCAACATATGATAAAGCAGTTGTCATTTGGTTAGATATAGTTTGTGAAACCAATTCTTTACCATTAGATATAATTGCTTGATTGATGGGTCCACTCATTGGAATTCCTCCACTAAATGCATCAGTAGATAGGGTTTCTAAACCCATTTTATAGACAGTTGGACTTTGAACAAGAGAATTACTAATTTCTCTAACTACAGGTGTAATAATATCACCTGTACCAAGAATATGACCTTCACCTGGAAAAACCGGTGCTGATGATGTTAGTGATACTTCTCTGCCGTATCTATATGTCTTATATGGTGTATAGCTTAATCCATTCTGTGAAAATGAATCAAGTTGAACATTTGAATTATAGTTTACTGTTGCACTAGTACATGTTGAGGGTAGTATGCACAGTAGTCCTAGAATTGTTAAAATGTATTTAGTTAACATTATTATTGCTGTATTATTGCTGTATTATTGCTATATATTGTTGTATTATTGCTATATATTGGTTGTATATTGGTGTATTTGTTTTATAAATTTGTTGTTTTATTGAGCCTATTAAACAAATATTTTTTCAATTTTTTAAATTAATGAATAAGCCATTTTTACACAAAAACTATATTGCTATTTTTATTTTGATAAAAACATTTATTATTGGATTCAAACCATTTATCATTGGATTCAAACCATTTATTATTGAATTCAAACCATTTATCATTGAATTCAAACCATTCACACTTTTTTAATTTATACAAGTCATTATTTAAAAGTATATTAGATGGATACCGATTTATGTATGGTATTATAACTCTAATATTATCATTCATTAAAAAATCCATAATATGTATCATACCATTAGTAGACACTATTATTGTTACAAAAAAAAACATAACCCAATAAAATGACATTTATTGGTTATATTAGTTACTTTATATTAGTTGTGTCAGTTACTTTATATTAGTTGTGTCAGTTACTTGTGTTTTTATTTATAAATATTATAAGTAATAACTATTAAATATTTTTTTCAATTTTTTTATTATATATATATATATATGTCTTTTCAAAATAAATATTTAAAATATAAAAATAAATATTTAGAATTAAAAAAACAAATTGGTGGTGCTTTAACTAGCAACAGTACAGCTGGAGGAGGAGGTGCATTACAAGAAAGTAATCCTGATGAATCAACCGAGTTAATTAGACAGTTCATTAGTGAAAATAGTAATATAAGTGACCAAATAATAAGTAATCCAATTGATATGAGAAAAAAACAGACAGTGATTGATAAGTTAATTGGTACACCAGATAGACAAGTTATGATTGATTTATATAATAGTATTAAACATGTATCTGCTTTAGAACATGAATCATTAATTAAAGAATTTTGTGATAAATATAATCAAGTAAAACAATCAAATGATGTGTATATATTAGTATATATTATAAAACCAGGAAATAGTGGTTCTGGTGCTTTAAAATATTATACTAAATCGGGTTTATATGTTACAACTATTACTGGTAAATATTTAAATTACGACCATATAATTGATGTAACTGATCCTTATCTTAATAATCGTATAAACGAAGCAAACTCTAAAATATTAGAATCTATTAAAAAATTAAATATTGATACAAATAAAAATATATATTTGCATTTTGCAGATGATTGTTCATATAGTGGTGAACAGTTAGGCCAAATAGTAGCTTTTTTTACAAATGATATATTTACAAATTTAAATAATAACATAAATTTGTATTATAGATTTGTCGTACCATTTATTTTAGATAAAAAAATTATTAATATGATAGAAGAATTTTCTATCATCAGTAATTATATAAAAAATTATATTGACAAAACAGAATTATCTATAAAATTACAAGAAAATAGAGAAATTACTAAAGAACAATTAAAAAAATTTGATGACGAAAATAAAAAACTCAAATATTATGATTATGATACTTTTTATAAAATGCAACAAAATATTTTTAATGAAGAAAAAATACAAAAATCTAAAATTTTTATTGAGTGTATAAAATCTAGACAAGATGGTAATATTAATGATTTAATAAAAACTATAATTCTTGGAAAAAAGTACCCTTACAGAATAGATCAATTATATTTATTTGATATGTATCCTGTTTTAAATATTTTAAAAAAAAATAATAGTATGATTAAAAAGGTAGAAAATGTTGTAAATGGTAGACCAACATCTTATAAAGGAGATAGATACTTAGTATATTTTGATACAAAAATTGCAGATAATCGGTCTGTTGAAACAGAACTTATACAAAATATTGTTACTAATCCAGATTATGTATTTGGTCAATATTCTATATTTAAATATAAGTTTAATGGAAAACAAATAAAATTTGATGATACTAAATCATTTTCACAACTATTACAATCATTAAAATAATAATCTTATTTAATATAATAATAAAAGAAAATATATTTAATATAATAATAAAAGAAAATTTATTATATTAAATAATAAAAATATTAATAAGTAAAAGATTCATTGTTTGATTCTATTAAATTTGCTTCAGGTTCAACATTACTACTTTCTGGTTTCATTAATCGAACAATTGGTGCTTCTAAACTATATTTATTATCGTATTCACTAGTTAAATTAAATGTTTCATCATCATAATTAGTATAATCTATTTTATAATCATCTTTTTTATCAAAAGGTGCTTCATATAAATTATTATTATCATTTAATTTTGGTGTTATTTTATTAATAGGTGGTAATATTTCTTGCAAAGTTTTATTTTGTTCTTCTATAATAACTGATTTTTGAACAGGTTTTAATTTGTTTAATTCAGGATTAGTATTTAATACAATTCTAATTTTTTTAATAGTGATATATTCAAAATTTTGTACAATATCATTTCTTATATTTAATTCAATAAAAATATTTAAATTACCAATATTTTCAGAACAATCTACTGAAAAAGTAAATGGTTCAACTTCTTTACCACCTACATTATTATAATAAATTGGTTTTTTATTAAATTTAAAATTAGTAAATTCAAATGAATTAGAATTTAATTTTTGTAAAATAACATTTTGTATTTTAGTTAATTGGTCATTTGTAAAATTATTTTGGGTAATATTTGATGCAGATATAAAATAATCATCAGTATCAGTAGTTACTAAATTTTCAATAAAGTGATATAATTTTTTAGCAGTATTTGGTGAAACTTTTGAATTTTTTTTAGTAATATATTCAATCCAATAGTTTTGATAAGCAGATTGGAAATTTGGTGCTTTTAATTGAAATTTATCAATACCACCAAATGTTTTACCATTAAATTCAGTACTAATAAAATTTTCTGTATCCATATTAAAAATTCTACTAAAAACTCTTTTCATTCTATAAATTAAAAAATTTACATATTTTTTAATTACAAATAAAACAGAATCTGGTTCAGGTGATACATATTTAATTAATACTAATATAATTAGCAATAAAAGAATATTATTAAATATTTTTTGATTCATAAATTATATATATTTAGATTTAAAATAATATATATATATTATTTTAATTTAAAATTAATTTTCATAACCATCAAACGCCTCAGCAGACCCATCTATATCATCGTCTACTTCATAATCATCAATATCGAAAGCATCTCGTTCTTCTTGTGCATCATAATTTTGTTCTTTTATTTGTTCTTGGTCTATTTCATTTTCATTAACTAATTCATTATATATACCAACTGTTGTTATATTTGTATTAATAACTTCTGCTTCTTCATTACAAATAATATAATCAAATTTACGGATATCAATATTTGAATAATCTTTATAATATAATTTAGTTACGTATTTTATAATTTTAACAATTAAATGTGCTAATTCTGATTCAATAACATTATCTGAATTATAATCTAATAATCTATTTAAGTTATAAATTAAATAATAAACTAGTTTAGAATCAGTATTTTGTAATTTTGATAAAAATTTTGTATTAATATATTTTTTATTAATTATTTCAGTTTCTACATTATTTATTTTTTTCATATTTAATAATTTTAATAAATATATTGAGTGTTTAAATATTCCATTATGATTATTTTTATCTTTTAATTTAAATTCTTTTATTTTTTTAGTAAATTCATTTAATATTTTATTTTCTTCTTGATTATATAATCTATTATTTTTAAAATGATTTCTAATACCATTAATAATTGATTCAAATTTTGATATTATTTGTTTCATATTAATTATTCTATTTCTTATCAATGTATTTACAACATTAGTATTATCTATTTTTGTATTTTCATCATAATCTGACATTAAATGAGATAAATTATAATATTCATTTTCTAATCCTAAAATAAATAAACAATCTCTTATAGATAATTCTTTTATTAATGAAGCAACATTTTTATTTGTTTTTAATTTTTTATTATCTTCTGAATATCCTAAATATTGTAATGTAACAATATCATAATATACATATACTTTGTTAATATTATCTTTATAAAAATAAACATCTTTATTATTTATTGGATGATTTAATTGTTCTTGAATAATATTATCACTATTTAAAATTTCTATTGGTTTTTTTAATTCATTACCTAAATAATCATGATTAATTATCCATAATGTTTGTTTTAAATGTATTGTTTTATTTTCACTTTTAATTTTAGGTCCTAAAATTTTAACTAAACGTTCTACAAAATCTTCAATATAATTTAATGAATACTCTTTTTCATAACGTTTTAAAAATTTATTTTTAATTGTATGATTTTCTTTTTCATTTTCTAATATATTATTTTGTTTTTCTTTAAGAATATTTATTTTTTTTATAAAATCATTATTTTCATTATCTTGTATTTTTTTATAAAGAGATAATAATTCTTTTTCTTTATACTCATATGTTGATGGATTTACATTACATAATGAACATACACCATTTACTAAAACATGTATTTCACCAGTTAAACAATATTTTTTTGTTAATTTTTTAATTTGAATTAATTTTAATTTATCATAATACTGATTTAATGATTTATCAGATTCTGTTGTTGTTTTAGTTTCATTTAATAAATCATTGTATTTTTTATTACATAATGAACAAATTAATTCACCAGTTGATGCAGTCCATTGATGTAATTTACCATCTTCACAATTATTTAATATATCAAATGTATTATTATCTTTACGATATTTATATTGTTTTAATTGAAATTTTGTATTTAAACAATATTTATTATTAGTTTCATTTGTGAAATCTTCTTTATTATTTTCAATATTAATATCATTTACTATTTTTTTAGTAATTATTATTTTATTTGTTTTTTCATCTACTTTAAAATTTTTATTAGCATTATCTGTAACACGTTTAATTAATGTTGCATCAGTAAATAAATTTTTTATTTTAATTGTAAATCTAGTATTAAAAAGTTCATATAAATAATTTTTATTTGGTAATAAATTTGCTTCTATTATTGAATTTATTAAATCAATTACAGTATGAATTATACTTTTTTGCATATTTATATTAAAACCTTTTTCTTCAACATTATCATATGGTAACCATAATTTATTAGTTACTAATAAACAACTAAAATAATATATAATATATGATAATAATGGAATTTTACTTATTTGTACTTTATCTTTTTGATTTAATCTAATAAATAAACCATCAAATAATGTTTGTGATACTTTTGAATAGAAAAAATAATTACACATTTTATCATCTTTAAAACTTAAAATTTGTCCTGGATTTAATTCTAAAATTAAAATAAAAATAAAATATGCTAAGACGTTATTATATTTAATTTTTTTATAATAATCAGTATCAGTTGATGATGTTAAAAATATTTCATCTTTTAATTCAAAAAAGAATAAATTTGTTAAATTTTTAATTATACCATATTTAGTTCCTGCAGATACAATTCTATCTTTTGGTTGATTTTTTAAAAATTCACTATGTAATAATATAAGATCTATTGTATCTTTAATAATTGTTTTTCTATGTAATTTTATAACAGGAGTATTACCTAAATAAGAAGTTAAACCTGCTATATAAGCAATCTTTTCTAAATTTTTTTCTAAATTTTTAATTGTTCTATTTAATTTCATATATTTTGGTAATTCTTCTAATCTTTGATTTATTATAATAGATGAAGTCATAAATTCTTGACTATCTTTATTGTAAAATCCTTCACTTATAAATTTTTTTATTTGTAATCCTTCATTACAACTTTTACATAAATATTCTCCTCTATCATTTTCTTTTACATATTTTTTAACAAAATCAAATATCATTTGATTAAATTCTTCAGATGATTTTGAATATTTAAAAAACTCATTTATACTGTCCCATTTTCTATAATGATTACATACTGCATGTGATTCTTCTACTATTTCTTCATCTTCTAATTCTTTTTTATCTTGAACTATAATTATATTTTTTTTTGATTTCTTTATATCAATAACAGGTAATTTAATCATATTTTTTCTCATTCCTGGAATAATATTATTAGTTTCATCTTCTGTTATTTTTAATTCAACTATATTTTTTGTTAATACATCATATAATAATTTATTTTTAATATAAGGATTTAATTCAAAATTTAAATATTTTTCTTGATATATTTTAAATAAATAATCTAATAAAAAAATATTAAATGTTTTCTTTGATTTTTCTATATAATTTTTAAATTTATTTTTAACATTTTCAATGTAATTTAAATAAACTTGATATAATAATAATTTTATATTTTTTTGTGAATCATTTGCACTAAAATCATTATATTCTTTTGTATTTTTTGGAATATCTTTTAAATTATCAAATAACCAATAAAATAAATTTGAATTTTTATTATTTAATATTGATTTATTAAATATATTTATAAAACCTAAATAACCATTATTTTTCTTTTGATTTTTTGATACATCTATTAAATTATTTACACTAAAACATTCTAATGGTTTTAAATTTGGAGTTTTCACCATTTTAAATCGTGATGGATTCCATGCTACACCTACTACATTTAAATCTATATTATCATGACCTATTCTTGTTTCTAATGGATCATTCTTTTTATTTTTAAAATTCATATATCTAATAGCTTCAATTGTATTTGGTGTTCTTAATTTTATATAATCCTTTGATGAATTTTTAAAATTTACATAAGCATATTTTCTTAAATCTTCTAAATCAATTAAGTAATCATTTTCATTTTTTTTATCTGCATATTCTAACTTTTGAATTATTTTAATTTCTTCATCGTCATTATATAAAACTGCATATCTGTGTTCTAAATTTTTATAAAATAAATTTTTTGTTTCTAGTTTTAATTTAGGATTTTTATCTAATAAAGGTGAATAATAATTTTTTACATTATTTATTTTATTCATTACTACTTTTATTTTAGTATCTTCTTTTAATTTTGTATCTGACTCATATTTTTCGGTATCTTTATGATATCTTAAAAAATCTTCAGTTATTGGTATTAATATTTTATTAGAAAATAAAAAATTTACAAAATCATCATTCTCTTTAATTACTTGTTCTGAATATTCATTTTGTTCTTCTAAATATGAATAAATTTCTTGTGCCATATTTCTTTTTATATCAGCTAATGTAACAAACTTTTGTATTACTGTAAAATCTACTATTTTATTTTTATTTGCTGTTACTATTTCTATATATTTATATTCTCCTTCTTTCTCTTCTACTTGTCTTAAAAGTTCATTTAATTCTATTTTATCTTCTTTAAAATATATTAACTTTAAAATAAATGTTTTTAATATTGAATTTACATTATCTTTAATTAAAAAATTATTAATTACATAATCTTCACCTAATTCATTAACTAATTTAATTACACTTGTATATTTTACCGGATTATTTAATAATAAAATCTTTACTTGGTCTATTGTTTTATATTCAGCTAATCCTATTATATTTTTAATATCAGTAAAATAATTAATAATTTTGGAATTATTATCAGAACTAAAAAATGATGTAATATTTTGATTTTTACTACATTCTAATATATTTGTGATAAATAAATCACGACTACCTGTATAATAATAACCTATTAATAAATAAATATAAAATGAACAATATCTTTTTATTATATTTAAAATATAATCTATATTTTTTTCATTTTTAATTATTTGTTTTATTTCTATCTTTGAAACTACTGTGTTTATAAATACATTTATTATATTAACAATATCTATTTGATATCTTACAAAATTAGTTTCTTTATAAATTTCATTTAGTTTTTTTTCTTTCAATAAATAATTATGAAATTTGTCTAATATATTATTAAATAATTCATCAATTTGATTTATATACATCTTTGTTAAATATATATATATATAGAAAATTAAAATTAAAATTAAAATATATAAAAAATTAGTTTTTAATTTTCTATATATATATATATATACATGTCCAATAAAAATAATATTAATGATTTTTTAAATATTACTACTACTGAGTATAAACCCAGTATTTCTAATATTAAAATAATTAATAAAAATAGTGTACATCAAATACAACAAGGTGGTAATTATAGTCCCACTTCTAGTTTTAATCAATTAGGAGGTGTTAATAATAGAGATGTTAACAATTTAGTTTCTATGTTAACTTCTGATTCACATATGGATTCTATTTTAAATTCTAATACTAGTACCCCACAATTAGAAAACAAATTAAAACAATTATTAAATCAAGAAGGTGGTAATTACAATAATCAATTTAATAATAATAATCAATTTAATAATAATAACAATTATAATTCTCACTTTATTAAACAAGATGGTGGTGCCACTAAACTTTTAGCTTTAGGTGCTGCTGCTGCTTTAGCATATGGATTAACTACTGAAACTGATTTTGTTAGTAATTTAATTGGTAAATCTAATAATAATCAAGCTAATGTTGATGTTACTACTACTGATATGAATAATGCTTCTGTTACTAGTAGTGCTATGCCTCAACCAAATAATGTTTTATCTACTACTTCCCAATCTGAAAATGTTTTCCAAAAATCTAATAATTCTGTTATTAATTCTGTAACTAGTTCTGCTGTTCCTAATGCAGATGTAAAACAAGTAGGTGGTAATTACTCTGTAACTTCTGATGTTATGTCTCAAGAAGGTGGTAACAACCCCGCATTAGTTGCTTATAGAGAAATTGTTAAAATGGTTGTTAAAGAATTAGGTATTACCTATCCTAAAGCATTAAAAATTGCTGCACAAGTACAAAAAGATGTTAAAGAAAAAAATGCTGATGTAACTCCTGATAAACTTTTTAAACTTGCCAGTGAACAATTTAAAAGCACTAAAAGTAAATACGAAAAAATGGTTCCTAAATAAATTATAGCCTAAAAAGTGACTCTTTAGGTTATAATACAAAAAATGTTATATAATATTATATTCAATATTATATAAATATTTTTATTTACTTAATTCTAATAATATTTGTTGTATCATATTTGGATCAATAGTAGGATCAACATTAATAATAGCTAATACTAATTCTTTTAAATCAACATTTTTATTATTTGTTAATATGGTTTGAATAAATAATTTTACTTTATTGTATTTTTCATTATCATTATTTATTACTACTTCTTGTGAAAATGATACTTGTTTTTTTACGGGTTCTTGACTTACTTGTACTGGTTCTTGAATTACTTGTACTGGTTCTTGAGTTGGTTGTTGAGTTGCTTGATTTGGTTCTTGAATTGATTGAGTTGGTTCTTGAATTACTTGTACTGGTTGTTGAATTGCTTGTACTGGTTCTTGTACTTGATTAACTATTATTGGTTGTGATTCAATTAATGATTGAGTTTTATTCATAATTATATCAGTAATATTTTTATCTGATACATTTTGATACATTATAAAAAATGAAATTGCACATACAACACCAGTCATTAAATCTTGTCTTCCTAAATAAAAAATGCCAAAAAATATTAAAATAAGAAATAATTTATTATTTAATAAATCTATAACTTGATCTTTCATTCTTGGTGCAATTACTGTTGCAATTAATATAGCAGCAATACCAATATAATTATTTGTGCTCATATTTTTTAAAATACTTAAATCCATTATATATAATATATTATATAAAAAATTTATTTTTTTTTTATTTTTATATAAAAGTTGAAATTTAAACACTTATTTTTATATTATTTTAATTATATGCTAACGAAAAAAGGATATGTTATTCAAAAAACAGATAGTAACCAAAAATTAATAAATGAATTAAAAAAGGAACTACATGTAAAACCACATCAAACATTTAGTATTGGTAATAAAGATAATGAAGTAGAAGGATTTAATGTTTATATTGAAGATGAAAATAGTATTTGTATTCCTAAATTTTATGCTATTAAAAAATTTGGAAAACCTGAAAAAGATGATACACCATTAGGTCAAACTGTTGATATTAATTTTAAAGGAGAAATGAGGCAAAAACAACTTGATATTATGAAAATTGTTTTTAATAACTTGGATGTTAATGATGGTGGATTATTATGTTTAGGTTGTGGCTCAGGAAAAACTGTGATGGCGCTTTATACAGCCTGTCAACTTAAGGTAAAAACATTAGTTGTTGTTCATAAATCATTTTTATTAAATCAATGGAAAGAAAGAGCAGCTGAATTTACTGATGCTAAAATTGGTATTATTCAACAAGATAAAGTTGATATTGAAGGAAAACAAATTGTTATTGGTATGTTACAATCTATTTCAAAAGATAAATATTCTAGTGATATTTTTAAAGACTTTGGTCTTGTTATTTTTGATGAAGCACATCATGCACCTTCACAATATTTTTCTAAAGCATTACCTATTATAGCTTGTAAAAAAACATTAGCATTATCAGCTACACCAAATAGAGCAGATAAATTAGAAAAAATATTATTTTGGTATTTTGGTGATATTATGTATAAAGCACCTGCTGAAGCTATTAATAATTTAGTTGTTAAATCATATAAATATAATTGTGATGATAAAAATTTTAAAGAATATAAAATGTATACTGGTGATGTTAATAGACCTAAAACACTTACTAAAATTACTGAAATTGAAGAAAGAAATAAGTTTATTCTCATTCTTATTAAAGAAATGTTAGAAGAAGAAGGTCGTAAATTAATTATTCTTAGTGATAGATTAGAACATCTTAATGTCATTAAAGATTCACTAGATTTATTAGAAATAACTACTACTAGTTATTACATTGGTGGTATGAAAGAAAAAAAATTAAATGAATCATCTAAAGCACAAGTTATTTTCTCAACCTATAGTATGTCTGCTGAAGGTTTAGATATTCCTGAACTTAATACATTATTATTATTAACACCTAGAAAAGAAGTTGAACAAATTGTTGGTAGAATTACAAGAAAAAAAGACCATCCTGTTGTTCCTACTGTTATTGATATTGTTGACCAACTTCCTTCCTTTTCTAGACAATTTAATTCTAGAAAAAAATTTTATGAATCAAAAGATTTTATTATTAAATTATATGATGTCGAAGGACATAAAATAATTAAAGAATATGATTATGAAAAAGTTAAAAAAACTAAAAAAGCATGTGCAAGTAAAGAAGAAGTTGATTTTATTGATTAATTTGTTTTTTTAATTCTAAATATTTTTGTTTATATTTAAGATATTTTTTATAATATCCAGTTGATGGTTTATTTATTTCTGACACATTAAAATCTGTACTAATATTATCTATTTTACTTTTTAATTTATATTTGTCAAAATAATAAGTAACTATTCTATCCTGATTTTCAATATCAATTTGTGGATTATCAATATAATATTTTTTTAACTGTTTATATTGTTCAGATAATTCATTTTCTATATAATAAATTATTTTTTTAATTAGTTCACTACATTTTATTTTATCTACATTTATATATCTGATAAAATTTGATGATGTATCAAAATTTTGTCCTAATATATTTTTATATTTTTCATATTTTAATTTTTTTTGTGTTTCTTCACTTGATGGATTTTGTATATTATAAATAACATATTGGCTTTTACGTTTAAAAATATTTATTAAACTTGATATAATAGTATTATATTCTAATGACTCATTATTATATAATTCTTCAATAATTTCAATAATATCATAACCTATATTATTAATATTTGAATTTATAGTTTCTAAAATCATAATTATATAGTTAAATTTCACTATATTTATTAAAATAAGTATTAATTCTTTAACAATATTTATTGTTGTTATTGAATTATTATATTTAATTGATTTTTTTTCAATTATTATTAGTGATTCATATTTAGAAAGTAATGAACATAAATCTCCTTTATAATCATTTGTTATATTTTTACAATTTTTTAGTGATAAATGTGAATCTATTGTAATATCATTACGAGTCAAGTCAATTGGACTATATCTTAGATTATTTTCTCTTTCTAATCTTGGTAACGATGATAAATCTGAATTTGATTTAGGATTTTTACGCATATATATATATATATTTATATAATTTTTATTGTGTTATTAAAAAAATAATAAATATTCAAGTCTATATAATCCAAAATTATTTAAAAGTATTGTTAATAAACAATAAAATTAGTTTACAAATATTACAACAGGAACACTTAAATAATATTATAAAATAAATAAAATTGAGTATTAGTCTCACCAAAAAACTCTTAATACATCTTTATTGTTCCTCAATTTCGCTAACTCTTTCATAAAATGCGCACATCTCTTGACACAACTCAGAACACTGGCTGTTAATACTAGTTTCTGATTTGATGGCTTCATTAAACTTATTCACTTTCATCATCAACTCGTGAATAATATCACTAGGTCTGTGTCTTGGTGTTTCTTCGCCACCAGGAATTAATTCTCCAGATGAGATGATTTCGTTGATATATGCTCTGATCCCTTCAAATTCTTTTTTAAGCTGTTCTAATGTTTCAACAGCACTAGGTTCTTGTGGAAGTATGTTTTCCAAATTAGTGGGAAGCAACACATCCACATCATCTTCATCATCCTCCTTATAATACGCAGGAGCAGTATTACGTCTGCAAAGTTTCTTAACCGGAGCACCCAAAGCAGTGATGTTAGGGTTTGTAGTCTTATCAGGAGTGTTCAAGTTAGCGTCATTATCTGAAGCAGTAAGACGATCTTCCTCTTCGAGGGGGCACGAAAAAGTTCGTGTAAGAGCATTAAAAGCAGACATTGTAAACTGGTTTACTTATCAGGGGGGTTCGACTAGGGGGTTTTGTTTATTATAATTCTATTTAATAATACCATTTTAAACTAAAAATTTCAATTTTTTATCAATAATGTAAAATAATACCATCTTTTGAATTAAAATCAAGTTTGCTCTTTTTAACACGTATTTCATATTCATAATCATTTTCAGTATCTTCATAAGAATGATAATGTGTCCAAAAATAATGGTCTGACTTTTGAAGAAACTCAATTTCAGACTTATTTTTTAGACTATTAATAACATCATGTATATCAGTATATTTTCTTTGACCATAAGGCATATATTGAAAAGACCATGTATGATAATCTACATCATATCTGTCTTCAAAATATGATATATTTTCGGTTGCTTCATTAATATAATATTTAACATCATTAACAGTATATTCAGCTTTATCAATAGCATATTCTTTTGCTAGTTCAAAAGCATAATTCATAGCTTTATCTTGATCAATAAAAATACAAGTTTCAGAATGAAAACTATCCTTTTTGTCATCATCATAACCAATTTCCGTAATAACAACATTGTAAATAGGAATACTACCAAGAGAATTAATATTTAAGCTCATACTATTATTAAAATTATTTCAAAATAAAAAAAAAATCAATTTTTTTTATCTAAATTCTATAATTGAATGATAATTAAAATAATCATTTGGTGTAAGATTTAAGTCATTTTTTATATTTTTATCTTGAATATATTTATTAATTTCATTATATAAATTTAAAAAGTAATATTGATCTGACCAATATTCTTTTGCAATATAATGAAATAAATTACCATTATTATCTATATAGTATGATTGTTTATTTGGATCTATTTTCAATTTATTTATTATTTTAAATATATTTTTATTTTTAATATTTTTAATAATAAAATTAATTTTATAATCAAAATTAAGATTTTTTACTTCATTTATATTATTTATATTTTCAAGATTTTTATTAATTTCATATTTTTGTATTAATAATTCTGTATTTAATAATTTAAAATTATTTACAAGAATATAACAAGAATCAAATATAATAATTGTATATTTAGATTTAAAATATTTTAATGAAGAATCAAGATATACAACATCATCACCTATTATTATACAATTAGGATAATAACTAAATATCTCATTAACAAATTCAATTAATAAATTATCTTTTTTACAAAAATCAATATAAAATAATGATACATCAATTTTATTATTAAACAAAAGTTTTGGTACTTTATAACAGTCATATTTTACTAAAATAACATTATTAAATTCTGATAATTTTGCAGAAAATGATTCAAATCTAAAATATTTATAAAAATATTCTAATTCAAGTGGTGTTATGTTATTTACATTATAATTTGCAAAAAAAATATTTTCAAAAAAATCACAACAATATAAATTACATTCTTTATTCATTTTTTTAGCTATATAATAAGAAGACAGACCAAAATAACTACCTAGTTCAACAATATTTTTTAATTTATAATTATTTAATACATAATCAAAACAATATTGATTACTTTTAGCAAACCAACCTTTATTTGTAATATCAATATTTTTTGTCATCCATTTTGGAATTTTACAAATAAAACTATTTCGTAAAATACTATTTTTTTCATAATCATTAATACCAGATAATGTTTCATGTGTTTTACTTTCTAATTTAATATTTATATTTGGTATTTTATAATTGTTGTTACTTATTATACTACCATATAATTTTATTATACGATAAATAAAATTATTAATTAATTCTGTTTTATTAGTTGTTTTATTACTAAAACCATTTAAGTTTTTTATAATTATTGGTGATAAATAAAAAATATTATTAATAAATATTGGTATTCTTGGAATATTTTTTATTAATTTTATTTTTTCTGAATTTTCATTAAAATTAATAATAATAATATCTGGTTTATTTTTAAACTTATCAATTATTTCTTCATTCAAATTTATTTTATTATTATAATTTATTATAATTATCTTTGCATTATTAACATTAATAAATTTTTGTATTAAATTAGCCTCAAATATTTTTGTTTTATTATATGGAATTATAAATAAATCGTTATTCATAATATTTCTTATTATTATTTATATTTTATTTATTAATTTATTAATTTATTAATTAATTTATTTATTAATTTATCTAAATTCTGGATTCCATTTATTTAAACCATTAATAAAATCTAATACAAATTTATCAATTTGTTTATCACTACGTAATTGTGCATGTTCAAAATCTATTATATAAATTTTATCTTCTGATAACATAAAATTATATCCTGTTATATCATTATATATTATATTGTTATCATATAATTTTTTAATTATTTTTCTTATTTTATTAAAAATTTTATCAGGTACTTTATCAGATTCTTCACCATACATATCAGACACTGACATACCTTCTATTTTTTCCATTGTTAATTCTTTTTTTACAAAATTATATGATAATAATTTAGGACAATCAACTATATTTAATTCATTTACATGCATATGCATTTTTAATTCATGAGTGTTAACATTATTTTTAATAAATACCATAAATAGTATATTTTATTTATATAATATATTATTATCAATTTTTATAAATATATTATTATCAATTATTATAAATATATTATTATCAATTATTATAAATTCATTTCAAAATAAATAATTATAAAAAATAAAATTTAAATTAATTTATATGATATATTATATAATATAAAATAATGTGTGATAAAGGAGAAATAAAAAGAGTTGCATATTCATTTACTAAAAAAAATGGCACAAAAGTTAATGTAAAATCAGCATGTGTTCCTGATAAAGGAAAACCAGGTAAAGGTCCTAAACTAATAGTTATTCCAAAAGAAGACCAAGATTTATTAGGTAAATATGGTTATAATTTACATATTAGTCATGAAGAAAGAATTAAAATTTTAAAAAAAGCATTAAAAGATTTATCTGAATTAAAAGTTTTAAGATATATTAATGCTCTTAGAACATTACAAAAATCAAATGAAAAATATTATAATAAACTTAATAAAGATTTAAAATGGATACAATCTGATTATCAAAAGCATAAAAAATAATAAAATATCTATTATTATATAAAATGTATAAAAATAAATATTATAAATATAAAAAAAAATATTTAATATTAAAATATGGTGGTAGTTCTTATGATAATGATAATGATAATGATAATGATGATAATAATAATATAATTAGTTCTTATGATGATAATGATAATAATATAATTAGTTCTGATAATGATAATAATATAATTAGTTCTGATAATGATAATAATATAATTAGTTCTGATAATGATAATAATATAATTAGTTCTGATAATGATAATACTGGTCTGAATGTTAATAATAATTTTAATGACAACTATATTACAATACCTTCAGAAGAGGAAACTGAACTAGATAATGGTATTATATTATATATGTTTTTAGGAGGATTATCCACTGAAATAAATATATGGGAATCCCATTTTGATAATGAATCATCAAAAAATGTTAAAATAGTAGTTCATTCAAAAGATAATCCTTCAAATACCACTAGTTTATTTACAAAATATAATATAGAAGTGTCTCATTTAAATAATGATGAACATTTAAGAACAAAATGGGCAGGATTATCATTAGTAAATGCTGCATTATTATTATTTCAACATGGAATACAAAAATATAAAGTTTCAAATGTTGTTTTTTTACCATATGATGGATTACCATTATATACTTTTAATACTGTTAAAAATATTTTAAAAAAATTTAAAAAATCACTATTTTGTAATCCATTTTTTAATGCTGATTTTAATGAATTTAAAAATAACACATTAAAAAGTGAAAGAAAAAAAATAAAAATTGGTGGTGGTTTATGTTCTCAATGGTTTATTATTAATAACCGTGATTTTAAATATTATTTTCATAATGAAACATTAAATAATAAAATACCAACATATATTAAACATCCATTAGATTCAAATGATGAAGATATATTAATTTTAAATAAGAATTTAAAATTTGATGAAAATTTTTGGTATCTAAAATATTTAAAAGTTATTAAAAAAAATATTAATACTTATAGTAATGTACCTATTTTAATAGGCGGTGCTTTTGATGAAAATTTTTTTTGTAGATTGTTTATTATGGATGATTCTAAATATATTAATATATCAGTTGATAGTTATAAAAAAATAATTAATAAATTTAATTCACAAATAATATTAAAAAATATTAATACTAATTTTTATAGTAATTTTAATAAAAATTCATTATATAAAATTGAATTTACTAATAAATTAAATAATCAAAAATATATTATAAATACATATCATTATATAGATGAAGAAATATATAAAACATCATGTCCTGTTGCAGTATTTCATAATTTATCACCTGTTGATGTTACATCTAAATTATTATCAACATGGGTAAATAGTAATAAAATATCAACTATTAATACTGGTCATTTTATTAAAATTAATGAAATTATAAATTTAATATTAAATACAAAACAAACAAATAATATTGCTTCTTATTATTTAGATATTATAGAAAAAATAAATGTAGTATTTTTAGATATACAAAATAAATCAAACGAATCATTATTATTATATGAAAATAATAAAGTATTTATAAAAATTACAGAACGTGACCATCCTTTACTATTTATTGTTGAAACATTTGGTATGTGTTTATGTACTTATTTATTAGTATCTTTATTTAAACTTATTAATATAATAAATAAAACAGATAAATATGATAGAATATTTATTACTGAAAATGATTATAATGAAATACCTAATTCTATTAAATATCTTTTTGTATGGAATAATATAGTTTATTCAAATTTTGTTAAATATTTACCAAAAAAAATAAATAAATATGAATTATTTCCAAATAAAGATTTAAATATAACTGAAAATATTAAAATTATTGAAAACCTAATATTGTATTCTAAAAATATATTAAATCACGAAGAAATTTATAATGAATATTATGTTTGTATACCTAATTTTACAAAAAATTATTTAATCAGTTCAACAAATCAAGGTTCTTTATTTATCAGAAAAATTCAAATTCAAAAAAATATAAAAATAACAGATTTACCTGAAAATCATATTATTAAAGAATTATTAAATATTCAATATAATACATTTACAAATTTATTAAATAATAATAATTTCAATCCATTAAATACTTTATTTGATAAATTCAATTATACAATTAATAAAATTGAAACTGTAAAATATATAAATTCTACAGATAAAGAGTATATTAAAAGTTTAATTTTATCAAACAATCTTGACCAATTATTTAATAATAATATAAATATATATAATTTAATTAACTTATCAAATAATATAATATCTATACCAGAAAGAAATGACTTAAAATTTATAAAAGATACTAATGATGAGTTATATAATATTTTAAATGATTTTATGAATAATTATATAATAAGTAGTGAAATAAAAATAGAAATATTAAAATATATTATTAATATTTTTGATATTTTATTTGATGAATATAATAAAAAATATAATTTAGAAAAACCAATTATATTAGTATTAAAAGGTGGTTTATTAATGTATAATTCACTTTTAGAAATATTTGAATTATTACCAAAAAAAATAACAAGTGTCTTATTAGAACGATATAATAATAATATTTATTCATATGATTTAGATTTTTCTATTAAAATAGATACTAAATTATCAAAAAATGAATATGATATACATTATAATAATTGTAAAAAAATAATGATATATGCATCGTTTTTAATAAATTCTTTTATAACAAAAAATTTAAATTTGGAAATATCAAAAGAAAAAATATTATTATTATATAATAATATTAATATAAAAATGGTTTCATCGATTAAATATAATAATATGGAATTATTAAGAATCGATGTATATAATACTAATTTTTATAGTAATCAGTTATATAATAATATACAAATACCAAAATTAAATGATTATACCAATGGTATATTTATCACTAAAAATCTAGAAAAAAAATTTATATATGTAATTAATAGTGAGCTTATTAATAATATATTAAACAGTACAACCCAACAAGAAATATATAAATTAGCAATATTATATAATGACACTAATAATTGGAACTCATGTAATAACCCAAACACTCAAGTTATTAATACAACTGTAAACTTATTTGTTCCAATTAAACTTACTTTTAGAAATATAAAAACCAATCAAATTGAAGTAAAGTATTTTAAAGAAGCAATAGTTGATATTGCTTTAGAATCATATGAATCTGGGGAAAATAAAATGATAGATAAAAATATTGTTAAATATAATTATTTTGCAGAAAAACTATCATTTAATGGATATGATTTTAAAACATTACTTAAAATAATTGAATATTTATTATTTTATAATTGTGTTGATGAAAAAACATTAACATTAAATATAATAAAACACAAGAAAAAAAGTAAAGTCTTATCTATATTATATTTAATGGATATAATTTTATATTGGGAAAAGAAAAAAAGTAATAATGAAAATATTAATATTACATTTATATCCAATGATATATCATATATAATAAACCAAATAAATTATATTAAAAATAATATTAATGATATTATTAATTCTAATACTTTAATAAATTTAAAATTAGATAAAATGAGAAATTCCAGAATTAATAATTATGCAATATATAATTTATTTAATTTTATATTAAAAAATGTAAAAAATATAAATTTTTCACAAAATTTTAATAACTTATTTTATTTTTTAAATATATTACTTGATGAATTTATGTTTTTAAAACATATAATTGATAATAATAATATATTTGATAATTCAATAGATATATATAATTCTGATTTTATTAAATATAAAAAAAATATTAAGTTATAAATATACAAAAATATAAAGTACTTAAAAATATATTGTAAATATAGTCTTTATAACTATAAACTACTTTAAAAAATAAATGAATATATATACTAATGATTTATTTTTTACTATTATTATTTATTTTTCGGTTATGTAGAACAATTAATGCAAATAATATATCAAACACATCAGATATAAAAAATCAAATTATACCATGTGGTGAAATTATGTCAAGTTATAATGGTATACCTGCATATAGTAATGGTGAATATCAAGGAACTGGATATTCGTGTTCAGATTGGAGTTCAACCGGTTTACAATTTCAATGTGTTGAATATACACAACGATATATGAACACATTATATGGTATTGCTCCTGTATGGCCTGTTGATTTTGCATATGATATGTGTGAAAGTTATCCTTTAGGAATTACACCTGTTAATTATCCTTCTGAAGGATTTGGTGTTGTTTTTAATTGGTATCCATATGGTCATACTGCTATTGTTACTAGTTTTGACAATAATATAATTAATGTTATTGAACAAAATGGGTCTCCTACTGGAACAGCAACCTATTATCAAAGTTCTGTATTATGTTATTTAGCACCATATTATCAAAAACAAAATAATACTATTTAATTATTTATATTTTTAATAAATTATTTTATAAATAAAATTTAACTTAAAATTATTCATCTGAATCCTCAATTTCATATGTTTTCTCATGTAATTCTATACCATTTAATTCATCTAATTTCTTTTTGTCTGATGAATTATATATTAATAATTTTAATGAATTTATTTTATATGCTTTATAACTTGGATATGTACGTTGGTTATTTTGGTCAGTAAATTTTGTATCATCGTCATTTAGCATGTCTAAAAACTTTTCTAATCTAGTTACATATTTTTCATTTAAATTATTCTTATGTTTTTCTAATGATAAATTTATTTCTTTTACATGAGAATCAATAAGTTCATTTAACATCTCATTTTTTTTTACTGAAATAAATTCAGTTCCATTAAAAATATATCCAATATCATCTCTCATATTAGTTATAAATACATTATTATATTCTGGTAAATCTTTATTAAAATGTATTAGTTTAATAGATTCTTCTAATGACATAAATTGTTGATTTAATATATGTTTCACTTGTTTATTATTTAATATTCGTTGATAATCTACATCGCCAAATTTTACAAATGTATTATTTATTATTTGACCATTATTTATACTACCATTGTTAATATTGTTTAATTGATTATTAATTTTTTGTAATGTTTTATGATGAATTTTTCCTTTTTCTTTTAATATTAATGCAAACTGGTCTTTCAATTCATTAATTGTTTCTTCTAATACTTTATTTTTTTCTTCTAATTGTTCTATTTTATTGTTATCTATAATTGGTATTTTATTATTGTGTACATTTTTCATTTTACATGTTTTTTCATGTTGATATTTATTTTGTCTAAAATTAAATGTTTTATAACAAAATTTACATTCTATTTTTTTAATGTCATTAATTATCATATTAGTGTCATTTAATGTATTTTTAGTGTCATTATTTATCATTTTAGTGTCATTATTTATCATTTTAGTACCAGAAGGTACTATTTTAGTTACATTATGTTTATGAAAATCTTTGTTGTGATTCCATAAAGATTTGTAACTTGAATATATTTTATTACATATATTACATATATGATTATCTATTTGTGTTTTTTTATTAATCATTATATAAATAACTTAGATATTATATTCTTATATAGTTTTTAATAAAATGGATTATCCATGATTTCATGGATACATGATTTATATAGCCGGAGAGAGAGAGCCGGTTCCGAATACACCAAAAATATTTTTAATAATTTATTTTATAAATAAAATTCAATAGATTTATCAATAATATCAGTAAAAAATTTAATATTTTTGTTTAGTGGTAATATAAATCTATCACGGTTTGCTTTTTCTTTATAATCTTTTAATTTATTAATAACCATTAATTCTATAACATTCATATCTTCTTCTGATTTACAACTTTTATAATAAACAACTTCATGTTCTGCTGTTTTATTATAAGTACTTAAACGATTTTTTAATTTAGTAGCTTTTCCTATAATATATATATTTTTATTTTTGTTATCTTCAGTAGTTAATATATAAATTACATTTCTTTCAGGATACTCTTTTCTTTGTTGTTTTTTAATATATAAATCTTGTAATAATTTAATTTTATTATCTTTTATTTTAATTTCCTTATTTTTATTTTCTAATAGTTGAATATCACCAGTAGATAATGTACGAATCCATTTACTAACTTGTAGTGCAAATTGAACTGAAAACCATTGAGCTAGTTGAATAGCTAAATCAGGGTGAATCCATATTTCTTGAGAACATCCATTATCATTTTCCTTTTTAATATCAATTAATTGTGATATATTAATTTTCATATTAATTTCTGCTTCATTAATTAATTTTTTTGTAGATTCAAGTAAATACCAATCAGCAAATTGTTTACCACCAGCTTGACAAAGTTGAGTAGCATTTATATAATTATCTTCACATCTTGAAATAATATCAATATTATTTAATTTTAAAGTTTGTATTGGTTGTATGTTATTATTAGGTTTATTTTCATTTATTTTAGTTTTAAGGTCATCAATTGTTTTTGTTTTATCAACTAATAAATTTATTAATTGATTATTAATTGATGGTTGGTTTTTTAATTCTTTAATTGTTTCTTCTAAAACTTTATTTTTTTCTTCTAGTTGATTTATTTTATTATTTTCTTCTAATTGTTTTATTTTATTATTTTCTTCTAATTGTTTTATTTTATTATTTTCTTCTAATTGTTGTTGTTTTTTTATTATAGTAGCTTTTTCTAATTTACATTTTTCTGCACATTTTTTTTTGTGAATAGATTTAGCAGGTCTATTATTAAATATTTTATTACATAATTCACATGTTAATGATTTAATAATTTTAACATTTGTATTAACAATGTTAAACTCATTGTTTTTATTTTTATGAAATTCTTTATTGTGATTCCATAGTGACTTGTAACTTGAATATATTTTATTGCATATATTACATATATGATTATCCAGATTATTTTTAATATTATTCATTATATAAACAATATATATTATATTCTTATATAGTTTTATAATATTGTTTATACACTTGAAAACTAATTTTATATAATAAAAGAATTTATTATATTATGTATAAATTGAATTTGTTCGCCGTTTTTTGTGGCATAATATTCATTAGTATATCCCCACCAGTCCCAACAGCCATTTGGATTAATATCTGGTAATGGTTTAACATATGGATATAGAATAATAATATTATTAGTTTCAGCCCATTCGTTGTAACCTGAATATATTGCATATTGATTACCAATAAATTGTATATTTTGTAAACATCCATGAAATGAAATATGTAGATGACATTTATTATATTTA
>JACCDY010968229.1_pt1 | contig 29365 bp, 23 predicted proteins | sample 7446391 | NCBI WGS metagenome assembly JACCDY01 (sample SAMN15323451, study PRJNA562643) | freshwater metagenome | isolation source: river surface water | place: USA:Blue River Watershed | collected 2017-08-18 | reverse complement strand
GAATTTGAATCAATTGAATTTGGTGTTGATGATATTGTAAGATCTGGTCTGGTCAAGTCTTATATTGTTAATAAAATAGCAGCAGGTTTCTAATGTTCAATCATTGTAATGTAAGTCTCCCTCAACTTGAGAGGGAGACTATTGATGGGGTTAGGTATTATAAAATCCCAGATGAAGATGGAGTTCATAAGTTTGTATCCATTACTTCAGTCACAAGTTATCACAATCGACACATCTTTGAAGACTGGAGAAAACGAGTCGGAGAAGAAGAGGCAAATCGAGTCAATAAAGCAGCAACAAGTAGAGGAACTGATCTTCATACATTAGTTGAAAATCACCTCCTGAATAAAGATCTTCCAGAGGTTCAATTAATCTCTAAACATTTATTTAAGATTATCAAACCCGAGTTAGATAAGATAAATAATATCTATGCTCTTGAAAGTTCTTTGTATAGTAAGGTTCTAGGAATTGCTGGAACTGTAGATTGTATTGCTGAGTATAATGGAGAACTTTCAGTAATTGACTTCAAGACTTCTAAAAAGGAAAAACCTAGGGAGTGGATCGAGCACTACTTCGTTCAGGCAGCAGCATATGCTTGTATGTTTTATGAACTCACTGGAATCGCAGTTAAGAAACTTGTGATTCTAATGACTTGTGAAGATGGTGAATGCGTTGTTTATGAAGAATATGATAAAGCAAAATACATTAAACTATTGTCAAACTACATTAAGGATTTTATAACCTCTAAACTACAGGAATATGGAAAGTAAATTAGAATCAGCATTGCAATCAAAATTTTTATGCCAAGCAAAGTTCTCAAAAATTATTGAGGAGATTGTAAAGATAAACGATGATATGAACTATATTGATGCTATAGTTCATTATTGTGAAATTAACAATTTAGAAATTGAATCAGTATCTAAATTGATTAGCAAACCTTTGAAAGAAAAATTGAAGTGTGATGCTATTAATTTGAACTTTCTTAAGAGAACTTCCAGAGCAAAACTTTTGATATGACCCCATTTGATGTTTATAGGACTTACCTATCTTTGAAGAATCATTTCAGCAAACCAAATTATGATTATATTAAATATGCAGGTAAAACTAGAGCATCATTAGAAGCATTTAATAAGAGAAAAGATAAGTACTGGTATGAAAAACTTTCTCGTCAAAAAAATGACGAGGAAGTTAAAAATTTTTTTATAGCAAATTTCGTTCAGGTTGATGATCCAGGAAGACTATGGATTGGAGAATTAAGTCGGAATGGTGAGACCACCTATATTGAATGGAGTAAAAGGCAGCAAAGTTTAAAGTATATTTTTAAAGAGCAATCAGACGAAATGTTGTCTGAAAATGACTTGAATAAACTTTTAGATATCTCAAAGCAACATCCTCCTATCTTAAAGAAGTATTTGAGTAGTCAGATATCTATAGAGACTTTAGTGATATTTGATAAGATTTTTGAATACTCTAAAAAGTTTGATAAAGTTCTATTGGATCCAGTGTGGGAAACCGTCTCGTTAAAAATTAAAAAGTATTCCCCATTTCTAAATATTGATATAAAGGAATATAAAACTATACTCCGAGTTTTAATTGAGGAAAGTTAGATGTCATTTTTTGATTCCGAAATAGTACAAAAGGAACTTGAGGATATTTCTGATTTGCAGAAGACCTTAACCAGAGATATCTTTAAGTTTCCTTCTATGACAAAGGAGGAAAAGCAAGAACACATGGAAGTTCTTGAACAGTTATTGGAAAAGCAACAATTGCTATATACTAGGTTAAGTCTATCTGATGACCCAAAAGCAATTGAAATGAAGAAGCAAGTAGTTGAATCTTCTAGACTTTTGGGGTTTGATAATGCTGATATTAATACAATTTTCAACTCAATGAAAATGACAATTAAGAACATTAAGGCTGGTATTGACAGATAGACCAGCACCTGCTAGGATGACCTAGTGGGTATCCATTCAATCCTACAAATCCAATTAATCCGAGGTAATCCGAATGTCCTTTTCAGATCTTAAGAAAAAATCTTCTCTTGGTTCTCTGACTTCTAAACTGATTAGTGAAGTTGAGAAGATGAATACTTCAGGTGGTTCTGATGAACGAATCTGGAAACCAGAAGTCGATAAAGCAGGCAATGGTTTCGCAGTCATCCGTTTCCTTCCTGCTCCAGAGGGTGAAGAACTTCCCTGGGCAAAAGTCTACAGTCACGCATTTCAAGGAACTGGTGGATGGTTCATTGATAACTGCCTGACTACTGTAAATCAATCCTGTCCTGTTTGCGAATCCAACCGTGATCTTTGGAACACTGGAAGCAAAGCAAACCAGGAGATTGTACGTCAACGTAAACGCAAACTCTCCTATTACTCCAACATCTATGTTGTAAGTGATAAGGCACATCCCGAAAACGAAGGTAAGGTATTCCTCTTCAAGTTTGGTAAGAAGATCTTTGATAAGATTTCTGCAGCAATGCAACCAGAGTTTGATGATGAAACTCCAATTGATCCTTTTGATTTCTGGCAAGGTGCTAACTTCAAAGTGAAGATCACCAAGAAGGATGGTTATTGGAACTATGACAAGTCCGAGTTTGATTCCCCTGGAACTCTTGGTAATTTTGATGATGATGTTCTTGAAAGTATCTGGAAGAAAGCATACTCTCTTGAGGACTTCACTAAAGCAGATTCCTTCAAGTCCTACGAACAACTTGATGCTCGTCTCAAGTCTGTCCTAGGTCAGAAGACTGCTCCCAAGAAAGATGAATCTTTTGATGATGAGGACAATGATCGTGGTCCAGAACTGACTGAAGATCTTCGTTCCGAACTTAATTCACTCTCTCGTTCTTCTTCAAGTGTTGATGAAGAAGAAGATGATGCTCTAAGTTACTTCCAAAAACTTGCCGAGGAATGATTATCGGAGGGAGATGATTCTTAAATCATCTCCTTTTTTTGTAAGGTCATCTACGTATTGAGATGAGAAACCATATGACATAATCTGTCTCATATCATCAATTGCTGTTTGTAAATATCTTGTTCTCAATATGTAAATGTTTCTCTTTTCATCATTCAATTTTGTTTCATATTCATAATTTGAAACTGATTTAATAGGAGAGATTGTTTTTGTTACTTCTTCTATTGGATCATAATAATTCATAGAAAAGTTTTGATCTACCATTTTTCCACTGGGGAGAATTAGTTTTCCATTTCCATCATAGTATGTAATCGTTTCATAATGATGGATCTCTGATAATTCTTCTTCAGTATATTTTCTAGTTAAGTAATTTTGCATCTCATAGTCAGACATTGGCCACTCTGTTCTGACATTGATAACATTGTTTGAAATTAATACAACCCAATCATAGATTGGACTTCCATAGATCTTCTCTGCAACTTGCTCTGGACGTTCTTCACCTTGGATTGTATACTTTGAAAAGACAGTTATATTTTGAAAAAAGTCATCACGAATCTTTGCTCTACGAAATAGATTCTTAACCCTCACATAATCATATGCAGAGTTTCTTTCTGGTAATTGAGACTGGTAAAGTAAGTCTGATACTTCTCTGAAATAAGTCATTTATTATACTCCTGGAGGTCTCGATGTAGGTTGGAATGGTTCAACTGGTACTATCAGGGATTGTGCTGGACCTCCTGGTCCTGATGGACCAGGAGGTCCAGGAGGTGTAGGTGTTCCTCCACCAGTATTTTGAGTGGTTCCAAAACTCACATTATTCAGACTATCATACCCAACGGTGTTTTCATCGTTTGCATCATAATTATCATTATACAGTGGGGTTAATTCCGTAAATGCCAATTGCATTGTGACTGCAATTGGTTGAGAACCTCCTGCGGGTTGATCATTAAATGCTGCATAAAATCCATCTGGAGTATAATTAACTACACATTGCTGAAGGGCACAAGTTTTAATTTTTCCAATACTTTTTAAATCATCATTAGTAGGTTCAGAACCTCTAAAATGAATATCAAATACATTTGGAGCACCAAGGAAATATGCAGCCTTTCCACCAGATCTTTTTGCTGCCATTCCCTTTTTGAAGAACTTAAGAATGTATCTGATGTTTCTTGCTTCCTCTTGACTTCTTGGGGTCATCTTAAATTGGAACCCAAATGATCTTAACTTTGGTCCTTGGAATAATAATTCAAGGTTAGGATTGATTGCAGTTCCAGTAATTCTAGATCTGAATGCTTCTGGATTTATATTGATGCCGAATTTTTGAGTGACTGCTGCTGCAGCGTTCAGGGCAAGAAGTTGTTTTATTGTTTCATTTGCAGTCGTATCTTTATTAAGTGCATTTGATGCTGCCCCCATTGCATTTGTTATTGCTGTGTCCAAATTGAAATTGGCAAGACCACTCACAGCACCTAAAGAAGCACCACCAACTAATGCTGCTAATGATGACAGACTATCCTCACCCCAAGCAGTTACATTAGTTTCCGAAATGTCATTAGGCATTGGAAGAACTGCAGTTCCTATTAATTCACTTTCTGTAGGTTTTTCGGAAAATCTTTCTTTTGAAAATCCACCCGCAATTATTTTGTTAATATCTAATCCCGTTCCATTTAAAACTTCTGGAGTTTTATATCGTCTTTGAACTATTACTATTCTATCTTGTCCTGAACTCATATCCAATGGATACTTCAAAAATCCAGGTTTAAACTTTTCATTTTCTGATTGAAAGTCTTTCGAGGTTACTTCAAAAATTGCGGGAGTTCCTGATGGTGCTCCAGAACCACTTCCACTAGTATCTTGATTTGGGTTTGCTCCTGGTGGATTTTCTGGTGGAGAAACTTCAGTATTTCCTAGTAATAATTCTTCTGCGTTGGTTGCTCCACCAACAGTTGCTGTTGCTACAGACTGTCTTCTAAATATATCAATATTTTTTATAATTGAAATTTCATTATCCTTTGTTATAGGAGCGTTTTCATCAAAGGTTAATTTGTTACTTTTTAAATTGAGAGTTCCTATTGATTGGAAATCAAATTGAGATTTTCTTTGATAAATTTGAGATACTTTAGTTGTAGGATTTACTACTATCGAGTATTTTCCGTTTATATTTGGCAATAAAAATTCATTTTTTCCTGGTTCTCCGTAGGTTGCCATATCTATCTACCCCACACTTTTTCTGAAGGAATTGGTATTTCTACTCCACCCAAGTCCCGAACAAATTCTTCGATAGGTAATAGACATATGGTATTCCATTCTGGTGTTGCAAAGTCTAAAAAGGGACTACGGACCTCTGATAATAAGTATTTATGTGCTCCCTTAGTAAACTTTGGAATTTTATTTTCTGCAAGTGAATTTGCAATTCCAATTCGTTCTTCTGGAGAATAATAATGTAGATTGACCGCAAAGAAATAATTGGGTTGAAAGTCTAAAATATAAGCAAGAGGATACTTATCGTAGAACGGAAGTTGCCTTCTCCACTTGGCACGGTATTCCCATAACATTAAACTGAATAATTTTGGAAATCCTCTCACGATATTTTGATCTCGACCTCCCATAAAATCAACATCATCAACCCTCTCATCAGTTATCATTTTACTGGGATCTTTTTCATACTTAACTGATCGTGCGAAAAAGATATTAGAACGATACCATTCCTTTGATCTATTCTGTCCCCCTGCTTTTTGATTAACTTCTTCGAAGATTGTTCTATACGCCAAGATTATCCTCCGTAAGTATTTGGAATTTCCACTTTCGATCTAAACAAAACTCTTCTGCTGCTTTCCATTTTGCCTGGTTCTTGGCGTATTCTTTCACTTCGTAGATTTGTTTTTGAGTAATTTTTTTACCAACCTTTGGTTCTTTAACTTGTCTTTTGGGTTTGATTTCAATTAAACTTTCTTTGATACATCCATCAGCATCTTTATACTTTATAAAAAAGTCTGGATAGTATCTATGAATTCTGTTATCAATAGGAGAAATATATGGAATATGTATTTCTTCAGAGGACCACTTTAGAATATTTTCATTTTTATCACAGTAGTTCATAAATTTAAGTTCCCATAATGATCTATAAATTATATTTTTATAGTCACCAATGTACTTTTCTGGGAATGATGGTTTGAATATTCCCTTATAGGACATACATATATTATATACACTTCCAATTATTTAGATAGGAATGGCAGACGTAACAGTTCCTCAAAGTGAATTTCATATTAATACTCTCGATTTACTAACAAGGATAAAACCTTCCCTCACTTCATTTTTTAGTGTTTATATTAATAAATCTATTAATGAAATTAGTAGTGAAGATGTAAATTTTTTAGCCTATGAGGCAGTTCTTCCTGGAACATCTTTTGAACTAGGTCAAGTGTTTGGAGATATGCAAGGATTTACCGAACAGTACCCTACTAAAAGGGTGTATCCTCCAATAGACATAAGTTTTTATGTTAATGTAGATAATAAAAAAACTCCATATCCTGTTATATCTTATTTTGAAGGTTGGATGCAGCAAATATTTGAAATTAAAGATGGTGGTGGAAATAAAAGGTATGGAAGATTTAATTATCCAAATAGTTATGAATGTGATGTTATAATTACAAAGTTTGAAAGAGACTATAGAAAAACTATAGCATCTAAATTAAATTCGAAGGGTTCTGCTGGAGAAATTAATATAGACAGAAAGTTTACTTATACCTTAAAGAATGCATATCCATCAAATATAATTTCATTACCAGTATCATATTCTCAGTCAGATATTTTAAGAACTACAATTACGTTTAACTATGATTATTATTCCTTTAGGGCTACTTAATATAAACTAAATACTTACAACTGAATTGTATATTTCAAAATGCCTTTACCAAAGATTGCAACTCCAAGTTATGAGTTGATTTTACCATCTACTAAAAAACCAATTAAGTATCGTCCATTCCTAGTTAAAGAAGAGAAAATTCTTATTCTTGCAATGGAAAGTGGAAATCAAGATGAGATTACAAATGCAGTCAAAACTACTTTAAAAGATTGCATCCTAACTCGTGGAGTAAAAATTGAAACTCTTCCTAGTTTTGATATTGAATATTTGTTCTTGAATATTCGTGCAAAGTCTGTGGGAGAATCTGTTGAACTGACTATCACTTGTCCCGATGACAATCAAACTCAAGTTGATGTCAGTGTAAATATTGACGAAATTAAAGTTCTAATTCCAGAGGGACATACTTCTGAAGTTAAAGTTGATGATAATATTACAGTGAAGATGAAGTATCCATCACTCCAAGAATTTATTGATAACAACTTTGATTTTGGTGCTCAAAATAATAGCAAAGAAGTGATTGACAAATCATTTGAGGTTGTTGCTTCTTGTGTTGATATGGTTTATACTAAAGATGAATCTTGGTCTGCAGGAGATGTCAGTAAGAAAGAATTGATTTCTTGGTTAGAAACTATGGATTCAAATCAATTCAAAGGAATCGAACAGTTCTTTGACACAATGCCTAAATTATCTCATACATTAACTGTAGTTAATCCAAAAACAAAAGTTGAAAATGAAATAGTTTTAGAAGGGTTATCAAGTTTTTTCGGATAATGATGAGTCACGAAGACTTGGAATCTTATTTTAGAATTAATTTTGCCCTGATGCAGTATCATAAATATTCATTAACAGAGATTGAAAATATGATACCTTGGGAAAGGGAAATCTATTTAACTCTATTGGAGCAACATATTCAGGAAGAAGAAGAAAAGGCATCAAAAAAACAGAGTCTCTAAATGGATACGCAAGATCTAATTAAAATTAAGAAACAAAGAATCCAGGAGGAACTCTATAAATTAGTTCCTCCTGGGTTCCATTTGTCCCCACCTCCAAAGAATAGGGGAACGACTTATGAGAATTTAGATAGGTTTTTGGATAGAGATACTGAATTCTTGATGCAGGTTGGATATTTATATGCAACAAATAAAGATTATGATACTGCAATACAACATTTAAGATTTTTCGGATATTCACTTTCTAACTATAAAGAAGCAGAAGGTAAGGGTATATTTCATAAAGAACCAGAATTAAACAGAAACCTCGTTGAGGCTTGCGATTACCTTATTCGTTTCTATGATCTTGCTGAAATTACTATTAAGAGAATTAATGATGAAGAAGATGTAAGACTTAAGTTACTTCAACAGCAGCAGGATAAAGAGAAGAAAACATTAGAGCAATCTGAAGAGAAGAAGCAAAAGGCAAAATCATTTGTTTCTGGTGCTACCAGTTTTAGACCAGGAACAAAGGCAAAATTAAAAGTCACGAAGTTGCCTGGAATTATTCCAAAAAGAGCAGCTCCTCAAGAAATCGTAGATAAAATTTCAAAACCACAGTTAGAAGCACAAGAAACTGAAGAAGGAATTGGTGGTTCAAAGAGAATTGTATCTGCTCTTGGAAGATTAGCATTATCAATCGAGCAGACTAATGATAATCTGAATGCTACTCTTGCCAAGATTGCAGAAGATATTGCAAATACAAAAGTAGAAAATAAAAAAGAAGTTGATGAATATAGAAAGAGAGTTGCCAATCGTGGAAGAAAGATTGGAAAGACTGAACTCGGAAGCAGCAAGGTAGATGTTTCTGGTTTAGTTAAGAAGTATGTTGGAAACTTCTTTAGTGGTGCTGGTGGAGCAATTCGTGCCCTAGCACTCTTCAATATGCTAGAAGCATTTATGAACGGGAGACCGTTAGATGCTCTTGGTCCACTATTAGGAATTGGTGCTACTTATCTTCCTGCTATTGGCGGATTGATAGCAGGAATGATAGGGAAGAAAGTCCTGGGAGGACTACTTGGTGCTGCTAGAGGAGGTTCTGCCGCAAGAGGTGGAGTAACTGCAGCAAGAGGAGTTGGGACTGCTGCTGCAGGAATGCCTAGGTTAGGTAAGTTTGGAGCAATCGCAGCATTAGGTGCTGGAGCATTGGCACTTGGAAGTGGAATGCTAGGAAAGAATGGAGGGGAACAAGATACTTCTGCACCAGATTCTGCCATTCAAACAAGATTAGATGAGCTCGAAACTCAACAGAAAGAATCAACCCAACCTCAAGCATTAGGTGCCATACCAGATAGTGCTTTGAAGAGATTTGAAGCATTGAATCAAAAATTTGAAAACGCACTTGACTTTTTATTGAAGAAGCAAACAGAGATTCCCAAGCAACGTAGTAGTGGAAGAGGTAGTGGAGGTGGAGGAGGGAGAGGTAATCCAAGACCATCCCTATCATTAATCCCAGGAAATGCTCCGACAGAAATGAAATCTCTTATGGATTTAATTTCTGAAAAAGAATCTTCTGGAAATTATGAGGCAATGTATCCAAGCACCACTTTGCCTGGAGCAACTGATATGACAATATCTGACGTTGCTAGAAGAGCAACTGGTCCAGTTGGAAGATATCAACAGAAACCAGAGTATCTTGTAGAAAGAGCAAGAGCAGTTGGATTAAATCCAGATACAGATAAATTTACTCCAGAAAATCAAGATAAGATAACCAGAGGTCACATTGTAAATTCATTAGGTGGTGATGAAAGCAAAGTCGTTGAGGAGTTAAAGAAAGATCCATCTGCAGTAAAAAGGAGATTAGAGCAATCTCAGTTCACAGGACTTCAGAAATTTTCGGACGAAGACTTTAAAAAGTTTTTTGAAGAAAGAAATAAAATTTATGGACCTCAATCAAGTGTAAGACCTATTACTCCTCCATCTAAAGATGTTGCAAAAGTTCCACAATCAACTCCAAATTTAATAGCATTAGGATTGCCAGCGCAAAATTCGGAAAAAACTCCAATGTCTATGGGTGACAACGGAGGAAATCCTATTAATCCAGTTTCCACTGGTTATGATTGTGTATATAGTGATTCCGCAAAAACTTATTGCCAACTAGCATAATATGGAAGAAACTGTAGTAAAGACAAAACCTAAACAACCAAAGATTGTTACAAGAGTTTCTAACATAGAAAATCTTCAGAAGTCTGTTGATGATTTAAACACGACTTCCAGAAGATTAAGAAGATTATTTGAAAGAAATAGTTATCAAAAAAGAACTCAATTACCAGTATTAAAAAGATATAAAAGACAATTAGATTCAATTGAAAGGGCAGAAGAAGAAAGAGCAAGAAGGGCGTCTAAAAAGAAAATAAAACTTCCAACAATTAAGAAATTTGCTGGATCATTTTTCGCACCTGATGCTTCTAAAGATCCATTCAAGGCAATTGGAGCACTTGCAGCATTTAATAGTCTTGAGAAAATTGCTTCGGGAGATTTGTTAGGAGCACTTGGTCCTGGATTAGTTGCTGCTGGAATGGTAGCAGGACCAAGTTTGATAGGTGCTGGGGTCAGTGCAGGAATGGATAAAATTTTGGGTAGAAATAAATTGAGAAGAGGATTTGATGTTACCGGAAGAAGAGTAAGTCAAGGGGCACAAGAAAGATACTTAAGTCGTTATGGTGATAAGGCATTTAAAAATAGATTTGGGGCAGATGCTCTCAAAAAATCTCAGCAAGCAGCAAGTTCTACTGCAACTGCTAGTGGAGGAGGAAAGGTAGCAAAAGCATTTGGCAGATTAGGAAAATCTATTATACCTGGTGTTGGTGCAGTTCTTGGTGCGGTTGATGCCAAGATGAGAGCAAATGAAGGTGACATTACTGGATCAAGAATTGCTGGAGCATCTGCTGCTTTAGATGCTGCTGCGGCTGCATCTGCAGCAACTGGAATTGGATTAGTTGCAACTCCTTTCCTAGGACTTGCTTCAGTAACCTTAGACCTTGTTAATTTTGCTCGTGACATTACAGGAATGAGTGAGAATGAAGCAAAGAAAAATAAAGGAATACAAACAAAGTTAGAAGAGCAAACTAAAAAGCAAAAGGATCTAGTTAAAAGAAAGGATGAAGGTGGAGTGGGTCTTTCGTTCTCAAAAACTTTAGTTGGTTATGAACGAGTTGTGAATAAATTTGAAGAGTTTTCTAAGAATTTTAAAATTTCAAATAATGCAGATAATGCAGATTTGGAGGATGTTATTGATGCATCTGCAAGAAGAATTGAAGATTTGGGTGCAGGTTCTACTCCAATTTCTGGTCCTGGATATGAATTTACTGGAGAATCTTCTTTTTCCCAATATTTGACCGGAGATATAAATGCTCCAGATGAAGCATATGATGAATCTCACGGAACACAGTCAAATTATCACGACCACTTTGCCTTTAAAGATGCAGATACTGCTAGAAGAGCTGCTGCATTTTTACAAAGCAAAGGAATTATAGTTACCGAACTTCAGGGAGTTGGTGGTGGGGTTACTGGACCTCATAGTGGTCCTGGATCTGCTCATCATTCAGGACTTGCTTTTGATGTTCCTGGGTATCAATGGGGGGGATCTGGTCTAATTGGAGAAAAAGAATATAGAGGCTCTGCAAGAGTTAGAGCATTTATGAACGATTTTTATAGACAAGAGCGTGAAAGAGCACAGAGAAATAATAGAACATAACCAGCAGCACCTTCTACAAAACCAACATCAAATTAAATACAACCTGTACCTGGAAGTAAATATACTTTAAGGGGAACAACATTATTCAAAGGAAATGATGATAAATATTATTCAACAACGAAAGGTAACGATGGGAAATTTTTAGAAGTTGATAAACGTAATTGGGATTATGTGAAAAAAGAAGGAGAACTTGTATCATTTTCCCCTAGAGATAGGAACATTGAAGGGTATCTTTCTTACAATAACCCATCTTCTACGGTTTTTGTGGAGTATGTTCCTCAAGTGGAATCTCCTCAACCACAATCGCAATCATTAACTCAATTCATCCCAATTGGTGGTGGTGATACTTCGTTAAATATTGCTAGAATACAAAATTTTTCCCGTTTCCGCGATTGTTAAATGGCATCATATTTTAATTACAAAATAGAAGAGTTTATAATTGAGTCTTTAGATGGAGAAAAATCTATTGATGCCACTTCTTGTGTTGCCCGAATAAAATACTTTGAGGATATATTCAATCCGGCAATTTTTATTTCAATGCAAGTTGTGAATACTGATGGTTTAATTTCATCACTTCCAATTCGTGGTGGAGAAAGAGTTCGATTAATAATTTCTCAAGAAGCAACAGGACAAAGAATAGAATTTACTGAAGAGAAAAATCAATACTACATTTACAAAGTTTATGGATCAACATCTCAATCAACAAGGGAAGCATTCTTTGTTGATCTTGCCCCAGTTGATATGTATAAGAATGAGACATCTAGAGTAATTAGAAGGTATCCAGAAAATCAAGGTGCAGAACAAAAAATTAGTGATTCTGTGGAACAAATTTTAAAAACTGTATTGAAGACGGATAGAAATATTTTTGTCGAACCGACTCAAAATAGTTATGCGTTTTATGGAAATACAAAAAAACCATTCAATGTCATCTCTTGGCTCTGTCCCAAGTCAATACCTCCCATTGGCAAATCTTCTCCAGAGGCTGGAACTGCTGGGTATCTGTTCTATCAAAGTAAAAATGGATACAACTTTAGAAGTGTAGATTCTTTAATGTCACCCCTTCAACCTTCTTCAGGTGATTCGAAAAATTATATTCGATATTTTTATAATGAGAATACAAATGAGTATGCAGACAATGCTACCAACTTTAAAGTTCTTACAGTCCCAACATTTGATAAGAATGTAAATATTCAAGATAATTTACTTTCTGGAATGTATTCAAGTTCAAATTACTTTTTCGATTTGAATACAAAAAAATTCAATTATTATAAGTATAAACTTTCCGATAGTTATGAGATTATGAACCACGCATCAAGTGATAAAAAATCTCCAAAAATTCCACAAGGATTGGAAGAAAGTCCTTCTAGAGTAATGGTAAGATTTATTGATGGTATCGTAAAATCTCCAGGAACAGTGAATCCAAATGAAAAAATAGATGATAGAATTAGATATCAGGCGCACTCTGTAACTAGATATAATTTAGCATTCAGTCAGATTGCCAATATTACAGTACCATTAAATCTAAATCTTACAGTTGGTGATGTAATCTTCCTAGATATAGGAGAGATTACAAAGCAAGAAAAGCAAAAGGACAGTAAGAAATCTGGTCTGTATTTAATTGCAGAACTCGCACACGAATTCAGTGACAATCAGGGTTATACTGGACTTAAATTAGTAAGAGATTCATACGGGGAACCATAAATCTATGTTAGAACAATCACTAATTAATCCTAATTTTGCAGGAAGAGATGGTTTCAAATGGTTTATTGGTATCGTAGCAAATACTCAACCAGATCGTGCTGACCTAGAGTATGGTTATAGAGTTCAAGTAAGAATTATCGGTCATCATCCAGGAGATGAAATAGAAGATAGAAATCTTCCTTGGGCTCACGTACTAATCCCTACAAATATGGGAACTGGTGCAGGTGGTGCTGGTATTAGTATGAATACCCGTGGTGGTGAAGTTGTGATTGGATTTTTTGCCGATGGAGAAGACGCACAACAACCAATTGTAATTGGTTCATTATACAATGGAGCAAATGTAGATTACTTGAATACTTTTACGCAAGGAACAAAAGGATTTAAGTTATTCCAACAAAAACCAGGAGCAATTGTTAGTCCATATAACAAAACTGTAAGGAATGGCAAATCATCTCCAGGTGAACCTGGAATAGTAAAAACAACTGGTCGTCACAATGGAGGAGATACTGTAGCAATATATCAGTTAAACAAAAATCCAATAGTAACTATTCCAGGTCATTGTAGAGAAGGAAAGGATGTTGCATCACAAATCAATAAAGGATTAATCAAATTTATTCAGTTGATGAATGAAGTTAAGTATGTTAATGATACTTACATCAATCCAGTTTTAAATAAGGTCACTGATATTTCATCAGAGATTGATGAGATTGCTACTGTAATATCTGATGCTCTGATATGGTTGGTAAAATATATACGAGATGAAATTATTGCAGGGGTCTATAATCTTTTAGAGGATTATATAGAACAAAAAGAACTTCCAAAGTGGGCGGAATTTTTAAAGAAGGCAGCAGCAGGTGAGATTGCCGATGGAATATGGTGCCTTTTCTTAAATATCATCAAGAAAATAAAAAATTTTGTTTTTGATTTCTTGTTTGGAATGATTGGAAAGGTAGCAAGTATTCCCGTATGTTTAGTAGAAACTTTTACTGGTAGTATTTTACAGTCAGTAGTAAATGAAATTCAAGATGCCATTCAACCTGCACTAGATCAGATTTCTTCTACTCTAGGTGGAGGAATTGGGACTGTAATGTCATATGTAGAAAAGGCAATTGGAATTGCAAAAACAATTGCAAGTTTCCTTCAGTGTGAAGAATCTCCCTGCAAACAAGTCTTTAATTATGAAATGAACAAAGGATTTGTTCCAAAGGACGGAGATATTAAGTTCCAAAATATTATTAATTATTCTCCAGCACAAGGATTGAGAAATCTTTTAGATGATGGTAAGAAACAGGCAGCAGGATTTTTGGGTGGAATATCTGGAGGGGAAGGATTGCCTGAAGAATTGGCACCATATGTTGGTGGTTGTGATGTAAGTCTTCAGTGTGGAATGCCACAAGTTAAGATTTTTGGTGGAGGAGGATCTGGTGCAACTGGAAATGCAGTTGTTGATTCATTCGGTCAAATTATGGGAGTTAATATTACAAATCCAGGTGGAGGATATTCTTCTCCTCCATATGTTTCATTCGAAGATTCTTGTGAAAATGGAACTGGAGCATATGGATATGCTCGAATTGAGAATGGAAAGTTATCAGAAGTTGTGATGCAAAATCCTGGAGGTGGATATTTAGGACCAGATACATCAAATGTTGATGAAGAATCTGATGAAGAAACTTTAATACAATCTTCTTGCTCTATCCCTCCAGCAGAATCTTCTGGTGCTATTGTTTATCCTTATGTTCTTGATGTAATTATCGAAGAGACTGGAATTGGATATTCTTCAGAGGACTTTGCAATTAATTCAAGTTGTCCCGATAGTGATGTGAGATTAGATTTAGAATTGGATGATGATGGAAGAATTACTGCAGCAAAAATTACTAATCCAGGAACATCTATTAATACATACCCAGAGTTGGAAATAAATAGTGATACTGGATCTGGAGCAATTCTGAAACCCGTTTTAGGATTTAGTACAACTCCACCAGAGGAACGAATTAGTAATGTAGAAGTTCAAACTGTTGTATATTGTTCTGATAAGAAATGACCCTTAAAAAACCTCAACCTCAACCCACGGGTTATGTAATTAGTGATCCTCAGGATGGGACCATTATTATCGGAAAAGATCCAGATTCAAAAAGACCTAGACAAATTGAATTAGGAGCACAATCTTTAGGTTGTATCCGTCTTTTTGGTGATGGCGGATTTGATATCAGAAGTAATCCATCATCACAATTAAAAGATAACATCATCAGTAACTCAAAAGATGGTCTTGGGATCTATAGTAATGGAAAGGGAATTCATATTGATGCTGGAAATGGTGAGTTAACAATTACAGCAAGAAGTATTGTAATCAATGCCACAGGAGCAGACGAAGCAGGAGTTACAATTAGATCCGCACAACATATAAATTTGGATGCTGCTGATAATATTAAGATAGAGGGATCAAACGTTGCAGTGGCAGCAAGAAATAAATTAATTATAGCATCAAAAGGTCTCTTAAATATAAGAGGTAAAGGTGGGGTTCTAATTTCAGAACCAAAGACTAAATTAATCCCAACATCAATATCTGATGTAATACAAACCGCATTTCAATCCATTCTTCCGGAGTATTTTTAATGGACGCTGACGTAGTAAATTGTTCTTCGATGCAAGTTGGAGAATCTATAACTTTTCCAATTTCATCAGCAGAATTTTGGCCTAGTATTGATCCTCAAGCAATTTTTTCTCAACAAAATTGGGGCATCTCAAACTTTGTTGGGATGCATAATCAAGTTGGTCTTTATAATGGTATTGGATTATGGAATCAACTTGGAACTTATAGTGGAATTGGATTAGGATTGCACGTTGGAGGTCACGTTGATGCTCAACCATCTTATGATAGTGCCGCAGTAACTACTGATTATGCTTCTCCGGATGGAGATCTCTGGGGAGATTGGGATTATAACGGAACCCCATTAGATTACTTACACAATCATTCCGACGTTCGATTAAAGGAAAATATCAAAACTCTTGATAGTTCATTGGATAAAGTTTTAAATCTTCGTGGTGTATCATTTACCTGGAATAAGCAATTAAGTCCATACGTAGGTAGAGGAAAAGATGTTGATATTGGTTTAATAGCACAAGAAGTGGAAGAAATTATTCCAGAAATAGTTCAGGAAACTTCAATTCCAAATTTAGATTTTCAAATTAAAAATGTAGATTATGATAGACTTGTTCCGGTACTAGTAGAAGCAATGAAAGAACAACAAAAACAAATTGAGGACCTTAAGGAGACAGTCAGCAAACTGTCTACTCCTTCGGAAAAAGTCCAAGGAGTATGCTATGATACATAGGTAACTACCCCCCGACAAGATGCAAATTTCCAAAGAGCAACTCAAAGACCTCCAAGCAATGCACGAAGATATGGCAGCATATTTCACTGATGAGAATTTTCCCATTAGTGGAGAAACTTATTGGACTTGCGTAGAGTGTCTTGCTATTGCTAAACTTGCTGAACTTCGTGGAGAACTTGTTGCCTGATTTCAAAATTGACTTTTAATTCCAAAAATCGGGCAAAAAAATCTCCGGGTAAAAATTGCCCCTAGGGTTTTCATAACCATTCGTCATTAGCAGGGTCTTGTAGGAATTCTAGTATTTGTTGAGTGCTTTGAATTCTTTGATTTAATTTATTTTTTGACTGCGTATAAGCATATTGTTGAAGTTCAAACTCTGATCTAGATGCCTTTAAAGTATTGACTTTATCAATTAGGTCATTTCGTTCGGTTTGAAGAATTTGTATTTGATTAGTTATATTTGTAATTGAAGTTGCATATCCAGCACATTCTCCATTCGTGCATCCTAAAAATGGATTCGAACAAACGTTAATAGGTGAGAAATAACTTCCTATTGCTACTTGATTGATATAATCCTGAGTTCCAATTCCAGCATTTCCGACTGTTAATGTTCCATCGGTTGGAGAAAATGGATTTGGTGCAGTATATGTGTATCCTCTATATCTTGCTTGATCTTGATTTACGATAGTTGTTGTAAGACCTGCAACCCAAGCAGTGGATCCACATCCAACAGAATTTGCTTGTTCTCCAATATCCAACACTAACTGCTGAAGATCTCTTATTTGAGTATTGATTGATACGACTTCTTCATCCAGTGATTCAATTGGAACATCAAAATTCTCAATTAATTGATTTGGACCAAAAACTTTTATTTGATGAGTTGAACCAATTCCAGTGGTAACTGCAATTCCAACTTCTAGAGTTTCAATTTGAGATATTTGTGCTAAATCTAAAGAAATTCGTTGATTATAAAACGCAATAATCTCTTCAGTTTCCGAACTAATTGCCATTTATCAAAAAATACTAATAATCTTATTTATTGATAAATAAGTCAGAAGAAAAATTAGTAGGATAATCTCCAAATGCCTTTAGCGAGACTCGAAAATTTACTGAAAAATCTGAACGGTAATATTCTTTATGTAGATCCGGCACAGTTAGATTCAACGGATTCTACAGATAATAGAGGAAATTCTGCTTTAAGACCTTTTAAGACTATTCAAAGAGCACTCCTTGAAGCAGTTAGATTCTCATATATTCAAGGTGCGAATAATGACTTATTCGATCAGACAACAATTTTAATTTCCCCAGGTACTCATTATATTGATAATCGTCCTGGATTTTATGTAGATGGAGATACTATTAAAAATTATAGTGGAACAACCACTGTATTGCCAGAATTAACACTTCAGAGCATAATGGATCTTGATGATCCTACTAATGAACTATACAAGTATAATAGTGCCGATGGTGGAGTTATTGTCCCTAGAGGTGTTTCCATTGTTTCAAGCGACCTTCGTAAGACAAAGATTCGTCCAAAATATGTTCCTTATCCAACTGACGAATTAATACCAGCAACTTCAATTTTTAGATTGACTGGATCTTGCTATATCTACGGGTTTTCTATTTTCGATGGTGATCCAAACGGAAACGTATATAATTATCCTTCATCAAATTTCAAAACACCACCAAGTTACTCTCACCATAAACTAACTGCATTTGAATATGCAGATGGTAAGAATAAGTATATTAAGAATGGGGTCACTCTAGATAAGACTGACCTTGAAATGTATTATTATAAAGTTGCTAAAGGTTTCGGACAAAACACTGGAATTCCCGTAATTATTGATTGGGGGGTTAATACTAATCCTGACTTATATCCAAATGTTGAAGAAAATAGAATTGTTGGAGATCTTGGATTTGGTACAAATATAATCACGAACATTTATGCTGGAGACGGTGGACTTGAAATTTCTAACATTGTCACAGTAACAACTACTACAGATCATAATTTAAGTCCAAACACCGCGATTTTAATTTCAAATGTCGGAAATGGTTCTCAGCAAATTGCAGAGTATAATGGTTCATTTACAGTAGCTCAAGTTATAAACAGCACACAATTTACATATAGACTTCCCTCAAATCCAGCATCTACACTTACTCCACAGGTCAATAGTGATTCTAAACTGACAACAGTTTCTGATACTGTATCATCAAGTTCTCCTTATGTCTTTAACTGCAGTTTGAAGTCTGTTTATGGTATGAACGGTCTTCACGCTGATGGATCGAAGGCAACTGGTTTTAGAAGTATTGTTACAGCACAATTTACTGGAATTTCACTTCAAAAGGATGATAATGCATTTGTAATTTATAATGAATCCTCTGGAACATATAACGATCAAAGTGCATTTGAGGATGAGTTCTTACATCAGAATTCTAGAGCAAGATATAAACCTGATTGGGAAAGTTTCCACATAAAAGCATCAAATGATGCATTCATTCAGTGTGTGTCGATATTTGCGATTGGATATGCAAACCATTTTTCGGCACAAACTGGTGGAGATCAAAGCATCACCAACTCAAATAGTAATTTTGGAGCAATTGCTCTTTCTGCTAGTGGTTTCAAAAAGTATGAGTTACCAAAGGATAATCACGGATTTATAACTCACATTATTCCACCTAAAGAGATTGATTCTCAAGAAGTAAATGTTACTTGTTTTGAATTAGATTCGGGTAAAACAAGTGACGTTGATTTGCCTACAAGAGTATACTTAAACGGATATAATAATGAATTAACGGTTCCTCCATCAACTGTCAAAGAGTTTTCTATCGGTGGAATGGTTGATGATAAAATTTATATTAATGTCGATGGAAATATATCAAATGCTACAGTATCTCCAAGTTATGGTTTTGATCTAACAATTTCTTCTATTGATAGTTCCACAAATACTATTACTTTACTTAATAATCAAACTGTCGGTTCTATAACTGGAATTAATACATCTCAGGCAGTAAGAGTAGTATCAAATAATGGTCAATTGCCTGATGGGATAGATCCACATAAAGTATATTATATTAATACTTCATTAACTACAAATACAATACAATTATCAGAAAGCATATCTGCTTCTGAAGATGAAGATAATGTTATTGATATTAATGATATAGGATCAAGTAATAGAAATTTAAGACTAGTAAGCAAAGTATCTGATAGATCTCCAGGAACTCCAGGAAGTCCAATACAATATGACTCTGCGAATGATGGTTGGTATATCAATATTCAATCCAAACAATCATTTGTTGATGATGTTTCTGCTGCGGCAGATCCATCATTTTACATTACGAGATCTTATGACAATAGAAATCTAGATGATAAGATTTATCGTGCTAGATACGTAATTCCAAAAGATTCTTCAATAAATGCAGCAGAACCTTCTGTTGGATTCATTTTACAAAGATCTTCTTCTGCAATTTCAGATCTATATACAAAATTAGATACTGATTTGACCTCAGTATCTCAAGCAAGAAATACTAATCAAATTGTAGATGCTTGGTATGCATCTGATGAAGCAAATATTATAACCAAAAATCCTCACAATTTAAGAGTGGGAGATGTAGTCAATATTTATAATTTGAAGAGTTCTAATGAACCATCTCCTGTTGGTTTGGGAACAGGAACTGGGTATAATGGATCATTTATAGTTTCTAACGTTGTAAACGAACTTCATTTTAGATATGAAATTGAAATAAATCCAGGTACAATTACACCAACAGCAGAAACAACTAGAACTAATTGGCTAAACGTAAGAGATTGCAACTCTTCAACTTATAGAGTTCCTCCATATACGATTGAAGATGACAATAATACTAGAGAGTCTCTTCCTTACTTTAGTTGTGAAGAAATTACTAATGAATTCCAAATTTATAAGGTTGATACAATTCAGAAATATTCTTACAATGTATCAGATGGTGTTTATTATGTAACATTGAATGCTTTTAAGAATACTCCTAATGTTTCTCCGTTTGATGTTGATAACTTAAGACTTTCTCAAAGTATAGAAAATCTATACCCAACCACTGATTTTGATAATCCAGTTTCAGATCCATATCCAACAAAGACATATGCTTCCAGAAAAACCATTGGTAAAGTTGATGTCAATGATTTAAATTATAGTGTAACTAAAGAGACAACCTCTGCGTTTTTATCTAAATTTGGAATTTCCTATGAAGTAGAACAAATTGAAAATACTGGATCAACTTGCGTAATCACAACCACTGTAAATCACGGACTACAAGGAATTTCTGCATTATCTATTTCTGGAGGTGGTTCTGGATTTGTAAATGGAACTTGGAGTGATATTCCTTTGTGTGGTGGAACTGGAGAAAATGCAACTGCGACCATTACTGTATCCGGCGGATCAGTTACATCTGCAACAATATCTCATCCAGGATCTGGATACACAGCAGGTGATGTATTAACTGCTAGGGGAATACCTCATTCATCTTCTAATTCGCAGTCAGTTAATCTTACAGTTTCTTCAGTATTTTCTGCTATTAATAAGGGAATTCAAATCATCGGAAGTAAAAAAGTTGGAAATGACGGGTTCTTCCCAATCGAGTCAGTAACTCCAAACACAATTACATACACAAATGCTAATGGTGCTGATGAATCCGCACAAAGTTTTGAAACTTATCCCTCTGCAATTATTTCCAATGAAGCATTAAATGTCCAATCAGTATCATATAATTCAGCAGATGACATAAGTACAATTACAGTCACTAGTTCATCTTCTCCACATTTATTCTTTGCTGGAGATAAAGTTTATTTCTCGGGCATAGTTTCAGATACCTTTGATGTTACTAGTGTAAATAGTGCTACTCAATTTGAAGTTTCTGGTAATGCATCTTCTCAAACAGGAAAAGTTTATCTAATTCCTATAGCACCATCTTTAAGTAATTCTAATAAATCAAATGAAAATCTTTCTTCTAGACAATATCCTTTAATATCAGAACTTCAAAAGAGATGCTCTTCTTCTGTCGGACAAAATGCATCATCAATTTCTGTCGGAAATTCTAGAGGTTTGAGTAAGTCAGATTTCATTCAGATTGATGAAGAAATTATGATGATTACCAAAGTTAATGGATCATCATTGAGCGTTTTAAGAGGATTATTTAATACTAAGCAAACATCACATTTAGACGATTCAATTGTAACTAGAATTTCTCCAATTCCTGTTGAATTAAGAAGAAACTCTATCTTAAGAGCATCAGGACATACTTTTGAATACACTGGATTTGGTCCTGGCAACTACTCAACTGGTATGCCAACCAATCAAGACAGGGTATTGACAGAAGATGAAATTTTAATTTCCCAGTCATTACCAACTCGTGGTGGATCAGTTCTCTACACTGGTATGAATAGTAATGGAGAATTTTATATTGGAAGAAGAAAAATTAATGCTCTTACTGGAGAAGAGCAATTTGTAGGAGTTCCCCAATCAATAAGTCAATCAAACTATTCAGATGAACTCACTGTAAATAACCTGACAGTTACTAATAATCTTGATGCCTCTTCTGCTACAACAGAATTTAAAGATATTCAAGTTAATAGAGACTTGAATGTTGGAAGAAATCTAACTGTTGGCGGAACAATCTCTGGAGATCTTGAATTTTCAGTTTCTGATGGAGATGGATTAACTGGAGGATCCTTTGATAATACTTCAGATAAAACGATTGCTCTTGGAACTCCAAGCAGCATTACATCAACTTCAACTAATGGAGTTACGGCAAATAGTCACACTCATACATTAGCAAATGGAGCAATTACAACTGACAAGTTGGATGGAACTAATGGTTCTGAAGCAGTAACATCTGCAAAAATCAGAAGTGGAGCAGTTACTTCAACTAAATTAAATGGTGGACAAACTGATACTGCTCCAATTTTTGGAGCAAGAGCTTGGGGTAAAATGATAAATGGAAAAACATCTACTCCAACAGTAGAATATGGTGGAAATGTTCAGGTGACAGTATCCAAAACAAGCACAGGAAGATACTTATTTGTTATGGAAAATAAACTCCAAAATAATGCTCAAGATACTGGTGTATATTCTCCAGATACTGGAGAATCCACTTGGAGTAATCAAAAGTTTATTGTTATAGCAAACCCAGGAATTGAGGATGAAGATCACATTTGCTCCGTAGATGCTGCCGCAGGACCAGGAAACGGAGAATTTGCAATTAAAACTTTTGACACTAGAGGAAATCAAGTACTAGCAGATACTTCCGTTATTTACTTCGTTGTTTTTGGTTAATTAAATTATCTAATAAATAACTTTATAGACAGGGGGATAGTGGAACCCAATGGCATCACAAGATACTTTTTTTAAGGTAAAAACAGGTCTAGGGGTAGGGACAAATACTTTATATGCAGATGCTGAATTTAAGCAAGTTGCAATTGGAGCAACTTCTGGTGACTATACTTTAGACGTATATGGCACAATCTATGGTGATGCCAATATTTTAGTTGATAATAATGTTGGTATTGGAACTACAATTCCATATCAGAGACTTGATGTTAGGGGAGTTGGTATAGCATATACCATCGGTATTGGAACAACTAATCCAGAACAAATATTCCAGGTAAATCCATCAGATCAAAATCCAGTTGTTATAACTGGATTGGGTTCATTTGGTATAGGGACTATAGATCCAGAACAAGCATTTCAAGTCAATCCATCAGATTCAAACCCGGTTGCGATTACTACTGGGGGAAAAATTGGTATCCGATTTACTGATCCTGGTGAATATGATTTAAGATATCAACCAGAAGGTGGTGGATATGATATTGTAATTAATTCCTCTGGATTTATTGGTATTAATGAACTCAATCCAGAATATAATTTAGATATTGCTGAAAATATAAGAGTATCTGGATTTGCTACTATTACAACAGAGTATGTTGGTGTATCTACAATTGGAGTAGCAACCATTGGATCAGAAGTAGTAGGATTTTCTACTATAGGTGTTGCTAGTATTACCAGTGAAGTCGTAGGGTTCTCCACAATTGGAGTAGCGTCTATTACCAGTGAAGTAGTAGGATTCTCCACTATTGGTGTTGCATCAATCACAACAGAAGTTGTAGGGTTCTCTACTATTGGTGTCGCATCAATCACAACAGAAGTCGTAGGATTTTCTACTATTGGTGTTGCTAGTATTACTTCGGAAGTAGTAGGATTTTCCACTATTGGTGTTGCTAGCATTACCAGTGAAGTAGTAGGGTTCTCGACTATAGGTGTTGCATCAATCACAACAGAAGTTGTAGGGTTCTCTACTATTGGAGTAGCATCTATTACTTCTGAGGTAGTAGGTTTCTCCACCATTGGTATTGCCTCAATTACTAATGAAGTTGTAGGGTTCTCTACTATTGGAGTAGCATCTATTACTTCTGAGGTAGTAGGTTTCTCCACGATTGGAGTTGCTAGTATCACTAATGAAGTAGTAGGGTTCTCCACCATAGGTGTTGCATCAATTACTAATGAAGTAGTAGGGTTCTCTACCATAGGTGTTGCTAGTATTACCCGTGAAGTAGTAGGGTTCTCCACCATTGGGGTTGCCTCAATTACTAATGAAGTAGTAGGATTCTCCACTATAGGTGTCGCATCAATTACCAGTGAAGTAGTAGGGTTCTCCACCATTGGAATTGCCTCAATTACAAGAGAGAATGTATTAGATTCTGAAATAGAAAATCTTTTAGTAACTGGAATTACAACAACCGCAAAATTAGATGTTGGAATTGGAGCAACATTAGTTAAGGTTCGTGGGTTCGGCATCACCACAGTTACTGATTTAGATGGAAATGAAATTAAGGAAATTAATCCTATAGTAGGTATCAACACCACAGAACCAACAAGAACTCTTGATGTTGCTGGTGATTTAAGAGTTCGTGGTGAAGTTGTTGATTCTAATAATCAAGTTGGATTTGCTTATTCAGTACTTGCTTCTGCTGGTGCCATTGGAATTACTGGAAGATTTATTGATGGAGCAAATCTTTTAATTCGCAATAAAGAGTTTATTGCCGAAGAAATTGTTGGTTTTATCACCTCCACTGATGGTTTATTTGGAGCATATGGTTCCAATTTTGATTATGGTCCAGTTGGAGTTACAACGGGTAGAGAAAAGTGTAAGAGAGATATTGGTTTAATTATTGACGCTATTGCATTTGATATTACTAAAGGAGGAAACTCAAAGTCTGTTGGTGCAGGCATTTCATACTCTTTGGGAAATTATCTAGAAAGTAGTTCTCCAGCACCAACTGGTCTGGAATCTTATCCAGGTGGATACGTAAAGTATGCAACTCTTGCTGGAATTAGTTCAATTGCAACTTTAGCACAGTATGTAATTAATAATTCCAGACCTCCAGTATCATATCAATCTGGCATCTCAAGTGTATCACAATTAATTGACCTAGAAATTGTTGCAGACGGAGATTCAAATACAAACATTCTTGGTTGTGCAAATGTATTATCAGCAATTCATAGTGCTGTTGGTATTGTTACCACAATTATTGGAGTTGGATATACTGCGTCAGGAATTACTACCAACTATCCTTCTGGGGAGTTGGTATGGCAACCACCAGGACCAAGAATTGGAAATGAATGGTTTGTTAATAAGTTAGGAGATGATGGAAATGGAGGAACTGGTCCAGGAGATGCTTTCCTTACTATTAAGAAAGCAGCATCAATAGCACAACCAGGAGATACAATTAAAGTATTTGCAGGTCTTTATATTGAAGATGGTCCTATTTCACTCAATGAAAGAGTTGCCGTAGTTGGAGAAGATTTAAGAAGAACTCTTGTTACAACTAGAGATTTGACTGATTTATTCTATGTTAAGAGAGGTTGTTACGTTGCTCAACTATCTTTTGTTGGACCAAGCAATCCAGGAAAAGCAATGGTGTCCTTCCCAACGAGAGGGTATGGATATGCTGATGGAACTGAAGAAAATTGGCAGTCACCTTACGTCCAAAACTGCACTAACTTTGTTCCAGATAGCATTGGAATGAGAATTGATGGAACCAGGGCAGGTGGATTCAAGTCAATGGTTCTGGATGCTTATACACAATATAATCAAGGTGGTATTGGAGTTTCAATTACAAACTTTGGATATGCCCAGTTAGTTTCACTATTTACAATTTGCTGTGATACTGCAGTTTTCTGTGATACTGGTGGTGTTTGTGACCTCAATAACTCCAACTCCTCATTTGGAAACTTTGGTTTAGTATCTAATGGTGCAACTCCACTCCAATATACTGGAGAAATTGTTTCTGATCCGGAAGGGGATAACGTCGATAGTTTAGTTATTAATGTTGGAGTTGGTGCATCTCAAGAATTTAAAGATTCAGTTACAATTTTAAGAGCAAATAAAGATTTTATTGCTTCTGAAGTTGTTGGATTTATTATTTCATCAGATGGTCCATTTGGTGCTGCTGGAACAGTATTTGATTATGGCCCAATAGGACCCGAAAAGGGAAGAGAAATCTGCAGAAGAGATAGTAAGATTATAGTAGAACAGATATGCTCTGATATTTTAACATTGGGCAATTTAAACTCAATAGATGCTGGATTAGCATATCGTGATTCGGAGGATGGATCATTAACATATTTGAATGAAACTTCCCCTCCTCCCACAGGACTATCTACTGGTTATGTTAAGGAGGCAGAGATTGCTGCTATTGAAAAAATTGTTGACTTATCATATTACATCGTAAGAAACGAAGATGTTCCAACATCTTATCAGACTGGTGTTGGTTCTTTCCCTCAAGTTAAATTAACTGGAATTACAACATCAGCGCAAATAGATTCCTTCATTCAATCTCGTGCTGGAATCATCACTAGTATTATTGGAATTGGAACAACTGCTGTTCCAGCACAAATACTTCCAAAGGGGCAAAGACCATATGACGGACAGATTGCAGTTATTGATACTCAATATTATTTTGTATCTAGAATTGAAGTTACTAATCCAGGATCTGGATATGACCCAACAATTCCAGTTAATGTTACTGTAGATCTTCCCGAAAATTCCGATCTATTCATTCCAGCAGAAGCAGCAATATTTGAAAATAATATTAATGAAGACGGGACTATCGCAAATGTAGAAATCTTGGTTTCTGGAACTGGTTATTTAGAAACTCCTCCAACAGTAACAATTGACCCTCCTGCCGAAGGAGGAACTCAAGCAGAAGCAGTTGCTGTAATGGAGAAATATTTCTTCAATCCAGTATCGTCAACTCCGGTTTCTGTTGGAGGAACTACCACAGTTACCTTTGATGAGTTTATTACATACTCTCCACTTGTCGGAGTTGGTGATACAGTGTACTTCTATCAATCAAGTAAAATCATTGCAAGTAGCATCACATTTGAATACATCGGTACTGGTATAAATATTGTAAATGCTATTCCATCAAAAGGAGCAGTTCCAATTGATGAAAATCAGGTAGTTGCTACTAATGGAGGAAAAGTTCCATTCACAAGCACTGATCAAAGTGGTGATTTTAGAATCAGTGAAGGTATTACGATTAATCAAAATACTGGAACTATTAGTGGTCAAGCATTTAGCAAGAGCCTTCAGGCAGAAGTTACTCCATTAATTATTGCATTACAACAATAAAAAACCATGGCACAACAACCTTTAAATCAATATAAAACTATTACTGGTATTGTAAGTACTTCCGCAGAAGAAATTTACAGAACTAGAACTGGATATACTACAATTGTTCTCTATGCCCAAGTTGCCAACACTGGAGTTGGGGTAGGCACGGTTTCTTTCTATCATCAAAGAGAAACTAGAAGTCAGGCTGGAGTTACTACAAGTCAAAGTGAAATCTTATTCCAAACACCAGTTCCTCCAAACGATGCCTTAATTATGTTGGATGGGAGATTGGTATTGGAAAGAACTGCTTTAAAAACTGATAGCATTAGGTTATCAGGAATTTCAACTTCAAATCCAAATCATTTGAAATATACAGTTTCTTTATTAGAAACTCTCAATCAATAATTAATAATAAATAATCTTAAAGGGGGATAGTGGAACCCAACTATGGCAAAGTATTTAAGCAGAAGAGTTGTAAGAACACCTCAATCAAGATTAACTCCTGATAGATATCAGTTTCTGGGATTAAATCAAGCTGAGCCTAATTTGGGTGATCCTCCTGGAGATGAACTTCCAATCGGTCCTCAATATATGCTGGTATCCGTTGATGGATATCCAGGAGAAAGATATTGGGTCACTATTCCGCCAGGACAAATTGAACTCGGAATTACAGTTCGTGATGAAGGTGAAATTATTGGTGGACTTGCTGGAATTGGATCTATTACTCAGTTAAACTTTGTTGGTCGTGGGGTCAGTGTAACTGGAGTTGTAGAACCTGGAATTGGAATTGCGACAATATATGTTGGAGATACTTCCCTTTATATTAATGAACCAACAGATTCTTCCCCAAGATATATTGGATTTACAAGTATAACTGCTACTGGAATCACAACAATTCTGGATATTTCTTCAGAAAACTTGGTATTTATTCCAAGTACAGGAAATCTTGGTATAGGATCTACTCAACCACAATATAATTTAGATATTGGATATGGAACTACCCTAAAAATTGGAGGGGATTTAGTAGATAGTTATGGAAACTTAGGACCTATATCTCAAGATAGATACTTAAAATCATTAGGCCCTGGATTAGGTGTAACTTGGTCTGCTGCTCTAGGAGAAACAGGTCTCCAAGGACTTCAGGGAATTCAAGGAAGACAAGGTGTTCAAGGAACTACAGGTTCGCAAGGTATCCAAGGAATTCAGGGAGTTCAAGGAAGACAAGGAATTCAAGGTCAGTTAGGAAATCAAGGCACTCAAGGCACTCAAGGTACTCAAGGAACTCAAGGAACTCAAGGAACTACAGGTTCCCAAGGTATCCAAGGTATCCAAGGAATTCAAGGAATTCAAGGTACTCAAGGTACTCAAGGAATTCAAGGAATTCAAGGTACTCAAGGTACTCAAGGCACCGAAGGTTCTCAAGGAACTCAAGGAATTCAAGGTCAATTAGGAAATCAAGGAATTCAAGGAATTCAAGGTGCTCAAGGCACCGAAGGTTCTCAAGGAATTCAAGGAGTTCAAGGAGTTCAAGGAACTCAAGGAAGGCAAGGAGTTCAAGGCACCCAAGGTACTCAAGGATTATCTGGAGAGATTGGTTCTGAAGGACCTCAAGGTACTCAAGGTACTCAAGGCACTCAAGGAAGACAAGGAATTCAAGGAACTACAGGTTCCCAAGGTATCCAAGGAATTCAAGGAATTCAAGGAACTCAAGGTACTCAAGGAACTATAGGATCAACTGGAGATGCCGGATCTCAAGGAACTCAAGGAATTCAAGGTCAGTTAGGAAATCAAGGAACTCAAGGAACTCAAGGAACTCAAGGAACTACAGGTTCTCAAGGAAGACAAGGAATTCAAGGAATTCAAGGAATTGATGGTCCAGTAGGAGCTATAGGATCACAAGGTATTCAGGGAACGCAAGGAACTCAAGGAACTCAGGGAGTTCAAGGTGCAGTTGGATTCAGTGGAACTCAAGGTACTCAAGGTATTCAAGGCAGTCAAGGTAGACAGGGAATTCAGGGTCAAACTGGTTCAGGAAATCAAGGTATCCAAGGAATTCAAGGTACTCAAGGAACTCAAGGAGTACAAGGAACACAAGGTATTCAAGGAATTCAGGGAACTAAAGGTGATGATGGCACTTCAATTAATATTGTAGGAACATTAGCATTAACTCCTGGAAGTGAAATTACTGAGTTAAATGCTGCATTCCCTTCTGCAAGTG
>JACCDY010853264.1_pt1 | contig 29389 bp, 28 predicted proteins | sample 7446391 | NCBI WGS metagenome assembly JACCDY01 (sample SAMN15323451, study PRJNA562643) | freshwater metagenome | isolation source: river surface water | place: USA:Blue River Watershed | collected 2017-08-18 | reverse complement strand
TTCACTTTGATTGCCGGCGCAATTTGGGCCGAACGCGCCTGGCACCGCTATTGGGGATGGGACACCAAAGAGGTGTGGACCTTCATTATCTGGACCATCTATGCCGGCTACCTGCACGCAAACGCTACCCGCGGTTGGACTGGCAAGCGTTCAGCTTGGTTGTCGATCGTCGGCTTCCTTGCCATTCTGTTTAACTTCACAATCGTGAACCTGTACTTCAAGGGCTTGCACGTTTACAGCGGTCTATAAACACCGATGACCTCCAGCGCGTCTAATCTGCCACCGCTAATAGTAATTCTTTCTTCGGCGCGCGTAGTGGCTTTGCCGCTGCGAACCTCGTTTCGTGGGCTAACCGAGCGCGAGGCGTTGCTGTTTGAGGGGCCTAACGGTTGGGCCGAGTGGTCGCCTTTTGTTGAGTACCACGACGCTGAGGCGGCTGTTTGGTTGGCTGCGGCGATTGAATTTGCTTATGGCCAGTTGCCGCCGGTGCTTCGCGATCGAATCCCGGTAAACGCCACGCTTCCGGCCGTTGCGCCTGACCAAGTTGTGTCCGTGCTCTCGAAATTTGGTGCTTTTCGACCCGTCACAATCAAGGTGGCTCAGAGCGGTCAAGACCTCAACCAAGACCTTCAGCGCATTTGGGCGTTTAGGCAAAATTACCCCGATGACCGAATACGCCTGGACGCTGACGGGGGCTACTCGTTAGCCGGGGCAGTTGCTCTGGCGGGCGCCATGGTTGAAACCGGAGTCCCGCTGGATTACTTGGAGCAGCCGGTTGCTTCAATTGCTGAGCTGGCTGAATTGCGTCGTGAAGTGAACGCCCTTGGAGTTTTGATCGCTGCCGATGAGTCCGTTCGAAAAGTTACAGACCCAATGGCGGTTGTTGCTGCGGGTGCGGCGGACATTCTGGTTTTGAAGGCGGCACCTCTGGGTGGGGTTGGTCGGGCGCTGAATATTGCAGCAGAGGCTGGTTTGCCGGTTGTGGTTTCAAGTGCGTTGGATACCTCGGTGGGGCTCTCGATGGGGGCTTACCTTGCTGCTGCTTTGCCGAATCTGGATTTTGATTGCGGATTGGGCACGGCGGCCTTGTTGGCCGGCGACGTCACGCGCCAACCGTTGCTGCCGGTGGATGGGTTTATCGATGTCCGACGGGTCGAGGTGGATGAGGCCAAGCTCGATATTTTTGAGGCTGAGGACCACCGAATTGACTGGTGGATCGATCGGCTTGACCGATGCTTCAAGTTGCTGCAAGACGCCGATTACCTAATTAGGTAATTTCTGATCACTTTTGCCTCAACGAAAAAACCTGCGCGATAAAGAATCGAAAGTAGCTTGCCCGAATTCGGGTCCCGGCGCCCGTTTTCAAGTCGATTTATCACTGACGGTGGCACCCCAACAAGCTCAGCAAATTGTTTTTGATTGAGCCCCAATTGCATGCGTGCATCAAAGATCAGGGCTGCTGAGAAAGTGCGGTAGTAATGGCCTGGCAGGCCACGACCTTTGGTCTTCGTCTGTATCGAGAAACCATTCTTGCATTCCCAAAAATTACCCAATTAGGTAATTGCTCTGAACTGGTCTCGATGTTTTGTGGACAAATTGGGATGGATGGTACCGCGCAGCACCTCAAGTTAGGCTTTAGACATGAACGCAAAGGTTTCAGAAATCTTCGACCCAACCATTTGGCACGAGGTGCCAGGCTTCGAGAACCTCGAAGACGTCACCTATCACAAGCACATGACCTTGGGCATCGTGCGCGTTGCATTTAACCGCCCTGAGGTTCGCAACGCTTTCCGACCAAAAACCGTAGATGAACTGCACCGCACCCTCGACCACGCACGTATGGATTCGCGCGTTGGCGTAGTGCTCCTAACCGGCAACGGGCCATCGGCCAAAGACGGCGGTTGGGCTTTCAGCTCAGGCGGCGACCAGCGCGTTCGCGGCCGCGACGGCTATAAGTATGCCGAGGGTGAAACTGCCGAAACTATCGATGCTGGTCGAAATGGCCGCCTTCACATTCTTGAAGTTCAGCGCCTAATCCGTTTTATGCCAAAGGTTGTTATTGCCCTGGTGCCTGGTTGGGCGGCGGGTGGCGGTCATTCGCTAAACGTGGTTGCCGACCTATCTTTGGCCAGTGCCGAGCACGCTCGATTTAAGCAAACTGATGCTGACGTTGGGTCTTTTGACGCCGGTTACGGCAGTGCCTATTTGGCGCGTCAAACCGGTCAAAAATTTGCCCGCGAAATCTTTTTCTTGGGTGCCGAGTACAACGCTCAGCGCGCGTATGAAATGGGCGTCGTGAACGCGGTAGTACCGCATGCTGATCTTGAAAAAGTCGGCGTCGAGTGGGCAACGGAAATTCTTAGAAAATCACCGCAGTCCATTCGCATGCTCAAGTTTGCATTCAACGCAGTTGACGACGGCATTGCTGGTCAGCAACTGTTTGCCGGCGAGGCAACTCGCTTGGCCTATGGCACAGATGAGGCAGTTGAAGGCCGCGACTCGTTCCTGCAAAAGCGCGAGCCAGACTGGTCTCCGTATCCTTGGCACTTCTAAACGGCATAAAAAACAGAACTAAATGCATCCACTAAAACTGATCGCAGCTAACGACGCCTTTGGTGCGCTCGTTGCGCTGACTGATGTTTTGGATGGCAAGCACGCACTTTTTGTAACCGCACCCGAGGTCAACGGAAAAATGCCCGAAACCCACGGGCTGTCTGAAGAGGTTGATGACCGCATTGCTCTGATCGTTGAAAGTTCAGGCTCAACTGGGCAACCAAAGCGAATCCAAATTTCACGCGAAGCTCTGATTTCCAGCGCAAACTCCTCGGCCTTGGCGCTCGGTTCATTCGAGGGCACCGCTCAATGGCTGTTGGCGCTCCCGATCAACTACATCGCTGGTTTGAATGTTCTAACTCGGTCAGTTTTGGCTGGTACCCAACCGGTGCTGATGAATACATCGGTGCCGTTTACGCCAGAAGCCTTCAGTCGTTCAGCCAGTTTTATGACCGGTGACCGTCGATACACCTCACTGGTGCCGACCCAGTTGGCGCGTTTGGCAAAAGCCGTCGAGCAAGACCAGTACTTGCTCTCGCAGCTTAGAAAATTCGACGCCATTTTGGTCGGCGGCCAAGCGCCCCAAGATGAAGTTGTCGCCAAGATGACCGACCTGGGCGTGAACCTGGTAATCACCTACGGCATGACCGAAACCTGTGGCGGCTGCGTCTACAACGGTCAACCTTTAGCCGGGGTAGAGCTCGCAACCAACGCTGGGCGCATCGGGGTTAAGGGGCCTATGTTGGCTGAGGTGGCGACTGACGAAAATGGCTTTTACTGGACCAACGATGAGGGCGTGGTTTATGCCGATGGCCGCCTAGAAATCATCGGAAGAATGGACCGGGTTATTAATTCGGGCGGCATCAAGATTTCATTGGATCGAGTCGAGCAACTAGCCCAGCAGGTAGTCGGTGTAACAGGGCTGGCAGCCACGGCAATTGACGACGTTGAGTGGGGGCAGAGGGTTGGCATCGTGTTCACCGGCAGCCCCGAGGTTGCCGATGAGGTGGCCACAGCCTTGGCAGATGACCTTGGGCCAGCCGGCAGACCGATACGAATCCTTCGCGTAGACAAAATTCCGCTACTGCCAAGCGGCAAAAATGACCTTCTATCAATCAAGCAGCTCTTTGAGGAGAACTAATGGCCCAGCAAAAGAAAACCGGCAAAACAGCCGCCAAGTCAAAGCGCTCAGACTCACTAAAACTGTGGATTGCTGGCGCACGCCTGCGGACTCTGCCTCTGGCGATTGCTCCGGTGCTGATTGGTATGGGCGCTGCAGATGCGGCCGGCAAGTTCAACCTATCGCTCTCCTTGCTAGCGCTAACGGTCTCACTCAGCCTGCAGATTGGCGTCAACTACGCCAATGACTACTCAGATGGAATTCGCGGCACAGATGCCAACCGCGTTGGGCCACTGCGCCTAACCGGGTCAAATTCAGTGCGGCCGAGCGCTGTAAAAAATGCGGCATTTGCATTCTTCGGTATTGCTGGCATCGCAGGCCTAGTGATTGTTGTCATGACCCAGCACTGGTGGTTCTTGCCGGTCGGAGCGGTGTCAATTTTGGCAGCCTGGTTTTACACCGGTGGCAAGAGCCCATACGGTTACGCCGGGCTCGGCGAGCTTGCTGTCTTTGTGTTCTTTGGTCTGGTGGCAACCTATGGCACCGCCTACATTCAGATCGGCTCGTTTGATCTCAACTCGCTATTTGGCGGCATCGCGCTAGGTTTCTTTGCCTCGGCGGTGCTCATGATCAACAACATCCGTGACATAAACACCGATGCCGAAGTGGGCAAGAGAACCCTTGCGGTCAAGGTGGGCGCCAAGTGGGCCAAGGCGCTGTTTGTTGTGATGCTCTGGCTGCCAATGCTTATTTTGGCGCCGTTCCCGTTTCTCTACCCGGCAACATTCTTTGCCTGGGCAACGCTATTTTTGGTGGTGCCGGCCACGGTTATTGCACTTGCGGCCAAGACTCCGCGTGAGCAAATTTTGGTCCTAAAGCTAACCAGCTTTGCCGCACTTGCCTACGCCGCGCTATTTGCGCAGGGGCTGGCTGCCATTAACGGCTAGAGGCTGAATCCTCAGAATCTGCATCTTTATCGCCGACATTTTTGCGGCGGTTATCGATTGACTTGTAGATGGCTTCAGAAACCGCATTGCGCTGCTTGTTGAAGAAAATCAGTGAGATGGCCAGCGAAACAACGGCAGCAATCAAAGCCGAGAAGAATGGGTCAAAGCCAACCATCAGCATGATGGCAAGTAGTACGGCAAATAGGCCGACGCGAATGGTGATGTAAAGGATCCATGGGTTCTTCATGGAATAAGTCTAAGTTTCAAGGTGGTTAGAGTTAAATCATGAAGTGGTTGGTTTTTGTTGCAGTTGCTGCGGGCATCTTGATTATTTTCGGTGCCACCTACGCAATTAGTCGCGTGCTCGAAAAGAAGCGTGCCCCAAAGTACAAAACCACAGCGCCAGATGACGACCCGCAGTTTTTGCGCGACCTGGCCAAGAAGCTCAAAGACCAGGATGCCCCGGCGTCACCTGAGGCCGGTTCGGCTGAGCCAGAAGCTCCAATCGACCCGCAAGACGACAAAGACTCTGACCCGAGCGACAAGCGTGACCAGTAGTTCACCAGCGCAGGTTTTTGCCGCGCATCTTCTTGCTGCGCTGGCCAAGGCCGGCGTTCAAAATGTCTTTTTGGCTCCGGGGGCTCGCTCGCAGTCATTGGCAATAGCAGCTGGGCAGCTTGCCGCAGCTGGCAAAATTAAACTTCACGTGCGCCTCGACGAGCGCTCAATGGGCTTCACTGCACTAGGTTCTGCGCTAATCAGCGGTGAGCCATCGGTCCTAATTACAACGTCTGGAACAGCAGTAGCCAACCTGCACCCGGCCGTGCTTGAAGCAAGCCACTCGGGTGTGCCACTGATTCTGTTGACAGCCGACCGCCCGCACGAGCTACGCGGTGTTGGTGCAAACCAGACCACTAATCAAATCGGAATCTTTGGCGACGCTGTTCGTGAGTGTGTTGATGTGCCGGCACCGAATGGCCACGACGGCGAGATTCGCGAGGCCGCCACCCTGGCAACTAACGCCATCGCCGTGGCCATGGGTTACGACGGCGACCAGCCCGGCCCGGTGCAACTGAACCTGGCGTTCCGCGAACCGCTTTCGGCCGTCGAGCCAAATGCCGCAGAGTTAAATCCGAGGATTGAGCTCCCAAATATTTTTGAACCGCACCCGGAGTTTGCAATGCTTTCGGCCAAGCGCCCAACTGTGGTTATGGCCGGAGCCGGAGCCGGTTCAGACGCAGTTGAACTTGCCGAAGCATTTGGCTGGCCTTTGTTTGCCGAGCCATCTTCTGGCGCACGAATGGGCGCGAACGCCATCCTGGGATACCGCAATTTGCTTGAGCAAAACGCCGACCTGGCCAGCCAAATTGGTCGCGTAATTGTTTTCGGCAAGCCAACCCTCGGCCGGGCTGCAATTCGCCTGCTCTATAACCAAGACATCGAGGTTGTTGTTGTTCGCAGCAAGACAATGGGCCACTTTGATGTCAGTCGGCGGGCCGCGCACACCATCGATGAAATAACCGTTGACGATGAAGTTGATTTTGAATGGCTTGAAGCCTGGCGCCGAGCCGACCACGAGCACATCGCCGTCGTTGAGACCAACACCGATTCCCTTGATCGCCGAGCGCTAATTCAAGCGGTTTGGCGAGTAACCGAAGGGGCTGACCAGTTGTTGCTTGGTGCCTCGAGGTTGATTCGTGAGGCAGATGCGCATGCTCCCGCTAAGGCCATCCGGGTGTTTTCAAACCGCGGTCTTGCCGGCATCGATGGCACGGTGGCGACCGGTGTGGGCATTGCTTTGGTTGAGCGTGAGGGGACAACCCGAGTGCTGCTAGGTGACCTAACGCTCTTGCATGATGCGGGATCACTAAACATCGATCCGCGCGATGGTGACCTCAACATTCAAGTTATTGTCGGCAATGACCAGGGCGGCAGCATCTTCGGTGGCTTGGAAATGGCAAAAACTCTCGACACCGAAACTTTTGATCGACTGTTCACCACTCCTCAGCAAGTTGACCTGTGGCACTTGGCTCAGGCCTACGGTTGGGCTTACGAGCGGGTTGAAAATCTTGGGCAACTCGATGCCGCCCTGGCTAAAACCGGCCGAGTCCTGGTTGACGTCCGCCTGGCCTAAATTGCCTAGGCGAGTGCCTCGCGAATTGGGCGGAACTTGAGTTCGGTCTCTGCCAACTCAGCTACCGGGTCTGATGCCGCCACAATTCCGCAGCCGGCAAATGCGCGAATCTGACGTCCAGAAATCTGTGCTCCACGCAGCGCAATTGCCCACTCGCCGTCGCCATCGGCACCAATCCAACCAACCGGTCCGGCATAACGGCCTCGATCGGTGCCCTCAAGCTCATCAATCACTTCTCGCGCGATGTCGGTAGGGGTTCCGGCTACCGCGGCTGTTGGGTGCAGTGCTGCTGCCAAATCCAACACCGATGCCTCTGCGCGCAGAACGCCGTGAACATCGCTGGCTAGGTGCCAAAGATTTGGCAAAGCCAAACTGAACGGCTTTGCATCAGCATCGACCCGCTCGCAAAAAGGCGAGAGCGATGCCACGAGTGAGTTCACAGCGAAGGCATGCTCGTTTTTGTTTTTCTCCGAGCTGGCCAACGCTGCCGCAATCGCTTGGTCAACGCCAGGGTCGGTGCCGCGGCCTGCGGTTCCGGCAAGTACGCGAGCTGACACTTGGCCGTGCGAAACCCGGACCAATAATTCTGGAGACGCCCCGAAGGTTCCGTCTACCGAATACACCCAGCAGGTTGGATAGCTTTCGGCCAGCCGAACCAGTGCCGGACGAATGTCAAAAGCCGAAGGAAGTTTGGCAACCAAGTCGCGCGCCAAAACTACTTTTTCGAGTTTGTGAGCAGCAATACTTTCAACTGCTTGAGCCACCGAACTCTTGAACTTCTCGGCCGATACCGCGCCAGACACAAAGGCAATCGGCTCGTTTGGTGAGTAGATGGTTGGTGTTGGCCAGATCAGTTCGTCATCGCTATCTGCGGTACTTAGGTTGCCGTCGGCCTCGCCTGAAACTGCGATGCTGGTCAGCCAGCCGCGGCCATCGCGCAAACCCAAAACCATGCGCGGAACGATCAAAACACTCGGGGTTTCACTGTTGTCAGAGAACGCAAATGAGCCAAAGGCCACCAGGCCGGTACCCGGAATTTGCATCGGGTCGGTGATGGTTGCCTCAGCAACCAGGGCCTTCCACTGCAACGACAAATCCTCGAATCGGTTTTTGCCGGTTGCTGCAACGAGCTTGGCGCTCTGGCCAAAGCCAACGATGCCGCCATTTTCGCGTATAAAAGTGAGTGGATTTTCTGGAAGTTGGGCCAAAAGATTCTGCGGGGCATTGGCAAGCTCGACGGTCGAAACTAGAAGTTTCATGCCGGCCTTTCTATGCTGAGCGTTATCTGTGAACCTGCTGAATGGGCTGGAATGCCTCGTTGGCGCTGGGTATCTTTGGAATACACCGTCTCAAAAATCCTAAGCCCGTTAAGGAGGGTAAGAATGCGTAAGCCTAAGTTGCTTGCCATCATGCTCTCTGGGTTTCTAGTCATTGCCGGCATTGTTGCACCTCAGGCCGCATTTGCTGATCCGGCTGTAGCCGCTGGCGATAACCCAAACTCCGCCGCCTTCAGCACTGCTAGCGAAGACGAAGAGGAAGATGAGGCTGAGGATGAAGATGAGGAATCTGAGGACGAAGTCGACGAGGACGAGCAGGAATCCGAAAAGGGTTACGGCGTTCGCCCAGTAAAGCCAAAGCGCCCAAAGGTAGTCGATGACCCGGACACCGTGATTGACGAGAGTTTGGCATTCACCACATCTGAGTTGAATGAACTGCGCACCAGGTTTGGCAGCGCAGATGCGCTTGAGTTGCCGCCGCTTTTGGTGAAGCCCAAAGTTGATGGTGGTTTTCAGGTGCAATCTGAGACAGCAGACCTGACCGAACAGCCTGAATTGGGTCAGACCATTGATCTTGAAAACATGTCGCGCCGCCACGAATCACCAGCTGCCGAGTTCTTCGAAAAAGCTCAGGTTGGCCTAGTTGCGATGGGCGCGGGAGCGATTGCCCTCGGTGCTGTGGCAACGACTAGAGCAGTGCGTGCCCGAAAGAATAAATCTGAGGACTATTTCTACGGCGAATCGGATTAGCCCTTAGGTATTGCCGGCGTTCCGGCATAATTTGGCGCCAATTAGCGTGGGTAGGATTGACCTGTGAGCAAAGCAGATTTGGCCAAAAAGCCTGCCGAAGTAGCCGCAATGTTTGACGTTGTGGCCCCGACCTATGACCTAACCAACTCACTGTTGTCTTTTGGTCAAGACCGTCGCTGGCGTTCAGTGGTTCGCGAATCAGTCTTTCCGCAGAGTGGCCAGAAAATTCTCGATCTGGCTGCCGGCACCGGCGCATCATCGGTGGCTTTTTTGGACGAAGGCGTAACCGTAGTTGCCGGAGACTTTTCTGAGGGCATGTTGGCTGTTGGTCGCAAGCGTCACCCAGAGATTGAATTTGTGTTTGCAGATGCCACCAACCTGCCTTTCAAAGAAGCCGAGTTTGACGCGGTAACTATTTCTTTTGGATTGCGCAACGTAGTTGACGTTAAGCAGGCTCTGGCTGAGATGTACCGAGTTACCAAGCCGGGCGGCCGAATCGTAATTTGTGAATTCTCTAAGGTGCCAAACCCGATTTTGCGCCCGCTCTACGAGTTTTACCTCAAGCGGGTTTTGCCTGCGTTCTCAGCCATCTCGACCAAGGCGCCAGAAGCATACGGGTACCTATCTGAGTCAATTTTGGCTTGGCCAAACCAGCGCGATTTGGGACTAATGGTTTCTGCGGCGGGCTATGAAAACGTTGCCTACCGAAACCTAACCTTTGGAATTGTTGCGGTTCACCGCGGTTTCAAGCCAGCGGCTAAAAAGACCAAAACCGCCAAAACCGCCAAAACCACCAAAGCCGCCAAGCCGGCAACTCGCAAACCAGCTACCCGCAAACCTGCAGCAAAGAAAGCCGACCAGTGAGCCGTATTTCTCTACCCAAGCAACTTCGTAAAGTAGCTGACCGCGCGCTACTGAAGTCTCTTGAGTCTGGCCTCGAGCTGGTCGAAGATGGCCTGTTGGCAGCAACTGCGCATGCCGACAAAATTGCTGGCGCTTCGGCACGACACCTGGTTGAAGCCGGTGGCAAACGTGTGCGCCCAACCTTGGTTTTGCTTGCGGCTCAACTTGGCGATGCCACCAAACAGGATGTACTTGATGCGGCCGTTGTGGTTGAGCTTACGCACCTAGCAACTTTGTACCACGATGACGTAATGGACGATGCCCCAACTCGTCGCGGTGTTCCAACGGCGCAAATGGTTTGGGGTAATTCGGTTGCCATTCTGACCGGAGACCTTCTTTTTGCTCGGGCCTCTCAGGTGGGTTCGCACCTCGGTCAGGCATCGTTGACCCTCCAGGCCGATACTTTTGAGCGCCTGTGTCTAGGTCAACTTCACGAGACCATCGGTCCAGGTGAGTCTGAAGACGCCACCGCGCACTACATCCAGGTGATGGCTGATAAGACCGGATCTTTGATTTCTGCTTCTGCACGTCTGGGCATCATGCTCTCTGGTGCACCAGCGGAATATGAAGAACCGATGCGTGTTTTCGGCGAGAAAATCGGTGTGGCATTTCAGCTGATTGATGACGTAATTGATATCTCTGAAGCCGGGCCATCAGGCAAAACTCCGGGCACCGATCTTCGTGCCGGCGTGCCGACTTTGCCGGTGCTTTTGCTGCGCAAGGCTGCTGCTGCCGGAGATGCCGTTGCGTCGGAGCTAATTGAATTTATTGACTCAGGTCTTGAAGATGATGCAAAGTTGGCCGAGGCTCTGGTTCGCTTGCGCAACCATGAGGTGGCCGAACTTTCTTATCTCGAGGCAAAGCGTTGGGCTGATGAGGCCATCGATGCTTTGGCACCGCTGCCGAACGGTTCGGTGAAGTCAGCGCTTGAGCAATTTGCTCAGGCAGTAGTAGAACGCAATAACTAACATGGGGCTCACCAACGCACGCGGCAAAGTTGCTCAACAGGCAACCAACGCAACTTTCTTTTTTCAGGGTGTAATTAGCACCACCCAGATTCCTCGCATTCCAGAGCTGATCGACAACCTAAACGTGACCTTCACCGTTTGGGGTTTGATCATTGGTTTGGCAGGCCTCGGCTCACTTATCGGTTTGACCATGGCCAACCGGTTTATTGTTCGTTACGGCGCTCGCCGAATGGTCTTGATCGGCAGCCTTGCTGTATCGACGCTCATGATGACCCTGCCATGGATTACTAACCCATGGCTGTTCTTTACAGTGCAGGTAGTCAGCGGTTTTTGCGGCAGCGTGATGGGTATTGCCCTCAATGCCCAGTCGGTTGTTTTGCAGAAGCTGCTAAACCGTGTTGTGATTGGCCGGTTCCACGCCTCATGGAGCATCGGTGCCACCGCATCTGCTGCCGTGGCTGGTGTTTTTGCCGGTTTCATGCCGCTTTGGCTCCACCTGACCATCGTTCCGTTGCTTTCGGCGATCGCGTTTTTCTGGACCACCAGCAAGATGCTCACCACTGAAGAAATTGGCCACGCAAATGAAAAGAAGTCCGAAAAGCGGATTCCTTTCTTCAAGTCGCCACCGCAGGTTTGGTTGCTGACCGCAGGCCTTTTCACCGGTGTATTTCCGGAGCTCTGCATGATGGACTGGAGCGCAGTCTTTGCCCAAGAGGCCATGGGTCTAAACGCCGGCCTGGGTGCAATTCCGTACACAATTTTCTCGGGCGCAATGATCGTTGGTCGCCTCTCAATCGGCAGGCTGACCAAGCGCTTCCACATCAGTGAGCTTTCAAAGTGGGGCGGCATTTTTGGCAGCGTCACTCTGGGTCTTGGTGTGCTGCTCGGCCCTCTGCTTGCCCAAGTAGATCAGATTCTGGCGTTGGTCGTGCTCTCAGTTCTTTGGGGCGCAACCGGTCTTGGTCTAGCACCGATGGTGCCCTCGTTCTTCACCGGTGCTGGATTTGTAAAGGGTCTAACCACCGCCCAGGCAATGGCTCGCATGAGCTTGGTCAACTCGATCATCATTATGGGCGCCAAGATTTTCATGGGTGCGCTGGCTCAGAACGTAAACATTGTGGCTGCGTTCATTTTCCCAACAGCACTGATGCTGGCCGCTGGCTTCATCGCTCACGTAGTGGCAAAGCGTGCAAAGCGCGCCGACGCAGTGGCAATGGCGTTCCCGCCTACCGGCCCGATCTCAATCATCGAAAACTAAAAAAGCCCCGGAGATCCGGGGCTTTTTTAGAACGTCTATCTAAAATTCTTCAGTGCTTATGGTTTCAGAACTCCTAACGGAAATTCTGAAACTGCACATCGATGTCGAGGTCTTTGCCCTTGAGGAGGGCCATGGTGGCCTGGAGGTCATCGCGGCTCTTCGACTGAACACGAAGTTCATCGCCCTGAATCTGTGACTTGACGCTCTTTGGGCCTTCTTCGCGAATAATCTTCGAGATCTTCTTGGCCTGCTCTTGGTCGATGCCATTCTTCAGCTCGCCCTCGATGCGGTATTCCTTGCCCGATGGGTAAGGCTTGCCGTCAACAAAGCTCTTTAGTGAGATTCCGCGCTTGACCAGCTTTGACTGGAAAACGTCAAGAACAGCCTTGACGCGCTCCTCGCTAGAAGCCTTCATCAGAATCTTCTCGCCGCTCCAGTCGATTTCTGCACCTACGCCCTTAAAGTCGTAGCGCGATTCAATCTCTTTCTGCGCCTGCATGAGAGCGTTGTTTGCTTCTTGCTTGTCTACTTTGCTTACGATGTCGAATGTTGAGTCAGCCATAACCTCAGTTTACCGAGGGCAGGGCCATCGCGCGCCTAAGCCTCGGTTGCAGGGCGTGCGGTGCTCGAGCGCACCATCAGCGAGACTGGCCATTCGACAGCCTCGGAGCGATTCTCGCGGGCATCATCATCAGCTTGGTTCAGAAGTTCAAGTAGCCAAACCGTGGCCTCTTTAGCCTGTTCACGAACACGCTGGTTTACGGTGCTCAGCCCAAAGAACTCCGATAGGTCGTGGTTGTCGATGCCCACAATGGAAATATCCTGCGGGACCCGAAGACCAAGGTCCTTTACTGCCATAATCGCACCGATTGCCATCTCGTCTGAGTTGCAGAAGATGGCTGTTGGCGCGTTGTGGGGGTCTCCAAGTAATTGTTTGGTTCTAAAGAATGCGCCCGGAATGGTGTAGTCACATTCCATTTTCCAAGCTGGAATCTGAGTTATGCCCGCGTCTTCCAAAGCCGATAGGTGGCCAAGGGTTCGGGTGTTTGGCTGGTTGAACTCAAGGTCAGATCCGCTGTAGCCACCAAGGTTGGCAATTTTGCGGTGGCCCAAAGAAATCAGGTGTTCGGTGGCCAGCTTGCCCGCGTTGAAGTCATCCATGGCCAGGCTTCTAGCGCCTTCAATCGGGCCACCGATGCCCAAAACTGGGCGTTGCAGGCGGTTCAAGATTTCAAGCTCATCAGCGGTCGGATTCACTGCCACCAAGATCAAGGCGTCCACGCGCTTGCGGCCCAAGAAGTCCTTGAAGATCTTCTCGCGCTGAATCTTTCCGCCGCTCAGGTTGTATAGGGTCAGGTCGTAGCCGTGCTCAATCAGGGTTGATTCCATCGACTCGAGCATGGTCGAGAAGAACCAGCGGTCAACGTAGGGCATGATTACACCGATGTTGCGGTTTCGCCCGGTTGCGAGTGTGTAGGCCGAGTGAGAGGCTACGTAGCCCAGCTCTGCCGCGGCTGCCTCCACCTTTTGACGAGTCTTTTCAGAAACATGCGCCTTGCCGGTTAGTGCGCGCGAGACGGTAGCAGTTGAAACTCCTGCAAGTTTTGCAACGTCTTCGATGCCAGCCATGTCAACCCTCTGTAAAAAATGGAAAAAATGTAAATTGTTAGGTAAAGATTGTCAGATGCTGGGGCCCCTTGCAAACTGAATCATCGATTTCCCACGTGCCGAGAATTGGGCTAAACTAAGCAGGCACGTTCGTCTGGCTGATTACAGGCAGCCGAAGGTGCATCTGGCTAGTTACCCAAGCGGCCAAAGGGATCTGACTGTAAATCAGCCGGCTCAGCCTTCGGGGGTTCGAATCCCTCACTAGCCACACAAAGAGAATGGACCACCGATCGGTGGTCCATTTTCTTTTAGCTCGATTGGTGAAGGCGGTTCGCCGATCTCCTATCGAGTTTCTAATTCTTTCAGCTTCTGGCCTGCAGCGGCAGTTCGTAGCGGGTAAAAGCCACGCCAGAAAATTCCACGGTGTCGATCGGAACCAAGCCAAGGCTTGCGGCCCACAGATGGCTTTTGCGAGATGCAGGAAACTCAACGGTTAGGCGGCGCCCCTGGGTCTTGCCGCTCCACTCATTCAGGACTAGCTTGACGATTTCCTTGCCGGTTCCCCAATGCTTTTTGTGCAGTACTAAGCCAAGGCTGAGATCCTTATCGATCGGCTCAAGGCCAGCCCACCCGACAAAGTCACTTCCCCGCCAAACTGACCAGGGGCCTAAGCGGAGGTCACCCCAAGTTGCCTCCTTACGAGACACCCAATTTTCAATCCATTCGTCGGTGTAGTCTGCCTCAGAAAGTGGCATGTGCTTGGTCACGGCCGGGTCGCAGATTAGCGCTCGGTATTGCCCAATTGAAGGCTCCGAGAAGCTTCGAAGTTCGAGGTTGCTGTCATTCATCACGATTATTTTCCTATGAATGCCAGCGACACTGCTAAGTGACGGACGCCTTTGGCAATCTGCCGAATTTACTGGCGCATCATGGCAACGGGTAGTCTAGGAGGGTTAGCTGCTATCTCTGAGAACTGGAGCATTCCATCGTGAACGAATCGACTATTTACTACACATTTACCGATGAGGCTCCTGCTCTAGCGACCGCCTCGCTGCTGCCAATTGTTCAGGCTTATGCTGCTGCCGCAAACGTAAACATCGAGACTCGAGACATTTCACTTGCCGGCCGTATCCTGGCCAATTTTGCCGACCACCTTCCAGAGGGGCAGCGCGTTGCCGACGCTCTAGCTGAGCTTGGCGCACTTGCGAAGACTCCTGAAGCAAACATCATTAAGCTTCCAAACATCTCGGCGTCGATTCCTCAGCTCAAGGCTGCGATTGCAGAGTTGCAGGCCCTTGGGTTCAACATTCCAGACTATGTAGACGAACCAACCACCGATGCAGAGCGCGATGCCCGCAGCCGCTATGACAAGGTCAAGGGAAGTGCGGTCAACCCGGTGCTTCGCGAAGGTAACAGCGACCGCCGCGCTCCACTCTCGGTCAAGGCTTATGCTCGCAAGCACCCGCATGTGAACAAGCCTTTTGCCGCTGGTTCAAAAACCCGCGTGGCAACAATGGGCCACGATGACTTCTTCTCAAATGAAAAGTCAGTTGTACTCGCAAAGGCTGACACTCTAGACATTCGCCACATCGCTGCCGATGGAACCGTAACCGACCTGAAGAAGGGGCTAAAAGTTCTTGAGGGCGAGATCATCGATGCAACATTTATGAATGCTGCTGCACTCGACGAATTTCTTGCCGAGACCCTCGAGCAGGCCAAGGCAGACAACGTACTTTATTCACTACATCTAAAAGCAACCATGATGAAGGTCAGCGACCCAATCCTTTTTGGTCACGCGGTTAAGGCGTTCTTCGCCGAGGTTTTTGAGAAGCACGGAGTTGCCCTCGCGGCGGCCGGCCTGAGCGCAAACGATGGCCTAGGTTCAATCCTGGCTGGGCTGGTAAACGTTGCCGGCGGCGACCAGATTGCAGCCGATTTTGAAGCTGCATTGGGCAATGGCCCTCGACTCAGCTACGTAAACAGCGACAAGGGCATCACCAACCTGCACGTTCCATCAGACGTGATTGTTGATGCATCTATGCCAGCGCTGATTCGCAACGGTGGAAAGCTTTGGGGCATCGACGGTTCTGAAGATGAGACTCTTGCCGTGATTCCTGACTCTTCTTACGCGGGCGTCTACCAGGCGACTATCGAAGACGTAATCGAAAATGGCCCGCTTGACCCGGCAACAATTGGATCGGTGCCAAACGTTGGATTGATGGCACAGGCCGCAGAAGAATACGGAAGCCACGACAAGACATACGAGATCCAATCAGCAGGTCGAGTCGAAGTGGTAAACGCTGCCGGTGAAGTTCTGATTTCGCACGATGTTGCCGGTGGCGACATCTGGCGCGCCACCCAGACCAAGGACGAACCGGTTCGTGACTGGGTGAAGCTTGCTGTTACTCGCGCCCGCGCATCTAAGGTTCCGGCAATCTTTTGGCTAGATGAAGCTCGTGCTCACGATGCCAACCTAATTGTGAAGGTGAACCAGTACCTTGCAGACCACGACACCACAGGTTTGACCATCAAGATCATGGCTCCGGCCGAGGCAACCAAGTACTCGCTGGCTCGAATTCGCGAGGGGTTGGACACCATCTCAGTCACTGGCAACGTACTTCGTGACTACAACACCGATTTGTTCCCAATCCTTGAGGTTGGTACCAGCGCCAAGATGTTGTCAATTGTTCCGCTTCTAAATGGCGGAGGGCTTTTCGAAACCGGCGCGGGCGGCTCGGCACCAAAGCACGTTCAGCAGTTCCTTGAAGAGAACTACCTGCGTTGGGATTCACTTGGCGAGTTCTTTGCGCTGGCTGCATCTCTCGAGCACTTGGCCACCACAACGGGCAACAGTAAGGCTCAGGTACTGGCTGACACTCTCGACCGCGCAACCGGAACCTTCCTAGAAGAAGACCGTTCGCCAGGTCGCAAGATCGGCGCTATCGACAACCGCGGAAGCCACTTTTACCTGGCACTTTACTGGGCTCAGGAGCTAGCTAAGCAGACCGACGACCAGCAGCTGGCTGAGGCATTCGGCGCACTTGCCAAAACCCTCACTGACTCAGAAGACCAGATTGTTGCGGAGCTGCTTGCGGTTCAGGGTAAGCCGGTTGAAATCGTTGGTTACTACCTTCAAAACATTGATCAGGTAACAGCAGCAATGCGTCCTTCGGCCACTTTCAATGCCGCGCTAGATTCACTCGCCAGCTAACTGATAACTGCCGCCAGCCATGCCAAGTACGGTATGCCTAGCAATAGGTTTACCGGAAAGGTAATTCCCAGGGCTGCGGTAATAAAGTAACCAGGATTTGCCGATGGCAGCGATAGTTTTACTGCCGCTGGTGCGGCGATGTATGAGGCGCTGCCGCAAAGCAGTCCAAAAGCAATCGATCCACCCTGGCTCATGCCGATTGCCTGCGCTGCAAAAACACCGATCGATCCGGCCACAAACGGAAACAGCACGGCAAAGGCAACCAGCCCGATGTCGATTGTCTTTGCCTCCCGAATGCTTTGGCCTGCTTGTATTCCGAGCTGCAGCAGAAAAATCGTCAGCATTCCAGAAAACAGGCTGCCGAAAAACGGCTCAACCTTTTCGAAGCCAGATGCACCGGTAATAGCACCCAGAGCGATTCCGCCAACCAGCAGCACGATCGACTTGCCGGTGAACACCTCGTGCATTAGGGGTTTCAGGGAATGTGACTCACTCCATTTTTTGGCCAGAAGAATTCCGACAACCAAGCCCGGCACTTCCATGACCGCAAGCAACGAGGGCAAGAATCCTTCAAAGGTCAAACCGGCTTGTTCGATAAAAACTAGGCCGGCTGTAAAAGTAACCAGCGAGGTCGATCCGTAGTGCGCAGCCAAGGCGCCCCGATTCATCTGGCTTAGGCGGGTTATCCGCCGCAGAACCACGAACGCCATCAGCGGGAGTGCGATGCCGAGCGAAACCGAAAGGAGCAGGGGCAAAACGATCTCGTCGAGTGGAGCTGTCCTTAGCGCCACACCTCCTTTGAGGCCAATGGCTAGCAACAGATAAATCGAAATGAAGTCAAAAATTTGCTTTGGAATCGAAAGTTGGCTGCGCATGGCAACTACCAAAAGCCCAAGCACAAAGGCCAGAACAGGCGGGGAAGAGAGGTTGGCTAGGGCAAGTTCGAGCGTTTGCGGCATGTATTTCTTTCCTTGAGAACATTTGACAAGAAATACAATACAAGAAAAACTATTCAGTAATTACTTTTCAACTTAAGAACGGGGCGGCCATGAATGTCGAACTATGGATGTGGCTTTCGGTTGTTGGGCTCATCATTGCAATGCTGTTGGTAGACCTCTTTGCACACCGCCACGCTCACGAAATCAAGGTCAAAGAGGCGGGGCTCTGGTCACTGTTCTGGGTCGTTATCGGAGTGCTCTTTGGTGTGGCAATCTGGGTCGGCTTCGGAGCCGAGTATGGCCAGCAATACTTTGCGGGACTTCTGATTGAAAAGTCGCTGGCCGTCGACAACGTATTTATCTGGGCAATTATTTTTGCCAGTTTTGCGATCCCCAAAAAATACCAGCACCGCGTTCTGTTCCTCGGAGTCCTTGGCGCACTTGTCTTCCGCGGGCTGTTTATTGCAGCCGGTGCCGCGATACTCGAGAGTTTTGCCTGGGTGCTTTATCTGTTTGCTGCCTTCTTGGTATTCACCGGAATCCAGATGCTCAGAAAACGCGCAGAACATGAAGATCCTTCTAAGTCAGCTTTTTACCGTTGGTTCTCAAAGGTTGTGCCTTCGACCACCGAGTACCATGGTCAAAAGTTGGCTATCCGGGTAAATGGCAAGCTCGTAGCCACCCCGCTACTTATGGTCTTGGTCTTGGTCGAGTTCACCGACATAGTCTTTGCCGTCGACTCAATTCCGGCTATTTTTGCCGTTACTTCCGAACCGTTCCTAGTTTTCACGGCAAATGCGTTCGCGATTCTTGGGCTCCGAGCCATGTACTTTCTGCTGGCAGACTCCATGCACAGGTTCATTTACCTCAAAGTCGGATTGGCTTTTGTTCTCATATGGGTGGGTATCAAGATGGCTCTACATGACTTCGTCAAGATTCCAACCCCGATTTCATTGGGCGTAATTGTTCTTATCTTGTTCATTGCAATTGCGGCAAGTTTCCGGGCAACCCGTTCGAAGCAAATTGAAGTTGAGAAGGAATCTCGATAGACAATAGAACTATGGCTAATTGGACCTTTCTCACCCACCATGGGCACGTTCTCGTGGCGCTTGTGCAAACACCGGACCTAACCATTGATCAAATCGCGGCCAAGGTAGGCATAACCTCGCGAGCCACCGCCGGAATTTTGAACGACTTAGTGGCTGCTGGCTACGTTGTGAAAGAAAAGGTGGGTAGAAATAACACCTACCTGGTGAACGGCCAGATTCCGATGAGGCACCCTTTGAATGAGAAGGCCAACGTTGCCGACTTACTTGCACTCTTTCAATAAATTATTGGGATGAATTGCTGCCGCCTTTTGCTTGAGGATAGTGCGCAAGAATTTGCGTGCTTTTGATGGATAGGCGGAAAAGTGCAAAACCCTCAGCTACCCTCTGAACTTCGCGACATTTTTGATTCGGTCAAGCAGATGATTTCGAACAACAGCACCGGATTTGGCACAAAAGACACAACCGTCAAAGTGGCCCCTGAGGCCCTGCAAAACTCCATCCTTGCGGCCCTTGCTTCGGGTGACAAAAACTTAGCCCAGATTGTTCGGGCAATTGGTGTTGCCAGCGGCAAAACTTTAAAGCCTTCAGATGGCAGCGTCTCTCTTGAACTTGATTCACTCCTGGAGCGTTCTTTGGTTGAGTCAGAGCTATTTGAAGATCGCAAGGTCTTTAGGCTTACCGAGTCGGGTTCGGCTCACCTGGCCAGCCTCGATCAAGCTACCGACTCGTCGGAAAATGAGGCATCTGAGACCGAGACAACCCAGCGCCACTCAGGTGCGTCTGAGTGCAGCAACAACATCCTGACTGCTTCAGCCAAGTTTGCCAATGCAGTATCGGGTATTGCTCAAAGTGGTGATCGCAATCAAAAAATGCGTGCCACCGAACTGGTTGATGAAGTTACCCGAAAGCTATACAAAATTCTGGCCGAAGACTAGTCAATGGAGCCTCACCTTTCGGATGCCCAAGCGCGGGCAGCGACATCTCACTCGCTCAAGCGCAGGTATCGACGAATTCTTAGATTTGCCGCCTTGGCGCTGGTTCAGACCTGGTGGTTTGAATTGTTCCTGCCAAAGTTTGGTCTGAAAAAGTATGTGGCGGCCAGTCGCACTCGCCGGCTTCAGCGTCTGGCAAGAAGATTCAGAGAATTGGCCGCAGATTTGGGTGGCTTGGTCATCAAGGCTGGGCAGTTTCTCTCGGCCCGCATCGATGTTTTGCCGGTTGAGATCACTCGTGAGCTGGAGGGGTTGCAAGACGAGGTTGCGCCCGAACCGTTTGAATCGGTGGTTAGGCAGATCGAAGGCCAATTGGGTTTGCCGCTTGCCAGCGCATTCCAAGAATTTTCAACTGAGCCAATCGCCGCCGCCTCGCTCGGGCAGGCATATCGTGCCACCCTGTCGGCCGGGCTTGCTGCCGACCTGGGCTTTGAGAACGTTATCGTCAAGGTACTTAGACCCGGCATTGAAGAGGTCGTTGAGGTTGACCTAAAAGCCATTAGAAAAGTCGGCACCTGGCTCTCAAAAATCCGCTTGGTTTACCGGCGGGCAGACGCACCTGCGCTGGTCGAGGAATTTGCCTTTACTTGCCTGCAAGAAATCGACTATCGAGTTGAGGCTCAACACCTCGAGCACTTTGCGCAAGATTTTTCAAATGACCCGTGGGTCTCGACACCGACTGTCATTTGGGAGCGCTCAGCCCGAAAGGTGCTGGTGCTGAGTGATGTCTCAGCAATCAAGATTTCTGATGTTGATGCGCTTGAGGCGGTTGGAATCGATCCAAACCAGGTAGCCGCCGAATTGGCCAGAGTCACATTTCAGCAAATGTTTGTGACTGGCTTTTTTCACGCAGACCCGCATCCAGGCAACATTTTTGTGACCCCCGCCGGGCCGGATTCTCCGGTTCCGTTTACGCTGACCTTCATTGACTTCGGCATGATGGGTGAGGTGAGCGAGGCCCTCAAGCAGGATCTCCAAACCCTTCTGTTTGCGGTTGTGGCACGCGACGCTAGGGCATATGTACAGGCCATCCAAAAGCTAGGCATTCTTTTGCCGAGTGCCGATACCGTTCAGCTTGAGCGAGCAGTCTCAGCACTGTTCGAGCGCTTTGCCGGCCTAGGGGTGGCTGACCTAACCAAAACTGACCCTCGCGAAATCCGTGCCTTTGCCTTCAAGTTCAACGAAATCCTGCGGACACTGCCATTCCAAATGCCAGAGAACTTTCTGCTGCTGTTCCGCAGCATCTCGCTGATTTCGGGAGTAACCAGCGCACTCAACCGTGACTTCAACATGTGGGATGCGGTAGACCCATTTGCCCGGGCGCTGATCAACGGTGCTGGTCGCCGCACTGCGGGTGCCGCAGGTCGGCAAATCCTGGCAACCGTAACGGCAATGGTCGGGCTACCTCAGCGTTTGGAATCGCTAATCTCTCGCATTGAAAATGGCGACCTAGTGACCAGGAATCCGGAACTCGAACAAAAACTCAAGTCTGTCTCGGCCAGCAATACCCGGCTTACGGTAGTGGTCGCCATTGCTGCCATTGTTATTGCCGCTCTATCCATGGGCGTCATCTAGCGCAATATGCGCCACCCTTTCGCCCAGCCGGTGGCGTGAAACGGCAATCTGTGTTGAAATGTTTGTTAAGACAAACACCTAGTCGATGGAGACTAGAGAGCGGCGCAGATGTCACAGATTGAATTCACCACCCGTAAATGGGTTAGGCCCGAAGACCTGAATGCCAACGGCACCCTATTTGGTGGCAGTTTGCTGAAGTGGATTGATGAAGAAGCCACGATTTACGCAATCTTGCAATTAGGCAACCGCCGAGTTGTTACCAAAATCATCTCTGAGATTAATTTCTTGGCCTCGGCCATCGAAGGTGACCTAATCGAAATGGGTCTGATCGCCACAAAGTTTGGCAACACATCAATCACAATGCGTGCCGAGGTTCGCAACATGATTACCCAAAAAAACATCTTGACCGTGGACCACATTGTGTTTGTTGGGCTTGATGCCAGCGGGCGACCTATGCCACACGGATTCAGTGTTGTCACCAACGATCGCGACCGGATTCCGACCTACTAAATTTGCGGGTGAACAACTGGCAAACTCGGTTTTATTACTGACCCAAGAGTGTAAAACTTGAACTGCGATAAAAGAGAAAAGAGTTCGAGTTGTCAGATAAAAAAGCATCCGTCCTATTTGTTTGTGTTCACAACGCTGGCCGTTCACAGATGGCCGCAGGTTACCTACAGGCACTTGCCGGTGACCGAGTCGAGGTTCGTTCAGCCGGAACCGCTCCGAAGAATGAAGTAAACCCATCGGCAGTTGCCGCAATGCTTGAAGAAGGCATCGACATCAGCGCCAACACCCCAAAGGTATTGAGCGATGAAGCTGTGAAGGCTTCAGATTATGTAATCACCATGGGCTGTGGCGACACCTGCCCGTTCTTCCCTGGTAAGACTTACCTTGACTGGGTGCTCGATGACCCAGCCGGTCAGGGCGTTGAAGCGGTTCGTCCGATTCGCGACAAGATTCGTGCGCACATCGAAGAGCTAATTGCTGAGATTGACCAGAAGTTTTAGTCACCCAAGTAGTTTTTGAAGAGCCCACCAGAGATGGTGGGTTTTTCAGTTTTAGAGCCAAGGACTAGTCTGAAAACGTGGCTGGAAGTTCTGCCCAATGAGAAGAGACAAAGTGTCAAATTTGAAACCATCGGTAATGTTTGTTTGCGTTCACAACGCGGGCAAGTCCCAAACTGCAGCAGCCCTCATGCGGCACATCGGTGGTGAAGACGTAGACGTTTATTCTGCCGGCACCGCGCCCGGTGAGCAGCTGGCTGCCGATGCAGTTGCCATGCTCTCCGAAATTGGCATTTCGGCCGGAGATGAACACCCAAAAACTATTGACCCACAACTATTCGAGTCGGTTGACCGAGTAATTGTTCTGGGAACCGAAGCGAAGGTTGCACCTACCCCAACCATGAAGGGGAATGTTGAGGTATGGCCAATTGTTGAGCCTGCAGAACAGGGAATCAAGGGAGATGAACGTGCGCGACTCATTCGAGACGACATCATCGATCGAATTCTTGAGCTCGCAGAACAGCTTGGCCTAGCCGAGTAGCACTGCAAACCGGCACCAAGCAGAATTACAAAAACTTCAAGGGGAACCAACAATGAACGGTTTAATCAGTTTCATCACCGGCCGCAAAACAGCTTGGGTAACCCTGCTGCTAGGCCTAATTTTTGCAGCGTTGGCCTTTGGTCCACTCAGGGCTGCCACCACTGAAACCAACCCAGGCGTTGGTTTGCCGGCAACTGCAGAATCAGTAATCGTTGATGAAAAGCTGGCCGATCTTCCCGGTTCGGACTCCACCGCTGCTGTGATTGTCTATGCCTCTGATTCAGAATTTTCAGAAGAAGCAATCACCTGGTTGCAGGGCACTTTTGACCCGATGGCCGGCATGCCGACCGGTGGCGTAAACGAAAAGTTCTTGGAGTTCACTAACGCTGAGTTGAATGGTGCTGCGTTTGTGCCACCGGCTCAGATTTCCGAAGACGGCAAGGTGGCCGTGGTAACAGTTCCGCTAGAAAAGTCAGACGAGACGGAGGTCATCACTGACCGAGTCGCCGAATTGCGTGAGATTGCCGATGACGGTGCTCCCGCGGGAATCGATGTTTATGTAACTGGGCCTGAGGGTTTCCAGGCGGACATCGCCGGAGTGTTTGCCGGTGCTGACTTTACGCTGTTGCTTTCAACCGTTGTGGTTGTTGCGGTCTTGCTTCTAATCACCTACCGCAGCCCAGTGCTTTGGTTGATTCCGCTTTTGGTAGTGGGCACCGCAGATGGCATGGCGGGTCAGTTGGCTCGTCAGGTGGCCAACCTATTTGGGATCACCCCTGATGCATCGGTTACCGGAATTCTCTCCGTGCTCGTGTTTGGTGCGGGCACAAACTACGCACTATTGCTGATCGCTCGCTACCGAGAAGAGCTACTCGGCATCGAAGACCGTCACGAAGCCATGGCCAAGGCCCTGCGCGGCGCTGGCCCAGCGATCATTGCATCGGGTGGAACAGTAACCCTCGCACTTCTCACCCTTACCTTTGCCGACCTTGCCGGTAACCGTGCTCTCGGAATTGTGTGTGCCACCGGTGTGGTCATTGCCATGATCTCTGCGCTTGCAGTCTTGCCAGCGGCACTGGTTGTCTTTGGCCGCGGTTTGTTCTGGCCATTCGTTCCAAAGTTTGGTGGCGTGAACAAGAGCGACTCAGGTCTTTGGGCCAAGTTGGGTCGTGGGGTTAGCAAGAAGCCGGTGGCAGTTTCTGTAATCGGTGTTTTGATTCTTGGAGCCCTTGCCGCCGGTGCTGGCGGAATTCAGGTTGGTCTTTCTAGCTCAGACCGTTTCTTGAAGACTCCTGAGGCTGTGGTGGGTTCTGAGGTTTTGGCCGAGGCGTTCCCGGCGGGCTCAACCTCGCCAACCATCGTGGTCAGCAACCTCGACAAAGCTGACAGTGTTGTTGCAGCGGCTCTGACCGTTGATGGCGTTGCTTCGGCAGAGGTCACAGCTTCAAACGACTCAATTGCGCGCATCGACGTAATTCTTGACGGAGCAGCACAATCTGAGGAAGCCAACGCATCAATCGTTGCGCTTCGCGAAGCTGTGGGCACCGTTGATGGTGCCGACGCTGCCGTCGGTGGCCAAGACGCCCAGGCCCTTGAGGTCAAAGAGGCATACGCCCACGACCAGCTAATTGTGATTCCGCTGATCTTGCTGCTGGTCTTCTTGGTTCTGGTTCTTTTGCTCCGCGCAATCGTGGCGCCGGTGCTCCTACTGGTCACCGTAGTTGCATCATTCTTTGCATCGATGGGCGCCGGCTGGTTCCTGTTCGTCAACGTATTTGGATTCCCTGCACTAGACCTGAGCGTGTTCCTCTACAGCTTCTTGTTCTTGGTTGCCCTTGGTGTTGACTACAACATCTTCTTGGTAACCCGAGCAAAAGAAGAGGCCGAACACCTTGGAACCAAGCAAGGCATGATCAAGGCGCTTAGCTCAACCGGTGGCGTCATCACCAGTGCGGGTATCTTGCTCGCAGCGGTATTCGCAGTTTTGGGCGTTCTGCCGCTTGTGGCGCTGGCCCAAATCGGTGTGATTGTTTGTATCGGTGTGCTTTTGGACACCCTGTTGGTACGTACCGTGATTGTGCCGGCACTGGCGTTTATGACCAAGAAGACCTTCTTCTGGCCATCAAAGAAGTACCAAGACTAACGGTCGATAATTGGCCAAGCGGGGGAGTGAGGCAGCACGGACTGGCTCACGCCGCCCGGCTTGGCTAAGCCGCAACCTGTTTGCGATCTCGTGGGTGTCTTTGTTGCAAGATGCCGCGAGCGAGATGCTCTACCCCTTGATGCCAATCTTTTTGAACTCGGTGCTTGGGGCACCGGCTGCGATTGTCGGCGCCATCGAGGGTGCGGCCGAAGGTGCAATGTCGCTAACCAAGCTGGCCTCGGCTTGGATCAACCGGTGGGTTCCGCGCAAAGTAATGGTGGCGGTTGGATACGGCGGCGCAGCGCTAGGCAAGTTCATTATTGCCCTGGCTGGGGCCTGGCCCGTAGTCATGATTGGGCGCGTGGTTGACCGTCTAGGCAAGGGGCTGCGGTCTGCTGCGCGAGATGCAATTCTGGTGCAGGGCGTTGATTCGCGCGATCGCGGAAAAGTGATTGGCTTTCATCGGACCAGTGACACATTAGGTGCCGTAATTGGTCCGGCTCTGGCCCTCGCGCTGCTGTCGCTGTTTGATGGTGACCTAAGAAGTGTTCTCTGGATAGCGGTTATTCCGGCGGTGCTTTCAACCGCTGCCGTGTTCTTTATCAAAGACAACGATTTTGAGAACCGCCGCCAACCCAGGCCGCGCAAGCCTCGCAAAATTGCTGCGACCGCGGCTGCCTCGAAATCCTCCACCGGTGCTCAAGGCACACTCGCGCCCAAACTAAAACTCTTGATTTGGATGCTGGCAATCTTTTCACTGGCTAACTTTCCTGACGCCCTGATTTTGCTTCACCTGAGCCAAGAGGGTTTTGAAGTCACCGAGGTTGTTGGCCTTTATCTGCTGTTCAACATTGCCTATGCCTCAATGAGTTTTCCGTTTGGGTTACTGGCAGACCGTATGAAACCGCAACACGTTTACGCCCTCGGTCTGGTTTGCTTCTCAATTGCGTACGGTGGCTTTGCGCTTACCAGTGACAAAACCTTCTCAGCCCTGCTGGTAATTGTTTACGGTGGCTTTGCTGCCGCCAACGATGTGGTCGGCAAGTCTTGGGTGTCTCGCATCGCCCGCGATAATCAGCATCTTCTGGTGCAATCTATGCTTCAGGGTCTCAGCGGCCTGGGGTTGCTGGTTGCCGGAATCTGGGCTGGCCTAGCTTGGAACCTCGGAGAGGGACTAGGCACTACCCCGCTGCTTATTTCGGCAGCGTTCGGATTAGTTGCCGCCGCGGTGGTGGCCAGAACTAGGCTTGGCAGCGTGTAGCAATTGCAATCAGGTACTGTAATTGTTTCAACCAATAACAAGCGAATCATTACAGCTTTCCCAGCACTACATTGTTAGCCCCAAAGACTACTAGTCCAAAGAATTTAACTTGATGAATACTCCTTCACCTGAAACCATTCATGTCCTGAGGCTCATGAATGAGTACTGCGTTGAACAACCTACCTGGTGTGCAGAAGAGGATCTAACTGGACGGTTCCCCGAAGGTCTTTCAAAAGGATTGCAGACAAAGCTTTTAGCGTGGGCCAAAGAATTTATTGATAATTTCGATGATGAAGATCGCTGGCCGGCAGGGTTTGACGAGGTGAAATACTTTGAGCAGGGCAAGGAATTAGGTCAAGCATTGGCAAATGAGCTCAAGGGAAGGTACCGCATCAAATATATTCCAATGCCGTACAGCACGGAACCTATTTTTTTCGAGCCCAATATCTAGCTAACCCGGAGCCAAACTGTTTGATCGGCAACAAGGTCGTGGCCCGCGGTCATGCCGTGCAGGCTTGAGGCAATCAGCTCGCCGGTTGGTAGCGCAATGGGCTCATGGCCAAAATTGTGAACCACCAGGATGTCCCCGTTTCGGTAGCCGAGGGACTGCTCGCTGACAAACTCGGGCGCCCATTCAAACGATCCCTCGCCAAGGCCCAAGCGGCGGCGTGTAGCCAAAGCATGCTTGTACAGCTCGAGGGTCGAGCCCTCAACGCCTTCTTGGCGGTCGCGTGCGTATTCGCCGTAGATCTCTGGTTGAGGTAACCAGGCCTGACCAGTCTTGTTAAAGCCGTTGGCCGCACCCAAACCAGATTCCCACGGCAATGGCACTCGGCAGCCATCCCGACCAACTCGCTTGCCGGCAGTGCGGTAGAAAGTTGGGTCTTGTCTAAATTCGTCAGCCAGGGTGGTGTGCTCAGGCAATCCAAGTTCTTCGCCTTGGTACAGGTAGGTTGAGCCAGGCAGGCCAAGCACAAACAGGGTTGCAGCGCGCGCCCTGCGTAATCCAAGCTCGCGGTCTGGCTGAGGGTCGTTTGGCCCGATCCCATCTGATGCGGTTGGGCGGCCCTGAACGCCACCCATGCGGGTTGCGTGGCGAATGATGTCGTGGTTTGACAGCACCCAGGTGCTCGGGGCGCCCACACCATCGAAAGCCTCAAAAGACTCATTGATCGAGTTGAACAGAATCTCTGGCTTCCACTCGCTGTCTAGAAACCTGAAGTTGAAGGTCTGGTGGAATTCATCCGGGCGCACCCACAGCGCCATAAATGAAAGCGGCAACACATATGCCTCGCCGCACATAGCGCGCTCGCCAGGGTAGCTGTCGAGAATTTTGCGCCACTTTCTAAAGATTGGGTGCACAGTATCTTGAAACCACATCGGCGGAGAGGCTTCACCCTCGATAAATCCAGCGCCGGCACGCTCTAAGTCAGGGTGGTCTGGCAACCCCTCGGCTTTGCCCATGGCGTGTGGCTGGTCGACTCTAAAGCCATCCACCCCTCGGTCTAGCCAGAAGCGCAGAATTTCTTCGAAAGCCTCCTCGACCTTTGGGTTTTCCCAATTTAGGTCTGGCTGTGATGAGTCAAATAGGTGGCAGTACCACTGGCCCGGTGTGCCGTCTGCGTTAGTGGTGCGGGTCCAAGCTGGGCCTCCAAACATCGATACCCAGTTGTTCGGCGGTAGGTCCCCCGATGCTCCGCGCCCATCCTTGAAGTGGTAGAAGGCACGCTCAGGCGAACCTTCTTCGCTAGCCAGGGCAGCCTGGAACCATCGGTGCTGGTCACTGGTGTGGTTGGGTACCAGGTCAACCAAGACCCGCAGACCCAAATCATGGGCCCGGGTCAACATGTCATCAAAGTCAGCCAGGGTGCCGAACAGTGGGTCAACATCGCAGTAATCACTGACGTCATAACCTGCGTCTTTTTGCGGCGAGCGCATAAACGGAGACAACCAAACAGCATCAATACCCAGAGCCGCCAAGGACCCCAAACGCGAGGTAATGCCCGGCAAATCACCCATGCCGTCACCGTTTGCATCAGCAAACGAGCGTGGGTAAACCTGGTAAATCACTGCCGAGCGCCACCACTCCTGCCCGTAACGAGCTAGGTGGCGGGCTCCAGTGGTTGTGTCCATCGTCATGTTAGAGCTTGATCCAAACGGTCTGGTCGTGCTCAAGCTCGCCCTCGATGCTGAGGTCGTGCTGAGTGGTAACCAAAATTTCACCGGCTGGAACCACAACGGCCTCAGGGCCAAAGTTGGTCAGCACCAAAACTCCGTTGTTGATGTAGGCCAGGGTGTTTTTGTCCTGGTACTCGTCAGCCCAGCGGAACTGACCAGAGCCAAGACCAAACTGGCGGCGCTCCTTGAGCAGGCGCTTGTACAGTTCGAGAGTTGAACCAGCCACGCCCTCCTGTAGGTTACGAGCGAACACGCGGTAGTTTGCCGGCTGAGGTAGCCAAGATTCACCGGTGGTATTGAAACCGTTTGATGCGGTGGCGTCAGCAACCCAAGGTAGCGGCACGCGGCAGCCATCGCGGCCAATGCGCTCGCCGTTGGTGCGGGCATAGGTAGGGTCTTGGCGGTACTTGCCCTCTAGCTGCCATGCTTCTGGCAGACCAAGCTCCTCTCCTTGGTAAAGGTATGACGAACCAGGTAGACCCAGCATGAACGATGTCGCTGCACGTGCGCGACGCAGACCCAGAGCCTCATCTGGCATTGGGTCAGTCGGGTGAATTCCATCACCAGGGCGCGGGGTGTTTTCAGGAGCAATTCCCAGGCGGGTTGCGTGGCGAATTCCATCGTGGTTCGAAAGCACCCAGGTGCTTGAGGCGCCTACCTTGCCGTACTCGACGATTGAGTCGGTGACAATCTTCTTGATTGCTGCTGGCTCGTAAGCGCTGTGCATGTAGTCAAAGTTGAATGACTGGTGGTACTCATCTGGGCGGACCCACATGGCCAGTCTTGGCAGTGGGCTCATTGATGCCTCGGCGCACATCGCGCGGTCGTCAAACTCATCGATTACACGATGGAATCGACGAATGGCATCGTGAACACCCGGCTGACCCCAGTAAGGAACAGCAAGCTCGGCTTCATCCATAGTGAGGTTTGAAATTGAGCGTTCACGAAGGTTCTCGTCGTAGATGGTTGCGTCTGG
>JACCDY011196155.1_pt1 | contig 29417 bp, 25 predicted proteins | sample 7446391 | NCBI WGS metagenome assembly JACCDY01 (sample SAMN15323451, study PRJNA562643) | freshwater metagenome | isolation source: river surface water | place: USA:Blue River Watershed | collected 2017-08-18 | reverse complement strand
CGAGTGAGAAGTGGGGAGATGCTCGCTTTTCCTGTCTTGCTCCCTGCTCCCTGCTCCCTGCTCCCTGCTCCCTGCTCCCTGCTCCAAGCCGATTTGAATAACTTCTGCCGCGGGACCGTCCATTCGAGCATGAAGACGATCTTTGGCTGGATTTGGCGGCCTTTGGTGGCTTTGCCGCTGGCGATTTGCCTGATGGCGTCGACCAGTTGCATGACTACCTACGATGCCTACGGACGTCCGGTGCAGTCGGTGGATCCGGGCTTGGCGATCGCCGGTGTGGCGGCGGCTGCCATCATCGGTTACAGCCTGGCGGACGGGCATGATCGCGAGCCGCGTTATGACCCGTCACCGCATCGTTACCACTGCCGGTGAATGGTGGTGATGGGTTGCCAGCAGCAGCCATCAAGCCTTCTTGGCGGCTTTTTTGGCGGGGCGGGGTGGGAATTCGAAGCCGACCTTGCCGTCCTTCGGGTCAAAGGTGAGGAAGGCGTCGAATTTGCGCTTGGTGCGGTTGGAGACGAATCCCTTGATCAGGTCGCTCTTGCCGGTGGTGATCAATTTGATCGCCTGATCGCGGCTGATTTCATGCTGCAGGATCGATTTGCCGATGCGCACGCCGCCGGGGTCCGCCTTGGTGACCAGGTCGGGGATGTGGTAGGCTTTGTCGCTGGCGTAGATCTTGAAGCGACGGCCGTCGGCGATCGTTTCCTCGGCGATCAGTTGTTCTTCGCCGAGTTCCGTTTCCTCTTCGGAGTCGCCGTTTTCGAAGACGAAGTTGACCTTGAATTTGGCATCCAGTTCCAATCCCGCATCGAATGGTTTGTTGAAGCGGGATTTGAAGCCGCTGAGCGGGCCGACGAATTTCTTGGTGAACAGCTCGCAGGCTTCCTCTTCGCTGAGCAGGCGGCCGGCGATGTGTTTCTTCGCCTTGAACGAGCACTCCGGTTCGCGGCATTCGTAGGTGGCGTCGGTTTGTTTCAGGTGGTCCGCGCCGCAGGCCGGGCAGGGCGCCTTGAGGTCGGGGAAGTTCTGGCTCTTGAGCTCCTTGGCGCGTTGGTGGGCCTTGGCGACGATCTCCTTGGTGTAGGAGATGATTTCCTCCATGAACGCGTCGCGTTGGAGTTGCCCGTGTTCCATCTGGCGCAGCTTGTATTCCCAGTCGCCGGTGAGTTTCGGCGAGTACAGCCCTTCGATGTGCATGTCGCGGACCAGATCGATCAGGCGCATGCCGCTCGGGGTGACGTGCAGTTCGCGGCCGTCGCGGGCGATGTATTTCTGGGCGATCAGCCCTTCGATGGTGGCGGCGCGGGTGGCCGGGGTGCCGAGCCCGCGTTCGGACATCGCCTCGCGCAGGTTTTCGTCGTCGATCAGTTTCCCGGCGCCTTCCATGGCCGAGAGCAGGGTGGATTCGGTGAAGCGGGCGGGTGGCTTGGTTTCTTCGTGGAGCACCTCGATCGATTCGACCTTGCCGCTTTCCTTGTCGGCCACCGCGACCAGTTCATCCTTGCCGGAGGCGACGCCGGGTTGGCGTCCGTAGACTTCGAGCCAGCCGGGAAAGACCAGCACGCGCCCTTCGGTCTTGAAGGTGTCGATCAGCGAGCTGCTGTGTTCGATGCGCGTGTAGCGGGTCGTTTGCTCGAATTCCGCCGCCGGGTAGAACACGGCGATGAAGCGTTTGACGATCATGTCGAACACCTTCTGTTCGGTGTCGCTGAGCTTGGCGGTCTTGCCGGTGGGGATGATGGCGAAGTGGTCGGACACCTTCTTGTTGTCGAAGACGCGGGGCGAGTGGTGCAATTGCGGGCCACCCTTGTCCTTGCCGGCGAGCACGCGGGCGGCGAACTTGGCGCTGGGCAGCTCGCTGTTGGCGATGTCCTGCATGGTTTCGCGGACGTTGGCTCTGTAATCGTCGGGCAGGTAGCGGGAATCGGTCCGCGGGTAGGTGATCACCTTGTGCTTCTCGTAGAGTGCCTGGGCGATCTGCAGGGTGCCCTTGGCCGAGAATGGAGCTTCGCGCTGGAGGGTGGTCAGGTCGTAAAGCTGCGGGGCTGCCTGGTTTTGCTTCTTGCGTTCCTCGCTGACCTCGCCGGTCTTGCCGGTGCAGCGGTCGCGGATGGTGTCGGCTTCCGCCTGATCCCACAGCCGTTCGGGCCTTGAGTGGGGGTTTTTGGCATCCTTTTTCCAATCCTCGTCGATCCATTTGCCGAGGTAATCGCCGGCCTGCACGCCGAAGGTGGCATGCACTTCATAATAGGGAGTCGGCTTGAAGGCGCGGATTTCCGCTTCGCGGGCGGCGAGGATCGCCAGTGTCGGCGTCTGCACGCGGCCGGCGGCGGTGATGTTGAAGCCGCCGTGGCGGGAGTTGAAGCAGGTGAACGCGCGGGTGGCGTTCAGGCCGACCAGCCAGTCGGCTTCGGACCGGCATTGGGCGGCGTCGGTGAGTGGTTTCATCTGCGATGCGTCGCGCAGATGGCCCCAGGCGTCGAGGATGGCATTGTTGGTCATCGACTGCATCCACAGCCGCTTGGTCGGCTTGCGGACGTCGCCGATCGCCATGATGTAGTGGAAGATCAATTCGCCCTCGCGGCCGGCGTCGCAGGCGTTGACGATGAGATCGACATCCTTGCGTTTGGCCAGCTTGAGCACCTGCTTGAGGCGGGTTTCCGAGGTCGGGATCGGGTCCAGCTCGAAGCGTTCCGGGATCGCCGGCAGCACCTGGAAGTTCCATGGCAGCTTCTTGCCGTTCGGGCCCATCGGCATGCGCAACTCGACCAGGTGGCCGACGGCGGAGGTGATCACCGCCTGTTCGTTTTCATACCAGATGTCGCGTCCCGTGCCCTTTTTCTCGAACTTGCCGAGGGGTTTCGCCAGGACCCGGCTGAGGTCGGTCATGACGCTGGGTTTTTCCGCGATGATGAGTGTTTTTCCCATGGTGGACGTGTTCGGCTGGTCGGGTGTGGGTTGAGGGACTAGACCTGCCGGCGGCCGTTTGGCAAGCGGATTGCTGAATCCGGGTGGTTTTTAGGGATTTGGGAAAAATGCGGGACGGGATCGGCCGGTTCAGCGGTTGGCTGGCTGTTTTTCACCACGGGGGGCGGAGGAGACGGAGGGCACGGAGGGTGATCGGAATGTCTCCCTGTGGGGGCATCGTTGGATGGAAATCCCCAAAAAAAAGACAGCCGCCCGATGGTCGGACGGCTGTCGGCAACACAACTTCTGCAGATCGACTGCGTGATCTTTAGAAGAAAGTACGGAACGCGATGATGTAGGTCAGCGCGTCGAAATCACCGGCTGGGGTGTCCATTTGCTGGTATTCCACACCGCCCTGGATCTTGGCATTGTGGCCGGCCAGGTAGTAGTTGAGGCCGGCGTAGATCGATTCATGCGAGTCGCCGCGGCCGCCATTCACGCTGCCGCCGTGCGAGCGGGTGGCGTAACGGCTGTTGGTGCGCACGCCTTCGTCGTCGCTGGAGGCCATGTGTTCGAGTTGGAGCACCGCTTGCAGTTGCTTGTCGACGATCCAGTAGTAGGGCATGACCATCGCGCCGTAGAAGTTGCCTTCGCGTTTGGCGTTGTGGCCGAGGTCGTCGCCGTTGTCACCGACGATGATGTCGCCGATGACTCCGAATCTGCCGTCCTGATAGTGGGCGTTGAGCGAGGTGGCCCATTCGTAACCGAGCACCGAATCGTCGCCGTCATTGACGTCCGCGTTGTTGTAGACGAAGTCGGCGCCAAGAGTCAGTTGGTCGGAGACCTTGTAACCGGCGTTGAGCCAGTAGATCTCGCTGTCCTGCCAGCTGCCGAAGGCTTCGTGATCATCTCCGTCCACCGATGAGGTGAAGATGGCCGCGCCGAAGGTCCAGTCACCTTTGGCGGCTTCTGCAACCAGGCCGGTCGGGCGGTAGCTGCCGTAGGCTTTGTTGGACAGGGCCGAGCGCTCGGGGGTGAGCAGCTTGGTGGAGGATTCATGGGCTTCCTGACCCAGCAGGAATTTGTGGCGGCCGTAGGACAATTTCAGTTCGTCGAAATAGTTGTCGCCGAGCGCCTTGCCGAGGTCGAACGAGATGTAGGCTTCGTCGATGTCCTGGTATTGCCAGTCGAGCTCGCCATTGCTCGGGCGATCGTCCTCGACCAGGTTCACCTGATACTTGGCACCGAAATAGTTGAGGAACTTCACCTTGGCGCCGAGGCGGGCGCGGCGGTATTCATCGAAGGTCTCGTTGAAGTCGCCACCGGTGACGCCGGATCCTTCGATGTAGGCGGCTTGGTATTGCAGGCGGCCTTCAAGCAGGACTTCCTGGATGTAGGGGTTCTCCTTGCTCTTGTAGAGCATGCCCGGCTTGTTCTGCAGCCAGGTGGCCCAGTCGCCGTTGTTCACCGACTCGGCGGCGCTCAGGGTGGCGGCGCCAGCCAGGAGGGTCGCTCCGATGGCCAGGCCGATCATGGTGTTGTGTGTGTTTGCGTTTTGCATGGTTGTAGATGGATGCGTGCTGCGGAATCTGCGGTGCACGGATGAGCAATAGGAAATCGGAAGGCTCTTGGAGAAGCGGAATTGGGTGACAGAAGTGTCACGGATCGGGCTTTGGCAGATTGGATGCAATCCGCCTTATTGCTGCCGTCGACGGGCCCAAGGCCTGTTTCAACCAACCAATACCATGAAATCGACCGTTATTTGCATCGCTACTGCAGCACTCACCGCCCTTTGTCCTGCGGCGGAATCCCATCTCGACCCCAAGCTTGCCGAATACAGCAAGGTCAGCGGGGTGGCCGGCAATCTGAACTCGATCGGTTCGGACACGCTCAACAACCTGATGACCTTCTGGGCCGAGGGATTCAAGAAGAACTACCCGAACGTCAACATCCAGATCGAGGGCAAGGGATCCTCGACCGCTCCGCCGGCGCTGATCGAGGGCACCTCCCAACTCGGCCCGATGAGCCGTGAGATGAAGTCGACCGAAATCGACGAGTTCGAGAAGAAGTATGGCTACAAGCCGACCGCCGTGCAGGTTGCGATCGACGCGCTGGCCGTGTTTGCCCACAAGGATAATCCGATCAAGGGGCTGACTTTCAAGCAGGTCGACTCGATCTTCTCCTCGACCCGCAAGCGTGGTGGTGACGATGTGACCGAGTGGGGTCAGCTGGGACTGGACGCCTGGAAAGGCCGCCCGATCTCGCTGTTCGGCCGCAATTCGGCCTCCGGCACCTACGGGTTCTTCCAGGAGCACGCGCTCAAGAAGGGTGACTACAAGACCTCGGTCAAGGAGCAGCCGGGTTCCTCGGCGGTGGTGCAGGGTGTGGGTGCCGACCTTTACGCGCTCGGCTATTCCGGCATCGGATACCGCACCTCGGCGGTGCGTGCCCTGCCGATTGCCGGCGATGACGGCAAGTTTTACGAAGCCAATTACGACAACGCGCTCAGCGGCGACTACCCGATGGCCCGTTTCCTGGTGGTTTACGTCAACAAGAAGCCGGGGCAGCCGCTCGACAAGCTGACGCTGGAATTCCTCAAGTTCGTGCTTTCCAAGGAAGGTCAGGCGATCGTTGAGAAGGACGGGTATTTCCCGATTCCCGCCGAGCTGACCAGCGAGGTGATCGGCAGCCTTGAGAAGTAATGTGACAAAAACGTCACGCGGGCCGGGTGGGCTGGACTTGTCACGCTGAAGCGCCTGACTAGTCTGCCTCCCGGCCCGCCTACTTTCAGGGATATAGGGCCGATTCCGCCATGTCGGTTCCGAACCACCAGACCCCAGATCCCAAGCGCTTCGACGTCTCGCCGGCGACTTTGTGGTTCGACCGTCTCATGGGATTGGTCATCCGCGGTGGGGGTATCGGGGTGATTCTCGCGGTGTTCGGGATTTTCTATTTCGTCATCAAGGAGGTGGCTCCCTTGTTCCGGTCGGCTGAAGTGAAACCGGCGGGCAAGGTGGCTTTGGTTGGGGCGGCTCCACTGCTCGGTGTCGATGAGTGGGGGGAGATGCCTTTCGTGTATGACGGCGGTGACAAGGTTGCGTTCATCTCGATCGCGGACGGCCAGCGCACGGAGCTTGAAGTGCCGGGTCTTGATGGCGTCAAGGTGACTGCATTTGCGTATGACCGGGTGCACCAGCGGATCGTGCTGGGTTTGGAGGATGGACGCGTCGGTTCGATGCTGGTCGATTATCAGCGGCAATTCGAGGACGGTGGTAAGATTTCGCGGATCGATCCGCAACTGGTCGGTGAACCTTGGTTCGAGATCGCCGAGGGTGAAGGTCCGGTGACGCAGGTCAGTTATGGCGATGCCGGTGAAAGCCGGATCCTGGTTGCCCAGCGGGGCACTGGTGAAGCGGCGACGGTATCCGTGCTGCAACTGCGGATGAAGAAGTCGCTGCTGGGCAAAGGCAAATTGAGTGTTGCTGGTGAAAGCCACATCACTCCCGAGCTCAGCGGGGTGCCGATGCTGGTGCGGGCATCGCAGAACGGGGCGATGATTCTGGTGGCTTGTGCCAATGGTGAGGTCGACTATTTCCTTTATGACGAGGGTCAGTTGAGCAAGCGGCAGACTTTCCACCCCTTCGAAGGCGAGTTGCCGCAGCAGATCGATTTCCTGTTTGGTGGGGTGTCGTTGGTGGTGACTTCCGACAAGGGGCATCAGGAACAATGGAGCCTGTATCGCAAGAATCCGCAGGATGAACGTTTGTTCGGGCGCACCAAGGAGTTCGACGCTTTGCCTGAAGGGCGGGTGGTCTTTGCCGGCAGCCAGCGCAACCGCAGTTTCCTGACCGGGTCGAACCGCATCTTGTCGCTGCGCTACAGCACGTCCGGCGCGACGCGCTGGCAGCAGGAATTGGATTTCAGTCCGCTGGCAGTGGCGATCGACGGCAAGTCCGAGCACTTCCTGGTGGCCACCGACAAGGGCGAGTTGCGGCGCTACGCGGTCGATGACCCACATCCGGAGGCCGGTTGGCGGGCTTTCTTCGGCAAAGTCTGGTATGAAGGCGGAGACGGGCCGGTCTACAAGTGGCAATCGACCGGTGGTTCCGACGACTTCGAACCGAAGCTGTCGCAGATTCCGTTGATCTTCGGTTCGCTCAAGGGAACGGCCTACGCCTTGGTGTTCTCCGTGCCTGTCGCCTTGTTGGCGGCGGTGTTTTCTGCGGCTTTCCTGCCGCTTGCCATCAAGCGGGTGATCAAGCCGACGATGGAGATCATGGCCTCGTTGCCGTCCGTGGTGCTCGGCTTTGTCGGCGCGCTGTGGTTGGCCCCATTGATCTCGGACCGTGTGCCTTCACTTGCGCTCAGCCTGCTGTTCGTTCCGCTCGCCGCCCTGTTGGTTGGTTTTGTCTGGTCGCGTCTGCCGATCGCGCTGCGCAATCGTTTCGAGGGTGGCAAGGAATGGATGATGGTGATTCCCTTCATGGCGCTGGCGGCCTGGCTCGGCTGGTCTTTGGGGCCGGTGGTGGAAAGCCTGCTCTTCGTTTACAAGGATCCGGCCACCGGCAAGCAGATCGCCGATTTCCGGATGTGGTTGCCGCAGGCGACCGGGCTTTCGTCCTTCGAGCAGCGCAACTGTCTGGCGCTTGGTTTTGTCATGGGATTCGCCGTCATTCCGGTGATGTTCACGATTGCCGAGGACGCCCTGTCCAACGTGCCCAAATCACTGACCGCTGCGTCCGCCGCGCTCGGTGCCAACCGCTGGCAGGTGGTGTGGACCGTGATGCTGCCGGTGGCTTCCTCGGGGATTTTCTCTGCGCTGATGATCGGCTTCGGCCGGGCCGTGGGAGAGACGATGATCATGCTGATGATGTGCGGCAACACCCCGCTGATGGAACTCAACCCCTTCAACGGCATGCGTCCATTGTCCGCCAACATCGCCGTCGAGCTGCCTGAAGCCGCGGTGGGCTCCACCCATTACCGCGCCCTGTTCCTCGGGGCGGTGCTGTTGTTCCTGCTGACCTCCGTGGTGAACACGGTGGCCGAGGTACTGCGGCAGCGCCTGCGCGAACGCAACAAGATCGTCTGATTGCCCATGTCTGACCCTTCCGCCAACGCCAGTGTTTTCCGTTCGACCGGGCGCTCCCGCAAGGGTGAGCCGTGGGTCTGGTTGACGGCTGCCGGCTTGTCGCTCGGCATCCTGATGGCGCTTTGCCTGCTGTTGTTGATCCTGTTCAAGGGGCTGTCGAGTTTCTGGCCGCGCCAGATCGAGTTGATGGAGATCAAGGCGGAAGCTGAGATGACGATGCTTGCCGGATATGTGGTCGAGGAGTCCGAGCGCTTGGGTGAGGATCTGCTGGTTCATGAGCAGCTGCAGGTATTCCGTGGCAACAAGGATGTTTTCGGTGAGTCGTTTCTATTCATCGACGCGTCGTCGGTGCTCAAGCGCAGTCTGCCGGAGGACCTGCTGTTGATCGAGCGCCAGGAATTCGGCCCGGCGATCCTGCATCCGGTGGCGCTTGAAACGCCAGGTGGTCGTGTGGATGCCGCTGACCCGCGTTTTGAATCCGCGCTTTTGGAAATGGTCGAGCGTGGCGAGTCCGTGCGCGAGCGGACGCTTGAGATCAAGCGCAAGCGGATCGGCGCCAATAGCCGAGCGATGCAGGAGCTCGGGTATGCTGAGAAGGCTGGCGAGATCGATCCTTCGGAAGCGACCCGCCAGCGTGAGCAGCTGCAGCAGGAATTCGAACGACTGCAGGCGGAAGCCGTCGAGGTCGAGGCTTCGATGGACGGTTATCATCTGCATGGTCGCACCGGTGACGGCAGGGAGCTGAGTCTCGAGGGGCGCAAGGTGTATCATGTTTTCGAACCCAACCGGGCGGGCATCGCGCAGCGCGTTGGTGAAATGCTGCGGCGGATCTGGAAATTCCTCTCCGAGGATCCACGTGAGGCCAACACCGAGGGTGGTGTGTTTCCGGCGATTTTCGGCACCGTGATCATGACGCTGGTGATGACCCTGTTTGCCACCCCGCTCGGAGTGGTGGCGGCGATCTACCTGCGTGAGTATGCCAAGCAGGGATTGTTGGTGCGCGTCGTACGCATCTGCGTCAACAACCTGGCGGGCGTGCCTTCGATCGTGTTCGGTGTCTTCGGTCTTGCGTTCTTCGTCTATTGCGTCGGCACCTCGATCGACCAACTGCTTTATGCCGACAAGTTGCCGACGCCGACCTACGGCACTCCCGGCATCCTGTGGGCTTCGCTCACCTTGGCGCTGCTCACGTTGCCGGTGGTCATCGTGGCTGCCGAGGAAGCGCTGTCCGCGGTGCCGCGCGGCGTGCGTGAGGCGGCCTTGGCCTGTGGTGCGTCGAAATGGCAGGTCATCCAGCGGGTGGTCATCCCTGCTTCGTTGCCCGGCATCATGACCGGCATCATCCTGGCGATGGCCCGCGGTGCGGGCGAGGTCGCACCGTTGATGTTGGTCGGCGTGGTCAAGATGGCACCGGCCCTGCCGATCGACGACATCGCGCCCTTCGTCCATCCCGAGCGCAAGTTCATGCACCTCGGATTCCACATCTACGACCTCGGATTCCAATCGCCGGACGCGGAAGCCGTCAGGCCGATGGTCTACGCTACCGCTCTGCTACTGATCCTCATCGTCCTGATCCTCAACCTCACGGCGATCATCGTCCGCAACCGCCTCAAGAAGAAGTTCGCCGTCAGTCATTTCTGAAATGTCCGCCGTTTCCACCAGCCCCCGTCCCGACTTCATCCGCGTGGAGGATTTCAGCTTCCACTACGGTGAGAAGCAGGTCTTGTTCGGCATCAACATGGAGATTCCGGAGCGGCAGGTCACCGCACTCATCGGCCCCTCCGGTTGCGGCAAGTCGACCTTGCTGCGCAACATGAACCGGATGAACGACCTGATCGACGGAGTGCGTCATGAGGGGGATATCCGGCTCAACGGCGCCAGTCTGTATGACCCCAAGGTTGAGGTGATCTCGCTGCGCAAACGGGTGGGCATGGTATTCCAGAAATACAATCCCTTCGCCAAATCGATCTATGAGAACGTGGTGTTCAGCCTGCGGGTGGCGGGTCGCAACCGCCGCAGTGAGCTGGATGAAACCGTCGAGCGCTCGCTCAAGGCGGCTGCCCTGTGGGATGAAGTGAAGGATCGTCTGCACGACTCCGCCTTCGGTTTGTCCGGTGGTCAGCAGCAGCGGCTGTGTATTGCCCGGGCGATCGCCAACCAGCCGGAGATCCTGCTGATGGATGAGCCCTGCGCGGCGCTGGATCCGCTGGCGACACTCAAGATCGAGGAGCTCATCACCGAGCTCAAGCAGCAGTTCACCATTGTCATCGTCACCCACAACATGGAGCAGGCGAGCCGTTGTTCCGACCGCACCGCCTTCCTCTACATGGGCAAGCTGGTTGAATACACCGACACCTTGCAGTTGTTCGAAAACCCGCGCGAGGCGCAAACCGAGGCCTACATCACCGGCCGTTTCAGCTGACATGTCCATCGCCGTTCCATCATCCCGCCTTTCGATTGAAGTCCGTGACATGGACTTCAGTTACGGTAGCTCCGTCGCCCTGCGGGGGATCAATCTGGAAATCTTCCGCAACGAGGTGACCGCCTTCATCGGGCCGTCGGGTTGCGGCAAGTCGACCCTGCTGCGTTGTTTCAACCGGATGAACGACCTGATCCCCGGCGCGAAGGTGTCCAAGGGCGAGATCCGGATCGATGGCATCGACATCCACAGTCCCGAGGTCGACAGCGTCGAGTTGCGGCGCCGGGTGGGCATGGTGTTCCAGAAGTCGAATCCCTTCCCGCGCAGCATTTATGAGAATGTCGCTTACGGGCCACGGATCCAAGGGCAGCGCAACAAGTCGGTGCTCGACGGCATTGTCGAGAAGGCCCTGCGCGGGGCGGCGCTGTGGGACGAGGTGAAGGATCGGCTCAACGAGAGCGCATTCGGTCTTTCGGGTGGTCAGCAGCAGCGCTTGTGCATCGCCCGCACGGTGGCGGTGGACCCGGAGATCATCCTGATGGATGAGCCCTGTTCCGCTCTGGATCCGATCGCGTCGGCCAAGGTGGAGGAGCTGATCCTGGCCTTGAAGCAGGAGTTCACGCTGGTCGTGGTGACCCACAACATGCAGCAGGCGAGCCGGATTTCCGACCGCACGGCATTCTTTTACATGGGCGAACTCGAGGAATATGATATGACCTCGACGATCTTCAGCAACCCCTCGAAGCGCCGCACCGAGGAATACATCACCGGCCGCTTCGGTTGATCCGCAATCAACGATTTTTCCAGAGACACCCAGCAGAAAGACCAAGACCATGCACAGCTCCCACATCCTCCAGAATTTCGATCAGGCGATCTCCGCGTTGCGCGGTGAAGTGCTGGCGATGGCCGGCCGCACGCGGCACAACCTGGAGCGCGCGGTGCAGGCCTTGTTGACGAGGGATGTCGACCTCGCCAATGCCGTGATTGCCGATGACGACGAGGTCGATGAGATGGAGCGCAAGGTCGACAAGCTGGGTATGGACATTTTGGTGCGTTTTCACCCGATGGCCTCCGATTTGCGGATGGTGGTGTCTTCGATGAAGATCTCGATCAATCTGGAGCGCATTTCCGATCACGCCACCAGCATTGCCAAGCGGGCGCGCAAGATGGCCGCTCATGAGGAGTTGCAGGATGCCGCGCTGATCGAGCCGGTGTATGCCCTGGCCGACGCGTTGTTGCGCGACGCGGTCACCGCCTACAGCGAGCATGACGCCTCGCTGGCGATCAGCCTGCACGAGCGCGACAAGGAGTTGAACCAGATCCACAAGAAGACCACCGCCACCTACAGCAAGCGGATCGAGGAGTCCGGCGCCCGCAGTCAGGACTACCTGCATCTGGTGCTGGTCACCCGCTCGCTCGAGCGCATTGGCGATTTGTCCGTCAATATCGGTGAGGACACGGTTTTCCTCGAGGCGGCCAAGGACGTGCGCCACGAGAGCGACCGGCATTTGTGAGTGCCGACGGCCGGCTTTGACGGGGCCGCGCGCATTATTGCTTCCCGCGAGGCATGGTTTCTGCTACTTTTCAGACGATTTGTTGAAAAGCAGCCATGACGTCCGTGCTTGATCGACCTGTTCTCGTCCTCAACCGGTATTGGCAGCCGGTCCACACCTGTTCGGTCCGGCGGTCGTTGCATCTCCTCTGCACCGGCCATGCGCAGGTGGTGCAGGTCGATGGGGACGAGCGGTTCAGCACTCATGACCTGATGTCGTGGATCCGCCATTCCGGCGGTCCCCGGCAAGGCGAGATGATCCACAGTGCGCGGATCGCCCTGCGGGTGCCGACGGTGGTGGTGTTGTCGTTTTACGAGCGGGTGCCGCGCTTGGAGGTGCGGTTTTCCCGGCGCAACGTGTTTCTGCGGGACAAGTTCACCTGCCAGTATTGCGAGCGCACACTGCCTGAGACGCAGTTGAATCTCGATCACGTGATGCCGCGCGACAAAGGCGGGCGGACGACTTGGGAGAACATCGTGACTTCCTGTTTCCGCTGCAACACGCGCAAGGCGAACAAGCTGCCGCAGGAAGTCGGCATGCATCCGCGCAGCAAGCCGTTCGCGCCGCGATGGAGGCCCTTGTTCGGGCTGCAGGAGAACGGTCTGGCCGACGAGAGTTGGCGGTATTTCCTTGAGCCGCAGGGAGCGGGCCGGGAGCGCCTGACCGCGTGAGCGTCGGGCTTACGGTGGGGGTGCCAAGGGTGGCAATCCGATGGTCGGCGGTCCGATTCGGCTTGGAATGACGGATGGTGGCGGCGGCGGGCTGTGGCTGCCGCGGCGGCGGGTGAAGGTGGCTTTCACCCGTTGGGAATTGACCATGTAGCTGCCCCAGATCAGCAGGTGGAATACCGCGCGGCCGATGGCGGTCGGCAGTTCGCTGGCTTGTTCGAGTGCAGGCAGCTTGGTTTCGATCGCCAGCAGCACGCTGTTGGCGGCCAGCACGAGCATGCCGTGCAGGATGTAGATTCAGGGGAACGAGGAGCGGCGGCTGATCAGCAGCACCAGCAGAAGCAGGTCGGTGGCCAGCAGGAACCCGTTGCTGAAATGGTTGAGGCCGAAGTAGAGATGCCAACTGCTGAAGCCGTCGAGGCCAGCCAAGGTGGCGGTCATCGCCTCGGAATTCGCGAGACCGTCGTAGAACTGGTAGAGCAGGATCGGCGGGGTGAGGACCAGTCCGATGATTGGCAGGATCAACCAGCCGCCGATGCCGGAGACGTGGTAGCTGGTCGGCGGTCTGACCGCGGGGTTCCAGAACCAAAGCAGCATGGCGGCGAGCAAGCCGGTGAGCAGGCCGGTGATGCCGGTGCCGGCGACCAGTGTCACCGCCAGGGCCGACGGGCCGGTGGTTTGGGTGCCGGTGGGCAGTCCCTTGTAGTGCCAGATCTCCGTCGACAGGTCGTTTTCGACGCGTTGCAGCGACTTGACGAATTTCGGGAATGCTGCGGCTTCGACGTGGTTGGCGAGTGAGTGGTAGCTCTGGCTGAGGGTGATGATCTTGCCGTTGCTTTTTGCCGATGAGCGGTAGACGAATGCCGGGTCGCTGATCTCCTGATTGGTGGTTTCCATGGCCCAGGGTTCCGGCAATTCGACGCGGATCACTTGTTCGACATGGTGGGGGAAGCGGTGATGGTACGGGTGCTTGCGTTTCGCGGCTTTCGGGAAGACCAGGCTGGTGCGCAGGAACGAGGAGTTGATGAAGCTGTGCCAGCGTTTCTGGGCTTCGTCCTTAAGCCAGAATTCCGGGATCCGGTAGCGTTCGCGGACGGTGACGACGTTGGTGGTCTGATCGTCGTGGAATTCGACGGCTGCGGTGCTTTCGATCTCCGGAAAATCGTTGGCGTAGAATTTTCGGTAGGCATCGTTGATCTCCTCGCTGGAGCTGGATGCGAAGTAGGAACGCAGGCTGATTGCGTCCTCACCGCTGGCGGTGGTTTCGACCAGCAGTCCGGCGCCGCCATGCATGCCTTCGACCTTGTAGGTTTCGCGAACGACGGTTTTGCCCGCGTCCGCAGAGGGCGGTCCGATACGGGTGAGCTCGTGCTTGTCCGGACGGATCTGGAACAGGTAGCCGTAATCCGGGTTGCTGCGTTCCTTCAGCGGGCCGCGTTGGTAGCTGCGGGTGGGGTCGAGATAGTAATCCTCGTCCTGCCAGCGGAGGTGGACGACGACATGGTTGAAGAGGCTGGGGCCGGGCAGGCAATCGCCGATTGTGTGAGACAGGTCGCTATTGACCAGTGCGGGCGCGGCGTCATACCCGAGATGCCGGAGCATGGCGATGGTGAGCATCGTCTTGTCCTTGCAGTCGCCGAACTGGCGGCGCCAGATTTCCTCGAGCGGGTAGGGCTCGTGGGTGTGCTCGCCGAAGAAGCTGCCGAGGTAGCGAATGTGGGTCTGGACCCATTCGAGGGTCGCGGCGATCCGTTGGTCGTCGTTGTCGTGTTGGCTGCGGATTTCCTCGCAGATGCGGGCGGCTTCGGCGGGCAGCGGTTCCTGGCGGGCATAGAGGGCGGTCGCCCAGGTGCCGAATTGCTGCCAATCCTTGCAGTCGGAGTATTCGAGTGACGGGTAGTCATCATGCCAACTCGGGGTGTTTTCCTCCGGGGTGATTCTGGCGAGGTTTTGTTTCTCCCACAGCAGTTCCTGCAGGTCTTGGTGTGGGCGTGACTGCGCTTGTTCGTCGCAGGGTCCGTGCGTCAGCCATTGCAGGCTGCGCTTTTCCGGTGACCACAGCACGCGGCGTCGCAGATGATCGACGGGATCGGAATAGCCGGTGGAGATGAACTTGTGGTGGATGTCATGCAGGGCGGGGTTGTTGCCCTTCACGGTGTAGGCGTAGGACAGGACATCGCCCGGGCGGATGTCTTCGAGGATGATCAGGGCGGTGAGTTCCCCGTCGTAGAGGTTCTGGCTCATCCCTTGCTCGCGGCGCAGGGTTTCGATGCGTGCTTGTTTCAGGCGGTCCTGGGTCTCCCCCTTGCGGGTGATCGTGATGTGGTGCAGCGTGAGTTGCTGGTAGTCGGGAACGTAGTCGAAATCCAGTTTCGAGAACGTTTGCACTCCGGACTGGTTGATGATGCTGACGACGACCTGCGAGTATTGCTCGTTGGTTTCGAGGTGATGCTGGAAGTCGACGAGGTGGTAGCGGTGACCGCCGTTGTTGGCTTCGGTTGCGAAGGTCAGTTCGGGCGACGGGCTGATCCATGCCGGTGGTGATGCGGTGAGCACCTGCTCATCGGCCATGGCGGTGCAGATGCACGCGATGGCGCACAGCAGTGGTGGCAGCATTCGAAATGGCAGCATCGTTTCCTGGATCACATCTCCGCCTCGTCGCTCATGTGTTTGAGCAGGCGTTGGTTGAATTCATCGGCCATGTTGTAGCCGAGGCGGCGGAGTTGCTGATCGAGCGCGGCGATGGCGACCAGGCGGGCGGTGTCGCGGCCGGGGGCGACCGGCACTTCGACATGGCTGACGTGCTGACCGAGGATTTCGTAGGTTTTCTTTTTCAATCCGAGGCGGTCGACTTCGTTGAGGTCGGCGTGCGGTTTCAGGGTGATGACCAGATCGAGCCGTTTGTCCGGTCGGATCGAGGCGAGGCCGTAGAGGTTGGCCACGTTGATGATGCCGATGCCGCGGATTTCCATGTAGCCGCGCGACAGGGCTGGGGCGGTGGCGACCAGTTCGCCGCCGACGTATTTGATGCGGACCATGTCGTCGGCGACCAGCGAGGCACCGCGTTCGAGCAGGCCGATGGCGGTTTCGGATTTGCCGGATCCGCTTTTGCCCATGATCAGCACGCCGACACCGCGGATGTCGACCATGCAACCGTGCAGGGTGACCATCGGGGCGAAGTCGTGTTCCAGGCGGATGGTGGCTGAGTTGAGGAATTTCATCGTCACCATCGAAGTGCCGAAGACCGGTATGCCCTCTTCGCGGGTCACCTTGAGCAGATCCTCGTCGAGGCGGGACCCGCGGGCGACCACGATGCAGGGGATGTCGCGCTCGCACATGCTGCGGAAGCGGTTGATGCGGATGTCCGGTTCCAGCTTGCGGAGGTAGGAAAGCTCGGAGTTGCCGAGCACTTGGACGCGTTTTTTGGCGAAATAGGTGTAGAACCCGGCCAGCGCCAGGCCGGGGCGGTTCATGGCCGGTTCGCTGATCGGCCGGTCGAATCCGGCTTTATCGCTCTGCAGCGCAAGGCCCAGTGCCTCCCGGTGGCTTTGGTAGAATTCCCCGACGGAGATGGAGGACACGATCTTCGGGCGTGGAGGCATAGGCGGGAATAAAAGCGGAAAACTGAAATGCTGAAAAGCTGAAAGGAAAGAGCTTGGAGCAGGGAGCAGGGAGCGGGGAGCAAGAGAGGCAGTTCAGCCGTGACGGCATGTCTGTCGCATTTCTGACTCCCAGCTCCCCGCTCCAAGCACCCCGCTCCCTGAAATTTCAGCTTTTCAGCATTTCAGTTTTCCGCTTTTCCTACCGCCGCCATGCCGAACTACGATTACGAATGCCGGAAGTGCGGGAACCGTTTCGAGGTGTTCCAGAGCATGAATGACCCCAAGCTCACCGATTGCCCCGACAGCTCCTGCGGGGGTGAGGTCAGGCGCCTGCTGGGTACCGGGGGAGGAATCATCTTCAAGGGTGCCGGTTTCTATGAAACCGACTACCGGTCGTCCTCTTATCAGGCGGCGGCCAAGGCCGATGGTGGCAGCAGTGCGCCCAGCAGCACACCCCCTAGTGCTCCCGCCAAGAGTGGTGGTTGCTGCTCGTCGGGTGGATGTTCCCACTGAGGATTGGCTCGTATCCGCCCGGGGTTTCCCGGCAGGGATCGGCACCGCTCACGGCTTGGTCTTGATCATCACGTCGTCCATGTCGAGGTCGAGTGCGGCGAGTGAGCGGTTGACGTCGGTGATGAAGAATCCAAGTCCGGTGACCAGCGAGGCCAGGCAGGTGCAGAACATGATGACGATGAAGACGGCTGTCTGCATCCCAAGGATCGAGCCGATGAAGATGCCGATCACCAGGATGGCGGCGCAGAGGACCGACACGGTGACCAGGGTGATCGAGCTGCGCAGCAGTTTCGCGCGCTGGCGCAGGATTCCGATCTGGTCCCAGACGTGGGGGTCGCGGTTGCCGGAGCGGCGCAGGGCGTCGCCGAGCACGCGCGAGCGGTCGATCACCCGGCCGTAGCGGTTGGTCAGCGAGAGCAGCAGCAGGCCGACGCCGGAAATGAGGATCACCGGGCCGATGGAAATGCCGAGGATGGGGACGACTTGGTCGAGGTGGAGGGCGAGCAGGCTCATGGCGATGGGTGGAGGCTGGCGGCGGCTGCGGGTGCAGGCAAGCGGATGACAAGATCTGACCGGACTTTTCCCCGTGACCGGCATTTGTCCGTTGCCTCCAGGCCGCTGGCGGGGCATGCTGATCGCCCCGATGGCTGAGAAGGTGCCCGCAGTCGAGATCCGTGATTTGGTGAAGGAGTTCACCCTGTCGTTCCGCCGTCAGCCGCTACGTGCGGTCGATGGGGTGTCGCTGCGTATCGAGGCTGGCGAGGTGTACGGGCTGATTGGTCCGAACGGGTCGGGCAAGTCGACGACCATGAAGGCCCTGCTCGGGTTGGTGGCGCCGACGGCCGGGAGCTGTGCGATTTTCGGTCGAGACTCGCTGAAGGTCGATTCGCGGCACGATGTCGGCTTTTTGCCGGAGAACCCGTATTTCTACAAGCACCTCACCGGCGAGGAGACCTTGCGCTTTTACGGCCGCTTGTGCGGGCTTGGTGGCAAGGCGCTGGATGCGCGGATCCGCGAGTTGCTCGACCTGGTCGATTTGTCATCGGCCAGCGATCGCCGGGTCGGTGGCTATTCCAAGGGCATGCTGCAGCGGGTCGGCTTGGCGCAGGCGTTGATTCAGGAGCCACGCTTGGTGATTTTGGATGAGCCGACGGCCGGGGTGGACCCGGTGGGCTCGCGGCAGATCCGCGATCTGATCCTCAAGCTCAAGCAGCGGGGGATCACGGTGTTCCTGTGTTCGCACCTGCTTGAGCAAGTGCAGGAGGTTTGTGACCGGGTGGGTATCATTTTCGGCGGCAAGATGATCCGTGAGGGGCGCTTGGAGGATTTGATCGCGATCGAGGATCAGACCGAGGTGGTTATTCGCGATGCCAGTCCGGAACTGGTCGCCGGTATCCGTGCCTTGGTCGCGCAGACGCCGGGGGCGGAGTTGGTGCACACCGGCAAGCCGCGGACGACGCTGGAGCGGTTGTTCTTGAAGGAAATCCAACAGGATCGGAAATGAGTGCTGCCACGACCAATGCCCGGGGATCCCACGTCAGCCGTGTGCTGACGATCGCCACGCACGCGTTCACCCAACTGGTGCGGATGAAGGTGTTCTATTTCCTGGTCATCTTCGTGGTGGTCGGGATTGCCGCGAATTTCTTCAATCTGCCGCAACACCAGAGTGTCGAATCGGTCGGGGTGAATGTGTTGCGCAACATCAAGGGTTGGTCGCTGGGGGCGATGACTTTGTTTGCGTTGGTGATGTCGATCGTGGCGACCGCCTTGCTGTTGCCGCGGGACGTCGAGGACCGCACGCTCTACACCATCCTAGCGAAGCCGGTTCCGCGCATCGACTACCTGATCGGCAAGCTGCTGGGTGTGCTGATGCTGGTGTTCGTCTCGCTCGCGTTGATGGATCTGCTGATGGTGGGGGTGCTGCAATTCCGTACGCATCTGGTGATGGCCGAGCAGGAGCAGATCGCGCGCGGCATGGGTTGGGATCAGGACGCGATCGATTCGCTGCGGCGGGATGTTTTGGTCTGTGGTCCCAACTGGGGGCTGCAGGCGGCGGTGCTGTCGATTTTCCTCAAGGCCGTGGTGATGGCGGCGATCGCGTTGTGGATCTCGACCTTTTCGACCAGCACCTTGTTCACGACGATCGTCAGCACGATGGTGTTGTTCATCGGGCATTTTCAGGCGGACGCCCGGGATTTCTACCTCAGCAGTGGCGAAGCGGGGCAAACGACCCTGTCGCAGTGGCTGGCCATGTTGTTCAGCATGGTGATGCCGGATTTCCAGTTGTTCAACGTGGTGGATGGCCTGATCCAAGGGCAGGTCATCTCGTTGCTGATGATGGGCAAACTGGTCTTGGTGGCCTCGTATTACGCCGTTTTCTTCCTGTTCGCGTCGTGGTGGGTGTTTTCCGACAAGGAGTTCTGAGATGCTCAAGCGAACCCGCAAGCTCTGGATCCTGGTGGCTGCCCTCTTGTTGTGCGGGGTGGCGCGGTCGAATTTCGAGGCGCAGCTGACGCGGGAATTGCGGGCGGCCGGACTGAGCGAGGGTCAGTTGGAATTGACCACATGGGAGAAGATCGATCAGACGACCTGGATGGTCGCGATGGGTGGCTTGAGGACCTTGGTGGCCACCTTCCTCGATCTGCGGGCCTACACGTTTTTCACCCAGCAGCGGTGGGGTGATGTGCGGGACACCTATGAAACGATGGTCGATCTGGCCCCGCGTACCCGCTATTACTGGGAGTCGGGTTCGTGGCATCAGGCCTACAATGCGGCATCCTACTACATCAATGACTCCCAGTTGCCCCCGATGCGGCGCCGGGAGGCGTGGCGGGAGTCGATTGTCTGGGGGCGGGCATTCCTTGAGCGCGGGTTGCGCAACAATCCCGGGGATGGCAAGCTGCAGGCTTCGCTGGGGATGTTGTTGATCGATTCGAACAAGTTCACCGCCTTTGCCGATCGTCAGGAGGTGTTTCAGACGGCTGCCGATGCCTATGCGAAGGCCGCCTCTTCGGCCAACGGGCCATCCTATGCCGCCCGATTCGAGTTGTATGCCTTGGCGCGGGTTCGTGGGCGGGAGGCGGAGGCACTGGATTTGGCCCGGCGTCTGTATGCCGCCAGCAAGAAAAACCGCACGCCGACCTTGTTGATCCTGCTCTATGTGCTTGAGCATCACGCGGATCCGCAGATCAATGGCGCCGACCGGGCGATCGCCCTGTTTGGCTCGGCGGAGCGGGCCTACCGCGAGTTATCCCGCTACTGGCTGAGGACTCGCGAGGGTTATCCGCTGGACGGGGTGGCGGTCGCGCTGCAAAGCTTGGAATCCCGGCTGCAGATCGACCCGGCCAAGAGTGTCTTGCTCCAGCAGCCTTCAGGCGGTTCCGACCCGAATGACTGGTTCAGCCCGCGTTGAGGGTTTGGTCTGGACAGCATTGCCCTGAGCCTCAAACATTCCCCTTAACCTTTGACCCCTTTCATGCGGATCGCTCTTTTCGGTGACATTCATGCGAATCTGGAAGCTCTGGAGGCAGTGCTTGCGGATGCGCAGGAGCAGGGCGTTACCGACTACGTCTGCATGGGCGACATCGTCGGCTACAACGCCGACCCCGCCGCCTGCCTCGAACGGGTGCGGGCGATGGATTGCCCGACGGTGAAGGGCAACCACGACGAGGATGCCTCGGGCACCCATTCGCTCGACAACATGAACCCGGTGGCAGCCGCTGCACTGGAGTGGACCCGCAACCAGTTGAGCGCCGAGCAGCGGGAATGGCTGCGCCGCTTGCGCATGGTTCGTCAGGTTTCGGATTTCACGGTGGTCCACAGCACCCTCGACCAGCCGGCGCATTGGAACTACGTGACCAATCGCTTCGATGCGATGGCCAACTTCTCGTATCAATTCACCCAGATCGGTTTCCATGGCCACACCCACGTGCCGCGGGTCTACGTCAAGGCGGATCGGGTCCAGGAGGTGCCGGCCGACTCGGTGCAACTGGAGGACGACTGCAAGTATTTCATCAATGTCGGCTCCGTCGGTCAGCCGCGCGACGGCGATTGGCGCGCGTGTTATGCGATCTACGACATCGAGCACAAGATGATCGTGTTTCGCCGCGTCGAGTATGACATCGAGACGACCCAGGACAAGATCATCAAGGCCGGTCTGCCGGAGATGCTTGCCGAGCGGATTGCCGAAGGCCGGTAAGGGGCAAAGCTGAAATGCCTGACAGGCAGATCAAGGCAGCGGGTTCTGGGTTTCGTGCCAGAACTCGACGATGATGCCGAAGAGGATGAGGATCAGGAAGGCCATTGCGACCCATGAGCCGGTTGACTTGTAGCGGAAGCCTTGGCCGCAGTCCGTGCAGCGGGCGTGGCGCATCGCGAAGGCGCCGCGGATGAGCAGGAACAGCCAACCGAAGCACAGCACCATGAGCAGGCTGGGGCGTGGTCGCAGCAGGTCGTCACGCAGGGTGTGTGGGCTGCCGCAACGTGTGCAGCATCTTTCACAGGGGATACCTGCGTTGGTGGTCGGCTCGCAATCCATCGGAATCACGTTGGCGGCTCGAGGCTTGCCTGCGGGTTCGGTGCGGGTGCCGGCTTGGGCAGGGTGTTGAGGCGGATGATTGCGGCGATGAGGATCAGCAGCGAGATCAGGGAGAAGACCATGCCCCATAGCGTGGTCAGCATTGCGACCGAGATGTTGCCGGCGAGTTCGTTCGGGTCGGCTTGGCCGCCTTGCCTGAGGGTGCTGAAAGCCTGCACCATGCCGATCACTGTGCCGCTCAGCCCGAGCAGCGGTGGAATGATGACTGCGGCCACCGAAGCCCAGACGACGCGCCACCAGAATTTCCTGCGAGGATCAGTGGCCGAGTCTGGATGGTTCATCGAATGGTCGTCTTGATTTCAGCTTTCGGCTTTCAACTTTTCGTTTTGTTGCCGTCACACCGCCACCGGCGCCTTGATGTGCGGGTGGGGATCGTAGTTCTCGAGCCGGAAGTCATCGAACTGGAATCCGTCGATGCTGGTGACCTCGGGGTTGATCCACATCGTCGGCAGCGGGCGTGGTTCGCGGCTGAGTTGCAGCTCGGTTTGTTCGAGGTGGTTGCTGTAGAGGTGGAGGTCGCCGAAGGTGTGGACAAAGTCGCGGGCTTCGTAGCCGCAGACCTGCGCGATCATCATCGTCAGCAGCGCGTAGGAGGCGATGTTGAAGGGCACGCCGAGGAAGAGGTCGGCGCTGCGTTGGTAGAGCTGGCAGGACAGGCCGGGTTTGCCTCCGTTGACCGGTTCGTGGACGTAGAACTGGAACAGCAGGTGGCACGGTGGCAGGGCCATCTGGTGGATCTGGCCGACGTTCCATGCCGAGACGATGTGGCGGCGCGAGTGCGGGTTGCCCTTGAGGCCGTCGATGAGCAGTTTGATCTGGTCGATGCTGCGGCCGTCGGGAGCTGGCCAGGACCGCCATTGTTTGCCGTAGACCGGCCCGAGTTCGCCGTCGGCGTCGGCCCATTCGTCCCAGATCGTCACGCCGTTCTCCTTGAGGTAGGCGGTATTGGTTTCGCCTTTGAGGAACCACAGCAGCTCGTGGATGATCGAGCGCAGGTGGAGTTTCTTGGTGGTCAGGCAGGGAAATCCTTCGCGCAGGTCGTAGCGCGCCTGGCGGCCGAAAACCGAGATCGTTCCGGTGCCGGTGCGGTCCTCACGGCGCTCGCCATTGGCCAGGACATCGCGCAGCAGGTCGAGGTAGGTTTGCATGAATCCATGAAAGCCTCTGGGGCCCCTCTGGGGCAAGCTTCAATGAGCGGGGAGCGGGGAGCGGGGAGCGTGGAGTAAGAGAGGCAGTAAAGCCGTGACGGCTCACCTGCCGCATTTCTGACTCCCTGCTCCCTGCTCCCCGCTTTCTCTCATTCGAGCATTTCCCGCGTCACTTCGTAGCGGGCGGCGCAGCGGGGGCACTGGATGGTGATCCGGTGGTCGCCCTCGAACAATTCGTCGAGGCGGTTTTTCCAGCCGCCGAGGACGGGCAGGATGCGGTCGAGCGTGCATCCGCAGTCGAAGCGGAAGCGGCGGGTCTCGAGGGTCTTGAGTTGTTCGTGGAGGTCGATGGTGGCGACTTTTTCGGCATCGAGGGATGCGAGCCATTCGAGGTCGCAGTCCGGTTGGGCGGCGACCAAGGCGAAGCGTTCGTCATCGAGGCGGAAGGCACGGGCCGGCCGTTGTTCCGATTGATCGTAGTATTGGGAAATCCAGGACACCGGATCCTTGCCATGCACTTCGAGGGTCGAGGTGCGGGGTTCATGTCCCGCCTGGGTGGTCGTTTGGGAATAGAGCAGGTTGCGGTCCGGTTCGCGCACGTCTTCGGTGAAGATGCGGCCGGTGATCGATTCCTGCAGTGAGCCGCCGGTGACGAAGAGATTGGCGCGGGGCGCGCGCAGGTTGACCGTCCATGCCACGGTTTCGGCCCACGGCCGGGCGACGAGATGGAGGGTCAGCATGGCGAGGCTGTCCTTGAGCGCCTGATCGAGTTCGGCCGGATAGCGGATCCCGTGCTGCATCAGGTGCAGGTAGTAATCGGTGAAGATCGGCGTGAATTGGCCGCGCAGGAGCAGGGCGTTGCGTTCGCGCACGAAGACCGACTCGATGGTCGTGAATTCCTCGACGGGTTCCATGGGAACGGCAAGCTGGGCCGGTGCATGGCGGCTGTCAAGGCCGCCTGAAACCCGAGGTGACCGCGATCGGGTCGGTCGTGTGGTCATGCCACGGATCTCGCGTGTTTGGCCTGATACAAGCCAATCGGGCTTCGCGTATTTTGCTGTAGCGATGAAACCATCAACGACCCTTAAGGGCTGTCTTCTCGTGGCTCTTGTGACCATCAGTTCGCGTGCCGCCGCCGAATCCACCGTATCTCTGGCAGGGGAATGGAAGTTCAGTTTGAAAGGTCGAGATGCCTACAGCGACACGATCCAGCTTCCCGGAACGATGAGCGACGCGGGTTTGGGGCCGAAGAACACAGCCCCGGTTGATCTTTCCGGGCCTCATCATCTTTATGCTTATGAGGGTCCGGCTTGGTATGAGCGTGAGATCGATGTCCCTGAGGGCTGGGCCGGCCAACGCGTCAGTTTGTATCTTGAGCGGTGTCGTTGGGTGACAACCGTGTGGCTGGATGGCGAGAGGATCGGTTCGCAAGACAGCTTGTGCGTGCCACATGAATATGAGTTGGGCACGGGGATCAAGCCGGGCAAGCACCGGTTGACCGTTTGTGTCGATAACACGATGAAGCACAATCTGGGGCGCTTTGTATCTGCGCTCAAAGGGGGCACTTGGGGGAACTTGAACGGGATCATCGGCCGGATCGAGTTGCAGGCGACTCCACTGGTGTGGATCGATGCGGTGCAGGTGTATCCGGATGCGGCGGCGCGGAAAGCCGAAGTGAGAGTGCGGATCGGCAATGCGACGGGCAGTGGGGGCAAGGGGGTGTTGGAGGTGGGGACTCAGAGCAAGGAGGTTCGTTGGGAGAGTGATGGTGGCATGGAGAAGGTGACTTTGGAGATGCCTGAAGCCGCGCTCTGGGATGAATTTTCCCCGCAACTGCAAACCATCAGGGTCAAGCTGGGTGGTCACGAACGCATCGTGCGCTTTGGGCTGCGAAACATGGGTGTGAGTGGCACGAACATCACCATGAACGGCAGGCCGGTCTTTTTGCGCGGCACGTTGGAGTGTTCGGTCTGGCCGTTGACGGGCTACCCGCCGACGGATGTGGGGTCTTGGCGCAAGATCTATCAAGTCTTGCGGGCGCATGGGTTGAATCACATGCGCTTTCATTCCTGGTGTCCGCCGGAGGCGGCGTTTGTGGCGGCGGATGAGGAGGGGATCCTGCTACAGGTCGAGGGGACCTGTGCCAATGTGACCGTGGGCATCAATGCGAAGCGGGATGCCTTCCTCGATCGCGAATACCAGCGGATCGTCGATGCCTATGGCAATCATCCGTCGTTTTGCCTGATGAGCTGCGGCAATGAATTCAGGGCGAGCGATGAGACCTTGGACAACTGGGTTGCGATGTTGAAAAAGAGGGACCCCAGGCGTCTTTACAGCTCGGCATCTTGTTGGGCTCTCACCAGCAGCCGGGACTACAGTGTTTCGGCGCAAGGTCGGGGAATTCATGGGCCTGGGACCCTGCATGATGTGGCGGATGTCGTGGCTACGGACCCGAAGCCGGTTGTCGGTCATGAGATCGGCCAGTGGACCTATTGGCCGGACCCACAGGAAATCAAGAAATGGACCGGGGTGATGCGGCTCAAGAACTATGAGTGGGTGCATGAGGATCTGGTGCGCAAGGGGTTGGCACACCTCGAGTCGAAGTATGTCGAGTCCTGCGGCAGGTTCGCCACCTTGCTTTACAAGGAGGAGATCGAGTTGTTGCTGCGCACGCCGGGGTATGCCGGCTACCAATTGCTCGACCTGCATGATTATCCGACGCAGGGCACGGCGCTCATCGGTCCGCTGGATGCCTTCTGGGATTCGAAAGGATTCGTCACGCCCGAGGAGTTCCGGCGTTTTTCCGGTGAGACGGTGCCCTTGCTTCGGATGGCGAAGCGCACGTATCACAGCAATGAGCTGTTCGTGGCGACCATCGACATCGCCCACCATGGCCGGGAAGTCATCAAAGGTGTGAGCCCGAGTTGGGTGATCACGAATGCCGATGGTGACAAGCTGGCTGAGGGCCGCTTGCCGGCATGCGATGTGCCGACCGGCCAACCGAGCACCTTGGGCAAGATCGAGGCCTCATTGGAGAAGGTGACGAGCGCTTCGAAACTGGTGGTGACTGTGCGGGTGGGTGATTTCCGCAACGATTGGGACATTTGGGTCTATCCTGCGGCGCGGGCGACCATCGCCGCAGCGGATGTGGTGGTCTGCAAGGAATGGAGCGATGCCAAAGCGGCGTTGCAAGAGGGCCGCAAGGTGCTGTTCCATGCTGCGTATCCCGAAGACAAGCAGGCGATGTCGGGCAGGTTCCTGCCGGTGTTCTGGAGTCCGGTCTGGTTCAAGAGCAACAAGTTGAATGGGATGGGGATCCTCTGTGATCCGGGTCACGCCCTGTTCAAGGATTTCCCCACGGAGCTGCACAGCAACTGGCAGTGGTATCACCTGATGGAGCACTCGCGCGTGTTCAAGTTGGACGACGTGCCGAGCCGATTCCTGCCGACCGTGCAGGTGATCGATAATTTCTCGAGCAACCACAAGCTGGGTGTGGTGTTTGAGGCGCGGGTCGGCAAGGGTCGCCTGTTGGTCAATGGCATCAACCTGGAAGCTGTGCCGAATGACGCTGCGGTGATGGCATTCGGGAGCAGTCTGCTGGCTTACGCGGCCTCGGACGGATTCCAGCCGCCCGATGAGTTCGAGATGCTGATGCTTGACCGCTGGTTTGCGAAGACCGGGGACGGGGGCGTGAAGTGATCGGCATGACCGGCGGCAGGATGCCGCCGGCCTGCATCATGGCGGTCTCAGGCAGCCACTCCGGAGTGGCGCTTTGTAAGCGCCATGAAACGAGGATGCGGCATGATGCCGCATGTGTGTGGTAAGGCCCTGAGGGTGTTGCGGGTATCGTGGCGGCAGGATGCCGCCACTCCATTACGCCCCTGGCAGCTCGATGAAGCCTTCCAGTTTGCGGATGCGGGTGGGGTGGCGCATCTTGCGGAGTGCCTTCGCTTCGATCTGACGGATCCGTTCGCGGGTGACCTGGAACTGGCGGCCGACTTCCTCGAGGGTGCGGCTGTAGCCGTCCTTGAGGCCGAAGCGTTGTTCGAGCACTTCGCGTTCGCGCTCGGTGAGCGTGTCGAGCACGTCCTTGATCTTGTCCTTGAGCATCGAGAAGCCGGCTTCCTCCATCGGGTTGTCGGCGGCCTTGTCCTCGATGAAGTCGCCGAAGGAAGTATCGTCGGAGTCGCCGACAGGTGCCTGCAGCGAGATCGGCTGTTGGGCCATCTTGAGCACGGCGCGGACGCGTTCGACCGGAAGGTGGATTTCCTCGGCGATTTCCTCGGGTGACGGTTCGCGGCCGTATTCCTGGACGAGCTGCTTCTGCACGCGCATCAGCTTGTTGATCGTTTCGATCATGTGCACCGGGATGCGGATCGTGCGTGCCTGGTCGGCGATCGAGCGGGTGATCGCCTGGCGGATCCACCAGGTGGCGTAGGTCGAGAACTTGTAGCCGCGGCGGTATTCGAATTTTTCGACCGCCTTCATCAGGCCCATGTTGCCTTCCTGGATCAGGTCGAGGAACGACAGTCCGCGGTTGGTGTATTTCTTGGCGATCGAGATCACCAGGCGCAGGTTGGCCTCGACCATTTCGGTCTTCGCCTTGAGCGCTTCGCGCAGCCAGTGGTGGAGGTTCTTGTTGGTGTCCTGGAATTCGTCGGACCCGTGCCAGGCGCGTTGCTGGAGTTCCTTCATCTTGGTGACGAACTCCTTGTCGCCCGGATCGCTTTGCAGTTTGCGGCTGTATTTCCACAGCTTCTGCAGGTGGTTGTCGACCTCTTCGCAGAAGTCTTCGATGACTTTCTGTTTGAAGTAGAAGCGGTTGTAGATGCGGTGCAGCGTCTGCAGGTTCTTCTGGAACTCCTCGTCGAGCTTCTTCTTGCCGCGCGGGTTCTTGGCGGACAGCTGGCGGAACAGGTCGTCGTTCTCGCGGTGCAGTTGTTTGAGTTGGTCGCAGAGTTTCGGCAGACCCTTCATGTAGCGTTCGCGCGACTCGATCTTCTTGTCGAGGATGACACGGTCGAAGCGTTCCTTGCCCTTGGTCAGTTTGTCAGCCAGGTCGAGGTAGCAATCGGCGGCGAAGCCGAACAGGTGGAAGTGGCGGGCGACTTCGATTTCGGCGTCCTCGATGCGTTTGGAGATTTCGACTTCCTGCTCGCGGGTCAGCAGCGGCACCTGGCCCATCTGCTTGAGGTACATCCGCACCGGGTCGTCGAGGATGTCGAGTTTCTGGTCGGTCTTGAGTTCCTCTTCGTCGCTGGTGTCGTCGTCGCGCTTCTTGTCCTTGTAGCGGTCGACTTCCGAGGCGTCGATGATGTCGAACTCCATGTTGCGCAGGCGCTCCATGATCGCTTCGACGTCCTCCGGATCGACCAGGTCGTTGGGGAGGATGTCGTTGATGTCATCGAAGGTCAGGTAGTCCTGCTCCTTGGCCAGTTTGATCAGTTCGCGGATCTTTTCCTGGATTTCCGGGGTGTCGATGCGGCGTTTCTTGGAGCCTTTTTCGACGGGTTGTTCCACCACCATGGTGTCGGTTTCGACCGCATCTTTCTTGCTCTTGCCTTTGCCAGTTGCCTTATCCGGGCTTGTGGCGGGAGCGGCGGGAGCGCTTTTCTTTTCCTCAGCGGTGGGTTTGCCGCCCTTGACCGGTTTGGCTGGTGCTTTTTCGGCAGGCTTGGCTGGTGCTTTTTCGGCGGCCTTGGCCGGCGCTTTGGCCGCGGGTTTGGCCGGTGCTTTCACCGCTTCCTTTTTCGGTTCCGCTTTTGCTTTGGGTGCCGGTTTGGCGGCGGGTTTCGCCTGAGCAGCCGGTTTGGCGGCGGGCTTCGCCTTGGGGGCGGGCTTCACCGGAGCCTTTTTGGCGGCTGGCTTGGCAGCGGGCTTCGCTGGTTTTTTCGCGACCGGCTTGGTGGCTGGCTTGGTTTTGGCAGCTGGTTTCGCCTTGGCGGCGGGTTTGGCCGAAGGTTTGGCTGGTTTCGCTTTGGTGGCCGGTTTGGCGGTGGTTTTCGCCTTGGTGGCCGGGGCCGGTTTCTTGGAAGAGGATTTGGACTGAGGCATGTGGGTGGGTGCTAGAAGCGAGATACCAGGGTACAATTCAACCAGCCTATGGGCACTGGCGAAAAATTCGCAGGCGGCGGAATGAAAAGCCCCTGCCAGTTGGCGTCAAGAGCATTCTTTTCCGGCCGCTCGCGGGGATTTCCGGTTTCCCATTGGCGAGATCCGGATTACGGTGGCTGCGCCCATGATGACGATCACCCCGAGAGCGGTTGAGGAACTGGCCCGCCTGCTGCAGGCCAAGGCGGCTGTGCCGGCTGCTGGACTGCGTTTGGCCGTCCGGCGCGGTGGCTGTGCCGGCTGGCAGTATGAGATGAAAGTCGCCGAGCCGGAGGCCGGCGACGTGGTTGTCGAGCAGGGTGGGGCACGCGTGATTGTGGCTGCCGACAGTCAGGACCGCTTGCGGGGTTGTGAGATCGACTATTCCGACGAGTTGAGCGATGCCGGTTTCAAGGTGCACAACCCGAATGCCACCCGGTCCTGTGGATGCGGGACCTCTTTTGAAACCGCAGCCGACCCGCCCGGGGACCCAGCGGCCGATGGCGAAGCCTGTGGCGATTGACCCGAATACCCGTCACGACCGTGTCCCGTCCCGTTGAAGAACCGATCCCGAAGTCGCCACCCTATTTCTGGTGGGCGCTGGCCAATTTGCTGGCCCTTTGTTTTGCGGTGTTGAGTTGGACCATCTGTCTGGAGGTCTTCGCTCACCCCGAGGTGCCGCGCAACTACGAGCTGCTTGAGCGGCTTGGCCGCTTGCCGAAAGTGAAGGATTTCAGCAAGGCTACCCTGCCCAAAGGAGCCTTGCACGGTCCGGTCGAGCTCTACCGCAAGTTCTTCGGTCTCAAGGCGGCGGAATTCGAGGAGTTG
>JACCDY010901703.1_pt1 | contig 29448 bp, 30 predicted proteins | sample 7446391 | NCBI WGS metagenome assembly JACCDY01 (sample SAMN15323451, study PRJNA562643) | freshwater metagenome | isolation source: river surface water | place: USA:Blue River Watershed | collected 2017-08-18 | reverse complement strand
AGAAGGTGCCCCAGGCGAACAGTGGGGCCCAGACATGTCGGCCTTGTTCAACACGGTGTTGAAGCACGTGCCCCCACAGCAAGGTGATCCTGCTGCGCCGTTGCAATTGCAAATTTCTGCGCTCGACTTCTCCACCTTCGTGGGTCGTATCGGCGTGGGCCGCATCAGCCAAGGTACCTTGAAACCCATGATGGACGTGGTCGTCATGGAAGGCCCTGATGGCAAGTCTGTCAAAGGCCGTGTCAACCAAGTGTTGAAGTTCCAAGGCTTGGACCGTGTGCAAGTGACCGAAGCCGGTCCTGGCGACATCGTCTTGATCAACGGCATTGCCGACATCGGCATGGGCGTGACCGTGACCGATCCGCTCACCCCCGCACCGCTGCCCATGTTGAAAGTGGACGAGCCCACCTTGACCATGAACTTCTGCGTCAACACCAGCCCCTTGGCCGGTCGTGAAGGCAAGTTTGTGACTAGCCGTCAAATCTGGGACCGCCTGCAAAAAGAACTGCAACACAACGTCGCCTTGCGCGTGCGTGAGACCGACGAAGAAGGTGTCTTCGACGTGGCAGGTCGCGGCGAATTGCACTTGACCATCCTGTTGGAAAACATGCGTCGTGAAGGCTACGAATTGGCCGTGTCGAAGCCACGCGTGGTGTTCCGCGATGTGGACGGTGTGCGTCATGAGCCGATTGAGTTGGTGACGGCCGACATCGAAGAAGACCACCAAGGTGGCGTGATGCAAGCACTGGGCGAGCGCAAAGGCGAACTCGTCAACATGGAACCCGATGGCCGCGGCCGCGTGCGTTTGGAGTATCGTATTCCTGCGCGTGGTTTGATTGGCTTTACCAACGAGTTCTTGAACTTGACCCGTGGCTCTGGCTTGATCTCCAACATCTTTGACAGCTACGAAGAGCACAAAGGTGAAATCGGTGGTCGTAAGAACGGCGTGTTGATTTCCATGGACGACGGTGAAATTTTCACCTACGCCTTGGGCAAATTGGACGACGGTGGTCGCATGTTTGTGAAGGCCGGCGACCCTGTGTACGAAGGCATGATTGTGGGCATCCACAGCCGTGACAACGACTTGGTGGTGAACGCCACCCGTACCAAACAGCTGACCAACTTCCGCGTGTCTGGCAAAGAAGATGCAGTCAAGATCACCCCTCCGATCGATCTCACGCTTGAATACGGTGTGGAATTCATCGAAGACGACGAGTTGGTGGAAATCACGCCCAAGAGCGTGCGTCTGCGCAAGCGCTTCTTGAAAGAGCACGAGCGCAAGCGCAACAAGTAACCTGCTGCGTGTGACAAAAAGCCGGGGCTCCGACCCCGGCTTTTTTACGTGTTGTGTCATTGAAGAAAATACACTGTCGAAAAGAAAGAGGTTGCTGCATGTCAACGTACACCACCGACGTTCATTCCGAACGTGTGGGCCATTTAGGTCTGATCACACTCAATCGTCCCAAAGCACTCAACGCGTTGTCGCTGGCCATGGTGCGCGAACTCAACCATGTGCTGTATCAGTGGCAAGCGGATGCGCAAGTCCACGCCGTAGTGGTGCGCGGCAGTCACAAAGAAGGTCCGTTTGGCGCGTTCTGCGCAGGGGGCGACATTCGTTACTTTCACCAAGCTGCGCTCAGCGGCGATGTCACGTTGGAGGACTTCTTCACCGAGGAATACAGCCTCAACCACTTGATTCAAAACTACACCAAGCCCTACATCGCCCTGATGGACGGCATCGTCATGGGCGGTGGCATGGGGATCAGCCAAGGCGCAGCGTTGCGTGTGGTGACCGAGCGCACCCAGATGGCGATGCCTGAAACGCATATCGGGTTGTTCCCAGATGTGGGTGGTGGCTACTTTTTAAGCCGTTGTCAGGGTTACTTGGGTGAGTATTTGGCGCTAACTGGCCACGTCTTGCGCGGCGGTGAAGCGTTGCACGCAGGTTTGGCCGATGTGTGCGTCGATGCCGCCAGTTTGCCCGCGCTGTGGGAGCAGTTGCGTCAAAGCACCTGGGCCGATGGCGAGGCCGTGGTGGCTTGGTTGCGTGACCAAGCCAAGATCCACACCCAAGCCGCATTGGCGACAACGCCCGCCTGGCAAAGTGCGCCGATCGATGCGGTGTTTGGCCTAACCTCTGTTGCCGCGATGGCGCAAGCCTTGCAAGGCGATGACGACTGGTCGGTGCAAACGCTGAAGGCCTTAAACCGGCAATCGCCGTTGATGCTGTGTGTCACGCTCGAGCAAATCCGTCGCGGCCGCCACATGAGCTTGGCCGACGACTTGCGCATGGAACGCGACTTGGTGCGGCACTGTTTCCAGACCGACCATCTGTCACGTCGCGGAGCTGCCAGCGAAACAGTCGAGGGCATTCGGGCTTTGGCGGTCGACAAAGATCACCAACCCAAGTGGCAACCCGCGCGCATTGTCGATGTCACGCCCGATATGGTTCTGCCATTCTTCGCCAGCCCATGGCCTGCAGCCGCGCATCCACTGCGGCACTTGACCTGAACACGCGACGCGCGCTTATCGCGGCAAGGTGTGCAGCGGTATGTCTTTGCTGCTGGCCAGCTTGTCGAGCTGCTGCCGTGTTTGCGTCGCGAAAAACTGCGCAATCGCCGTATGTGTGCTGCGCTTGTGCATGTCAGCAGCCGCTTGTTTGGGCAAGCCTGCTGCCTCGCACAAACGCGCCGCGAAATGCGGCTCTAAGGCCGCCACGGCCACGCGGCCATTTTTGCAAGGGTAGACCTTGTAGCCCGCATGTGCGCCGCCCACGTCGCCCTTGGGAACTGTGAGACCCCAGGTGCGTGGCAAAGCCAAATAGGCCGAGGCGTCGCTCAAGGCCACTTCATGGAACACCCCCTGGCCTTGGTAGCGTCCAGGGCGTTGGCGCAGCAACAACGCTTGCAGCACCGCCTCGGTGGCAAACAAAGAGCCACCCATATCCGCATACAAACTGGCTGGCATGTCCAAGCCATTGATCAAGCCACTGTCGGCTTGGTAGGTCAGGTCGTGACCCGCTTCCTCAGCGCGCTCGCCGGGCGCGCCGACGATGCTGACCACGCACAAGGCAGGGTAGCGTTGGTGCAGCTCTTTCCAGGCCAATCCAAGCTTGGCCAAGGCCGAAGGCCGGAAGGAGGTGATCAACACATCCGTCTTGGCCAGTTGCTTGTGCAAGGCAGTTTGTCCGCGAGGCGATTTCAAATCGGCCTGCAACACCTTCATGCCGGCGTGCATCACGTCATACGCCGCACGCTTGTAAATGCCCATGGGGTCAGCCGTGGCCATGCCTGCAGGCGCAAGCGGTTCAAGCTTGGTGCATTGGGCACCCATGGCGTGCAGCCGCATCACGGCGGCTGGGCCAGGCAAGTTCAAGGCGAGGGTGAGAACGCGCACCCCTTTGAGGGGCGCATGTGTCAGTGAAGTTTTGCGTGCAGAGGTCATCCCGCCATTATCGGGCGGGCACGGGGTCTAAGCCGGTTTTGCGAATCACGTCAGCCACCGCGGGGGATTGGAAGAAGCGTACCAGCTGCTTGGCTGTGTCTTGTTCGGTGGAGCCTTCCACCAAGCCCGCCGAGAAGAAGATGGTTTGCTGCACGGCCTCGGGCAAGGTACCAATGAAGTCGAGCTCTTGAAAATAAATCAATTCGCTTACCTGTTGGAAGCCCAGCTCGGCGTCACCACGCGCCACCACCGCGCCGACGCGTTCGCTCATGATTTTCTTGGCCGTGTCTTTCAGTTGTTCAGCCACACCGAGTTTGGGGAACAACTCTGTCGACAAATAGGTGCCACTGGCGCTGGCGGAGTAGGCAATGGATTTGGCATTGAGCAAAGTTTGCTTCAAGGCTTCGACGGTGCTGATGTCGGGCTTGGGTGTGCCTTTGCGCACGGCTGCGCCAATTTGAGAGCGCACCAAGTCGACACGGCTTCCCTTGATGACGTGGCCATTCTTGACCAAGGCTTCTAGTCCTCCGTCAGACAAGATAACCAAGTCGAACTTTTCGCCGCGCGAGAACCGCGTAGGAATCGAATCAGGCGCATTGCCGACCGAAGCCCCAAATGAACTGATGACTTTGTGACCGGTTTGCTTTTCAAACTCAGGCACCAGCTTTTTATAGGCTTCGGTAAAAGCGCCGGAGGTGATCACACGAATTTCCGCGGCGTGTGCAATGTGCGAGGCTGCGAGAAATGCGCCTAAACCAACCAGCAGCAGGCGACGGGAGAGGTTGTGTGTGAATGTCATGTGGTGTCTCCTTGTGGTGGTGCTTACTCGCCCGTGATTTTTCGTTCCCGAATCACACGTCCCCAGGTGGTCGATTCTTTGGCGATGTACTTGGCCAATTCATCGCGTGTGCCGGGTTGTGGCGTGAGCCCATGGCTGTTGAGTTGCTCCACCACGTCGGGGGACTTCAGCACTTTGACCAGCTCGGTGTTCCAGCGGTCCAAGATGGGGGTGGGTACTTTGGATGACGCCACAAAGGCATACCAATTGGTGGCACTGAACCCAGGGTAGCCAGACTCGGCCACAGTTGGAATCTTGGGCAGTTGCTTCAAGCGTTGCGCGCCGGTGCTTGCCAAGGGAATGAGCTTGCCGTTCTCGATGTACGCCTGTGAGGTGGAGTAGGTTGAGAAATAAGCAGCGACGCGGCCGCCCAGCAAATCTTGCAAGGCGGGTGCGCCGCCTTTGTAGGGCACGTGCACGGTGTCGATGCCGGCCATGTCGTCAAGCAATTCACCGGCAAGGTGCGAGGCGGAGCCTGGTCCTGTGGAGGCGTAATCTAACTTTCCAGGGTTCTTCTTGGCGTAGGCGATGTACTCAGGGAAGGTCTTGATGCCGGTGCCTGCGTGCACCACCAGCACGTTGGGGAAGTTCACGCCCATGGTGAGGGGGGAGAGATCTTTGACGGGGTCGTAGGGCAGCTTCATCATGTGCGGCGCAATGGTGAGTGGGCCCACGGAGCCAAACAAAATCGTGCTGCCGTCGGTGGGACCGTTGGCTGTGAATTGATGCGCGATGTTGCCGCCGGCACCGCCGCGGTTGTCCACCACCACTGCAGCGCCGATGTTGTCGCCGAGCTTCTTGGCGATGATGCGTGCCGCTGTGTCAGCTGCGCCGCCCGCTGCAAAACCCACTACCAAGGTGATGCTTTTCTTGGGTGGAAAGTCTTGAGCGTGTGATGTGAGGCTCGACAGCCCAAGCGCAACAAGGGCGCAGGTGTTGAGGAAGTTACGTGTGTTCATGGGGTCTCCTTATGTCTCTATCCATCGCTTCCCAACCCGATGGGGTTGGGTTGTCTTTTTTCCACCGCATAGCGCAGCAAGGCGGCGGTTCTAAAAATACCGTGGGCAAACTTGCCATAGGGCAGGGTGGCAAACAGGGCCATCACCACCCCTAAGTGAATCGCCAACAACGCGGGCAGCGCTGCGCTGCCACGGCCGAGCCACAGGGCCAATCCACTCAAGCTGGTGAAGAACAACAAGGCAATGAAGCCCAAGTCCATTGGCTTTTGTGCAGCATCACCGTGCATGGGGTGGCGTTGCAAGTTGAGTTTGAACAAGCCGGCGGTGCCGAGCAGCAAACTCACCCCACCCGCGGCGCCCAAAATTTTGGGCAAGCTGGGCAAGTCGTAGGGGGCCGTCCATCCGAAGGCGTAGTGGTAGACCGTCGCCAAAGTGGTGGCGGCAAAGCACAGCATGAAGCCGTAGAAGGTCAGGTGATGCGCGCGGCGACGGGAGAGCGTGAAGGCGTCGTCTGCGTTGTTGCAACCTTCGCCATGGCCGCCATCCAAATACTTCAAACGCAACACATCGTGCGTGGCTTCTTGGGCCGCAGGGGGCGTCAGTGGTGCACCGCTGGTAGCGGGTGTGACGTCACGCCAAAAGCGCCGCACACCCAAGCTCAGTGCGAGGGCGGCAAACAAGAACACCGGTGCAAACAGGCTCACCAGCAAGTTGTGTGGAAACAACTTATAGAAGTTGCCAGACAAGTTGTTGGACCACAGGGTGCCGTTGAGTTGAAGCGCTAATAGCAAGAACACCGACAAGCCAACCGCCAGGGCGAGCGACAAGGTGAGTCCGTTGCGGTGGTACAGCGCACCCAAGGCAGGCGGCCACGCATAGTCGGTGTAGGTTTGCCCCCGCACTTGGGCCATCGCTTGTGGCACGTTGACTGCAAATTCGTGGGGGGGGGCGTATTGGCAAGCATGCAAGCAAGCGCCGCAGTTGTGGCACAAGTTCGCCAAGTGGTGGATGTCAGCCTTGCCAAATTCCAGCCGACGCGTCATGGCGGGGAACATGGCGCAAAAGCCTTCGCAGTAGCGACAGGCGTTGCAGATCTGAAGCTGTCGCGCCACCTCGGTCTCAGAGGGCGACAACACCACCTCACAATTGGCCAGCGCGCGTGCGTCTCGGGTCAGAGCTTCAAGCGTTTGCATGCTGTGCTCCTGTGGTGTGGCGTGCTGCACGCGCGGCTTGGGTACCCGCAATCCGGCCGAAGGCTGTGCCAATCGACATGCCAACCCCTGCGGTGTAGCCTTTGCCGAGCACGTTGCCCGACATCATTTCGCCGGCCACGAACAGGTTGTCGCTGGGCACGTCATTGAAGCGCACGGCGGCGGTTTCATCGGTCTTCAGGCCCAGGTAGGTGAAGGTCACGCCTGGACGCAGCGCATAGCCGTAGAAAGGTCCCGTGTCGATGGTGCGTGCCCAATGGGTTTTGGGGGGTGTCAGGCCTTCGGTGTGGCAGTCGTCCAATTGGGTGTGGTCAAACGTGCCAATGCGACATGCGTGGTTGTAATCGTTGAGGGTCTGCATGAAAGTATCGACAGGCAAGCCGAGTTTTTTGGCGAGCTCAGGCAAGGTGTTGGCTTGAACGCCTGGGAACACCGGTGGCATGAAGCGGCCAATGGCTTTAGCGTCGATGATGGAGTAACCAATTTGTCCGGGCTGTTGCGCCACCAGACGACCCCAAATCGCGTAGCGCTTGGGCCAGAAGTCTTCGCCTTCGTCGTAGAAGCGTTGCCCTTCGCGGTTGACTACCACGCCCAAAGAAACGCAGTCAATCCGCGTGCAAATGCCGCCGTCATAAAGCGGTGCACGGGCATCAATCGCCACCATGTGGGCTTGGGTGGCGTCACCAATGCTGTCGGCACCCTGGGCCAACAAATGTTTGAGCAACACACCTTGGTTGTACTGCGTGCCGCGAATCAGGAAGTTGTCAGCGGGCCATTCGCCACGCTCGTTTTGCCCCCATGCCTCGCGCAACCAGTCGCGGTTGGATTCGAAGCCGCCCGATGCCACCACACAGGTTTTGGCAGTGATGCGCTCCTCACCACTATGGGCTGCGACAAAGCGTCCGTCTTGGATATCGAGTCTGTCGACTGGGGCGTTGTAGCGAATCGACACGCCCAATTTTTCTGCGCTGCGGTAGTAGGCGTTGACCAAGGCTTTGCCCCCGCCCATGAAAAACGCGTTGGTGCGTGCCACATGCAATGCGCCTGACAGAGGTGGCTGAAAATGCACGCCGTGTCGGCGCATCCAATCGCGGCAGGTGGAGGAGGCGCGGATCACCAAGCGGGCCAACTTTTCGTTGGTGATGCCGCCGGTGACCTTCAGCAAGTCTTGCCAATATTCTTCTTCAGGATAGGCGTCGACCAACACGTCTTGGGGTGCATCGTGCATGCAACGCAAGTTGCGCGTGTGACCAGAATTGCCCCCGCGCCATTCACGTGGGGCGGCTTCGAGCATCAGCACAGAGGCGCCCGCTTCAGCCGCCATCAAAGCGGCACAGAGTGCGGCGTTGCCGCCACCGATCACCAAAACATCTGGTTGTATTGCACTTGCTGAACTTGTCATGCCCGAGAGTGTCGGGTGAAACAGTTATGTTGAGAAGTGCAATTTAAGCCTTGATTATTTCGTTTTATGCATCAATCGGTTTTTGCGAACCTTGGGGCTGAGGTGTGCGTTTTGAATCAACTCAAAGAAGGCTTGCGCCGCCGGTGACAAGCTGGTGTTTTTGTGGCGCAGCAAGGCCACCCGGCGCTTAACCACAGGACCGGTCAAGGTGATTTTTTGCACATGGGCGCGATCACCCGCTTCCAACGTGGAGGAGGGCAGGATGGCGCAGCCGACGCCCGCCGCCACGAGGTTGATGGCGGTGGCATGGTGTTGTACTTCGTAATTACCATTCAAGCGGATACCGTGTTTGGCCAATTGGTAGTCCATGAACACGCGTGTTGCCATGAAGTTACTGACCACTATCAAATCGGCCTCACGCATGTCGGACCAGGTGACGGATGCTTTGCCCTGCAAGGGATGGGTGTCGCGACAAATAAAAACCAACGGGTCGTCAAACAAGGGCGTTTCGACCAAGTCTGGATGTGTTTCACCGTTGACCGCGATGCCGATTTCTGCTTGGTGGTTGAGCACAGCTTGTCGCACTTCGTACGATGCTGCATCCAGCAGGCGAATGCGGTTACCCGGGCAAATGTCAGCGTATTGGCGAATCAGTTGCGGCAGCATGTGGGCCGCCATACTGGGCACGCAGGCGAGGGTGAAATTGCCTTTGGCATGTTGCGACATGTCTTTGAGTCGCCCGACGGCAGACGTCATCTCGTTCACGATGGCGCGAGCCTGGGGCAAAAAATCGCGTCCCACAGCGGTGATTTCGACCCGGCGGGTGGTGCGATCGAGCAGCTTCAAACCCAAATAAGCTTCGAGTTTTTGCACCCGTCGGGTGAGTGCAGTTTGGGTGATGTGTAGCTGCTCAGCGGCTTTGTTAAAGCCACCCAGTTCAGCCGTCACAACAAATGCTTGGATGCCATCAAAATCAATTTTCACGGCGCCATTGTGAATCAAGTCGGCAGACGCATTTTTCGTCTGCGTCGCGCCTTAAAAAGAGGAATTTGCAGGTTACAATAGTTGGATCGGGGCGTAGCGCAGCCTGGTAGCGCATCTGGTTTGGGACCAGAGGGTCGTAGGTTCGAATCCTATCGCCCCGACCATAAAAATAAAAAAGGCCTCGTTTGTCGAGGCCTTTTTTTATTTCTGTCCGTAGCTCAGTTGGATAGAGCAACAACCTTCTAAGTTGTGGGTCACAGGTTCGATTCCTGTCGGACAGGCCATTTTTGGGCAGTGGCTCAGTTGAATAACCAGTCTGGGTGCAATGCCACGTAACAGTTTTTTTCGCCAAGTAACTGCCCGTCTGGGCTGACGCAGAAGTTAGCGCGACGGAATTTTTTCTCATCCGTCAACACATACGAACGGTAAATTTCTTTGCTTTTGATGCCCGTTTTGTCTTTGGGGAACAGCATCATCACGCGCGTTGCGCCACATTCGCCTCTCTTGATGCATTCTTTTTCAGCTTTGTCATCGACGTAAAACTCAATGTAGATCGCACCGGGAAATTTTGTTTTTGGTTTGGCGACTTTGATCATGCAAGGCATATCTTGCGCACGAGGCAGGCCCATGCGGTCGGCAAAGGTGTTCATTTCAGCAAGTACCGTGTTGCGATAACTGGTCTTGATGGTTTTGTGGCACACAAAGTAATCGGCAAAGGCATTGGTGAAGACGACCGGCGTGAGGGGGCGGTTGTTGGCATCGAGTTTGATGACGGCCGGGTCATACACCGGACTTAAAGGCGGGGGCTCTTTTTTGGCATCTTTGCCATGACCGCCTCCATGAGCGTCCCCACCTTTTTTGGCATCCTTCTTAGGGTCCTTTTTGGCGTCGCCATGGCCATCGTCTTTTTTCTTCTCTTCTTTCTTAGGTTCGCCGTGACCGTCGTCCTTTTTCTTGTCATCCTTCTTGTCGTGGCTGTCCTTCTCCGGCTTGGGCGGTTCTTTCGGCTCCGCCTTGGGAACTTCCTGCGGCTCCTCAAACTTAGGCTTGGCGACACGTTTGTATTGATAGCCGCTGCGGCCTGTGACGCCTTGTTCCTCGACGTATTCAAACTTGGGAGCGGGAGGTTCTTCTTTGACTGCTTTTTTCGGTGGGTCGCTCGCGAGCACGGGCGTGCTCACCAAGCTGGTCAGCGCAAGAATGCAGGCGAAAAGAAGAGAAGTAGAAAAACGCATATCCCTAGAAGATCGGCTTTTCAGGCGGCTGCTTTAGCCCTTGGGGCAAAAAAGGCTCAGGGGACGGTGTAGCAGGTCGTGTCAGGGTGTAGCTTGCCTTTGTCAGTCACGCATTGCTGAGAAATCAGCTTGCGCGACATGTCTGACAAGAAATAAGAGCGATACAACACCTTGTCCTTTGGAATCAAGCTGATGCTGCGAAACACCGGGCATTGCTCATTGCGCACACAGGCGTTCAAGCGTTGCTGGTTCACGTACAGATGAATGTTGATGCGACCGGGAGTCAAGCTGCGGTCGGTGCCAATGCTCACCACGCAGGCGTCGCCTTTGACAAATGGCAGTTCGACCAACTCAGCAAAGTAGTTCATTTCAGCGACGACGAGCTCGCGGAACCAAGGTGCCACGATGCCGTTGCAGTCGTAATAGTCGAGCTTCGTGGTGTGTACCAGTAGCTCGGTGTAGGGTTTGTTTTTGGGGCCGAGGAGCAACATGGGCTCAGCGCCTGATTGAGGTGGACGGGCCAACAAGGCGCGAGACGCTGTGGGTTTCTCTTGTGCGAACACACCCGTCCAGACAGACACAAGCAGGCAGGTCAACAGGAAAAACTTTTTAAACATGACGTCAGGTGAATCGGTTGCAACAGGGATAACTTTATCAGCTTGTGATTGCAAGTAACAACATCAAGTAAAGTCTTAACCGGTCGATTCCATATTCACAATGAAACATTTTTTTCGCTTTCTCTGCTTGCTAATCTCTTCGACCTTAATCGGTTGTGGAGGAGGGGGCGGCGGCAGTGGATCTTCAAGTAGCCCATCGGCAACAACATATGTGGTGACGACGCTGAACTTAGACTCGGCCCTGAATAGCCCCAAGGGAATTATTGCAGACGGAACGGGAAATTTGTACTTGACCGACACAGGGACCGATTTGGTCCTGAAAATTGCTAACCTGAGCAACGTCACGGCAAACGTCACCCGGATGCTTGGTGGAGGCGTGACTGACTACACCTCTTGTCTTAACTCGAAGTTATACGACCCTTACGGTATCGTCATCGACAGCGCAGGCTTTCTGTATGTGGCAGAACTCGGTAAGACGCTGATTCGTTACGCAGATTGCAGATCAGCGCCCGGGAGCTCTGCAGAATATGGATCAACCGGTGCCGGGCTGACGCTCTCGAATCCAGGGGGTATTGCTCTGCGCAATACTGATTTGTACGTGTCAGATACAGGAAATCACAAAATTCGCAAGATCACAAACACTGGATTGGGAAGCGGAACTACAAGCACGGTAGCAGGTACCTCAGATGGCTATGTCAATGGCGTCGTTGGTATTTCTGCCTTTTCACAACCCACGGGTATCGCTGTGACAAGTGGAGGCGATATTTTTGTCGCTGACACCAACAACTGCGCCATCAGACGGATTACATCTGGCGGTGTGGTTTCTACCTTTGCTGGTTCTGGGCCCAATGTCTCAAACACAGGTCCTATTTCTTGCGGCAGCTCCGAAGGCACAACCACCGCTGCCGAGTTTGACCATCCAACAGGAATTGCGGTGGATGGAAACAACAACCTATACGTAGCAGACACAGCCAACAACAAGATCAGGCGAATCACGCCGGCCGGTGTCGTGACAACGATCGCTGGTAGCGGCGTAGGTGTCTCGACGGATGGTGCAGGTTCGGCCGCCAGTTTCAATACGCCTACGGGTATTACTGTGGATGGGAGTGGAAATATTTTTGTGGTTGACTCGGGTAGTCAAAAAATTCGCAAAATTACCATCACGCCATAAATGGCATAAGTTCAGCGCTTGGCGAACTGCGTGTTGCCAAACAACACATCCTTGGCTTTGTCATCCTGCAAGGGTTTACGTAAGTCTGCGAGCACCTGAACGCCGCGCTGAACCGCAGGGCGCGCTGCAATCTGATCAAACCATGCTTTGAGGTGCGGGTAGTCCGCCCAATCAATGCCTTGGTTTTGCCAGCTGCGCAGCCACGGAAAAATAGCGATGTCGGCAATGCTGTAGCTGTTGCCGCCGATGAACTTGCTGTGTTGCAAACGTTTGTCCATCACGCCATACAAGCGCTTGGCTTCGTTGGTGTAACGGTTGTAGGCGTAGTCAATTTTCTCTGGCGCATAGATGCGGAAGTGGTGGGCTTGACCCAACATAGGTCCAACGCCACCCATCTGGAACATCAACCACTGCAGCACTTCAAACTTCGCGCGGTCGCTCTTGGGTAAGAGCTTGCCTGTCTTCGAGGCGAGGTACAACAAAATTGCGCCGGATTCAAACACGCTGATGGGTTTGCCGTCGGGGCCATGTGGGTCCACCAAGGCGGGTATTTTGTTGTTCGGGCTGATCTTTAGAAACTCCGGCTGGAACTGGTCGCCCTGACCTATGTTCACCGGGTGTGCCAGCCAGTCGCGGCCCAAGCGCAGCCCACACTCCTCGAGCATGATGTGTACTTTGTGTCCATTGGGCGTGGCCCATGAGTAAACGTCGATCATGCGAGCTCCTTAGCAACCGCGTGTGATGGGGATCTCTACCTCTTCAGGTTGGAGTGTGAATTGTTTGGCCAGCTCGAGTTTGGCAATCGATTGGCGGTGCACCTCATCGGGGCCATCGGCCAAACGCAGGGTGCGTTGGTTGGCATACGAATAGGCCAATGGGAAGTCGTCCGATACACCTGCCGCGCCGTGGGCTTGAATGGCCCAATCGATGATTTGGCAAGCCATGTTGGGCGCAATCACCTTGATCATGGCGATCTCGGCACGTGCCCCTTTGTTGCCGACGGTGTCCATCATGTAGGCCGCTTTGAGGGTGAGCAAACGCGCTTGCTCAATCATGATGCGGGCCTCCGCAATGCGCTCGTGCCACACGCCTTGTGTTGACACAGGTTTGCCAAACGCCACGCGGTGGCTGATGCGTTTGCAGAGCAACTCGAGCGCGCGCTCCGCCGCGCCAATGGTGCGCATGCAATGGTGAATACGACCGGGCCCCAAGCGACCTTGGGCAATCTCAAACCCACGGCCTTCACCAAGCAACATGTTGCCCGCAGGCACGCGCACGTTGGTGAGGGTGACTTCCATGTGGCCGTGCGGCGCATCGTCGTAACCGAACACGCTCAAGGGACGAACCACTTTCACGCCGTGTGCATTGGCGGGCACGATGACCATGCTTTGTTGTTGGTGACGCGGCGCCTCGGGGTCGGTTTTGCCCATCACGATGTAGACCGCGCAGCGCGGATCGCCGGCACCAGAGCTCCACCACTTGGTGCCGTTGATCACATAGTCATCACCGTCGCGCACGATGCTGCATTGGATGTTAGTGGCATCTGACGAAGCCACGGCGGGCTCGGTCATCAAGAAGGCGGAGCGAATGTCGCCACGCAGCAAGGGCTCGAGCCATTGGTCTTTGAGGGCTTCGCTGGCGTAACGCTCAAAGGTTTCCATATTGCCCGTGTCGGGGGCGGATGAGTTGAAGACTTCTGCTGCAAACGGCACGCGCCCCATGATTTCGCACAGCGGCGCGTATTCCAAGTTGCTCAAGCCTTCGGGTGCGCGCGGGCTGCGGGGTAAAAACAAATTCCACAAACCCGCCGCGCGCGCTTTGGGTTTGAGTTCTTCCACGATTTGGGTGGGCACCCACGCATTGCCTTTGGCGCGGTTGGCTGCGATCTCTTCGTAGAAGCGTTTCTCGTTGGGGTAAATGTGTGCGTCCATGAAAGCCAGCAATCGGGCTTGCAAGGTTTTGACTTTGTCGCTGTAGTCGAAGTTCATGGAAGGTCCTTGGTGTAGGGGGCTCACGCTTGTTGTGCAAATTTCCAAGCCAGCTCGGCCATCGGCCGAGCACCGGCGCCATTGGCTTTGGCTTGCGCACTCGAAGCAGTTCCTGCCTCGACGCGTTTGGCAATGCCTTGCAAGATGGCCGCGATGCGGAACATGTTGTAGGCGAGGTAAAAGTTCCAGTCGGATTTCAAATCTGCGGGGCTGGCCAAGCCGGTGCGATCGCAGTAGCGGTGGATGTACTCGGATTCGCTGGGAATACCGAGTGCGGCAATGTCCACGCCTCCGATGCCGCGGAAGGTGCCGGGTGGGATGTGCCACGACATGCAGTGGTAGCTGAAGTCTGCCAACGGGTGGCCCAGTGTTGAGAGCTCCCAATCGAGCACCGCCAACACGCGAGGCTCGGTGGGGTGGAACATCAAGTTATCAAGGCGGTAATCGCCATGCACGATGCTGACTTGGCGATCGTCTTGTGCACTGGCGGGCATGTGGGCGGGTAGCCAAGCCATCAGTTGGTCCATGGCTTCAATCGGCTCGGTGACCGAGGCGGTGTACTGCTTGCTCCAGCGTCCGATTTGTCGCTCAAAGTAATTGCCAGGTTTGCCATAGGTGGCGAGCCCGCGTTCTGCAAACGGCACGGTGTGGAGCGCGGCGATGACGCGGTTCATCTCGTCGTAGATGGCAGTGCGCTCCGAGTTGGACATGCCGGGCAGTGTTTGGTCCCACAGCACGCGCCCTTGCACATGGGCCATCACATAAAAGGCACGCCCGATGACGGATTCGTCTTCGCACAACACATGCATCTCAGGCACCGGCACTTCGCTGCCGTGCAGGCCTTGCATCACCTTGAACTCACGCTCAATCGCATGCGCCGAGGGCAACAACTTGGCCACCGGGCCTGGCTTGGTGCGCATCACATAGCGTTGCTTGGGCGTGATGAGTTGGTAGGTGGGGTTGGATTGCCCGCCCTCAAATTTCGTCAAGGTCAACGGCCCTTGAAACCCAGGCAGGTGGGCGTGCAGCCATGCCTCGAGCGCAGCGATGTTGACGCTGTGGGTGGCGTCATCCCGACTCATGACAGGCCCCTTGTCAGTGATCGGCTTCGCTGATGGCGAGCAAGGCGTCGCGGTTGCGAATCACCAAACCGCCCGGTTCGATGCGAATGGTTTCCTCGCGCTCCATGGCCTTGAGTTCTTGGTTGACCCGTTGGCGTGAGGCGCCCAACAGTTGGGCCAGCTCTTCTTGCGCCAGATGCAAGCCAATGCGAATCTCTTGTCCATTGGTCAGACACGGCACACCATAGCTGCGTGCCAAATGCAACAGCTGTTTGGCCAAGCGCGAGCGCAGGGGTAGGGTGTTGAGGTCTTCCACCAAACCGAACAGCTGGCGAATGCGACGTGCTTGCAAGCGCAGCATGGCGTCGTAGAACTCCACATGCTGACTCAGAATTTTTTGAAAGTCCGCTTTGGCCACGCACACGATGGTGGTGTCCCCATGCGCGTACACATCGTGTGTGCGACGGTCCCCATCCAGAATCGCCACATCGCCAAACCAGATGCCGGGTTCCACATACGTGAAGGTGATTTGTTTGCCCGACAGCGAGGTCGAGCTCACGCGGACCGCGCCGCGAGCACAAGCCATCCACTCGTCGGCAGAGTCTCCGCGTGCGGCGATCAGGTCGCCATCTCTGCATCGTTTGACGTAAGCGCATCGAAGAATGTCGTGTCGAAGTGAGGGTGAAAGAGAAGAGAACCAACGCCCTGCGTTGATTGCCTCGCGTTCTTCGATGTTAAGAATTGGATCGTCCATAGTCTGTCTTTTGCGTGACCTGAAATTGAAAAGTTGTCGCTCAGGAGACCCGAATCAACGAGTCATGCTGGGTGTGTGTTGGCGTGGAGTTTAGTTCTCGGTGTGCATCAGGCTCAAACCCAACGCGCCGCGACGACGCAACCAAGGGCTTGGGCGGTAACGTGTGTCGCCATAGACGGTTTGCACGTTGAACAGCACTTCCAAAATCTCGGTGGGGCCGTAGAGGTCGCCCATTTTGAGGGGGCTCATGGGGTAGCCCCAGTCTTCGGTGCTGGCTGCGTCAAAATCTTTCGGCGTGCACAAGCCTTGTTGGCACAAGTCACAGGCGATGTTGACAAGGTGGGCCACGACGCGCTGCGTCACAAAGCCACCGCTGTCGCGCACCATGCTGACGGCTTTGCCATCGCGTGCGAACAAGGCGTGCGCGGCATCGCGCATGTCTGCGCGGGTGGCGGGGTTGGTGGCGAGCACGCGACGGCGGGTGAGCTTGTCGTCAATCAGCATGTCGATGCCGATGGTGCGGGCGGGGTCGAGTCGCTCGACGATGGCGACCGTGGTCACATCAAAACCCAAAGGCGACACGATGGACAGGGCTTGCGCGGAAGGCGAGGTGCCGGTTTCGATCTTGGCGCCCAAGTCTTTCAGCAGCTGGTACAGCTCGGCACGGCGAACCGCACGCGACGACACCCACACGGGAGGGAGCTCTGCCACAGCAGGCACCGCGGGTTCGGCCGGCAGCTGTGCCACGCCGTTGGCGTAGGTGAAGAAGCCTTGGCCCGCTTTTTGACCGGTGGCAGAGGCGGCCAACCGCTGGGCTGCCAAATCGCTGGGGCGGTAGCGCGGCTCGTGTTGGTATTGTTGGTAGAACGAGCTGATGGCAGCTTGTGCAATGTCGATGCCGGTGAGATCGAGCAGTTCGAAAGGGCCGAGCTTGAACCCTGCTTGGTCGCGCAGGATGCGGTCAATGGTGGCAAAGTCCGCCACGCCTTCGGATGCGATCTGTAACGCCTCTGTGGCGCCTCCCAAAATGCCGAGTGTTTTGTAGATGGAATTCATAGCGACGATTATCCCTGAGCTGTGACAGAATCAAATGTCAATCATTCTTATTGGAGCGCTTTCATGACTCTCAAACTGTGCGGCTTTGCGGTGAGCAACTACTACAACAAACTCAAAATTCAGTTGCTCGAAAAAGGCGTGCCGTTTGAAGAAGAACTGGTGTGGGTCAAGCCGATAGAACCCGCTACCTTGTTGCGCTCGCCCATGGGCAAGGTTCCGTTTTTAGAAACCCCGCATGGTTGCATCAGCGAATCCGCTGTGTGTGCGGAATACATTGAGCAAGCCTACCCCCAACATCCGTTGATGCCGACCGATCCGTTCGAGGCAGCCAAGGTGCGCGAAATCATCACCTACTTGGAATTGCATGTGGAGTTGGTGGCGCGCGAGTTGTATCCACAAGCCTTCTTTGGTGGCAAAGTGGATGAGACCACCCAGGCCCGTGTCCGTAAACAACTGGCCAAAGGGGTGGAAGGCTTGAGCCACTTGGTGAAGTTCAAACCCTATGTGGCGGGTGACACCTTCACCTTGGCGGATTGCTCGGCGATTGTGAACTTACCACTGGCCTCACTGGCATCGAAGGCCGTTTTTGGTGAAGACTTGTTGGCAGGCCTGCCCGTGAAGGAATACACCCAACAGATGACGGAGCGCGCGTCGGTGCAAAAAGTCAACGCCGACAAAAAAGTCTGCATGGCTTTGATGGCCGAGCGGGCTGCTGCGGCCCGCAAGTGACCGGGCAGTGAGCAGGAAGTGAGCAGGAAGTGAGCAGCAAGTGGGTCGTTAGCTGCTGAGCCTGAGGCTCAGCGGCGTACTTGCAACGCGCCCGGGTTGACGATGTTGGTGGGCGTGCCCTTGATGAAGTTCACCACGTTGTCAAACGCCGTGCCGAAATACAGCTCGTAGCTGTCTTGCTCCACATAGCCAATGTGCGGCGTGCAAATACAGTTTTCCAAGCGCAACAGTGCGTGGCCTTGCAAAATAGGCTCACTTTCAAACACATCGATCGCCGCCATGCCAGGCCGGCCGCGGTTCAAGCCCGTGATCAAGGCATCGGGCTCGATCAGCTCGGCGCGTGAGGTGTTGACCAACAAAGAGGTCGGCTTCATGCGGTTGAGGTCTGCCAGCGTGACGATGCCACGCGTTTCGTCGACCAAACGCAGGTTCAAGCTCACGATGTCGGATTCTTCAAAAAACGCTTCACGCGAAGGCGCTACGTTGAGGCCATCTTTGGCGGCACGTTCGCGCGAGGCTTCGCTGCCCCACATCATCACGCGCATGCCAAACGCTTTGCCGTAACCTGCCAGCAACTGGCCGATCTTGCCGTAACCCCAAATGCCCAAGGTCTTGCCGCGTAGCACTTGACCGAGTCCAAAGTTGATGGGCATCGAGCCTGATTTGAGGCCCGCTTGTTGCCAAGCCCCGTGCTTGAGGTTGCTGATGTACTGGGGCAGACGGCGCATCGCCGCCATGATCAATGCCCAGGTCAGTTCGGCTGGGGCGATGGGGGAGCCAGAGCCTTCGGCCACGGCGATGCCGCGTTCGGTGCAGGTGGCCAAGTCGATGTGGCTACCGATCTTGCCGGTTTGGGAAATGAGTTTGAGTTTGGGCAGCTTCTCGAGCAGTTGACGCGTGAGGTGGGTGCGTTCGCGGATCAGCACCAGTACTTCGGCGTCTTTGAGTCTGACGGACAGCTGGCCCACGCCCTTGATGGTATTGGTGTAAACCTTGGCGGGGTAGGCATCTAATTTGGACGCGCAAGACAACTTGCGCACGACATCTTGGTAGTCGTCGAGGATGACAATGTTCATCCCCCAATTGTGCCTTGCAGCAGAGGGGCTCGTGGTGGCCACGAGCCCATGCCGATGGTCTTAGTGGCGATTTTCGAGTTCAGCCAGTCGGTCGAGCTCGGCGCACACGTCGGCAATGCGACCTGAGATCACCATGCGGCCGGCATTTTTGCGGTTGTGTTGGGCTTCCATCACGCGGGCGACGCGCAAGGGCAAAGGTCGGTGCGCGCTTTGCAAGGCTTGCTCCGGCATGAAGCTGCGAACAACGTTGTGAAGAGGGTTCAAGAGGCGGTAAGCGCCAAAAAGTGCGAGGCTCATGGTCGTGCTTTCTTTACATCATCATGGTGTTACGGATCAGGCCGACGGCCAGACCCTCAATTTCAAACGGCTCACCAGGCTCCACCAAGATGGTTTTGAAGTCTGGGTTTTCGGGCAGCAGCTCAATATGGCTGGCGGTTTTACGGAAGCGCTTGACGGTCACTTCCTCGCCCAAGCGCGCCACCACGATTTGCCCGTTCTTGGCGTCGCGGGTCGATTGCACGGCCAGCAAATCGCCGTCCATGATGCCTGCGTCACGCATGGACATGCCGCGCACGCGCAGCAGATAGTCTGGCTTGCGTTGGAACAGGCTGCTTTCCACAAAGTAGGTTTGGTCCACATGCTCTTGCGCCAAGATAGGTGAACCGGCTGCCACCCGCCCAACGAGTGGCAACGAAAAACCTGAAGGCGAAGAGGCGAAGGATGTCTCTTGGTAGCTGCGATGGTTGTGGCCCTTGAGTCGAATGCCGCGTGAGGTGCCACTCACCAGCTCAATCGCACCCTTACGTGCCAGGGCTTGCAAATGCTCTTCGGCAGCGTTGGCTGACTTAAAGCCCAGCTCGTTGGCAATTTCGGCACGGGTGGGGGGTGAACCCGTATTGGCAATGGCCGACTGGATCAGCTCCAAGATTTGCTGTTGACGCGGTGTGAGTTTGGGCATTTCAATCATCGGTTCGACTCCTGCACAATGTGGTCTGTGGGATGTGCCTGTTTGGACATCCAGTAACTGTATTTTTAACCAGCTTTCTGGGTTTTGCAAGCATGGATGCAAAAAAAACTAAAAAAATTGTTGTTTTAGCCACAGGCGGCACCATTGCCGGCTTGGCCAGTGACGCCGCAAACCCGCATGAATACAAGGCTGGAATGGTGTCGGTGGGTGATTTGCTGGCGTCCACATCAGTCCCTCAAATTGCTGTGGTGACCGAGCAATTGGCCCAAATTGACAGCAAAGACATGTCGTTTGCTTTGTGGCAAAGCCTGTTGGCGCGGGTGGCGCACTGGGTGGCGCAAGACGATGTGCAGGGCTTGGTCATCACCCATGGCACGGATACCTTGGAGGAAACCGCGTATTTCTTGCAAACGGTGTTGAAGCCTGCCAAACCTGTGGCCATGACCTGCGCCATGCTGCCCGCCAATGCACCTGACAGCGATGGCCCTGCCAATTTGCAACAGGCTTTGCAGTGGGTCGAAGCAGGCCATACATCCGGTGTGGCGGTACTTTGTGCAGGTCAAGTGCATGCGGGGGCCACCGTGCAAAAAGCGCATAGCCATCAGCGCAATCCTTTTGCCTCTACTCAGCTTGAGTCACAGCCCTCTGGGGCTGCCGCATTGCGTGCCCCCAGCGTGGCCCAAGTGCTGGCCTGTGCGTCGTGGCCGCGTGTGGACATCGTGCTCAACCATGCGGGTGTCGATGGTCGTCTGGTGCGCGCTGCGATGGCGTGCGACGCACCGCAAGCTTGGGTGGTGGCGGGCACCGGCAACGGCACCCTTCATCACGACTTAGAGGCTGCGTTGCGTGAGGCGCAACAGCAGGGGGCGCAGGTGTTGCGTGCATCGCGTTGTGCCTCGGGTGGGGTGCAATCGCGGCAGGGGGACGTGTTTCCTCATGCAGGGGCGTTGACGGCTGTCCAAGCGCGAGTGGCATTGCTGCTGCATCTCATCAGTCAACAAGGGGCATAAAAAAAGCCGCTCCGAGAGCGGCTTTTTGTCGGGGCAAAGCCCGCTTGAAGAAGATCAAGCTGAGAGAGCTTGGAACGCGCGTTCTTTGATCTCTTCCACCGAGCCCGTGCCGCTGATGGCACGGTACTTGGGCGCGGCTACGGCGTCAGCTTTGGCCCAGCCCGAGTAGTAGTCGACCAAAGGGCGGGTTTGGGCGCTGTAAACGTCCAAACGTTTTTTGACGGTTTCTTCCTTGTCGTCGTCACGCTGGATCAAGGGCTCGCCGGTCACGTCGTCCTTGCCTTCGACTTTGGGTGGGTTGAACTTGACGTGGTAGGTGCGACCGCTGGCCACGTGGGCACGGCGACCGCTCATGCGTTCGATGATGGCGTCGAAAGGCACATCGATTTCAAGCACGTAATCGAGCTTCACGCCGGCGGCCTTCATGGCGTCGGCTTGGGGAATGGTGCGGGGGAAACCGTCGAACAAGAAACCTTTGGCGCAATCGGGTTGCGCAATGCGCTCTTTGACCAAGTTGATGATCAAGTCGTCGCTGACCAAGCCGCCTGCATCCATCACCTTTTTGGCTTCAATGCCCAAAGGCGTGCCCGCTTTGACCGCAGCACGCAGCATGTCGCCAGTGGAGATTTGCGGGATGCCGTATTTTTGGCAAATGAAGGTGGCCTGTGTGCCCTTACCGGCACCGGGGGCGCCCAACAAAATCAGTCTCATGCTTGGTCCTAATGAATCAAATCGATTGCTCTTACTCGTCAAAGGATAGCACGCGCTTCCCTTCGAAAGCCTTACGCAGCCGCGGCAAATAAGGCTCTGACGCGAGCCAAATCCTCAGGTGTGTCGACGCCGGGGCCGGGTGAGTGGGCCGTGACATGCACCGCGATGCGATGTCCATGCCACATGGCACGCAATTGTTCGAGCGACTCGGTGACCTCGATCGGTGCTTGTGCCAATGTGGGGAACTCGCGCAAAAAGCCCACGCGATACCCGTACAGACCCACATGGCGCAGCGGCGCGGGCTTCGGCAGGGCGGTGACGCCCTGGGCAAACCCGTCACGCCACCAGGCGATAGGGGCGCGGCTGAAGTACAGCGCGGTGTTGCGTGCATCGAGCACGACCTTCACCACGTTGGGATTGGCAAAGTCGGCCACTTGGTCGATGGCATGCGCCAGGGTGCTCATGCTGCAGTCGCTGCGGGTTTGCAACAGCAGCGCGGCTGCATCAATCGACGCAGGGTCAATCAGCGGCTCGTCACCTTGCACGTTGACCACCACGTCGGTGTCTTGTAGTTTCAACAAGTCACAGGCTTCGGCCAGACGGTCGCTGCCAGAGGGGTGGTCGGTGCGGGTGAGCACCACGTCAATCTGGTGGGCTTGGCAGGCAGCCACGATGCGTGCATCGTCTGCGGCCACTACCACGCGTGAGGCGCCAGATAACTGGGCACGTTGTGCCACGCGCACCACCATGGGCAAGCCGCCAATGTCGGCAAGGGGTTTGTCGGGCAAACGCGACGACGCCATGCGCGCAGGAATCAGCACACAGAAAGACATTCAGGCGTCCAGTTCGGCGTCGGTCAGGGGGCGTGCTTCGTTTTCCAGCAACACAGGAATGCCATCGCGGATGGGGTAGGCCAGGCGGGCGCTACGCGACACCAGTTCTCGGTGTTCGCGGTTGAATTCGAGCGGGCCTTTGGTCACGGGGCAGACCAAGAGTTCAAGCAGTTTGGTGTCCATGGGGTGATGATAACTTTGCCTGTTGCGCCGCGGCGAGGTTCTGGTCGATGGCCATGAGCAAATCGGCAGGCAAGGTGGTGTGCAGGGGCACCGCCCATGCGTGGGGGTGCTGCGCCCACAGCTTGACGGCGTCTTTCTCGGTGCAGAACACATCGCCCTGATTGGGGTCGATGTGTAGATGTTGCACGTCGGCGTGGTCGGGCAGGGCTTCGGTGAAAGCCAGTGTCAGGCCCTTGGCGCGCAGCATGGCAAAAAACGCCTCGGGTTTTGCAATACCAGCCAAGGCTTGCACGGGGGTGTTGCCCCAGCTGCTCAGAGGACGCTGCGTGCCATCGGCTTGCACTGCATGGTCAACCAGTTGACGTGTGACTTGGAAGTGCCCAGGCATGGCAACGCCCGAGGTTTGCACCCACAAGGTGTGCACGTCGGTTGTGTGAGTTCGGCGAGGCCAGGGCTCACGCAGTGGGCCTGCGGGCAGCAGCAGGCCGTTGCCCACGCCGCGCTCATCAAACACGCACAGCTCAAGGTCGCGGGCCAATTGCCAGTGTTGCAAGCCATCGTCGCAAACCAGCACCTGCACCTCAGGGTGTTGCTGCAGCAAGGCACGGCCGGCGGCAGCGCGGTCGGCCCCCACAAACACAAGCACTTGGCAGGTACGCGCGATCAGCAGGGGTTCATCGCCCACGTCTTGGGCGTGGCTCTCGGGGCTGACGGCTTGAATGTCGGGTGCGCGGTGAGAGTTGTTTGAGGTTTTACGCCCATAGCCCCGCGACAGCACGCCCACACGCCAACCTTGTTGGGCCAGGTGCTGGACCAAGGCCATCGTGACTGGTGTTTTGCCCACGCCTCCCACCATCACATTGCCCACCACGATCACGGGGACGGGCAGTGTGTGCGGCTTGTAGATGCCCAGTTGGTAGGCCAAGCGACGCACCGCCACCAAGGCGCCAAACAGCCAACTGATGGGCCACAACAACACGGTGATCCAACGGCCCCAGCCGCCTTGGCCGTTCCACGCTTGCATCAAGGCTTGGCGCAGCGCCATCATGTGGGTTAGTCGGCCTTGCCGTTGGGGGACTGTGCGGCAAAGGTCAGTTGGTTCAGCCCGTTGCGGCGCGCAGCTTCCATCACCATCATCACCGACTGGTGACTGGCTTGTGCGTCGGCGCTGATGATGACCATGGGACTTTCCATGCGTTGCGTCACTTGCGCCAAGGCTTGGCTCAGCCCTTGTACATCGCGGGTGTTCACCGGCGTTTTGTTGACGATGAAAAGGCCTTCGCTGCTGATGGCCACGACCACTTCATTCGGGCGGTCTTGCTGTGCAGCGGTATCGGCCACGGGCAAGTTCAGCTGCATTTCGGTGAACTTGCTGTAAGTGGTTGAGAGCATCAAAAAGATGACCACCACCAACAAGATGTCGATGAACGGGATCAGGTTGATCTCAGGCTCAGGGCTTTTGTCGCGGTGGAACTTCATGGGCACTTGTTCACGCGTTATTTCAAGCGAGCACGCATGGCCAGCAGGTGGCGCACAAAGCGTTCGGCATCCAGCTCAAAGCCCAATACGTAGGCGTCCACGCGGGCACGCAGATAACGCCAGACCATCAGCGCGGGAATGGCCACGATCAAGCCAAAGGCGGTGTTGTACAGGGCCACCGAAATGCCGTGTGCCAATTGAACGGGGTTGCTGGTGCCCGGGGCTTGAGAGCCAAAGATGTCGATCATGCCGATCACGGTGCCGAGCAAACCCAACAAAGGTGCTGCCGATGCGATGGTGGCCAAAGCGACCAAGTGCTTTTCAAGTTCGTGGGCCGCTTTGCGCCCTTCAGACTCCATGCTGGAGCGCAAGTCTTCCGCGCTGATCAGCGGCTCGGCTTGCAAAGCTTGCCAGCCACTGGCCAAGATGCGACCCAATGTGGAGTGGTCATGCAGCTGAGTGATCACCTCTTGCGAGGGTAAGTTGTCGTGCGAGGCTTGCAGTGCTTGCGCCAACAATCCTTCGGGGGCCACCAAGTGCGGGCGCAGGCTCATCAGCCGTTCGATGATCAGGGCCAAGGCCACAACAGAACACGCCAAAAGGGGCCAAATTGGCCAGCCAGCCGCTTGTATGATGGAGAACAAAACACACACTCCCGAGAATTTTTGTTGATGAATTATGGCCCACCCGCCCATCCACATGAACTGTGGATAACTTTGGGGATAAGCTTTGTCCGGTCGCTACCAAAGCCGCATGAACAGGTGAATTCAACAAAATGATCGAAAATTGAGCGATAAAAAACCCAATGAAATCAATTAGTTACTCCGCCATGCCGTGATTTTTGCGCGTTGAACCACCCTAACGAAAAGTTCTATAGATTTGTGGATGAGTTGTCTATGTCAGCCCCTGAAAGCCTAGGTTTGACGCCGCGAATTTGGGCGGTTGGTGCCCTGTGCCGCGCTGTGGCTGATGCTTTAGAGGCGCGTTTTAACCCTGTCGCAGTGCGCGGTGAGATTTCGGGCTTCACGCGCGCTGCCAGCGGGCATTGCTACTTCACCCTCAAGGATGCAAGCGGCCAGATGCGTTGCGCCATGTTCAAGCGCGCGGCCCAGATGCTCGATTTCCGGCCTGTGGATGGCGAATTGGTCGAGTTACGCGGTCGTTTGGGCGTGTACGAACCGCGTGGCGAGCTGCAACTGGTGGTGGAACACATGCGCCGCGCTGGGCAGGGCGCTTGGTTTGAGCAGTTTTTGCAGCTCAAAGCCAAGCTAGAAGCGGAGGGGCTGTTTGACGCCGATCGCAAGCGGCCGCTGAAGACCATGCCGCGTGGCATTGGTGTGGTCACATCGCTTGGTGCCGCAGCTTTGCATGATGTCGCCACAGCTTTGCAGCGCCGCGTGCCGCACATTCCTGTCGTGATTGCACCTTCTTTGGTGCAAGGTGCTGATGCAGCGACCCACTTGAAACAGGCCTTGCAACAGCTCAGCCAGCAGCCTGGGCTTGATGTCATCTTGCTGGTGCGGGGGGGCGGCTCGATGGAAGACCTTTGGGCCTTCAACGACGAAGCCCTGGCGCGGGCGATTGTTGCCAGCCCCATCCCCGTGGTCAGTGGCGTGGGTCATGAGACCGACTTCACCATCGCCGATTTTTGTGCGGATTTGCGCGCCCCCACGCCCACTGCAGCGGCTGAGCTGTGTGCCATTCCGCAGGCCGATCTGCTGGCCAACCTCCAGCAGTGGAGCGGGGCCATGCAAACCCTGGCGCATCGCCAGCTCGACACCCAAGAGCAACGCCTCGACCGCGCCCAGGCGCGCTTAGGTCGTCCATCAGAAGCGCTCAGTAGCGAAAAAATGCAGCACTTGCGCCTGCAGCAGCGCCTGAGCCAAGCCGTGCAAACGCACAGCCAACGCTGCCACAACGCGCTGGCCACCCTCACCAGCAGCTTGGCGCGCGGTGTGCAGCAAACGCCTGCCAGCGCCCGCGAACGTTTGCAACGTGCCGCCCTGCGCTTAGAGCTGCTCGACCCCAAGCTCGTGCTACAGCGTGGCTTTGCGTGGCTCAGTGATGAGCACGGCCAGGCCATCAGCTCGGTGGCGCAGACCCGCGAAGGCCAGGCCCTGCAAGCAACCCTTGCTGACGGCGTGGTTGATTTGCGTGTGGCACCATTGACCCGAATTTAGTTTTTACAATCCACGATTTTTCAATCAGAGGACACCATGGAACACACGCTCCCCGCACTGCCTTACGCCATCGACGCATTGGCCCCTCACTACTCCAAAGAAACCTTGGAGTTCCACCACGGCAAGCACCACAACGCTTACGTCGTGAACCTGAACAACCTGCAAAAAGGCACAGAGTTTGAAGGCATGGCGCTGGAAGAGATCGTCAAAAAATCCAGCGGTGGCATCTACAACAATGCCGCACAAATTTGGAACCACACCTTCTTCTGGAACTGCATGAAGCCCCAAGGCGGCGGCGAGCCCTCAGGCGCTTTGGCTGCGGCCATCAACGCCAAGTTCGGTAGCTATGCAGCTTTCAAAGAAGCCTTTGTCAAGAGCGCTGTAGGCAACTTTGGCTCAGGCTGGACTTGGTTGGTCAAAAAGGCCGATGGTTCGGTAGACATCGTCAACATGGGCGCCGCCGGCACCCCCTTGACCACAGGCGACAAGGCTTTGTTGACCGTGGACGTGTGGGAACACGCCTACTACATCGACTACCGCAACCTGCGTCCCAAGTTTGTAGAGACGTTCCTCGATCAGTTGGTGAATTGGTCGTTTGCCGAAAGCAATTTCGCTTAATTGACGTTCGCCTCAACCCGTTGATTGCGGGTTGTTGCATCCAAAAAAAGCCGCCTTGCGAGGCGGCTTTTTTATGCACGTTTCATCCTGCGGGTGAAGGCTTAAACACCACCCCTCTTAAGCGACTGCCCGCCTTGAGCCCTTTTTTGGCAAACCAGCCTTGGTGCATTTCTAAAACAAAGCGCACAGGTTGGGTGGAGCAGTGCGAATCGGTGGTTTGAGGCTTCATGTCGGCCAAGTTCACGATGGTGCCATCGTCCGCCACAAAGGCTGCTGTCAGAGGCAGCAGGGTGTTTTTCATCCAAAAACACTGCGTGGCGGGCTGTTCAAACACAAACAGCATGCCCTCGTGCTGTGGCATCTCGGTGCGGTGCATCAGGCCAATGCTGCGTTGCTCAGGCGTTTGAGCTACTTGGGTGTCGATTTGAAACATACCCGCCTGCAGTTTGATGCGGGGTAGGTTGGTTTGTGGTGTGTCTTGGGCTGTGGCAGAAAGAGCCAACAGCGAAAAGAGGAGGGTGATCCAGGCGCGTTTCATGCTCGCGACTGTATCGCACGTCGCTGGCTAAAATTCAAATGAAATTACTCCGTACAGGGAACGTTGCTCATGTCTTACCAGCACATTCAAGTGCCATCTGCAGGTCAAAAAATCACACTCAATGCAGACCAGTCCCTGAACGTCCCCGACCAACCCATCATTCCCTTCATCGAGGGTGATGGCGTGGGCCAAGACGTGACCCCTGTGATGCGCAAGGTGGTTGATGCAGCGATCGCCAAAGCCTACGCAGGCAAGCGTCAGATCCATTGGATGGAGTTGTTTGCAGGCGAGAAAGCCACGCGCATTTACTGCCCGGAGGTGTGGCTGCCCGAAGAAACTGCCCAAGTGATGCGCGAGTACAAGGTCTCCATCAAAGGACCACTGAACACACCGGTGGGAGGGGGGATTCGCTCGCTGAATGTGGCCTTGCGCCAAGCGCTGGATCTGTTTGTGTGTTTACGCCCCGTGCAGTATTTCAAGGGCGTCCCGTCGCCGCTGAAAGAACCCGAAAAAACCAACATGGTGATCTTCCGTGAGAACTCGGAAGACATCTATGCCGGCATTGAATACGCGGCTGAAAGCGCTGAAGCCAAGAAGCTGATCCAGTTCTTGAAGAAGGACATGGGTGCCAACACCATTCGCTTCCCCGATACCTCGGCCATCGGTGTCAAGCCAGTGTCGATTGAAGGCACTGAGCGTTTTATTCGCAAAGCCATTCAGTACGCCATCGACCACGACAAGCCCAGCGTGACCATCGTGCACAAGGGCAACATCATGAAGTTCACTGAGGGTGGTTTTCGCGATTGGGCGCTGGCCCTGGCGCAAAAAGAGTTTGGCGCCAAACTGATTGATGGTGGGCCGTGGTGTCGTGTGACCAGCCCTAAAACTGGCAAGTCGATCATCATCAAAGATGTGATTGCCGATGCCTTCTTGCAGCAAATCTTGATGCGCCCTGCAGAATATTCGGTGGTGGCGACCCTGAATTTGAATGGTGACTACATCTCCGATGCTGTGGCCGCCCAAGTAGGGGGCATTGGCATTGCACCGGGCGCCAACATGTCTGACACCGTGGCTTGCTTTGAGGCTACACATGGCACCGCGCCCAAATACGCAGGCAAGAACTACGTCAACCCAGGCTCCATGATCTTGTCTGCTGAGATGATGTTGCGCCACATGGGCTGGGTGGAGGCGGCGGATGTGATCATCCACGCCATGGAGGCAGCCATTGCCACCAAGCGCGTCACTTACGACTTCGCTCGTTTGATGGACGCCGCGGAGCAGGTGAGTTGCTCAGCGTTTGGCGATGTGATGATCGAGCAAATGTGAACGATTGAATCTATGCCCACTAAAAAATCAACTCCCAAAGTCCAATTGCCCGACCGTGACGCTGGCGGATCGGTGGTTTTAGAGCGTCTGACGCAGCGCACCAAGCCGCCACAAATGTTTCAGGTGTTGATGCTCAATGACGACTTCACGCCTATGGAGTTTGTGGTGGTGGTGTTGCAAGAGTTCTTCAACAAAGACCGCGAAGCTGCGACCCAAATCATGTTGCAAATTCACCTAGACGGCAAAGGGGTATGCGGCGTGTACAGCAAGGACGTGGCGGCCACCAAGGTTGACCAGGTGCTCGACGCTGCGCGCAAGGCTGGTCACCCGCTGCAATGTGTGGCAGAACCTATTGAATAAATGGCTTTCGTTTCCATATATATTCGAGTCTCAGTTGCAAGCAAGAAGGAATACACATGATCGCCCAGGAACTTGAAGTCAGCTTGCACATGGCCTTTGTAGAGGCCCGTCAACAACGACATGAATTCATCACCGTCGAGCACCTGCTGCTCGCCTTGCTGGACAACCCCAGCGCCGCTGAAGTGCTGCGCGCTTGTTCGGCCAACATCGACGACTTGCGCAAGTCGCTCTCCAATTTCATCGCCGACAACACCCCACAGGTCTCTGGCACCGAAGAGGTGGACACCCAGCCCACGCTGGGCTTTCAGCGTGTGATTCAACGCGCCATCATGCATGTGCAGTCCACCGGCAACGGCAAGAAGGAAGTGACGGGCGCCAATGTGCTGGTCGCCATCTTTGGCGAGAAAGACTCGCACGCGGTGTACTACCTCCACCAGCAAGGCGTGACCCGCTTGGACGTGGTGAATTTCATTGCCCACGGCATCAAAAAGAGCGACTCGCCCGAAGCTGTCAAAGGTGGCGAATCTGCGCAGACCGAGCAGGAAGAGGGCACCAGCAACGAGAAGAACGAAAAGGCTTCTCCCCTCGAGCAGTTCACCCAAAACCTCAACCAAATGGCCAAGGACGGCAAGATCGACCCGCTGATCGGCCGCGATTATGAGGTCGAGCGCACCATCCAAATTTTGTGCCGTCGCCGCAAAAACAACCCGCTGCTGGT
>JACCDY010201361.1_pt1 | contig 29497 bp, 23 predicted proteins | sample 7446391 | NCBI WGS metagenome assembly JACCDY01 (sample SAMN15323451, study PRJNA562643) | freshwater metagenome | isolation source: river surface water | place: USA:Blue River Watershed | collected 2017-08-18 | reverse complement strand
GCGGTTGACCATCGGCGGGCTGTCCACCAGCTTCACCTCGGCCACGCTCTCCAGCGGGATCACCGCATTGTCGGCGGTGCGCAGCAGCGTCTCGCGGATCACGTCAACCGAGTTGCGGAAGCTTTCCGGATAGCGCAGCAGGATCGCATAGCGGCGCTCGCCCTCGTACAACTGGCTCACTTCGCTGCCGCCGATGGCGGTCTCGATGATCTGGTGGATGTCGGCCACGTTGATGCCGTAGCGCGCAATCGCGCGGCGGTCGATGTCGATCGTCAGCGTCTGCTGGCCCGACAGGCGGTCGACGCGGATGTCGCGCGCGCCCGGCACCTGCTTGACGATCTGCGACACCTGTTCCGACAGGCGCTTGAGCTCGTTGAGGTCGTCGCCGAAGATCTTGATCGCCAGCTGCGAGCGCACGCCGGTCAGCATTTCATCGACGCGCTGGGCGATCGGCTGGTTCATCACGATCTGGACACCGGGCAGGTCGGCCAGCGCATGGCGGATGTCGTCCTCGATCTGGACTTGCGTGCGGCCGGCGGCCGGATCGATCGATACCACCGGATCGGATTCGTTCGGGCCGGACGGATCGGCCGGCGACTCGCCGCGGCCGAGCTTGGAGACGGCCATGCGCACGCCGGGAATGTCGCTGATGCGGCGCATGACTTCGAGGTCGATCTTGGCCGCTTCGTCGAGCGAGATGCTGGGCATGCGGATGATGGTCGGCGTGATCGAGCCTTCCTTCATGATCGGGATGAAGCTCTTGCCGAGGAAGGGCACCAGCGTGAACGAGGCCAGCAGCAGGCCGATGGCGACGGCCACGGTCTTTTTCTCGGCGGCCATCGCGCTGCCGAGCAGCTTCAGGTAGTGCCGCTTCATGAAGGCGATCGGCCGCGTGTCATGGTCGGCGCCGCCCTTGAGCAGGTAATAGCACAGGGCCGGCGAGAGCAGCAGCGAGACCGCCAGCGACACCGCCAGTGCGATGGCGATGGTCAAGGCCAGCGGCGAGAAGGTCTTGCCTTCCATGCCGGTCAGGGTCATCAGCGGCAGGAACACCAGGATGATGATCGAGATGCCGTAGATCGTCGGCTTGGCCACGTCCAGGGTCGCGGCCAGCACCACTTTCATTCGTTCGCCGGGCTTGGCATGGCCGAGCTGGTGGAACACGTTCTCGACCACCACCACCGTGGCGTCCACCATCAGCCCGATCGCGATCGCCAGTCCGCCCAGCGACATCAGGTTGGCCGACAGCCCGATCTTGTTCATCACCATGAAAGTGACCAGCGGCGTGATCACCAGGGTCGCGATCACCACCAGGCTGGAGCGCAGGTCGCCGAGGAAGATGAACAGGACCACCACCACCAGCAGGATGCCTTCCAGCAGCACCTTGCCGACCATCAGCAGCGAGGCATCGACCAGCTCGGTACGGTCATAGAAGGGCACGACCTGCAGCCCGCCGGGCAGCATGTTCTTGCTGTTGATCTCGTTGACGCGCGCCTTGACGCGGGTGACGATTTCCTTCGCATTGCCGGCCCGCAGCATCATCACGATGCCGCCGGTCGATTCGGTCACGCCGTTCTTGACCAGCGCGCCCTGGCGCACGGCGGCGCCGATCTTGACCTCGGCGACGTCGCGCACGTAGACCGGTATGCCGCGCTCTTCCTTGAGGATGATGTTGCTGATGTCCTCGACGGTGCGCGTCAGGCCGACGCCGCGGATCAGGTATTGCTCGGCGCCCTGGGGCAGGATGCCGCCGCCGGAGTTGGCATTGTTCTGCGCGATCGCGGTCTGCACATCGGCCATCGACAGCTGGTAGTGGCGCAGCCGGTCCGGGTTGACCAGCACCTGGTACTGGCGCTCATAGCCGCCGAAAGAATTGATCTCGGCCACGCCGGGGATGGAGCGCAGCATGGGGCGCACCACCCAGTCCTGGATCGAGCGCCGTTCCATCAGCTCGGCCTCGGTCAGCTTGCGCTTGCCGTCGTCCGGATGGTCGAGCGTGTACTGGAAGACCTCGCCCAGGCCGGTCGAGACCGGGCCCAGCACCGGCGTGATGTCGTCCGGCAGCCTGGAGCGCACTTCCATCAGGCGCTCCATCACCAGCTGGCGGGCGAAGTAGACGTCGGTATTGTCGGTGAACACCAGCGTGATGATGGACAGGCCGCTGCGGTTCAGCGAGCGCATGTCGGTCAGGCCGGGCAGGCCTGTCATCGCGATCTCGAGCGGCACGGTGACGAAGCGCTCGACTTCCTCGGGCGAGCGCCCCGGCGCCTCGGTGGCCACCTGCACCTGCACGTTGGTCACGTCGGGGAAAGCATCCACCGACAAGTGGGTGGTGGCGCGCAGGCCGAAGCCGACCAGCGCCAGCGCGATCACCACCATCACGAAGCGCTGGGTCAGCGCCTCTTTGATCAGTCCGGTCACCATCGCTTATTCCAGCTCTGCGCGCTTGCGCTGACTATTCAGGTGGAAGCTGCCCTCGACCACGATCTGGGTGCCCTCGTCGATGCCCTTGCGCACCGGGCGCAGTTCGCCGGCGGCCGGATCGAGCTGCACTTCGGTCAGCCGGTAGCGGCGCTCGCCTTGTTTGACGAACACATAATCGCGCTCGTTCTCGCGCACCACCGCCGCCGCCGGTACCGCCAGCTGGCGGACAAAGGTGCCGTTGAGCTTCAGCGTGGCCAGCATCTGCGGCTTGAGCTCGCCTTTCGGGTTCTGCACCTCGGTGCGGATCGGCACCGTGCGAGTGTCCGGCTGCACGGTGTCGCTGACATAGACGATGCGTCCCTTGAGCTTTTCGACGCCCAGCGCGGCGACTTCCACTTCAACCTGCTGGTCGAGCCGGACCGAGTTCGCGTCCTGTTCCGGCAGGCCGCCGATCACCCAGACATTCGACAGGTCGGCCACCGTGAACAGCGGGTCGCCCGGCTGTGCGACCTGGCCCTGGCTGACCTTGCGCTCGATGACCACGCCGGGGCGGGTCGCCGTGATCGAGACTTCGGAAGTGATGGCGCCGGTATCGCGCAGGCGATCGATCATGCCCTGGGTCAGGCCGATCAGGCGCAACTGGTCCTGTGCGGCGCGCAGCTCGGCGCGCGCGACCGAGAGCTCCACTTCGCGCTTCTGCAATTCGGCATTGCCGATCACGTCGGCGGCCACCAGCGCCTGTGCGCGCTCGACCGAGCGTTCGGCCAGCTTGGTGGATGACAGCGCACGCAGGTAGGCCAGCTGCGCATTGGTCAGTTCCGGGCTGGCCAGGCTGGCCAGGGCCTGGCCGGCCTTCACCCGGTCGCCCACCTCGGCCAGCACATGCAGCACGCGGCCGGTGACGGAGGCGCCGATGCGCGTGGTCAGGCGTTCATTGGCCTCGATGCGGCCGGCGACTTTCTGCGTCACGGAGATGTCGGCGATCGTGGCCGGTTCGACCTTGAACTGCTTGTCCATCTCGGCGCTCAGCTCGACCAGCATCGGGTCGCGCGCGGCTTTGGCCGCATCGGGCGGGGTGGCGTTGCTGGCCTTCTTGTCACAGCCGGCGGTGGCAAGGGCGGCGCAGATCAGCAAGCCGGCGAGGCGCAAGGGCAGGGTCAGGGAAGCGTGGGTCATGGGCGGCAGTCAGTGAGTGCTTCAGGTTGTTTATTCGTGTATTCGGCAAGGCTCCGCCGGTGGCGGACCGGGCCAGCTCGGCTCGGCTCGGCTCAGCTGAGCCGGCCTTGGCGCCGGGCTCAGCGCATGCTGGCAAAGCGACCCGACAGGGCGTCCAGTTCAATCAGCGATGACTGCAGCTGGAAGCGGGCGAGCAGCAAGTCCTGGCGCACCGCGCGCAGCACACGCTGCGCGTCCAGCACTTCAAGGATGCCGCGCTCGCCAAACCGGTAAGCCGCCTCGGACACCCGCAGCGCGGCCTCGGCGGCGCGTACCGCGCCCTCCGACAGGGCCTGGATGCGCACGCGCGCGATCTCGAGCGAGCGCCACGCAAGTTCCACTTGCTGCACCAGCTCCGCGCGCCGTCCTTCGAGGCGAACTTTGGTGCGCTCGCGCTCGGCGACGGCCTCGGCCCGCGGGCCGCGCTTCTGGTCGAACAGCGGGATCTGCACCGATACGCCCACCATGTCCTGGCGCACATCGGGCTCGCGCAATTGCGACAGCCGAAGCTCGAGGCCGGGCAGGCGGCTGGCGGTGGTCTCGTCGATGCGGGCCATCTGGCGGTCGAACTCCGCCTGCAGCACCCGCAGCTCCGGGTTGTTGCGCAGCGCCGTCTGCTTCAGCGCCTCCAGCGAGGACAGGCTCTCGGTCTCCTCGAGCTCGGCGTCGAGCTCCCAGCGCGCCGGCAGCATGCCGGCGGCGAGCCGGTTGATCGCGATGCCGGCCTGCGAGATCTGCAGCTTCGCCGTCTCTTCGCGCTGGCGCGCGTTGACGATTTCGGCATCGGCCTTGATCAGCTCGTACTTGCCGGCCTCGCCGGATTCGACGCGCACCTTGATGCGCTCGCGGGTCTGCTCCAGCAGCAGCAGGGCGTCGGTGGCGGCCTGCGCCTCTTCCCGCCGCAGCAGGTATTCATAGGCGCGCAGCCGCACCTGGGCCACCAGCTCGTTGCGGGTCAGCGCCAGCGTCTCCTGGCTGCCCTGCTCGGCATACAGCGCGCCATTGATGCGGGCGCTGCGCACGACCGGGTTTTCGATGAACTGTGAAATGCCGATGCCGGTCACGCGGCCAGACTGCGAAAGCCCGGAAGTCACCGCGTTGCGGCCGCCGCCGAGCTCCAGGCGCGGGTTGGGCAGCGCACCGGCCGTGGTCACGGCCGCGCTGGCGATGTCCACGCCGCGCTGGCTGGCCTTCAGGCCGGGGTTGTATTGCAGGGCCAGCGCGACCAGGTCGTCGATGCCCAGCACGACCAGGGCGGGCTTGTCGCTCATGTCGGCTTGCGCATGAGCGGCCGGATGGGCGGTGAACGCGGCCAGCACCAACACCAGCATGAGCCGGGCTAGGGGGCGATAGGTGGCAAAACGTTCAGGCATGTTGATATAAGGGCAAATTTACGTTTAAGAAACCATCAGGCCGGGAGTCTAGCAAATTATCGTCAGGGTTTTGTCAGCTTTTAGCGCAGATTATGTCAGGGATCGCTTAGTGTTTCATAAAACTTATTGCGACGCAGCATTTACAGGCAAAGAAAAAGGCCCGGCATCTTGCGATGAGGGCCTCGTTGAAACCGGGAAAAACCGGTAATCAATAGTTATGCTGCCAATGCAGGCGCCAGGTTTCGCGCTCTTCATCCAGGTTTTTCGACTGGCTCTTGGTAAAGCGCAGGCCAATCGTATTGGCGGCATTGAGTTCATAGAGCAAGGTGGTGTGAACACGCAGGCTGCGGTAGTTTTTCGATGCATCGAAGGCATTACGATGACGCAGGCCGATATCCAGCGCCAGGCTTTCTGCCATCGGAATCTTGGCGCCCGCATCGAACGCATAGTGCGTGAACGACGTGGTGTCTTCCTTGATTTTCTGGCCGAGGCGAACCGCGACATAAGGCGTAAAGAAAGTGCCGATATCGTAGGACTTCTTGATCTTGCCTTCGATATTATTGCTCAGCTTGTCGCTGGTGCTGCTGGGCACGTCTTTCAGGCTGAGGCCGGCCTTGACCGAATACTCGACCTTGTTGGCCGTCTTGACGCCGATCGTGATGTTGGCGCCGATATACTCATTGGCCAGGGTGTTGCCATCTTTTTCAACCGACGCGTCGAGGACGACGAAGGGCTTGTAGACGCTGCCGCTGTCATCGGCCAGGGCCGGACCGGCCAGGCTTGCGCAGGCGGCAACGGTCATCAACCAAAATTTATTCATTGTTAATCTCCAGAAACTATTTCCTTAGCCGAAGTCTAGGCGACTTGAAACCTGTCTGTCACCGAAAAAAGTGTAAAGCGGCCAGATTCGAGGGCGCGGCACCAGGCCCGGCTTATTCGGCGGTGGTGATCGTGCGTTGCGGCCAGAAAGCCTTGTTGAAGGCCAGCACCTCGGCGGCCGTCACGACCCGGAAGGGCGGCAGGGTATTGGCCGTCACTTTGTCGGCCGGCAGTGCGGTATAGACCGAGGACTTGACCGGGTTCGGCTGGCCATAGCTGCGCTTGGCGATCTTGGTGGTGGCGGTGAACAGGCGCTCCGTGCTGGTCGAGGTCGGGGCCGATAAATCATCCGGCGTCGGCTTCTTTTGCACCACGCCCAGTGCCGTCGTCGGCTTCGGCGCTTCATTGGCAAACGACTTCATGGACGCAAACGGGGCCAGGCTGTCATAGCCCATGGCGACCAGCTTCTTGGCCGCCGCCGACTGCGTTGCCAGCGCCTGCGAGGTCTGGCCGGCGGGCAGCGAATTCATTTCGCGAATGCTGTCGGGCAGGTGCATCAGCACCGCCATCGCTTCGAGCGAGGAGATATTGGCCTTGTTGAAATGGCGCTTGTCGACACCGACCATTTGCAGCATCAGGTCGGCCTTGGGCTCCAGCATGTCCTTGGCTTCCAGCAGGGTGGTGCCCCGTGGGAAATTGACCAGGGTCGTGATGTCCATGGCCTTGAGCGCCGCGGCCGATGCCTTGTAGTCGTTATAGCGGTCGAGCGAGACCTTGCCCGGGTCGGCCGGGTCTTCGATCAGCTTGAAGGCATTGAAGGCGCTGATCCCATCGGGGAAGGCGCGCAGGTCATAGATGCCGGACTGCGCCAGCACCGAGGCCAGCTTGCCATTCGAGGGCACCTTGTACAGCGCGTCGATGGCGCCGGTGACGGAGGTGCCTTTCGGGAATTTCGACAGCGAGCTCACGCCCATCGCCGCCAGCGTCTTGGTGGCCTTCAGGTTGGCCTTCAGCAGCGTGTCGTCGATGACCAGCGTGCCGGGGGTGCTGGCGACATTGTCGTCGACCCGCCGGGTCACCATCCGGTAAGCCTCGGACCAGTTGATCGCGCTGGTGACAGCGCCATTCTGGCCATAGGCAATCGGGAAGCCCTTGGGGTAGGTATCGGTCGGCTTGGCATCCGTGACGCCGGCCGCGACCAATGCCGCAGCCAGATCCTTCTTGATCTTCTGCAGTTCGGCATTGCCCGAGATCGCGCCCGTACCGCTGGTCGCGGTGGTCGTGGTCGTCGTCGTTGTCGTCGTATTGGTCGTGGTGGCCATGCGTGGAGGGGTCCTGGGTTCGGGTCCAACTCAGCAATTTGCATACCATGAGCAAAAATGTCGGAAAATCCCCCATCAGCCACCCGCGCGCAGCGGCAAGGCCTGGCCGCCCGGGCGGCAAGACTTTGCCGCCCGGGCGCCGGCTGCCTGAACGCTTGAGTGCTTGAATGCTTGAATGCTTGAATGCCAGCGACCGCCCCATGCTTACGGAAGTAGCGATGCCAACCAAACCTGCGAACCCCGCCATCAACCCCAACCCTGACATCGAGTCCGAGCCCGTCATCGAGGCCATGCCGACCGGGGTCGGTGCCGTGCTGCTTGCCGCCGGCGAGGGCTCGCGCATGGGCGGGCTGCCGAAATGCCTGATCAGCATCGATGGCCAGCCGCTGCTGTCACGCTCGCTGGCGGCCCTGAAGGCGGCCGGCATCACGCGCACCGTCGTCGTGACCGGCAACTATGCGGAACGCATCGAGCCGCTGGTCGACCCGGCGCAGGCGCACATCATTCGCAACCCGGCGCCGGAGCGCGGCCAGGGCTCTTCGGTGCGGCTCGGACTGGAAGCGCTGATCAGCGCCGGCCTGTGCGAGGCGGTGATCATCGCGCTGGCCGATCAGCCGCTGGTCGGCCAGCCCGAGTTCGCGACATTGCTGACGGCCTTCCGTCAGCGGCCGCCGGGCTGCAGCGCTGTCTACCCGGCGGTCGACGGCCAGCGCGGCAACCCGGTCGTGCTGGAGGGCGCGCTGGTGGCGCGCCTGGTCGCCGCCGGCAAGGCCGGCGCGGTGCGCCAATACATCGACCAGCATCCGGCGCAGGTTCATGTGCTGGACAGCGCCAACCCGGCCTTCGTCACCGATCTCGACACCCGCGACGATGTCGCCGCATTCGAGGCGCGCACCGCCAGCCGGCTGACGCTGCCGCCACCGGCCTGAAGCGGCCGCGGCCGCCGCTGCTGCGGCGGGCATGTCGTCGGGTATTTCGTCGCTTACTTCGTCAGGCATAGCGGCCGGTATATGGTCCGCTATATGGTCCGGTATATCGTCCGGTATTCCGGTATGCTGTCGCGCGGCAGCACTGAACAACCCTGACCCCACCGAGACTCCATGACATCCAGACTTCGCTCCCTGGTCCTGACCGTTGGCCTGCTGGCCAGCGCCATGGCCGCCGCGCAATCGACGCCGCAACCCGACCCGCAGAGCGCCAACGAGCGCCAGGCGCAGCAGGCGATCCCGACCCCGCAGAACTTCATCGGCCTCGGCGCCGGCGTGCTGCCCGAGGCGCCGGGCAGCAGCGGCCTGCGCTTCATGGCGCTGCCAGTCGTCCAGTACCAGTACAAGGAAGTCGCTTATATCAGCGGCCTGAAGGCCGGCGCCTGGGCTTTCGTGTCGGCCGATGAGTCGCTGCGCATCGGTGTGTATGCCGAGCCGCGCTTTGGCTACACCGCGTCCGACAGCGCGAAGACCACCGGCATGGCCGACCGCGACTTCGCCATCGATGCCGGCCCCAGCCTGCGCTGGCAGACCGATGCCGGCGTGCTGAGCGCCGAATACGGCTTTGATGTCAGCGGCAAGAGCAAAGGACAGGTCGCCCAGCTGAAATTCGTGCGGCCGCTGGTCAGCAGCATGGCCTTCCGCCTGAACGGCATCGTCGGCGCCACCTGGCAGGATGCGAAGATGAACGACTACTACTTTGGCGTGCGCAGCACCGAAGTGATCGCCGGTTCCCGGCCGGCCTATGCGGCCGGTTCCGGCACCGCTTTCAGCGTCGGCCTGAGCGGGCTGTTCGCCTTCAACCGCACCGGCGCGGTGTTCTTCGGCGCCACCGTCAATCGCCTGTCGTCGACCCAGTCGGACAGCCCGATCGTCGAGCGCGACTACACGCCGGTCATCTACGTCGGCTACGGCTGGCGCATGTAAGCGCGAGTCATCGCAACGAAAAGGGGACGCCGTGGCGTCCCCTTTGTGTTTGTGGCCTGCAGCGGGCAGGCCGGCAGCGGGCAGGCTGGAAGCCCTCAGGCATCACCCCTCGGCCACGCGCCGGGTCAGGTGGGCCAGCGCTTCTTCCACCTGGTCGACCAGCACCAGGCACTGGTCGCCGGGCTTCAGCATGGCCAGCCCGCGATCGATGGCGATGAACTCGCCGCGGATCTCTTCGATGTGGCTGGCACGGGCCGCGCCCTGCAGGCCTTCACGCAGCAGCGCCAGCACTTCGCCATCGGCGCGCCCGCGCTGGCAGGCATCTTCGAACAGCACCACATGGTCGAAGGCCGCGCCCAGTACGCGGGTCAGCTCGCGCAAGTCTTCATCGCGGCGGTCGCCGGCGCCGCTGATGACGACGGTGCGTCGGGTGCTGTCGGTGGCCGGCAGCGCGTCGAAGGCCGCCACCAGCGCGCGCATCGCATGCGGGTTGTGCCCGTAGTCGGCCACCACGGTGGCCTCGCGATAGCGCATCAGGTTGAAGCGTCCCGGCGCGCCCTTGACATCATTGTTGAAGCTGCAGACGCCCTCGACCACCACCTGCCACGGCAGGTCCAGCGCCCAGCAGGCGCCGACGGCGGCCAGCGTGTTCTCGACCTGGAAGCCGAGCAGGCCGCCGCGCGTCAGGCCGACGGCGGCCAGCGGCATGCGCTGCTGCTGGGCGCCCTCGGCCACCACGATGTCGCCGTTGTCGACGAACACCACGCGATGGCCGCGCGCGCGGTGCGTGACCAGCACCGGATGATAGGCATTCTGCGCAAAGAAGATCACCTTGCCCGGGCAGTGCGGCGCCATGCCGGCCACCAGCGGATCGGCCGCGTTGAGCACCGCATAGCCGGTCGGCGCGACGTTCTGCACGATGATCTGGTTGACGCGCGCCACGTCTTCCGGCGTGTGCATGTGGTTCAGCCCGAGATGGTCGCCTTCGCCGATATTGGTGACGACGGCCACCGAGCACTTGTCGAAGCCCAGTCCCTCGCGCAACATGCCGCCGCGCGCCGTCTCCAGCACCGCCGCCTGCACATGCGGATGGGCCAGCACGCTGCGCGCGCTTTTCGGGCCGCTGCAGTCGCCGCTGTCGGTCTGGCGCCCGCCGACGTAGACGCCGTCGGTATTGGTCATGCCCACGCACAGGCCCTTGGTGGCCAGCACGTGCGCGATCAGGCGGGTGGTGGTGGTCTTGCCATTGACGCCGGTGACGGCCACCACCGGAATGCGGCCGTCGTCGCCCTGCTCGAACATCAGCTGCATCACGGCCTCGCCGATGTTGCGGCCCTTGCCGTAGGACGGGGTCAGGTGCATGCGCAGGCCGGGCGCGGCATTGACTTCGACCACGCCGCCGTTTTGCTCTTCCAGCGGGCGCATGATGCTCTCGCAGACGATGTCCACGCCGCACACATGCAGCCCGACCATCGCGGCCGCGTCGATCGCGCGCGAGGCGACCTCCGGGTGCACGTCATCGGTGACATCGGTGGCGCTGCCGCCGGTCGACAGGTTGGCGTTGTTGCGCAGCACGACGCGGCGGCCTTTTTCCGGCACCGAGTCGGGCTTGAGGCCATGATCGGACAGGCAGGCCATGGCGATGTCGTCGAAACGGATCTTGGTCAGCGAGGTCGCATGGCCGTCGCTGCGGCGCGGGTCGGCGTTGACGACCTCGACCAGCTCCCTGACCGTGCGCTTGCCATCGCCGACGACTTGCGGCGGGTCGCGGCGGGCGGCTGCGATCAGGCGGTTGCCGACCACCAGCAGGCGGTAGTCGCTGCCGGGGAAAAACTTCTCGACCAGTACCGGTCCTTTGCCGCGCGCCGCCTCGGTGGCCGACTGGAAGGCCAGCGCGAGCTGCTCGCGGGTCAGGATGTTGACGGTCACGCCCTTGCCCTGCGAGCCGTTCTGCGGCTTGCAGACGACCGGCACGCCGATCCGTTGCGCGACTTGCCAGGCCTCGTCGACATCCCTGACCGGGGCGCCGGTGGGCACCGGCACGCCGGCCGCATGCAGCAGGTATTTGGTGAGGTTCTTGTCCTGCGCGATGGTCTCGGCCACGGCGCTGGTGGAATCGACCTCGGCGGCCTGGATGCGGCGCTGGCGATGGCCCCAGCCGATCTGCACCAGGCTGCCCTGGGTCAGGCGCTTGAACGGTATGCCGCGCGCCACGGCCGCATTCACGATGGAACCGGTGGAGGGCCCGAGGCGCTCGTCTTCGTCGAGCTCGCGCAGCTCGGCCACCATGGCCGCCACGTCGGGCGCGGCGGCATCGGCGGGCAGGGTGCCGCAGGCCAGCGCGCAAGCGTATTCGGCCAGTTGCAGCGCCATCTTCTGGGCCAGCCGGCCCACGTCCTCTTCGCTGTACTCGACCACTACCTGGTAGCGGCGCTCGACCGGCGTCGCATTGGTCAGGCTGAAGCTGACCGGACAGCCGGCCTGGGTCTGCAGCGCCAGCAGCGTCGCCTCCAGCACATGGGCCAGCGTCAGCGGGCCGTGGTAGCCGGGGGCGCGCAGGTCGCCCACGCCGGGGCAGAGGCTGCGCAGCCGGTCTTCGAAGCCGGGCATGCTGTCGATGGTGCACTCGTCCGGCGTGCAAACGACTTCCATTTCGAGCGCGGTGTAGCGGCTCCAGAGGTTGGGGCCGCGCAGCGCGCGGGTCTGCATCAATTCCATGTTCGTGTCCTGCGTTCTCTTGTACGTGCCGGTGCTTACGCCATCACCAGGGTCTGGGTATCGACGGTGCCGAAGGTCTCGAGCCCGGTGCGGATCAGCTGGGCATCCAGCCCCAGCGCCCAGGCGCCGGAGATGGCGGCCAGCAGTACGTCGGTCGCCAGTTCCTGGGCGGCCGGCGACAGGTCGCGCTCGATGTCGGTGGTATCGATCACGTCGTTGCCGGCGGCGCGGATGATCTTGTTGCCATGGATGTAGGCGACCCGCTTGCCCGCCTCGCGCTGGGCCAGCAGCGCCGGATGCTGGCCATCGGCCGCATACAGGATCACGTCGCCATCGCACAGTTCGGCCATGGACAGCGTGGTCTCGTCGGTGGCGTTGAGCACGGCCACGCCGGTCTCGACCACCACGTCGACCTGCGTGCGCATGATCTTGTAGCGATGCTCGGGCGCCGTCATCAGCTGTTCGTCCAGCCCGGGCGCCGGCTTGCAGTCGGTGACGATGCCGACCCAGCAGCGGTCATAGGCCAGGCCTTCGGTCAGCAGCGTCATCGGGTCGTTCTCGAACACGGCCGCTTCGACGTTGCGATTGATCAGCAGGCGCTGGCCGGCTTCCCAGTGCGCGGCATTGCCGGCCTCGAGGCGGCGCGCGCCGACGTACAGGCCGTCGCGGCAGGCCACGCCGACGCGGGCGCCGGAGAGCTGCATGAACCAGGCCACCAGGCGCGCGATCTGTGTCGTGCCTTCGGTGCCGGCGACGCCGACGATGGGGATGCGCCCGCGCTGGCCTTCGGGGAACAGATGGCTGACGATGGCGTCGCCGACCGGCTGCGGCTTGCCCTCGGCCGGCTTCAGGTGCATCAGCAGGCTGGGGCCGGCATTGACCTCGACCACCGCGCCGCCCTGGCTTTCAAGGGGCTGCGAGATGTCCTTGCAGACCAGGTCGATGCCGGCGATGTCGAGGCCGACCACGCGCGCGGCCAGCGTGCAGATATGCGCCACCTCGGGATGGATGGTCTCGGTGCACTCGATCGCATGGTTGCCGTTGGCGGCGATCAGCACGCGCTGGCCCGCGGCCGGCACCGAGGCCGGCGTCAGTTGCTGGCGCTGCAGGTTGGCCAGGATCACGCTGTTCGTGCGCGGCACCAGTGCCTCCAGCGGATGGATGTCGGCATTGCCGCGGCGCGGATCGCTGTTGATCTGGGCATCGACCAGTTGCTCGATCGTGGACTGGCCGTCGCCGCTGACCCAGGCGCTTTCGCCGCGCACCACGGCCACCACCTGGCCGCCGACGACCAGCACCCGGTGCTCCGGGCCTTCGATGAATTTTTCGACGATCACGTCCGGGTCTTCGGCGCGCGCCACCGCATAGGCGGTGATGATGTCGTCTTTCGAGCGCAGGTTGAGCATCACGCCGCGGCCACGGTTGCCGTCGCGCGGCTTGACCACCACCGGCAGGCCGATCTCCTCGGCCGCTTCCCAGGCCTCGGCCTCGCTGTGCACCACCTCGCCATGCGGCACAGGCACGCCGCAGCTGCGCAGCAGCGACTTGGTCAGGTCCTTGTTGCCGGCGATGCCTTCGGCGATCGCGCTGGTCAGGTCGGTCTCGGCGGTCCAGATGCGGTTTTGCAGCGCGCCATAGCCCAGTTGCACCAGGTTGCCCTGGTTGAGGCGGATATGCGGGATCTTGCGCTTCCTGGCGCTGGCGACGATGTGGGCGGTGCTGGGGCCGAGGTAGTGTTCGTCGATGGCCTTGCGGATCTTCGCCAGTTCAGGCTCGACCTCGAAGTCCTGACGGTTGATGACGGCATGCAGCAGCGCCAGGCCGGAGGCCAGCGCGACGCGGCCCACCGTCTCGTCGGGCACGCGGAACACCATCCGGTAGGTGCCCGGGGTCGTGGTCTCGCGGGTCTGGCCGAAGCCGGCCTCGAGACCGGCCATTTCCATCAGTTCGATCACGACATGCTCGAGGATGTGGCCCATCCAGGTGCCATCGCGCAGGCGCTGCTCGAAGCCGTAGGGCACGCCGGGGCTGCAGTGATGCGCGGCCACCTGCGGCAGCACGGCCAGCAGCCGGTCGATGAAGCCGGGCTGGCGGTTGCTCGGCCATTCTTCCAGCACGCCCAGTTCGAGCCAGGCCTCGATCACCGGGGTATAGGTCCACATGTTCGGGCCGCGCAGGTAGGTCACGCGCGGCACCCTGATCTCCAGCGGCCCGGCGGGCATGGGCGGGAGGGTCTCGGTTGGGTTCATCGGGAAGGGAATCCGGACAAAAGGGTAAGATAACGGTTTTGTTGGACTGGGTCGGGGCTTTCGGCGACAATCCGGCTGCCCGGGCCTCAGGGCGGTGCCTATCGGCCTGCCGCCATTTCAATCACATAGCAAGTCTGCTTTCAATTACATGCCGCCCAGCGTTTCGCAAAGTTCGCAAAACTCGCAAGGTTCGCAATCCCCGGACACTGCCGCTACCGGCCTCGTGTCCCATTCAGGCACCACGCCACCGCTGCATCCCGGGGAACAGGTGCTGGTGCGCTTCGAGCCTGACCTCGACGCCGCACTCCAGTTCGGGTCCGGCCGGGTTTTGCTGACGACGGAGCGAATCATAAGCGATTCCGATGGCGCAGGGTGGACCAGCTGGGCGCTCTTGCCGGAATTGTCGCTTCATCACAGTGACCATGGCGGCGTCGCCATGCTGGCGCTGCACGACGCGCAGGGCGCGCTGGTGCGCTGGCGCTTCACGCTGGAACAGGAAGTGGGGGCGATCCGCTTCATCCAGCAATTTGACAAGATCCAGGCGGCCCGCGCCGGCCAGGCGCCGGCCGATGACGACGGCACCGCGCGCTGCCCGAGCTGCCAGTCGGCCCTGCCCGAGGACAGCGAAGAATGCCCGGTCTGCCACCGCGAGCTGCTCGAACCGGTCTCGACCTGGGTGCTGTTCCGATTGTGGCGTTTTGCCAGGCCGTACAAGATGCAGCTGCTGCTGGGCTTCTTCCTGACGCTGACCTCGACCGCGGCGCTGATGGTGCCGCCCTACCTGTCGATGCCGCTGATGGACGAGATCCTGATCCCGCAACAGACCGGCGCCCAGATCGACACCCATGACGTGATCATTTACCTGTCCGGCCTGCTGGTGGCCGCGCTGACCGCGTGGGGACTGGGCTGGTGGCGCACCTATTTGCTGGCGCTGGTGTCCGAGCGCATCGGCGCGCACCTGCGCACGGCGACCTTCGATCACCTGATGACCTTGTCGCTCGATTATTTCGGCGCCAAGCGTACCGGCGACCTGATCGCGCGCATCGGCAACGAATCCGACCGCATCTGCGTGTTCCTGTCGCTGCATGCGCTCGATTTCGCGACCGACGTGCTGCTGCTGGCGATGACCACGGTCGTGCTGTTCACCATCAATCCCTGGCTGACCATCGCCACGCTGCTGCCGCTGCCGCTGATCGTGTGGCTGATCCATAGCGTGCGTGACCGGCTGCGCTTCGGCTTCGAGAAAATCGACCGCATCTGGGGCGACGTCACCAATGTGCTGGCCGACACCATACCCGGCATCCGCGTGGTGAAGGCCTTCGCCCAGGAGGCGCGCGAATCGCAGCGCTTCCGCGACGCGAACATGCACAACCTGGCCGTCAACGACAAGCTCAACCGGACCTGGGGCCTGTTTGCGCCGACGGTCACGATGCTGACCGAGGTCGGCCTGCTGGTCGTCTGGGGCTTCGGCATCTGGCTGGTGATCCATCACGGCGTGACTGTCGGCGTGCTGGTGGCCTTCATCGCCTACATCGGCCGCTTCTATGGCCGCCTGGACTCGATGAGCCGCATCGTCTCGCACACGCAAAAGGCCGCGGCCGGCGCCAAGCGCATCTTCGACATACTCGACCACAGTTCCAGCGTGCCCGATCCGGCCAACCCGGTGCCGATGGCGCCGGTGCCGGGCACGATCTCGCTGCGCGACGTCGGCTTCCGACATGGCAGCCGCCGCATCCTCAAGGGCATCAGCTTCGACATCCGTCCGGGCGAGATGATCGGCCTGGTCGGCCACAGCGGCTCCGGCAAGAGCACGCTGATGAACCTGATCTGCCGTTTCTATGATGTCAGCGACGGTGCGATCCTGATCGACGGCACCGACATCCGCCGCTTCGCCGTCGCCGAGTACCGCAAGCACATCGGCCTGGTGCTGCAGGAGCCTTTCCTGTTCCATGGCACGATTGCCGAGAACATCGCCTATGGCAAGCCGGGTGCGACCCGCGCCGAGGTGATCGCCGCCGCGCGCGCCGCCCATGCGCACGAGTTCATCCTGCGCCTGCGCTTCGGCTACGACTCCATCGTCGGCGAGCGCGGCCAGGGGCTGTCGGGCGGCGAGCGCCAGCGCATCTCGATTGCGCGCGCGCTGCTGATCAACCCGCACATCCTGATGCTGGACGAAGCGACCTCCAGCGTCGACACCGAGACCGAGAAAGAGATCCAGAAGGCGCTCGACAACCTGGTGCAGGGCCGCACCACGATCGCCATCGCGCACCGGCTCTCGACGCTGCGCCGCGCCGACCGCCTGGTGGTGATGGAACGCGGCGAGGTGGTCGAGATCGGCTCGCACGAAGAACTGATGGAAAAGCGCGGCGCCTACTGGCGCCTGTACGAGGCGCAGGCGCGCAACGTGGACACCGAAGACCGCGAGCCGCCACGCCTGCACATCCCACTGGCAAGGGCGGGCAACTGATGGTCGAGGAATCCAGCGGCAAGGCCTGGATGCCGGTCGCGCACCGCATCCACCGCGACGGTTTTGGCAAGCTCGTGTTCAGCGACGAGCAGGGCAACGCTTATGTCGGCGTGGTGCCGGTGCAGGCATTTCCGATCGATGCGCCGGGCGAGAATGTGTCGCTGGTCAGCGCCGACGGACATGAACTGGCCTTCATCCCCAACCTCTCCGGGCTCGATGTCGAGACCCGGCGCCTGTTGCTGGAAGAAATGGGGCAACGCGATTTCATGCCCGTCATCGACCGGCTGATGTTCGTGTCCACCTATTCGACGCCCAGCACCTGGCAGGTACGCACCGATCGCGGCACCACCAGTTTCGTGCTCAAGGGCGAGGAAGACATCCGCCGCCTGAAGAACGGCGGCCTGCTGGTGACCGACAGCCATGGCGTCACCTACCGCGTGCATGACATGCGCGTGCTTGACCGCGTCTCGCGCAAGCTGCTGGATCGCTTCCTGTAATCCGGCGGCCGGGCCGGGCCGGCGACTGCGCCGGTTCAGCCGGCCGCAGTTTCCGCGCCCGCTTCCTCGCCCGAGTCTTCCTCCTCGTCGCCGTTCTGCTGGCCGGCGCTCAGCAGCACCATCGTCCCCAACACGCCGGCCAGTAACGAGGCCGCGAAGATCGCGAGCTTGGAAGCATCCACCAGCGCCGGCTGTTGGCCGAAGGCCAGTTGGGTGATGAAGATCGACATCGTGAAGCCTATGCCGCCCAGCAGGCCGGCGCCGGCCAGGTGGCGCCAGTTCAGCGGCTGCGGCAGGCTGCACAGGCCCAGCGTCACCGCCAGCCCGGTCAGCAGCAGGATGCCCAGCGGCTTGCCGATCACCAGCCCGGCCATGATGCCGGCGCCGTTCGGCGCCAGTACCTCCTGCAGCAGCGCAGCGTTCAGCACCACGCCCGTATTGGCCAGCGCAAAGACGGGCAGGATGATGAAGGCCACCGGCTTGTGCAAGCGGTTTTCCAGCACATGCGAGGGCGACGAGGTTTGCGCGTCACGCGAGTGGAAGGGGATGGCGAAGGCCAGCAGCACCCCGGCCAGCGTCGCATGCACGCCGGACTGCAGCATCAGCACCCACATCGCGGCGCCGCCGATCAGGTAGGCCGGCAGCGCATGCACGCGGTGCGAGCGATTGAAGATCAGCAGCACCAGCCAGACACCGAGGCTGGCCGCCAGATGCAGCAGGGACAGGTCGCGCGTGTAGAACAGCGCGATCATCACGATCGCGCCGAGGTCGTCGATCACGGCAAAGGCGACGATGAAGACTTTCAGCGCGGCCGGTATGCGCTTGCCCAGCAAGGCCAGCGCGCCAAGCGCGAAGGCGATGTCGGTCGCCATCGGTATGCCCAGCCCGGGCTGGGTCGGCAAGCCCTGGTTCAGCGCGTAGTGGATCAGCGCCGGCGCCGCCATGCCGCCGATGGCGGCAATGATGGGCAGCAGCGCCAGCCGCAAACTGGACAGCTCGCCGACATACAGCGCCCGTTCCAGTTCGAGCCCGATCATCAGGAAGAATATGGCCATCAGGCCATCATTGACCCAGTGCGAAAGGCTCATGCCCGCCAGCTCGGCATGCCAGAAGCCCAGCCAGGCCGGGCCCAGCGATGAATTGGCCAGCAGCAGGCTGGCCACGGTGCACACGGCCAGCACGATGCCGCCGGCACGTTCGGATTCGACGAAGCGCGTGAAGGTGGCGCTCAGCAATCGGGTCGGCAGGGTCATGGCTTGCAGTCGGTGTTTTTCAGCCGGCGCATCGAACGCCGCTGCGGGATGCTCAGTGGTGGCCGCCGCCGGAGGCGATGGCATTTTCCGGATTCATGAAGATGGGGCGGCCATCCGGCGTGTTCAGCGGAATCAGCAATTCCTTGTCACTGGCATCCTTGAGCAGCGCGCACAGCGTGTGGCTGGAACGCATCTCGCCATTGAGCTCGACTTCGATATCGGCGATCACGAGTTCGACACCGCTCAGTATTTGCTTGACCTTCATGGAATGCTCCTTCTTGCTCGGTTGATGATAGGACAGGGCCGCCTTGATCTTGCCCTGTGCACGGACTGCGGCATGACAGCCAAGGCGACATCGCCAGGACAAAACAGACGACAGTGTAGTCAATCCCGGCGCCGACGGTCATGCGCGCTCAATTTGTCGCGCGTGGCGGGCTGCCCACTATAATCGCGCGGTGAATGCGATGACGACTTTGCTGCTGCGCTGGCCCTTGCCCGCCCTGATGGCCTGGGGCGGCAGCTGGCTGGCCTATGGCCTGCTGCTGCGACTGGCCACGCCGTCCTGGCTGGCGATGGCGATCGCCACCGTGGCCGGTGCCGGGCTGAGCGTGCTGGCCGGCACCTTCTGGCGCCGCGTCGCGATCGCGGCCGGCTTCCCCTTGTCGCTGCTGCTGTCGGGCACGGTGGCCTTGCCGCCCTGGGCCTGGCTGCTGCCGCTGGTGGTGGTGGCGCTGATCTATCCGATGAATGCCTGGGGCGATGCGCCCCTGTTCCCGACACCGGCACCGGCGCTGCGCGAGCTGCCGCTGAAGGCGCCGCTGGCTGACGGCGCCGTCATCCTCGACGCCGGCTGCGGCCTCGGGCACGGGCTGCGCGCGCTGCATGCGCTGTATCCGCAGGCGGCCCTGCACGGGGTCGAATGGAGCTGGCCCTTGCGCATCGCCTGCGCGCTGCTGTGCCCGTGGGCGCGCATACGGCAGGGCGACATGTGGAAGTCGGACTGGTCGTCCTGCGACATGGTCTACCTGTTCCAGCGACCGGAAAGCATGCCGCGCGCGGTTGCCAAGGCGCGGGCGGAGCTCAGGCCCGGCGCCTGGCTGGTCAGCCTGGAATTCGTGGCCGAAGAACTGCAGCCGACCGCCGTGCTGAAGACCGTGGCCGACAAGCCGGTCTGGCTGTATCGCGCGCCGTTCAGGTGAGGGCGCGGCGAGCGCCAGTCAGACGTAGGTGCCGGCGTAGGTGAGGACCTGGCCGCCGGCGCCGATCTTGAAGCGTGAAATGCCGGGCAGGCTGCGGGTGTTGATGCCGCCCAGGTCGAGTTGCCTGACACCGCGTTCGCGCAGCTCATGGAAGGCGCGCCACAGCAGCAGGTTGTGCGCGTTCGCATCGCGGCCCGCATCATTCGACCAGCCCACGTGATAGGTGGCGGCCGTGCCGTGGATCAGGAACAGCATCGCCGCCACCTTGTCCTTGCCCTGCTCGGCGCGCAGCACGAGCGAGGTCTTGGTGGTCTGGGCGCGTGCCTGGATGTAGCGCTCGACGAACTCGACCGGCAAGCCGTGGAAGCCGCGCGTGGCGCGCTGCGCGCGCTCTTCTTCCAGCAGCCAGCGATACTGGCCCGGGTTGGCGCCGGTGCGCACGATATTCAGTCCCGCCTTTTCGGCAGCGACCAGCCGGTTGCGCCAGCGGCCCTCCATGCCGGCGCGGAAGGCTTCCGGCGTTTGTGTCAGGTCGATCATCACGGTGGAATGCCCGGTCATCACGCGCGTCAGGCGCGCCAGGCCGGGATCATGCGGATCGGGCAGGTCGGGCGAGAACAGCGCAAAGCGCGGGCGCGCCATCGGCAGCGTGAGCTTGAGCTCGGCATAGATGCGCGCACGGTCGGCGGCCGGCACCTCCCTGCTCCACAGCGGGCCGCGCGAGCAGAGCGCGAAGCCGACGGTCCACGCGTAGCGGCGGCAGACGAACTGCGCCAGCCCGACGCGCTCGCCATCGAGGAATACTTCGGCGCGGTGGCATTCGATGCCGAGGTTCTTCAGCGCCGTGCCATAGGCCCAGTCCTGTTGCAGCGCGCCGCACAGGGCCACATGGGCGGCATCCCATTCGGGGTGATCGATCTGGTTCCAGAGGATATGCATCGGGGAAGGCGCGGGCCGCTTATATAATCATTCTCGACAAAGGCCACGCATGATAAAGCGAATTTTCAAATCCACTGCCCACCCGCCGGTGCTGGGCCATGACATCGACAAGCCGCGCGTCACGGCCGCGGGCTGGTGCCTCATCTTCATTTACCTCGCCGTGCCGGCGATGCTGGTCGGCGGGCTGGTCGATCTGCTGATCCAGCTCGGCACCGGCCAATGCGTCGGCGTCTGGTGCCTGCTGTTCTGAATCGTTCTCAAAAAGACAAGCGATCGCCGCTAAATCCCGGCCTCCGGGATTAAAGGTGGCGTTCTGTTGGTCTTTGTTTCACAATTGCAATAATATCGTCGATATTCGTCCTTGAGTTATCGGCCGTGATGCCGATAAACACATCGATACCGCGCAATTCTGCCCATCCGGCAGCCATCGCGCGCGCAAAAGGAGAGGCAGATGTTTTTTTTCGTGGGATTGGCTGTCGTGTTTGGCTGCGTGTTCGGCGGCTTCATCATGGCCGGCGGCAAAATGGCGCCGATTATCAAAGCGGCCCCGGTTGAAGGCTTCATCATTGTGGGCTCGGCCATTGGCGCCCAGCTGATCGGCAACAGCATGCTGATTTTCAAGGGCGCTTTCGGCGGCATGGCTCGCTGCATCAAGGGCCCGAAGTGGGCGCCGCAGGATTATCTTGACCTGATCCTGCTGGTCGGCAAGCTGCTCAACGTGATGAAGAAGGAGGGCGCGGTCGCCCTCGAGGCGCACGTCGAGAACCCGGATTCGTCCGGCATCTTCGGTGAATACCCGAAGCTGGCGCATGACCACTCCATCGTCCACATGATCTGCGACACGCTGCGACTGGTCGTCATCGCCCAGGGCAACCTGGACGCCGATGCGGTCGACGATGTGATGAAAAATGCCATCAAGACCCACCACCATGACGAGATGAAATTCCAGGCCACACTGGCCTCGATCGCCGGTGCGCTGCCGGCGCTGGGCATCGTGGCCTGCGTGCTTGGCGTTATCAAGACCATGGGCGCGATTGACCAGCCACCGCCGGTGCTGGGCGGCCTGATTGCTGGCGCGCTGGTCGGTACCTTCCTCGGGGTGTTCGTGGCCTACGGCGTGTTCGATCCGCTGGCCAACCGCCTCGGCCAGATCATTGACGAAGAAGGCCAGGTCTACAAGGTCATCAACGAAATGATCGTCAACACCCTGCGCGGCCATCCGGTGCCGCTGGTGATCGAGGCCGCGCGCGGCGTGATCTCGCACCATAACCAGCCGGGCTTTGCCGAAGTCTTCGACGGCCTGCGCGGCAAGTAAGCGACAGCGCCACTGCCTGACTGCGGGCCTGCCATTCGGCAGGCCCTTTTTCTTTGTGCCTGCGGTAGCTGCGGTGCCTGCGGTACCGGACAGCGCCGTTCCGGCCTGCGGCCTTGCCGGAATTCCGACGTTTGTCCTGGCATGGCTCTTGCAAATGATTATTTCGTCAATAACGATATTTGCCCGGGATCCCATACCATGACCAAACACGTCGAAAAGATTATCGAAATCACCACCAAATCGCTGGGCATCCCGGTACCGCCGCGGCGCTCCGGCGACGACAGCGTGCAGGCCCTGTGGCGCCGCTACGGCTGGGTGCCACCGACCGAATTGCGCAAGAATTTCCCTGCTGCTTCGCGTACCACGACCATGGCGTGAGGCGTAGCCTTCAGATGTCTCCTCCTGTTCTTGCTGATTCAAGAGTCAGGTTGCCCCGCGCACTGCGCGGGTTTTTTTTTGCCTGAAAAAAGGGAGCCTTGAGGCTCCCTTTTTCATACGCAAGCTCATCCGAGCGCTGCATCCCTGCGATCCGGGCGATCCGGCGCAGTCAGGCCAGTCAGGCCAGCGAGGCTGGCCCGGACCGTGATCAGGCGGTGCGCAGCAGCGTGCGCTGCAGCGCGCTCAGTGCGTTCTTTTGCGTCGTCGACAGCGCATTCACCTGGGTCAGGCTCAGTGCCGACAACTGGGCATTCGTCATCGCACGCAGTTGCGCGGTGTCGAGGGAAGGCATCTGCAGCGCGCTCAGGCCGCCGAGCTGGGGCAATGACAGGCTGCGGATCTGGTTCACGCCCATCAGCTTGAGTTCGGACGGCTTGATCGCGGTGATTTGCGGCACCGTCAGTGCGGCCAGCTGGATCTGGGTCAGCGACTTGAGCTGGGTGTTGGTCAGCGTATTGACCTGGGTCGTACTCATCCGCGCGATCTGGGACGGCGTCAGCGCAGCCAGCTGGCTGGCCTTCAGTCCGCTGATGGCAGTCGTCGACAGGGCCGCGACCTGGCCCGTGGTCAGCTGGCGCAGCTGGACGTTGGTCAGCGCGCTGATCTGCGTGCTGCTCAATTTGCCCAGCAAGTCGCTGGTGGTGGCGGCGATGGCGCCCGCATCCAGGGCGGCGATATCCGTGCTGTCCAGCGCGGCAAGCTGAGCGGTGCCCAGCTTGTCAAGCTGTGCCGGGGTCATCGCCTTCAACTGGGCCGCGCCAAGCTGGCCCACCTGGCCCGAGCTGAGCGCCCCCAATTGGGTGCTGGTGAGGACGGCCACCGCTGCCGGCGGCAGCGCGCCGATCTTGGCGGTGCCCAGGGCGGCGATCTTGTCAGTCGTCATGGCCGAGACCTGGGACGGGCTCAGCGCGCTGAGTCCGGAGGCCGACAGTTGGGCGATCTGCTCGGTCGTGAACAGGTTCAGTATCATGTTGCGCAGCTGGGCCGGCGTCAGCGCGGCCACTTGCGTGGTCGACAGGTTGCCCAGCTCGCGTGTGGTCAGCGCAGCGACTGCCATCGGGTTCAGCGCCGCGATGGCCGTGGTGCCGAGGCTGCGCACCTGTTCCGAGTTGAGCGCGGCGATCTGGGCGCTGCTCATGGCGCGCGCCTGGTCGGTCGTCAAGGCGGCCAGCTGGGTTGTCGACAGCTTGGCCAGTTGCGCGGCATCGATGGCGCCAAAGCTCGTCGCTGGCAGGGTGGCGAAATCACTGGTGTCGATGGCCTGCAGCTGGGCGTCCGTCAGCGCGTTCAACTGATCCGGCGTCAGCGCGCGCACCTGGGTCGAGGTCAGGGCCTTGATCTGGTCTTCGGACAGCGCAGCGAGGCGGTCCGTGGCGATGGCGCGCACGGCGGCGCTGCTGAGGGCGGCGATCTGTGCCGTGCCCAGTGCAGCCAGTCCATCGCTGTTGAGCGCCACGACCTGGTTGCCGGTCAGTGCGGCGACATCGGCGCTCTCCAGGCTGGCCATCTGGTCCGGTGACAGGCTGTTCAACTGGCTCGGGGTCAGCGAGCGCATCTGCGAGGTGGTCAGCGCCACCAGTTGCGACGTCGTCAGGCTGGCGAATTTTTCAGGGCGCAGGCCGGCCAGGGCCGTGGCCGACAGCGCGGCGATGTCGCCGCTGTCGATCGCCTGCAGCTGCGACTCGCCCAGCGCATTGAGCTGTTCCGGGCTCAGGACCCGGATCTGGGTCGAGCTCAGCGACCTGACCTGGTCGTCGGACAGGGCCTGCATCTGGCTGGGGGTCAGTGCCTTGACGGTGGCCGTGGCCAGCGCCGGCAACTGGATGGCGGTGAACGAGGCCAGCTTGGCCGGATTCATCGCGCCCACCTGGGCCGGTGTCATCGCCGCCACATCAACAGTCTCGAAGGCGCCGATTTGTTCGGCGCTCAGGCTGTTGAGCTGCGCCGGCGTCAGCGAGCGCACTTGCGCGCTGGTGAGCGAGATCAGCTGTCCGCTGGTCAGCGATGCCGTCAGGTTGGTCGACAGCTGGGCCATGGTCGCGGTGGCGATGTTGGCGATGTCCTGGGTCTCGATGGCCTGCATCTGGTACTCGCGCAGGCCATTGAGCTGGCTGGCGCTCAGCGCGCGCACCTGGATCGAGGTCAGCGCGCGCACCTGGTCTTCCGAGAGGGCGTTGAGCTGGCCGTTTTGCAAGGAGGCCACGGCGGCCGTGCCCAGCGACTGCAGCTGGTTGCCGCTCATGGCGCCGATGAAGCGCCCCGACAACTGGTTGACCTGCGTGGTCGAGAGCGCCGCGATGTCCGCGCTCTCGATGTTGGCGATCTGTTCCTCGCTGAGGCTGTCGACCTGGTCCGAGCCCAGGGCACGGAACTGCGCCGTCGTCAGCGCGGCGATCTGCGCGCTGGAGAGCTTGCTGAACTGGTTGCCGTCGAGGCTGGCCAGGGTGCTGGTGCTGATGGCCGCCAAGTCGCCGGTATCGAGGGCCTGCAATTGATATTCCGCCAGCCCGTTGAGCTGGTCGGCGCTCAGCGTCCTCACCTGGGACGAGCTCAGGCCGCGGATCTGGTCCTCGCTCAGGCCCAGCAGCTGGTTGGTCGACAGCGCCTCGATCGCCGAGGTCGTGATGCTCCCCATCTGGGTCGACGTGAAGGCCGGATTGCCCTGGGCATACAGGGCGGCCAGCTGCTGCGGCGACAGCGCCGCGACCTGGGCCTCGGTCAGGGAGCCGATCTGTTCTTCGTTCAGCGCCAGCAGGTCATTGTTTTCCAGCGCGCCGATCTGCACGATGGACAGGCTGCGCAGCTGCGACGTAGACAGGGCGCTCAGCTGCGCGGAACTCATGGCCTGCAGCTGTGCCGTGCCCAGCGCCTGCACCGAGGTCAGGCTCAGCGAGTTGACCTGGTCTGCCGTCAGCACGCTGACCTGATCCGTGCCGAGACTTGCGACCTGGACCGAGCTCAGTCCGCCGACCTGGTCTGCGTTCAGCTGGCGCAGCTGCTGCGCCTGTAACTGGCGCATTTGCGAAGTGGTCAGGCCGGCCAGCTGTTTGGAACTCAGGGCGCCGAGCTGGTCCGTGCTCAATTGCCCCACCAGGCTGGTCGGCAGTGCCGCTACCTGGGCCGAGCTCAGTCCCGTCAGTGCGTCAGCTGAAATCTTGCCCAGCTGTTCGGCCGTCAGGGCGGCGATCACCGTGCTCGACAGTTTCGAGACGGCCGACGAGTCGAGCGCGGCGAAGTCCGAGGTCGTCGTCGGTGTCAGCGAGGTGCTTGTCGTGGTGGTGGTGGAAGTGGCGGTAACGGTCATGGTCGGCCTCTCAGGCGTTGTCGTTCAGCGTCTTGTCGCGTTCAGCGTGATGACGGGTTTTGCATCAGGGACAGCAGGCCGCGCTCGATCGAGCGCGCCAGCTTCAGGTTCATGGCCCGCGACAGGGCGGGGTCGAGCTTGATCTTTTCGGGCGCGCGCTCGCCGGTGGCGAAGGCGACGGCCATATCTTCATACTGCGCAAGGTCGCGCGCGACCATGCCGCCGAGGTTGAGCGCCTGCAGCAGGCTGCCGCCCATGCGCGACACCATCGTGCGGCCGCTGACGGTCAGCACCGGCAGGCCGGCCTGCAGCACGTCGTTCGTGGTCGAGCCGCAGTTGTACGGATAGGTATCGAGGAACAGGTCCGCCACCGACAGGTAGGCGCGATATTCCGCATGGCTGGTGCGCGGACTGAAATGAATGCGCGAGAGATCGGCGCCGGCCCGGCGCGCCTGCTCGACCAGGTTCTCGCGCGCGGTGGCGTTATCGTCGATCAGCCACAGCACCGCATTCGGCGCGCGGCGCAGGATGTTCATCCAGTGCGAAAACAGCGTCGGGTTCAGCTTGTAGCTGTTGCCGAAGGCGGCCATCACCCAGGCGTCTTCGCGCAGGCCGAACTCGGCGCGCGTGGCCTGCCGCGCCGGCGTGCCGGCCAGTGCCACGGGCAGGAAGCTGCCATCGACATGCAAGGCCCGTTCGCGGAAATGCAGGGCGCCGGATTCCGGCAGCACGTGGCGGTCCGCAATCACGAAATCAAACCAGGGCATGGCGGTGGTGCCGATGAAGCCCAGCCAGGTGCCCTGCAGCGGCGCCGGGTGCAGCGCGAAAATGCCGGGGCGCGCGCCGCTCGACAGGCCGTGCAAATCGATCAGGACGTCGATCTCGTCCTCCAGCACCAGTTGCGCGACATCGCGGTCCGCGAGCTGGTGGATCGGGCGCAGGTGGTCGAAGCCACGCACCAGGCGCATCCGCTGCGCAGTGCCGTCCTCGGGACTGAAGTCGTAGCCGTAGATCTCGAAGCGCTCGCGGTCATGCTGCTCGAGGAATTCGGCCAGCAACAGGCCGACCGCATGCACGCACAGGTCGCCGGACACATAGCCGATGCGAACGCGCGAATGACGGTAATGGCGGCCCTTGGACAAGCATTCTTCTGTCAACGGATAGGTGCGGCCGACGAAGGCATGCGCCGTCAGCAGCTGCTGCGCAGGATCGTCGTCCAGCGCCAGCATGGCCAGCGGCGAGGTGGCCATCAGCTGCTCGTTGGCCGACAGGCCGGGCAGCGGCTTGTACACCGGCCACAGGCAGGCTTTCTGGCGCACATGCACCCAGTGCTGGATGGCGGCCGGCTGCTTCGGGTCGAGCAGCAGGCTCGCTTCCAGCGCGCGCTCGGCCAGCAGGTAGCGTTTGTGGTTCTCATGGACGCGGCCGATGTGGTTCAGGGCCATGGTCAGCAGCGCGCTGTCGGTGCCTTCGTTCAGGTAGCGCTGCGCCGCCAGCGTGCCCCAGGTCTGCAGCGCCAGGTCGACATGGCCGACCCGCTCCTGCGCGAGGCCAAGGTTGATCACGGCCTGGCCAAAGCCGGGGCAGGCGTTCAGGCAGGCCTGGTAAGTGGCGATCGCGCCTGGCAGGTCGCCTTCGGACTGCAGCAGCGAGCCAAGGTTGAACAGGGCGAGGTGGCGATGCGGATGTTGCGAGCGATCGACCCAGCTGAAGTAGAGACCGATGGCATCATCAATGCGGCCGGCGGCGCGCAGTTCGTCGGCGCGCGCAAACAACTGCTCCAATGGCATCGTCTCGGCCAGCAGCGGCCCGGCCAGGCCGGGCTGCCTGGCGCCGGGTGAAGGCGCAGGCGCATGGGTCCGGCCCGCCTTCCCGGCGGCGCCAGCCCATGCCTCGTTCGTCAGCTCACGTGCTCCCATTGATCGCGGGGACGCATTGCGTCCTGAAAGTAATAGACGCTTGCGCAGTAGCAACCTGTGTGCCAGTAGATTAAAAATATTTAAAAACAATAAGTTAACTGATTACTGCTGTGATTTTTGTCAGCAATAACGCTTATTGAATGAATATCTTTGTCGGGAAAGCGACGTGCATGTCGGGGCCCGTGCGGCGCTGCCGGGCGGCCGCGCTGGCTGCGCGCGGGTCTTGAATTTTCGTTAAGATCGGCAACACCGTCCCGACCTTTCCGATGGAGCTTTCATGAACACAGCAATTCGAGCAACGCTGGCCGCCTGCAGCCTGCTGCTGGCCGCGCACAGCTACGGCCAGTCGGTCGATTTCGTGCAACCGGCCGATGGCGACACCGTGCCATCGACCTTTATCGTGAAGTTTGCTGTCAGTGGCATGAAGGTCGCGCCGGCCGGCGACATGAGCGCCGAGACCGGCCACCATCACCTGTTGATCGACACCGACGACGTGGCCGAAGGCGCGGTGATCCCGATGGATGAGCGGCACCGTCATTTCGGCAAGGGACAGACCGAAGCCGAGATCACGCTGCCCTCGGGCCGGCACCGGCTGACGATGCAGTTTGCCGATGGCGCGCACCGCTCCTATGGCGAGAAGCTGCGCAAGACCATCGTGGTCAACGTCAAATAGCGAGGAACGGCGGGCGCGACGGCGCCCGCCGGGCGACGGTCAGGCCGTCTTCAGGAAGTAGAGCACGGTCAGCACCGCGCCGACCACGATCACCAGGCGCTTGAGCCAGAGGTTGGGCAGCTTGCGCGCCAGCGCGGCGCCGACATAGCCGCCGACGGCGGCCGTGCACAGCGCCACCAGCGTGTGCGGCCAGCTGATCGCGCCGGCGATCATGAAGGTGAGGGCGGCGACGGTGTAGTTCATGGCCGAGGTCATGTTCTTCAGCGCGTTGATCTCCTGCACGTCCTCGAAGCCCTGGATGGACAAGGCTGCCAGCGTGAGGATGCCCATGCCGGCGCCGAAGAAGCCGCCATAAATCGCCACTGCCAGCTGGAACACGGCGCCGCCCTTGCTGCCGGGACTGTCCGAGGACGCGATCTTCAGGCGGCCCTTGAGCCAGCCGATCAGCTTGCCGACCTGCGAGCTGAAGGCAAACAGCGTGGTGGCCACCAGCAGCAGCCACGGCACCAGCTTCGAGAAGGTCTCGTTCGAGACGGCCAGCAGCAGCAGGCCGCCGATCAGTCCGCCCAGCACCGAGACCAGCGCCAGCAATGCGGCCCAGCGGCCGTGGCGCATCGCCTCGCGCCGGTAGGCCCAGGCGCTGGAAATGCTGGCCGGCCACAGCGCGACCGTGTTGCTGGCATTGGCCATCACCGGCGGCACACCGGCCGCCAGCATCGCCGGGAAAGAAAAGAAAGTGCCGCCGCCGGCCATCGCATTCATCACGCCGGCCGCAAATGCACCGACGCCGACCAGCAGCGCATCAGTCAGTAACATGGGGTTCAGTCAGAAGGGGCCCGTGCAGGGCGAGGTCATTCCTCGTCGCTGTCCTTGAACAGCAGCGAGATCAGGTAGATCGCCCCGATCGAGAGGGCGGCCACGACAGTCATGACAATCGGGATCAAGTAGAGATTATCCATAAGCGGCAAAGCAGTCTTACCGATGGTTTTCGTGCGGGGAATTGTACACAAAGAAAATCGCCGCTGCCTTGCATGCCAAAAGAACATGCAGGGCAGCGGCGAGCGGTCCGACCAGCAGCCCGACCAGCAGCCAAGCCTGTCAGCGCCCCAGGTCTTTGGCCGGGGTGCCGCCTATGCCCCAGTTGGTGCTCGGGACTTCAGAGATCAGGATGCGGATCGTTTCCTTCGGCGCGCCGACGGCTTCATGCAGCGCCTGGGTGACTTTTTCGATCACGGCGCGCTTCTGCTCTTCGGTGCGGCCCTGAATCATGTGGATCTGTGCGAACGGCATGGGTTCTCCTTGAATTGAATGAGGCCCGGGTCTCAGGCGGTCGTGTTCATGCCGCCGGCGAGGAAGGCACCGCCGGCCACCAGCAGTGCGTCGGTCAGTTGCATCGGGAAGCTTACTCGTCGTCCTGCTCCTGCTCCTCCTTGCCATCACGCAGGAGGTGCATGATCAGG